>Ga0209808_1001663_pt1 | contig 11514 bp, 10 predicted proteins | sample GraSoiAngelo_157_FD_186171 | JGI IMG/M metagenome (GOLD analysis project Ga0209808, IMG submission 186171) | Grasslands soil microbial communities from the Angelo Coastal Reserve, California, USA - 14_1009_16_20cm (SPAdes) (version 2) | ecosystem: Environmental > Terrestrial > Soil > Grasslands ...
AAGCCTGATCAAGAACGCACCCGACCCCGTCTTCGTCTCCGACCTCCAGGGCAAGATCCTCCAGGCCAACGATGCCGTCTACACGCTCCTGGGCTTCCGGACCGCCGAGGTCGTCGAGCAGTCGCTGTCACGCTTCATCAGCGTCGATGAGACGCGCGAGTTCATGGCCGCGCTGCGCGAGGTCGTGGCCCGCGGTGTCACCCGCAACGCGCGGCTGACCCCACGGAGCGTCTCGGGCGAGATCATCCCCACGACGCTCAACGCGTCGGCCCTGCGCGACGCGGACGGCGCCGTCAACGGCGCGATCGGCATCCTGCGCGACATGCGCGCCTACGAGATGGTCGTCGGCGACCTCGAGGAGTCACGGCGAAAGCTCGACGCGGCCAACCGCGCCAAGGACGAATTCCTCGCGACGCTTTCGCACGAGCTCCGCACGCCGCTCAACGCCATCCTGGGATGGGTGCGCCTTCTCCGGTCCGGGACGCTCGATGCCGCCGGCGCCAGCCGGGGCCCGGAGGTGATCGAGCGTAACACCCGCCTCCTGGCTCAGTTGATCGAAGACCTGCTCGACGTGTCCCGCATCATCACGGGCAAGCTCCGCCTGGACGTCGGGTCCATCGATCTGGTCTCCGTCATCGTGGCCGCGATGGAAGCGGTGCAGACGGCCGCCGATGCCAAAGGCATTCGGCTGGAGACGAGTCTTGATCCGGCCCTCGGCCCCGTGTCGGCCGATCACAGCCGCCTGCAGCAGGTGGTCTGGAACCTCCTCACCAACGCCATCAAGTTCACGCCGGCGGGCGGCCGCGTCGATATCCGGCTCGAGCGCCGCGACTCGATGGCGCGGATCACGGTCAGCGACACGGGCCAGGGCATTCGCCGCGAGCTCCTTCCGTTCGTCTTCGACCGATTCCGACAGGGCGAGACGTCGATCGGCCGCCGATACGGCGGGCTCGGGCTCGGCCTCGCCATCGTGCGACACATCGTCGAGCTGCACGGCGGCGACGTCGATGCTCAGAGCGCGGGCGAGGGCCGCGGAGCCATCTTCACCGTCGACCTTCCCCTCACCGCCACTCACGCGGACATGGTCCCGCCCGAGCCGGCGCGCCGCAGGCTCGATCGCGAGACCGTCGGCCGGGCGGTCGCCCTCGACGGGTTGCGCGTCCTCATCGTCGATGACGAGGCCGACGCGCGCGAGCTCATGCGCATGGTCCTGCGATCCTCCGGCGCCGACGTCATGACGGCCGCCTGCGCCGAGGAGGCATTCGAGCAGGTGGAACGCTGGCATCCGGACATCCTGGTCAGCGACATCGGCCTTCCCGGTGATGACGGCTACATGCTCATTCAGAAGCTCAGGGAGCAGCAAGCCCAGCACGGGCGAGCGATCCCCGCCCTTGCCGTGACGGCCTACGCGCGGGCCGAAGATCGGACGCGGGCGCTCGCCGCAGGATTCCAGATGCACGTGGCCAAACCGCTGGAGCCGGCTGACCTGGTCGCGGCCATCGCCAGTCTGATCAGCAAAGACCGAGGTGGCTCGGCCGGGGCCGACGCGGCCTGAGCCACGCTCGGCAGGAGTCCGCCACGGCGGAAGACGTCGTGGCACAATACGCGGCAGTCTCCGCTCCGGAGGGTTCGGCGATGCCACAGCCCGTCCTCGTCGTCACCGACGTGCAGGAGCGTCTGTTCGGCGCGATGGATGCCGAGCGGCGCGACGAGATGGTTCGTAATCTGAAGATCCTGCTCGCGACCGCGCGGCGCCTCGGCACCCCCGTCGTCGTCACCGAGCAATATCCAAAGGGGCTTGGCCACACGCTGCCCGAACTGCGCGTGCTCCTGGACGACGCGTCGGCGCTCGAGAAGACCGCGTTCTCCGCCTGCGGCGCCGCCGGCTTCGCCGAACGCCTGCGCGAGCTCGACGCCGCGCCCGTGATCCTCACCGGCGTGGAAGCCCACGTGTGTGTGCTGCTCACCGCGCTCGATCTGCTCGGCCGCGGCGTGCGCGTATCGATCGTCGCCGACGCGGTCTGCTCCCGGCGCGCGGCGAGCATGGACCTGGGCTTGGCGCAGGCGCGTCAGGCGGGCGCCGTGATTACCTCGACGGAGACGGTCGTCTTCCAGCTCCTCGGCAGCTCCGACACCGAGGCCTTCCGAGAGATCAGCAAACTTCTGAAGTGAGCGTGGCGGCGCTACACGCGCGTTGTCGAGGAGCACCACGCTCCGCCGGGGCGCGACGAGCGCTGGGGCGGTTGGGGGGCCATTTCGGGGCCCCCCATCACTACCGCCGGCCGCGCGGCGGAATGTTCGTGTAGGTGACGGTGCCGTCGCGCGAGATCGTCTGATAGACCCGCATCTGCGGCGTGTCGACACCCTCGAGGCCATAGAAGCGCAGCACCCGCACCACGTAGTCCTGCGTCTCCGGATACGGCGGGATCCCGCCGAAGGCGGTCACCGCCTTCTCGCCGGCGTTGTACGCGGCGATCGCGAACGACAGGTTGCCGGGGAAGCGGTCGAGCAGGCCGCGCAGATGCCGGACGCCGCCGTCGATGTTCTCCCGCGGATCGAAGGAGTTGCGGACGCCGAGGACCGACGCCGTCGACGGCATCAGCTGCATGAGCCCCTGGGCGCCCTTGCGCGACACCGCGCGCGGGTTGAACCCGGACTCCGCGCGGATCACCGCCGTGACGAGCCGCTCGGGGATGCCGTACCGGCTGGCCGCATCCGTGATCTCGCGCGCGTACGGCGCCGTATCGCCCTCGGGTAGCCGCAGCCAGCCGGCCTCGGTGCCGGTCGTGAAGCCCATGCGCTGATACCGGGGATCGGCGGGCGCGTTCGTGAAATGGGTGCTGCCGTCCGGCGCCTTGAACTTGTACGTCTCGGCGCCGACGGGAGCCGCCATCACGATGGCGGCCATGAAGGCAATCAGGCCCAGAGATCGAGTCACGTTGGCTCAATCTTAGCGAATCGTCCAAGCCCTGTCGACCGCCGAGGGCGATCGGCGCTACACGATGAGGGTTTATCGGTCAGCGAACACGGCCACCCGGGGAGCGGCGGCCGGTTCCAACGCCACGGCCAAGACGTCACCGATCGTGTCGGCGAGGTGGACGGTCATGCTCTGCCGCACGACGGCCGGAACGTCCTCGAGCAGGTTCTTCTCGTTGCGCCGCGGCAGCACCACGGTGCGCAGGCCGGCGCGGTGCGCGGCCAGCACCTTCTCCTTGATGCCGCCCACGGGCAGGACGCGACCCGACAGACTGATCTCGCCGGTCATCGCGAGGTCGGCGCGAACGGGCCGTCCCGTCAGCAGCGACACGAGCGCCGTGGCCATCGTGACGCCGGCCGAGGGCCCGTCCTTCGGAATCGCGCCCGCCGGCACGTGAACGTGGACATCGGAGCGCTCCCAGAACTCAGGGTCGATCCCCAGCTCACCCGCGTGCGAGCGCACCCACGACAGCGCCGCCTGCACGGACTCCTTCATGACGTCGCCGAGCTGTCCGGTCAGGGTCAGCGTGCGCGCGCCGCGCATCCGCGTCGCCTCGACGAACAGCACGTCGCCGCCCGCCGACGTCCAGGCGAGCCCGGTGACCACGCCCGGCACCCGCGTGCGCTGCTCCACCTCCTCCAACTCGAACCGCGGCACACCCAGGAACGACACCACGACGTCCGGGGTGACGCGTACGGGCTCGGTCTTGCCCTCCGCATGACGCCGCGCCACCTTTCGGCAGACCGACGCGATCTCGCGCTCGAGGCTTCGTACGCCGGCCTCGCGGGTGTACCCGCGCGCCAGCAGGCGCAGCGCCTCCGGCTCGAAGGCGATGCCCGTGCCGGGCTCCAGACCGTGCTCGCGCGCCTGCTTGGGCACGAGGTGCCGCTGGGCGATCGCGATCTTCTCCTCCTCCGTGTAGCCGGCGAGGTTGATGATCTCCATCCGGTCGCGCAACGGGGCCGGCACCGTGTCCATCACGTTCGCGGTCGTGATGAAGAGCACCCGCGAGAGATCGAACGGGACGTCGAGATAGTGGTCCCGGAACGTCGCGTTCTGCTCCGGATCGAGCACCTCGAGCAGGGCCGAGGCCGGGTCGCCGCGGAAGTCCATCCCGAGCTTGTCGACCTCGTCGAGCATGAGCACGGGGTTCTTCGTGCCCGCGCGCCGTAGCCCCTGCGCGATCTGGCCGGGCAGCGCGCCGATGTACGTGCGCCGGTGCCCGCGGATCTCCGCCTCGTCCCGCATGCCACCGAGCGAGATCCGATGGAACTTGCGGCCAAGCGCCCGCGCAATGGACTTGCCCAGCGACGTCTTGCCGACGCCGGGCGGACCCACGAAGCAAAGGATGGGGTCCTTGCCGCTCGGGCGGATCTTCTTCACCGCGAGGTATTCGAGGATCCGGTCCTTGATCTTCTCCAGGCCCTCGTGGTCCTCGTCGAGGATCACCCGCGCGGGTCCGATGTCCACGGCGTCGGTCGTTTCCTGCTGCCAGGGCATGGCCACGAGCCAGTCGATGTACGTCCGAGCCACCGTGTACTCGGCGGCGGCCGGCGGCATCTTGGCGAGCCGGTCCAGCTCGCGTAGCGCTTCGGCCTTTGCCTCGTCCGCCATGCCCGCCGCCTCGATCTTCGCGCGGAGCGAGTCGATCTCCTGCGTGCGCTCGTCGCCCTCGCCGAGCTCCTTCTGGATGGCCTTCAGCTGCTCGCGCAGGTAATAGTCACGCTGCGTCCTGGTCATCTCCGACTGGATCTCGGACTGGATCTTGCTGCCGAGCTCGAGGACCTCCGCCTCCTTGCCGAGCGCCGCCGCGAGCTTGCTCAGCCGTTCGCGGACGTTCACCGTCTCGAGCAGCTCCTGCTTGAGCGCGATGGGCAGGGTCGGCAGCGAGGCCGCCACCATGTCGGCGATCGCGCTGGGACCCTCGACATTTTCGAGCACACCCACCAGCTCGTCCGGCAGTGCGGGCGACAGCGAGATCACCGTCGCAAACAGCGAGGTCACGCTGCGCACGAGCGCCTCGAGCTCGACGTCCTCGCCGGGGGCGTGCTCCTCGATGGGCTCGATCCGCGCCTTCAGATAGGGCTCGGTCTGGACGATCTCGAGCAGCCGGAAGCGTCCGATGCCCTGCGCGATGAGTCGCAGCGTGCCGTCGGGCTGCTTGAGCGCCTTGTGGATCACCGTCATGGCGCCGATCGAGTGCAGCCCGTCCGCGCCCGGCGCGTCCTCTTTCGGGTCTTTCTGGGTCACGGCGCCGACGAGACGGCCACCCTGTAGGGCCTCCTCGATCAGGCGGACCGAGGACGCGCGGCCGGCGCCGAGCGGCACCACCGCCTGTGGGAAGAGGACCGTACCGCGCAGGGGAAGGATCCCGACCACGTCCGGCAACGGCCGACTGGTATCACGCTTCGCGTCTGTCATCACCAGGCCAGCTTTCTCAGAAGAGATCGACGGGACCGAGCTGCCCCGAGGCCGCGCGCACCAGCGCTTCGCGTGGCGTGCCGGCACGTTCCGGGCGCGCCTCGCCGGCGCCGCTGTCGCGGACGTAGGCGACGAGGTCCTCGATCTGCTTCTGCATATCGATCATCCGGCGTCTCATCTTTAAGATGATTTCCACGCCGGCCAGATTCACGCCGAGGTCACGCGTGAGCCGCAGCAGGCGCGCGATGTCCTCGACGTCCTCCGCCGAGTACATGCGTGTCTGTCCCTCCGTCCGGCTGGGCCGCACCAGGCCCTTCTTTTCGTAGAACCGCAGCGTCTGGGGGTGCACCTTCAGCATCTCGGCGACGACGCCGATCATGTAGAGCGGCTTGCCGCGGTCGTTGGTCATGCCGACCCCCCGCGGAAGCGCTCGAGGTCACCGCGCGCGGTGAGCGGCATGAGCCGCTCCAGCTCGCGCACGAGCTCGTCGGTGCGCGCGTCGAGGCCGCCGGGGACGTCCACCCGCACCGTCACGAAGAGATCCCCCGGCACGTCGTCGCCCGGACGGGGCACACCCTGGCCGCGGAGCCGGAACACCTGGCCGGCCTGCGTCGCGGGCGGCACCACGAGCACCGCCTCGCCCTGGGGCGTCGGCACCCGGATGCGGGCGCCGCGCAGCGCCTCCCACACGCTGACGGGCAGCTCGCAGTGCACGCCTTCACCCTTGCGCGCGAAGAACGGATGCTCGAGCACGCGTGTGCTCACGAGCAGGTTGCCGCGCGGTCCGCCGAACGGTCCCGCGCTCCCCTGGCCCGGCACGCGGATCTGCATGCCCGAGTCGACGCCGGCGGGAATTGCCACCTCCACGCGATCCACCGTCCGCCGTACGCCGCGACCGGCGCACGCGCCGCACGCGCCGCCGTCCCCGTGCCCGCGGGCGTGGCAGGTCTCGCACGGGGAAAAGCGCGGAACGGCCAGCTCCACGGTCACGCCGTGCACAACGTCAGCGAAGCCGATCTCCACCGCGACGTGCACGTCCTCTCCGCGGCGGCCGGCGGCGAGGGCGTCGGGCTGTGCACCGAAGCGGTCGTAGAGCGAGCGCGCATCCGGGTCGCTCAGGATCCGGTAGGCCTCGGCGATCTCCTCGAACAGCGTGCGCGCGGTCGCCTCCCAGAAATTGACGTCGGGCGAATACTGCCGCGCGAGCCGGCGGTACGCCTGCCGGATCTCGCGCGGCGGCGCGGTGGCGGCGACGCCGAGCACCGCGTAGTAGTCACGCCTCATGACCTACTTCTTTTCCCCAAGGTCCTCGAACTCCGCGTCGACGACCTCGCCCTCCTTCGGATCGGAGGGACGCCCGGCGCCGCCGGCCTGCGGACCCGCACCGGGACCGGGCGGCTGCTGCCCCCCCTGCGCCTGCGCCTCGCGATACATGACCTCGCCCAGCTTGTGGGCCGCCTTCGACAGCGTGTCCTGCGCCCGCTTCATGCGGTCGAGGTCGTCCGTCTTGAGCGCCTCCTTCGCCTCGGCGAGCGCGTCGTCGATTGCCTTGCGATCGGCCTCGGCGAGCTTGCTCCCATGCTCGGAGAGGGTCCGCTCGGTCGAGTAGACGAGCGAGTCCGTCTGATTGCGGACCTCGATCTCCTGCTTGTGCCGCGCGTCGTCGGCGGCGTTGGCCTCGGCCTCCTTCACCATCTTGTCGATCTCTTCCTTGCTCAGGCCGGACGACGACGTGATGGCGATGTGCTGCTGCTTGCCCGTCGCGGTGTCCTTCGCCGACACGTTCAAGATGCCGTTCGCGTCGATATCGAAGGTCACCTCGATCTGCGGCACGCCGCGCGGCGCGGGCGGGATGCCGTCGAGGTGGAAGCGGCCGAGCGTGCGGTTGTCGCGCGCCATCGGCCGCTCGCCCTGGAGCACGTGCACCTCCACCGACGGCTGGCTGTCGGCCGCCGTCGTGAAGCGTTCGCTCTTCTTCGTCGGAATGGTCGTGTTACGCGGGATGAGCGTCGTCATCACGCCGCCCAGCGTCTCGATGCCGAGCGAGAGCGGGGTGACGTCGAGCAACAGCAGGTCCTTCACCTCGCCGGTCAGGACCGCGCCTTGCACGGCGGCGCCCACGGCGACCACCTCGTCGGGGTTCACGCCCTTGTGTGGCTCCTTGCCGAAGAGCGATTTCACGACCTCCTGCACCTTCGGCATGCGCGTCTGACCGCCGACGAGGATCACCTCGTTGATGTCCGAGGCGGCGGCGCCCGCGTCCTGCATCGCCTGGCGGCACGGGCCGAGCGTGCGGTCCACGAGGTCGGCCACCAGCGACTCGAGCTTGGCGCGCGTCAGCGTCAGCACGAGGTGCTTGGGTCCCGAGGCGTCGGCGGTGATGAACGGCAGGTTGATCTCGGTCTGCACCGTCGTCGAGAGCTCGATCTTCGCGCGCTCGGCGGCCTCCTTCAGCCGCTGCAGCGCCATCCGATCCTTGCGGAGGTCGATGCCGTTGTCCTTCTTGAACTCCTCGGCGATCCAGTCCATCACGCGCTGGTCGAAGTCATCGCCGCCCAGATGCGTGTCGCCGTTGGTGGCCTTGACCTCGAACACGCCCTCGCCGATCTCGAGGATCGAAACGTCGAAGGTGCCGCCGCCGAGGTCGTACACGCTGATCGTCTCGTCCTTCTTCTTGTCGAGACCATAGGCGAGCGCGGCCGCCGTCGGCTCGTTGATGATGCGCAGCACCTCGAGACCGGCGATCTTGCCGGCATCCTTGGTGGCCTGCCGCTGGGCGTCGTTGAAGTACGCGGGCACGGTGATGACGGCCTGGGTAACCTTCTCGCCCAAGTACGCCTCCGCGGCCTCCTTGAGCTTGCGCAGGATCATGGCGGAGATCTCGGGCGGCGAATACTGCTTGCCGCGGACCTCGACGCGCGCGTCGCCGTTGGACGCCTTGACGACCTTATACGGCACGAGCTTGATCTCCTGCAGCACCTCGTCGTAGCGACGGCCCATGAACCGTTTGATCGAGAAGACGGTGTTCTCGGGGTTGGTGATCGCCTGTCGCTTGGCGACCTGTCCCACGAGGATCTCGCCTTCCTTCGTGAACCCGACGACCGACGGCGTGAGCCGGCTGCCCTCCTGGTTCGCGATGACGGTGGGGTTACCGCCCTCCACCACCGAGACCACGGAGTTCGTCGTTCCGAGATCGATCCCAATCACCTTCGCCATTTAATTCTCCTCGCGTTCTTTCGAGCGCCGGCTTTGCCGGCGCAATCCTGGGGGAGACCTCGGAGGGGGCCGTCGCGGCCCCCTCCGATGCCTCTTAAAGGATGTCGATCTTGATTTCCTTCGGCTTGAGCTCTTCGACCTTCGGCAGCCTGATCTCCAGGACGCCGTCCCGGTAGGTCGCCTTCACACGGTCGGCCTGCACGGCCATCGGCAGCTGGATCAGCCGCTCAAATTTTCCGTAGGTCCGCTCGACGTGGAGGAGATCCTGCTCCTTCACCTGCTGCTCGAACCGCCGCTCGCCCTTGACCGTGAGCAGGTCGCCCGTGATCGTCACGGTCACGTCCTTCTCACTGACCCCCGGCAGCTCCAGCGTCAGGATGAGCTCGTCCTTCGTGGCGTACATGTCCACGGGTGGCGCCCACACCCTCCCGCTCGCGGTCGCCGGACGACCAACGAAGCTGTCGAAGAGCCGGTTCACCTCACTCTGGATGTCCGAAACACGAAACGGCTCCCACTGGTCCATGGTCGAAAGCCCGAACGGACGCCAACGCTCCATCGCCATAGGAATGCCCTCCTGGTTCTTCGCCGGCTCCTCCGGCCGGCTGCTTGTATTGAGTACGTAGTCCTTATATCAGGTGAGTGCTGACCTGTCAAATCATGCCACGGCGGAGCGAGGCCATTCCAGACATACCGAGAGCTTACGAGGTCGCGATGGTACTGTTCGAGCCGTGCGGCTCGGGTGCGGGGGGTGCCTCTCCACGGTCGGGGGACTCGTGGCGGTCGGCGTGTTGACCGTCGCCGGGGGCTGGGCGGTCGTTCGCTTGTTCGAGCCGCCGGTCGTCGAGGCCATTCGATTCGCCCCTGACGACGGCGTGCGGGCGCAACAGAAGATCTTCGATCTCGCGCGGCGTCGCACGCGCGCGGCGCCGGTCGTGCTCAGCGAGGCCGAGCTCAACGCGTTCGTCTCGCGCCACCTCGATCCCGCCGACCTTCCGTTCGGCGAGCCCGCGCTCCGGCTGCGTAGCGATGACCTTGCCGAGATCGCCGGCACCGTGCCGCTCGGCCGCCTGCTCCAGGAGTCGCCGCTCGGGGCACTCGCGCAGGCGCTGCCCGCGGGGTGGCTCGCGCGACCTGTGTGGCTGACGGTCCGCATGCGCGCGGAAATCGTGACGGAACCGCGCCGAGCGCTCCGTCTCAAAGCCCGCCGCGTCGCGATCGGACGTCAGCGGGTGCCGGTGGTCGTGCTGCGCCTCGTGCTCGATCCGTCCAGCCTGAGACTCATGCGCATCGCGCTGCCCCCCAACGTGGAGACCGTGCGAATCGAGCCCGGGCGCGTCGTCATCCAGGGGACTTCGCCGCGTTCACGTATCTGAGCTGCAGGTCGTAGATCAGATCGTCGAGCACCTGCGTCTCTTCGGTGGACCGGTTGCCCTCCGTCTTCTCCCGCAACAACGTCAGCAGATCGATGATGCCGGCGGCGTGTGGCAGCTCGCGCTGCCGCTGTCCGGTCCCCGGATCGGGCGCCTCCCCGAGCGCGATCACCGCCTCGGTTCCCAGCATCACGAAGAGACCGGCGAGGCTTCGCGCGTCGGGCACGCCGGGTGGAATCTCGGCGGAGGACGGGCTCGCCGGACGCGGGTGGGAGCCCGGCCGGGAGGGTGCGGCCTCGTCGATCGGGTCCCGCTGACGGCGGTCCGTGACCCTGAATCCCTCGTCGGATGGCTGCGCCATTGGGCGAGCCTAGCACACGCGCAAACCCTTGCTGTATAATCCCTTACCCTCAGGAACCGAACATGACCCAGTCCCCCGGCGATCAGTTCGAACGGCTCCTCGAGATCATGAGGCGGCTGCGCGAACCGGGCGGATGCCCGTGGGATCGTGAACAGACCCGCACCTCCCTCAAGCCGTTCCTGATCGAAGAAACCTACGAGGTGCTCGAGGCGATCGAGTCCGGCGACACCGCGGCGCTGCAGGAAGAGCTCGGAGACCTCCTCTTCCAGGTGGTTTTCCACGCGCAGATCGCGGTCGAGCGCGGCGAGTTCGACATGGCGGCGTTGCTCGCGCGCCTCGCGGACAAGATGATCAGCCGTCATCCGCACGTCTTCGGCGAGACCACGGTGGGCACGCCGGGCGAGGCGCTCGCGCAGTGGGAGGCGATCAAGCAGCGCGAGGCGCACACGGCGGGGCGCCGGCGCTCCGTCATCGACGGCGTGCCGCGCGCGCTGCCCTCGCTGCTGCGCGCGCAACGCATCACGTCGAAGGCCTCGCGCGTGAACTTCGACTGGCCGGACGCGCGCGCGGCGTGGACGAAGGTCGAGGAAGAGTGTCGCGAGGCCGCCGATGCGCTGGCCGACGACGATCGCGCGCGGCTGCAGGACGAGCTGGGCGACGTGCTCTTTTCGCTCGTGAACGTCGCGCGCCTGGCGTCGATCGACGCGGAGGAAGCGCTGCAGGGTGCGATTGAAAAGTTCCGACGGCGTTTCACCGGCATGGAGGCCGATCTGAGCGCGCAGGGCAAGAACATGGGCAGCGTGTCGCAGGCGGAGCTCGAGCGCTCGTGGGATGCCGTGAAGGCGCAGGAGCGCCGACGATGAAGGCGAAGGTGGGCAACGCGTCGATCTCCGTCGAGCGCGGCGACATCACCGATCGCGAGGTCGACGCGCTCGTGAACCCGGCCAACACCGCCCTCACCATGACGACGGGCGTGGCGGCCGCCATCAAGCGCAAGGGCGGCGTCATCATCGAGGAAGAGGCGATGCGCCAGGGACCGGTCGAGGTTGGCGAGGCACTGCTCACCCCGGGCGGCAATCTCCAGGCGACCCACGTCATCCACGCGGTCGTGATGGGTCCCGACCTCAAAACCGACGCGGAGGTCGTCGGGCGCGCGACACGCGCCGCGC
>Ga0209808_1001664_pt1 | contig 11514 bp, 12 predicted proteins | sample GraSoiAngelo_157_FD_186171 | JGI IMG/M metagenome (GOLD analysis project Ga0209808, IMG submission 186171) | Grasslands soil microbial communities from the Angelo Coastal Reserve, California, USA - 14_1009_16_20cm (SPAdes) (version 2) | ecosystem: Environmental > Terrestrial > Soil > Grasslands ...
AAGACGGCATGACGCCCTTCCATCGCGGTCGAAATGGCCGCTGAGCGTTCGGGGCTACGGGTGCTGGTCGTCGCGCAACCTGCGCGGGCGGCTACGCTTGCGGCATCGCTTTCCGAGGCGAGCGGGGGCCGCGTGTCGGTTGCCATCGCGGGCCCCGCCAGCGACTCCGACCGCAATCTGCACGACCTCTTCCTCGTCGATGCCGCCGACGCGGGCAAGGATCTCGCGCGCCTCCGCGAGCAAGCGCCCGCCCTCGTCGTCCTTTCCGACGGCGAAGTGGACCCTGCCGAAGCGGCAGCGCGCGGGGCCACGCTCGTCTTGCCTCGCGAGGTACCTTCCCACGTGCTGGCGAGCGCCCTCCTCTCCGCCGCGGCGTGGTGGCGCGAGGAAGCGGCGCTGCGAGAAGAGCGCGAGCTTCTCCTCGATCGGCTGGTGGCGAGCGAGCGGACCGCGTCGCTCGGGACCTTGTCCGCGGGCATCGCGCACGAGATCAACAATCCGCTCGCTTCGGTCGTCGCCAACCTGGCGATCCTCGCCGAGCAGCTTCCCGAGGCAGCGAAGAAGCCGGCGCTGATGTCCGAGCTGAAGGATGCGGTGGCGGAAGCGCAGCGCGGCGCCGACCGGGTGGCGCAGATCGTGCGCGGATTGAAGGTGTTCTCCCGCGGCGACGACGAGCGCCGGCGCTCCGTCGATCTCGCCCAGGTCGCCGACTCCGCGCTCCGTCTCGTCGCCAACGAGCTGCGCAGTCGATTCCCGCGGGCGACGCGAAGCAGAACGAGGTGCGGGTCGCCATCCGGCCCGGCGGCTCCGGACAGGTGATCGCGGAGGTCGCCGATACCGGAGCGGGGATGTCCGCCGACGTGCTTGCGCGCGTGTTCGACCCCTTCTTCACCACCCGCCGCGTGGGCGACGGCGTGGGTCTCGGACTCTCCATCTGCCACGGCATCGTGACTTCCCTCGGCGGACGCATCGAGGCGAAGAGCGAGCCGGGCAAAGGAAGCCTCTTCCGGATGACGCTGCCGGCGGCGCGCGCCTCGGTTGCGGCGGACCGGGAGCCCTCCTTGGCGCCGCGCACGCGCGGCCGCATCCTGCTCGTCGAGGACGATCCGCTCGTCGCAAGGGCGGTGCAGCGGATCCTGGGAGACGAGCACGAGGTGACGAGCGTCTCCGGCGGCCGGGCGGCGCTCCGCGCGCTCGCCGACGCCACTTACGACGCGATCCTCTGCGACCTGATGATGCCGGAGATGAGCGGCATGGAGCTGCACGCGGAGCTGTCGCGGACGCGCCCTGAGCTGACCGAGCAGATGGCATTCCTGTCCGGCGGCGCTTTCACCGAGGCCGCGCGCGAGTTCCTCGCCCGGGTACCGAACCCCCAGATCGAGAAGCCATTCGATCCGAAGACGCTGCGCGAGCTCGTGGGACGCTTGCTGGCGCGCTAGGTCTTCTTCGATCCGACGCCGAGCGCGGAGAGCAAGAGATAGACGTTGCTGTCGGTCCAGTTGCGCGGACCGACGAACTTCATGCGCAGCTTGCCGGTCTCGTCGATGAGATACGACTCCGGATACTTCGTCGTTCCGTACTGCTGGGAGACCTCGGCGCCGCGATCGAGGACCACCGTGTACGGCGGCGCCACCCCCGCGAAGTACTTGTCGATGACGGGCCAGTCGTCGTCGACGCTCACCGCGACGAGCTCGAACTTCGAGCGATCCACCGTGGAGGCGAGCTGGCGCAGCGACGGCTCCTCGTCGCGGCAGGGCGGGCACCAGGTCGCCCAGAAGTTGAGGAGCACGACCTTGCCCTTGTACTGCGAGAGGTCGAGGGTCTTGCCGTCGTGGAGCGGGAGTTTGAACGAGGGCGCCTCGGCGGGCGGAAGCTCGTCGGCCTCGAGAGCGCCGGCGGCGCGGGCGAGCGTGCTACCCGAGTGCTGCACGAACTTGCTGACGCCGACGACCAGGATCGACACCACCGCGAAGGCGACGAAGGACTCCTTCACGATGCGCGGCACCACCCACGTCTTGCGGCCTTCGACCGGGATGCCCGAATAGGCGCGGCTCACCGGGACAGCCTCTCAACCAGGGCTTGCGCGGTCAAGCGGTGCTTGAAGGCGCGCCGGCCATCCACCTCGACTACGGGGATGTCGTAGCGGTGCATCTCGAAGATCGCGGGGTCGGCTTCGATGTCCACTTCGCGGTAGGCGAAGTCGATCCGCGAGCGCGCGGCGCGGATCTCCGCTTTCGCGTGATCGCAGAGAGGGCAGTCGCGCTTGGTGAAGAGGACGACCTCATGCACGGAAGCGTCCTGCGGCCATCGGCTCAGTGCTTGCGATGCCGCCGCGAGCGGTGCGCGCGAGCCACCGGCGGCTGTCCGAGCGATCCGCCCACCAGATAGGAGCGGAACGCCTCGCGCGCGACGTACGGCGCGTGGATGGTCCACTTGAGGCCGTTCACCACCACGGCCGCGACGGCGATCTGCGGATCGTCCGCCGGAGCGAAGCCGACGAACCACGAGTAGTCCTTGAACGGCCTCTGGTGGTTGGAGAGCGAGCCCGTCTTGCCGGCGACGGCGATGTCCCCGAGCACCGGGCGGCCGCGCTCGCGGAACGACGCCGTGGCAGTGCCCGCCGAGACGGTGTTCTTCATCATGTCGCGGAGCGCGGCGGCGGTCTCCGCCTTGAGCAGGCGCGTCGAGGCGTCGTTGTGTTCCGGCTTGCCGTCGATCTCGTCGATGAGCGTCGGCTCGAGCGCGATCCCGCCGTTGCCGACGGCGCCGGCGATGAGCGCGGCGTGCATGGGGGAGAGCTTCACCTGTCCGAATCCGGCGGCGCTCTTCGCGAACTCGAGCTTGCCGTCCGGGATCGCTGCGCTCGACTGCTCGAACGGTTGATCCCAGATGGGGCGGTTGAAGAGGAACTTCTCGGCCTCCTCGCGGAGGGCGGCGCCGTCGAGGTGCTTCACGGCCATCTTGGCGAAGACGACGTTGGCGCTCTTCGCGAGCGCCATGCTGAGGGAGAGGCAGCGGCGGTCGACCCGCGGCTTGTCCTCGAGCAGCTTGCCGACGATGCCGCGAAGGCCGCCGTGGAAGCAGGTCTCCTCGTCGGGGGAGATACCCTTTTCGAGAAGCGCGGCGCCGGTGATGATCTTGAAGACGGAAGCGGCGGGATAGAGCGGCCGCGTGGCGAGCCCGGCGCTGTTGCCCTCCTTGTCGTACTCGGCCATGGCGAGGACCTTGCCGGTCTTCGGATCGATGGCGACCATCGCGCCCTGCTGCGGCTTGTAGAGCGCGAAGAGCTTCTGCATCTGCTCCTGCAAGCGGGGATTGACGGTGAGCTTCGCTTTCCGGCCGCTCGGCAACTCGGCGACGTATGCCCTCTGGTCGCCCTTGCCCTCGAGACGCGCCTTGCGGAGCAGCGAAAGCCCTTCGGGGTGCTTGGCGTGCTGGACGACGGCGTTCGCGGCTGCGGCGGGGACTTCCTTCACCTCGGCCGGCTTGCTCGGCGCGGCGTCCTCGCCGATGGCAGCTTCGATGGCGCCTTCGTCCTCGACCTCGTCCATCCCCTCGTTCGCGTCGTCGAGGACGGAAGGAAGCGGCGCGGAGACGTCGGGGCTGATCGGCGCCGGCCGGGCGGAACCGACGGCGTCCTGCGCTCCGCGCGCGGCGAAGCAAAGGCCGGCCGCCGCGGCGACGAGCAGCGCGCAGGCGGGCACGCGGAAGATTCCTCGGGGCTGCTTCTTGGTCACTGTCATTCCACTCTAGCTGGGAGGGGCGCTGCCGCAAGAACTGCATGGACAACCTTCGGGACTTCCAGTTTGTTTCGTGAAACAACTGACGCCCCGTGGAACCACCCCGCCTCCTGGGTACCCCGGCGACATGGCGCACCTTGTTCGACGTCGACATACGTCACGTCGTCATCGCGCTCATCCTGCTCTGCCTCGCGGGAGTCGCGACCCGCCTGGTGAACGCCGCCATCAAGCGCACACTCGACCACCATCGCGAGCGGGGCTCGCTGATGCCCGAGACGACCACCCGGCTCCAGGTGAGCCGCCGCCTCGTCGATGCCGCCATCTGGCTGGTCGCGATCAGCATGGCGCTCACCCAGTTCCCGGAATTGCACGTCCTCTCCGCCGGCCTCCTCGCCTCGGCCGGCATCTCGGGGATCATCGTCGGCTTCGCCGCCAAGTCGACGCTGGGCAATGCCATCGCCGGGGTGATGATCTCGTTCGCCCAGCCGGTCCGCATCGGCGACGACATCGAGCTGCGCGGGGAGCGGGGAGTGGTCGAGGACATCACCCTGCTCTTCACCGTGGTGCGGCTCGTCGACGGCAAACGGCTCATCATCCCCAACGACACCCTCTCCACCGAGGTGATCAAGAACCTCACCCTGGGGGGCGCGACCCGCATCGCGCGCATCGACGTCCTGGTCCCGCCGAAGAGCGATGCCTCGGCCATCCGGACGGTGCTCCTCGGTGTTGCCGCCGCGCACCCTGGGATCGATCGCGACGGGCCGCCGCCGCGGGTCGACCTGATCCGCGTCGACGAGCGCGGCGCGCTCGTGCGGCTGACCGCGACCTGCGTCAATCCGGCCGCGGCCGACGAGCTCGCTCAAGCGGCAATGGCGCGCGCGTCCGAGCGCCTTTATGGTATCGCCTGGTAACGCGTGGCGTTACCGCCCTGCCGTGCGCTTGCCCGCGCGGCCGGGAATGGCCAGGTAGGGCGAACGGTTCCCAATTTCCCACTGCGCGGTACAGGCGGATCCGCTGACACGGCCGTGCTACCGTGCGCGTCAAATCGAGAACTGAAGCCAAGGGGTCTCCAGTCGTGAACAGCAACAGCAACAGCAGCTGGAAGGTCGCAATCGCTGCCTGCATCGGTGCCGTGGCCGGATTCGCCATCGCCTCCTACGTGCACGGCGGACCGTCAGCAGGCACTCCGCTTCGCGGACAGAACGCCGCCACCGACCGGGCAGCGGCGCAGGCCGGACTCCCCCCAGGGTGGGACGCCGTCTACAAGGTTCCACTCGGGGTGGCGCCCATCAAGGGCGACCCCGAAGCCAAGGTCACCATCGTCGAGTTCAGCGACTTCCAGTGCCCCTACTGCGGGCGCGTGATGGAGACCGTCCACCAGATCGAGCGCGCCTACGGCAAGGACGTGCGCATCGCCTTCAAGCACAACCCCCTGCCCATGCATCCCGATGCGCCCTACGCTGCGCGCGCCGCCATCGCCGCCGGCAACCAGGGCAAGTTCTGGGAGATGCACGACAAGCTCTTCGAGGCCAACATCTCGCGCGCTCCGAACGGTCTCAAGCCCGACAAGATCGAGAGGATGGCGAGCGACCTCGGCCTCGACATCGCGAAGTTCAAGGCCGACGTCGGGCATGCGTCGGAAGCGGGCGACATCATCGCCTCCGACCAGGCGCAGGCGAGTGCCCTTGCCGCCTACGGAACGCCGACCTTCTTCATCAACGGCGTGAAGATCGCGGGCGCCGTTCCGTTCGAGACCTTCAAGGCGGTCATCGATTCGCAGATCAGGCGCGCGAACCAGGCTCTCGCGAGCGGCGTCTCGCGCAAGGACCTCTACGACAACCTGATCAAGGACGGTCGGACCGCTCCGCCTGCCGCTCCCGCCGCCCCGGCTGCCGCGCCGCCCCCGGTGCAGGTGCGGGCGGTCGATCCGGGCGACGGTCCCTCGATCGGTCCCAAGCACGCCAAGGTCACCATCGTCGAGTGGAGCGATTTCCAGTGCCCGTTCTGCGGGCGCGTCGAGCCGACGCTGAAACAGATCCTGGAGACCTACAAGGACGACGTGCGCATCGTCTGGCGTAACGAGCCGCTGCCGTTCCACCCGAACGCCCTCCCCGCCGCCAAGGCGGCGATGGCGGCCGCCAAGCAGGGCAAGTTCTGGCAGATGCACGAGCGGATGTTCGCCAACCAGAAGGACCTGTCGGAGGCGAAGTACGAGGAGTGGGCGGGCGAGATCGGCGTCGACGTCGCTCGCTGGAAGGCAGACAAGGATTCCCAGGCGATCGCCGAGGCGATCCAGCGGGACAACAACTACGGGCAGCAGGTCGGCGCGAACGGAACTCCGAGCTTCTTCATCAACGGCAAGCTCATCGCCGGAGCGCTGCCCTTCGACAGCTTCAAGACGGTCATCGACGAGCAGATCGCCAAGGCGAACGAGCTGACCAAAAAGGGCGTTCGCGCCGACAAGCTCTACGAGGCCATCGTGGCCGAGAACGTGAAGACGGCCGGCTCCGCCCCAGAGGCGAAGGTCGAGGTGGGCAACGCCCCGGCCATCGGTCCGAAGAACGCTCCCGTCACCATCGTCGAGTGGAGCGATTTCCAGTGCCCGTACTGCGGGAAGGTCGAGCCGACGCTGCAGCAGCTTCGCGAGGAGTACAACGGCAAGATCCGGCTGGCCTGGAAGAACCAGCCGCTCTCCTTCCATCCGAACGCGATGCCCGCCGCCGAAGCGGCGATGGCCGCCGACGAGCAGGGCAAGTTCTGGGAGTTCCACGACGCGCTCTTCAAGCGCCAGAACGAGCTAGGGCCGGCGCTCTACGACGAGGTGGCGAAGCAGGTCGGCCTCGACGTGGACCGCTTCCACGCCTCGATCGAGGGGCACAAGCACGCCGCGCAGATCAAGGCCGACATGGCGGCGGGCACCGCTCTCGGCGCGGACGGGACACCGACCTTCTTCATCAACGGCAAGAAGCTGGTGGGCGCGCTGCCCGTCGACAGCTTCAAGCAGGTCATCGACGCCGAGCTGGCGGCGCAGGTGGCGAAGAAGTAGCCGTCCGGGATGCCGATGCCGCCGCCGGGCAAGGAATATCGCATCCGGCCGCTGCGGCGCGGCGATCGGGACGTCCTCTTCCGGCTCCTCGCCAGCGAAGGCTGGGTGGTCGCCGAGGGCGAGCAGGAGACCGTGCTCTCCTGGGTGGTGCAGCATCCGGAGATGGAATCGTTCGTGGCGCACGAGGCCGCCTCCTTCACGCGGGTCTTCGCCATCATCACCATGTCGCACCGGCCCCAGCTCCGGCTGGGCGGCCGCGTCGCGACCATCGATCTCTTCCTCGTGGGCGAGGAGCACCGCGGCACGGGTGTGGGAACGGACCTCTTGCAGACGGTCCTGCGCCGCACCGAGGCCCTCGGGTGCAAGCGCGTGGAGCTTGCGTTGCCAGGGACGCGGGACGGCCGCCACGAGTTCTTCGAGCAGCACGGCTTCGTGAAGAACGGCGACGAGCTCTACGTGCGCCGGAATCCGCCCATCGCCCGGAAGTAGCCGTCAGGCCTCAGCGCGGCGCGCTGGATCCGTGGAGCTGCGCGCCCTCTCCGGGCGCCTGCGGCGCTCCTCCCTCGACCTCGAGGGCGGCATCGATCTCGACTGGCCTCGTCCCGGGTCGGACCGACACGGTGGTCGCGAACGACCGGTAGCCCGCGGCTTTCACCTCGATGCGGTGATCGCCCGCCGCCAGCGAGCGCAGGTGCGGCGGGACCTTTCCGGAGGAGCGCCCGTCGACGAACAGCTCGGCATCGACGGCGGGCGAGACGGTCACCACGATCTTGCCGGGCCGCTTCTCGGCCGGCTGCTGCAGGAAGATGGCGAGCCCCGCGACGAGGGCGATGGCAGCCGCCGTTCCCGCCACCACCAGGAAGCGCGTTCCCCGCCAACCCTCCTCGGGCCGGGAGGGGCGGGTGAGGCCGCCGCTCCGCCGCTTGCGCAGGGCTCCGGTCCGGTCCTGACGATTGTCGAAGGGAACCGCGCGCGAGGCGGCCGCCTCCAGCATCTGGGTCGGCGGGACAGGCGGCCGAGGGGCATCCGCTTTGGTGCGTTCTTCTACCTGCAGGGGCGCCGGAGTCGGCGTCGAAGGCGGCGGCGGAGGAGGAACGGCGGCGGAACGGGCGCCCTCCCGGGCTCCGCGCGACGGAGGGAGCTCGATGCGCCTGGTCGGACGCGGTGTCCCCGCGGGCGTCGCGGCCTGCACGATGGTTTCCGCCTCGGTCGCCACGTGCCATCCGGGCTCGGTGCGGCGGAGATCGGCACTGAGGGCGCCGCCGCCCCCCGCTCCGCGGCTCACCGATCCGGGAATCGACGCAGTCACCTCGCTGGCGCGGCGCTCGACCTGTAGCCAGCGCGAGATTCGCGCCTCCTCTTTCTCGCGCTCCCCCCGGTACTCGTCGAGGAGCCACTCGGAGAGTTGGCGCGATCCGTACGGTGCGCCCGTCTGGAGGGTGAAGCGCAAGAGGTCGTCGTGCATCTCGCTCGCCCACTGGTAGCGATCGCGCGGGTCGCCTGCGAGCGAGCGCAGGACGACCTCCTCGAGCCCCTCGGGAATGCTGGGGTTGAGCGTGCGCGGCGGAGCGACCTCGGCCGCGCGGACCTTCTCCAGCACCGCGATGTCGCTGTCGCCGGTGAAGAGCTTCTGCCCGCAGAGCATCTCCCAGAGAAGGACGCCGGTGGCGAAGATGTCGCTGCGGTGATCGACGGCGTGGCCCTTCACCTGCTCGGGGCTCATGTAGCTGAACTTGCCCTTGAGGATGCCCGCCTGCGTCTTCGAGAAGCGGCTCTCCGCCTTGGCGATGCCGAAGTCGATGAGCTTCACGTTTCCGTCGAAGGAGACGAGGACGTTCTGCGGAGAGATGTCGCGATGGACGATGCCGAGCGGCACGCCGTGGCCGTCGCGCTTGCGGTGCGCGTAATCGAGCGCCTCGCAAACGCGGGAGAGGATGAAGCAGGCCTGCGGGATCGGCATCGGACGGCCGATCTTGCGGAAGCGCTCGTTGAGCTGCCGCACGTCGCGCCCGGAGACGTACTCCATGGCGATGAAGTAGCTGTCCTCGTGCTTGCCGAGCTCGATCACCTGCACGATGTTCGCGTGCGACAGCTGCGCGGCGATGCGCGCCTCGTCGACGAACATCTGGATGAACTCGGGGTCCTCGCCCATGGTGGGGAGGATCCGCTTGATGGCGAGCAGGCGCTCGAACCCAGCGGCGCCGAAGGCCTTGGCCGAATAGACCTCGGCCATCCCGCCCACGGCGATGCGCTCCAGCAGCAGATACTTGCCGAACTTGATGGGTTGTCGCATCGCGATGCAGACTGTTGTTTTCCCTGACTGTAGGGGAATGAGCGTTCGCCGGGCAAGGAGGCGCGGGAGATGCACGCGTGTCACGCCTGCGGAAACGAGATCGATCCCGGACTCTCGGGAGTTGGACGCCGCGACGAGTGCCCCCACTGCCGCGCCCCGCTGCACGCCTGCCGCAACTGCGTCGCCTACGACGAGACGGCCCGCTACGGCTGCCGCGAGCCGCAGGCCGAGCCGCCCCGCGACAAGGACGCCGCCAACTACTGCGATTTCTTCGTCTTGCGAAAAGGCCCGGCGCGCCCGAAGGAAGAGGACCCGCGCGAGAAGGCGCTGGCGGCGCTGGACGCCCTGTTCAAGAAGTAGCCCGCGGGCCAGCGACCGCGGCTACCTGGTCTCCGCCGCGATCCACTCGAGATACGCGCGGTACCCGGACTCGACCGGAATGGCGAGCACCTCGGGCACCTCGTAGGGATGGAGCTCGAGGATGCGGAGCTTGAGCCGCTCGAGATGCTCTGCCCGCGTCTTGAGGAGCAGCATGACCTCGTTCTCGTCCTCCACCTTCCCTTCCCACTTGTAGATGCTGCGCACGGCCGGAAGGACGTTGCCGCAAGCGACGAGTCCCTCCTCGACCAGGATGCGCGCAAGGTCGGCAGCCTTGTCTGGCGTAGGGAGCGTGGTGAAGACGAGGAGCGCGTCGGTCACGGGGGCGGTGTATCCGGGCGCGACGGCCGCTGTCAAAGCACCGATCATCGCTCCGTGCTACGGCGCCGGCGGCCGATCACCTCCCATTTCAAGTCATCGGGCGCCTTCCCCGTGACGCGAATGCGTCCCATGTGCACGCCGCGCAGATGGTGCACCGCACACAAGCTCACCCGGTTGTGCGGCTCGTCGCTTCCGCCGTGGGAGCGGTAGTCGATGTGATGCGCGTGCGCCGCGGCTTTGCTGCATCCCGGTTTCCGGCAGTACCCCTTGTCCCTCGCGAAGACACGCCTTTCGACGGTCGACGCACGTTTCAGGGCTGGACCCCACGTATCCACGAAGTGCTGCGCGACGATTCGCAAGCACTCCGATGGCGGAATCCACCTCCCGGCGGCCTTCCGCGCCGCCGCGATCGCGCTCGCGAGCAGGAACGCAACCGAGCGGGGCATGCGCAGGTCCATCTCCTTGCGTGCGCAAATCTGCCTTTGCTCGTCCTCCTCCTCGAGCGCGCGGCGGAGCGCGATACAGGTCATCCCTTCGGCGCGCGCGATCAACTCCCCCACGTTCGCATCGGTCGCGTGCGAAGCGATGACCCGCGCCTTCTCGTACGGGATCCGTCGCTCGCGGAGCACGCGCCGGAGCGCGGGCAGCTCATGGAACCTGCGCTCGAGCCAGATCCGCTGTTCCACTGCGCGCCGCGACATACCGAGGCGCTCGTCGCAGAAGTGTCCGAACGACGCGAACTGGGCGTCGCGCCAGAGCCCGAGCATGCGGAACAGCATTGCCAGGTGCCCGAAGACCTCGTCCCAGCGCGCGCGCAGCCCTGCGAGCCGCCGCAATTCCGCGTCGAGCTCCCACGGATCGGTCTCGGAAGTCTCGTCACCGGGCGCCGCAACCGGCTCCGCGCGATCGAGGAACGACCACGCTCTCGTCTGCTGCTCGAGCCATTCCTTCACCGGCTCCAGCCAGTCCGACACGGGAGCATGGAGAATGGTCTCCGCCGCCTCGTCGTCAGGCGACGCGTGCGCGCCGAGGAACTCCTCGCAGATGACCTCCAGCCGCTGCCACTTCGGCGCCGTCGCGCCGAGCATCTTCCCCGCGAGGCCGAGCGCCTGTTCGACCACGGGACGAGCCTCGTCCGATACTGGCAGGCACACGCGTTCCCACGGCTCTTCCGGCACCTCGCCGCGTCCGACCGCCGCCTGCAGCGCGCGCAGCGTGTCGACGCGAGCCCGCTCCACCCACGCCGCCTCGGCTTCGCCGCGAGCGACGGGCGCAACGACCTCCGCTTTGCGCGCGCTCACATCGCCTCGCCACACCGCTGCGCGAAGAATCGGGCAGTCGCGCAACTTCTCCGCCTGCCGCACCATCTTCTGGGCGGTGCTCGGGGCGATGTCGAGCTCCTCGCGAGCGTAGTCGCCGATGCAGGAGTGCCCGAGCTCGACGACGCGATCTCCGACGGCGAGCGCCGAGAGCGCATCGCCGATGGCGACGTCCAGAGCTCCCCATCCCCGCGCGCAGCGCACGAGAAGTCGGTCGAGCAGGAGACCCGCTTCGCTGCGGAGTAGGCCCTTCCGCTCGTGCGGCATCGGCGGCTCGAGCGTCCACGCCACCGAGGCGATCGCGTCGAGTGGATCGGCTGGCGTGCGGCAACTTTCACTCACGCCATACCCGTAGCATGCCCCTCCGACATCCGAGGGCGACGGCAATCGTTGGTCGTGCTAATCGCACCTCGTGGC
>Ga0209808_1001667_pt1 | contig 11498 bp, 9 predicted proteins | sample GraSoiAngelo_157_FD_186171 | JGI IMG/M metagenome (GOLD analysis project Ga0209808, IMG submission 186171) | Grasslands soil microbial communities from the Angelo Coastal Reserve, California, USA - 14_1009_16_20cm (SPAdes) (version 2) | ecosystem: Environmental > Terrestrial > Soil > Grasslands ...
GGCCCGTACGGAGTGACCAAGGCGGCACTCATCATGTTGAGCCGGCAGCTGGCTACCGAGCTCGGACCTCACGGCATTCGGGTCAACGCCGTTGCGCCGAGCATCGTGAAGACCGAATTTGCTGCCGCTCTCTGGGGTAACGAGGAGATTTCTCGGCGTGTCCTCGAGCGTAATCCGCTCGGCCGTTTCGCCACCGCCGATGAAGTGGCATCCGCCATCGTTTTCCTTGTCTCGGACGCGGCCTCTTACGTCAATGGCGAAGTGCTTCCGATCGACGGCGGCGAATGACGCGGCCGTGATTCGCGCCGCCGTCCTGAAGTCTACCGACTCGCCGCTGACGATCGAAAATATCGAGCTTCCTCCGCCGGCGGCGGGCGAGGTGCACGTCCGGCTCGCGGCCGCCGGTGTGTGCCACTCGGATCTCTCGCTCGCCAACGGGACTCTCAGTCAACCGGTCCCGGCAGTCCTCGGCCACGAGGCCTCGGGCACCGTGATTGCGGTCGGGGCCGGGGTCATTAACGTCCGTCCGGGCAACCACGTGTTGTTGAACTGGTCGCCTTCATGCGGAACGTGTTGGTTCTGCACCCATGGAGAACCCTATCTGTGTGAGCAGACCGCCAAAGCCTGGCAGCGGCGATACGCACGACTGGCGGACGGAACGGCCCTGTACGCCGGGTTGGGGACGGCGGCCTTTGGCGAGGAGACGATCGTGCCGAGCTCGGCAGTGGTCGCTTTGCCGGCCGACGTTAACCTGGAAGGGGCGGCGCTCCTCGGCTGTGCCATGCTGACCGGTGTCGGCGCTGTCATCAACTCGGCTGACGTCCAACGGGGCGAGTCGGTCGTTGTCTTCGGTACCGGAGGGGTCGGCCTATCGGTCCTCCAGGGCGCGCGCCTTGTTGGTGCGGAGGTGGTGATCGGCGTGGACGTCGCGGCGGACAAGGAAGATCGGGCCCGTGCAAACGGAGCTACGGACTTCATGCTCGCCGGCGATCAGGCCGCGCGAGGCATTCGTGACCGGACCGAGGGCCGAGGGGCCGACCACGCGTTCGACTGTGTCGGCAGCGCGACGACGATCCGCCAGGCGTGGTCTTCCACGCGTCGCGGAGGTCGGACCACGGTGGTCGGCATTGGCGAAAAAAATGAGAAGGTGGAATTTAACCCGCAGGAGATTTTTTACTTCGGCCGGGTCTTGTGCGGATGCGTCTTCGGTTCAACGGACGTCAGTCGTGATCTCCCACGCCTTCTCGAGCACGTGCAGTCCGGTCGGATCCGCCCCCAAGATTTAGTCACCAATCGCATCAGGCTGGAGGACGCTCCTGACGCCTTGGCGAGGATGGCTGCCGGTAAGGGCGCTCGTTCCCTGATCATCTACTGAGGGCTATACCTTGATAAACTCTCTTTCCGCGCTACGGGAGGGGACACGATGATTCGAACTGCTTTCACCCGGCTGATGGGCGTGGACCATCCGGTGGTATCGGCGGGGATGGGAGCCGGAAACACGGACGGTGAGCTGGTGGGTCGGGTCAGCGAAGCCGGTGGTCTCGGCCTGATCGGCGCTTCCTTTCTCGATGCCCACGAGGTCGCCGAAATGATCAACCGCGCTCGTGAGATAACGTCTAATCCGTTTGGCGTCAACCTCCTGCTCTTCAGCAATGAGCACCTGCTGGAGGGCGTGCTCGGCGCAAACCCGTCGGTGCTGTCGACGGCGTGGCCGAGGGCTGACCAGGACCTGAAGTCGATCTTCGCGAAGGCACACGACCGAGGGGTCAAGGTAATGCACATGGTGCCGACCCTCGACGACGCTAAAAAGTCGGCCGAGGCTGGAGCGGATGTCATCGTCGCTCAGGGAACAGAAGGCGGCGGTCACATCGGCCTGATGGGGACGATGGTCATCGTGCGTCAAGTGGTCAAGGCCGTCGCACCGCTGCCGGTGCTGGCAGCGGGTGGGATCGCCGACGGAGCCGGACTCGCCGCGGCGCTGGCGCTCGGCGCGCAGGGTGCGTTACTCGGGACCCGTTTTTACGCCACCACAGAGTGCCCGTCTCCGGCTGCCTGGAAGCAAGCGATCGTTGCCAGTGACGGCCATGACACCATCGTCACGTCAGTCCCCGAAAGCCTGACCGGTCGCGATTGGCCGGGCGCATGGTCGCGCGTGCTCAGGACCCGCTTCATTGAGGAATGGCTCGGCCGTGAGCCGGAGCTTCGCCGCCGGCGAGGGGAAGTTTGGTCCGCGCTGGAGCGCGCCGAAGCGGAGGGCCAGCTGGACTACCGGATCAACCATGTTGGGCAGTGCGCCGGCCTCATCGATGCCATCCTGCCTGCGGGCGATGTCGTCCGGCAGATCGTGGCAGAAGCGGAAGACATCTTGCGAAAGACGCTTCCTGCGATGGTCACCGCCGATCCGATTCGAGCCTGATTCGTACTCAAGGGGCCCGGCGATGACCGCGAGGGGAAGGGCTCAATAGGCAATGAACGTCAGCGACCTCTGGTGAACCGCAGGCTGCGGGCTGCAAAACCTCCACCGCGGGTTCGAATCCCGCACTCGCCTCCATCCTCTGAATATCATTGGCCCCAGGCTTCTCTTGCAAGCCAGGCTCTAACCCATGAGGAGGGATCCGTATGACGACGACTTACCCGGTTACGTTCAACGTGGACTTTCCCGACCGTGACCTCAATCGACTGACCACCGCGTTTCGCATTGTGGTCGCAATTCCCATCCTGGCCGTCCTCAGCCTGCTGACCGGTGCCTCGCTGCACTACGTCACGACAAACAACACGACGAACGAGACGGTCACCCTGGCCACCGGTGGCGGCGTGCTGTTTCTTCCCCTCGTGCTGATGATCGTGTTTCGGCAGAAGTATCCGCGGTGGTGGTTCGACTGGAACCTCCAGCTGCTCCGTTTCTCGGCGCGGGTCAGCGCCTACTTTGCGTTACTCGACGACCACTATCCGTCAACGGACGAGGAGCAGGCGGTTCACCTGGATTTCCCGTATCCGGATGCGCGCCAACTCAACCAATGGCTCCCCTTGGTGAAATGGTTGCTGGCCATTCCCCACTACATCGTGCTCTTCTTTCTCGCGATCGGAGCCATCGTGGCGGTGATCATCGCCTGGTTTGCCATCCTCTTCACCGGACGGTATCCTCGTGGTCTCTTCGACTTCGTGGTCGGGGTCATGCGGTGGAGTAATCGGGTGACCGGGTACGCGTTGGTCCTGGTGACCGACCAGTATCCGCCGTTCAGCCTCGCGTAGGATGACGGGAATCGCTGATTGGGGAGATCTTGACTACTCAGATTGACATAGTCAACAATTTCCGGCAAAATGGCACGATTACCTAACAAAAGGGAGGACAGCCATTGCCCGCCGTCGATGTATCGATGACCAGCGCCGATCCGTCCCGCCGCGTTCCTGACTCGAACATCTCCCTGGCCGAACTTCGACAACGCCTCGGCGACCCCCACCTCGCGATTGTCGACGTCCGGGCGCTGCCAGCCTACAACGGGTGGCGATCCGAAGGCGCGGCTCGCGGGGGCCACATTCCCGGCGCGGTTGCCTTCCCCAGCGCCTGGCTGGAGAGCGTCGATGCGCCCGAGGTCGAGCGCTTGCTTCGATCCAAGGGTATCCTTGCCAGCCACGAGGTCGTTCTCTACGGCGATCGGGGCGAGGACGCGTTGCCCCTCGCGACAAAATTGGCCGAGTTAGGGCACTCCGGCGTGCGGACATACGAGGCCGGCTGGTCGGAGTGGGCATCGGACACGACGCTGCCGGTCGATCGTCTGCCGAACTACGACAAGCTGGTCCACGCCGACTGGCTCCGCGAGCTGCTCGGCGGCGGACGCCCCGAGGCCGCCCCGGCCGGGCGATTCCTTCTCTTTCACGTCAACTTCGGCGTTCGGGAAGAGTACGAAGAGAACCACATTCCCGGGGCGCTTTATCTCGACACCAACCAGCTGGAGAATCCGCGCGATTGGAACCGCCGCACCCCGGAAGAGCTCGAGGTCGCCCTGCGGTCGTTCGGCATCACGCGCGACACCACCGTCATCCTCTATGGCCGCGATACCGAAGGCCACGCCAACGAGAAATGGCCGGGTCGCCGGGCGGGACAGATCGCGGCCTGCCGCGCGGCACTGATTCTTCGCTACGCGGGCGTCGACGACATCCGCCTCCTCGATGGCGGCTACGACCACTGGGTCCAGGCCGGAAATCCGCTGGAAACCGTTCTGAACAAGCCCGAGCCGGTCGCCTCGTTCGGTGTCCAGATTCCGTTGCGCCCGGAGGTCATCATCGACATCGATGAGGCCAAGCAGATTCTGGCGGATCAGGCGCACGCGGCGCTCGTCAGCGTTCGGACCTGGCGGGAGCACATCGGTGCGGTCAGCGGCTACAACTACATCGGCCCGGCCGGCCGGATCGCCGGCGACGTTTGGGGAAACTGCGGCTCGGATGCGTACCACATGGAGCACTACCGCAACGTCGACAACACGATGCGGGCCTATCCCGAGATCGCGGCGAACTGGAGCGACGCGGGCATCACTGCCGACAAATGGGTCGCCTTCTACTGCGGCACCGGCTGGCGCGCCGGCGAGACCTGGTTCTACGCGTACCTCATGGATTGGCCACGGATTGCCGTCTATGACGGCGGCTGGTTCGAATGGAGCCAGGATCCCGTCAGCAATCCGGTCGAGGTAGGGGAGCCGGTCGCCGTCTAGCCGTCAGTTCGGTGCGTAGAAGACCCGGACGGAATCGGGAAGGGACGCAACCAGGTCATCGGGAAGCAGCGGGACCGATCGCGAGCGGCCCAATGTCTCCGAGACAAACTCCTCGACCCACTGCCGGGCCAGCTGCATCACCGCGGCAATGGGCATCCCGGCCAATTGAAGAAGCTCGTCTCGCTCGCTAAGGAACGCTTCGAATTCCTCCAGGTAGCGGCGTCCCCGTTGTTTCATCAGCATCAGTATCTCCGTGGCATCGCCGTTTGCTCGGATGGCGGCCAGGTGCCGGCTCTTAAGGGCGGCGAGATCGTCGACCAACCCTTGCGCCAGGGGCATGACCTGCAACCGAAGCTTCTGGATGTTGCGAATCCGGTCCGGACCGATCCGCTGGACCCATGCCTGCCGGCCCCTCGCGTCACCCAGCTGGCAGGCGCCATAGTAATGGCCGCTCCTTCCCGGGATCTGCTTCGTCTCCATGTGGCGGCACGACCAGATCGTGCGGAGTGGCCGGTCATTGGAGTCGACCACGATCGCATGCCGCGTCTGATAGGTCGGACAATCGTTGAACTCCGCCGTAAACGGCTTCGGATACGGGCACGCATCGCTCGGTCGTTCGTTCATCTCCGCCCCTCACAACTTACGCATTAGTTGCTCACTGCCTTGAGAGGCATAGCATAGAGCAGGGGTACGGTCGCTGGCAAGATGCGAGCAGCGCTGAGCTTCAGCCGAGGATGTGCGAAGGTATTGCGTAAGCGCCACACGGACCCTCATACTTAAGAGCCGTGGGTGCCGCCGGTGAGCAGCCTGTCTACAGCATTGGCGCGGTGGCCCAGATGCTGGAGGTTCCGGCGTCTACCCTGCGGGCCTGGGAGGAACGCTACGGGGTGATCGTCCCCAATCGGAGCGGTGGCTCCCAGCGCCTTTACTCCCGCAACCAGCTAGAGCTGCTTCGATTCGTCAAGCGGCAGATCGAATCCGGCATGAGCGCAGCGGACGCGCACCGGGTGCTCACCCAGGAACTGGCATCGGGGCGGCTGCCTGCGGACGGCGACGGCGAGAAGGAGGAATTGCGTCCGCTGGTCCTCATCGCCGAGCGGGACCCGTACGCGGCGGAACTGTCCGAATACTTTCTGCGGACCGAAGGTTACGAGGTGGCGACCGCGCTCGACGCCATCCAGGCCCGGCTACAGTTCGAAGAGCGCTCACCTGACCTGGTGGTGCTCGACCTCTTGATCTCGGGCGGCGCCGGTTTTCGCTTGTGTCGCGAATTCACCGCGAGGGTCGGCACGCGGGTCCTCGCCGTCTCAGCGCTGGATAGCGCCGACGAGGCCCTGCAGGTCGGGGCCATCGCCTTTCTCAGCAAGCCCATCGAGCCCCTTCAGCTGATCTCGACAGTGCGCGACCTGCTGGGCACGAGCGCTCTGGCGCTCTCCGCCAGCCGCACCAGGGTGACGTGATCGCGCGCCTCTCCAGCGGCCAACCGCGGCTGGATGCCATCCTCCATGGCGGGCTGCCGGCGAATGCAATCAACCTGATCATCGGCGCGCCAGGCAGTGGGAAGACGATCCTGACCGAACAGTACATCTTCCACAACGCGACGCTCGACCGGCCGGCATTGTATCTGTCCACGGTGTCGGAGCCCTTCGATAAGGTCATCCGATACGGCCAGTCGCTCGAATTCTTCGATGCGAAGGCGATTGGGAAACGCGTGCTCTATGAGGATCTCGGCGCGGTCTTACGCGATCACGGTTTGCCTGGAGTGCTGAGCCAGATCGACGACTTGGTCAAGGAACACCACCCTGGCCTGGTCGCGATCGACAGTTTCAAGGCGCTGCGGGCGTTTGCGGCCGATCAGACTGAGTTCCGGCGGTTTCTTCATGACCTTGCCGGCCGCCTGACGGCCCTGGCCGCCTCATCCTTCTGGGTTGGGGAATACGATGCGTCCGACTCGACCAGCGCTCCAGAGTTCGCCGTGGCGGACGCGGTCGTCGCGTTAAGAACCTCCAGGATGGCGGAACGGCAGACTCGGATTTTGGAAATCCTCAAGCTGCGTGGCAGCGGCTTTGCCGCCGGAGAGCACGCCTACCGAATCAGCGCGTCAGGCCTCGATGTCTTTCCTCGGTTGGCCGATTTGCTCGATGGCTCTGACTATCCGCTGAGCCCCCTGCGGCAGTCCACCGGGGTCGAGGCGCTCGATGAGTTGCTCGGAGACGGGTATTGGCCCGGCTCGACGACGCTGGTTTGTGGCCCATCCGGCGTCGGCAAGACGCTCATCGGCCTCCACTTCATCTTTCAAGGCGCCAAGCGCGGGCAAGCTGGCGTGATCGCCACGCTCCAGGAAAATCGAACCCAGCTCTCGCGCATCGTCCAGGGTTTCGGCTGGTCTCTGGACAACGAGGGCGTTCACCTCATGGCCCGCTCTCCGGTGGACGTGAACATCGATGAATGGGTCTATGAGCTGCTCGACCTAATCGAAAAGACAGGCGCGAAGCGCGTGGTAATCGACAGCCTGGCGGATCTTTACTTCACCATCGGCGACCCTGTCCGGTTTCGGGAATGGATGTACTCGTTGTCGCAACGGCTGGTCCGAAAGGGGGTAAGCCTCTTCATGACCCTCGAGGTGCCAGACCTTTTCGAGCTTGTCCGCATCTCCGAGCATGGCATGTCGCACCTTTCCGATAACGTCCTGCTCCTCCAGTACGTCCGGTCCGGTACGCACGTCACGCGAGCCCTGACGGTCCTCAAGACGCGCGCCAGTCGTCACGAACCCGAGGTGAGGTCGTATGAGATCTCGGAGGAAGGGATCGTGCTCGGCCCCCCAGTGGCGCAGCTCGCCGCCACTTAGCCGGCATGAGTTCTCAACTCGGACAGGGCCTCGACGAGGCGAGCGTTTTCGTCGGCGGTCCTCACCGTGATGCGTAGGAATCCCGCGAGCGGCGAGCCGCTCGGAAATGTCCGTACCACCAGGCCGCGGCGGAGGAGCCAGGAAGCGGCACCGTCGCCGGCGCGCACCAGCAGGAAGTTCCCGGCTGAAGGCTGCACTTCGAGACCGATGCGCACGAGCTCGCCGCCGAGCCGTTCACGACTCGCGACGATGCTCGAAGCGCGCTGACGCATGCCGTGCTGGTCGCCCAAGGCGTGGGCCCCCAGCGCTTCAGAGACGACGCCGATACTGCCGGGCGGCCGGACCCGGCGGAGGGCGGCGCTGATCGGCGCCCCCGCGAGGGCGTAGCCGACGCGCACGCCGGCCAGCCCGAACGCCTTGCTGAGGGTGCGGACAAGCACCAGGTTGGGAAACTGTTCGATCAGCCCCGCCGCGGTGACGCCCGAAAATTCGAAGTAGGCCTCGTCGACCGCGACTATGCCGGGTGATCCTTCGGCAAGCGTCTCGATGAAGCCGAGCGGCAGCAGCTCGCCGGTGGGGTTGTTGGGATTGCACAACCAGGTGAGGCGGGCGTGGCGCGACGCGTCCAGGAACCGGTCCCGGTCGAGATCGGGCCCTCTGGCAGGGACCGCCTCGACGCGGCCGCCAGCGATCTCGCTGACGATCCGAAACATGGCGTATGTAGGCCGCGAGAGGACGACAGGATCGCCAGGTCCGATAAAGGCCTTGGCGAGCATGTCGAGGATCTCATCCGCGCCTGCACCGACGGTGATCCCGGCCGGCGATACGCCGGTATAGGCCGCCAGTGCGCCGGTGAGCACGGTGTAGCTGGTGTCGGGGTACTCGTTCAACGCCAGCGGCCCAATGTCGCTCAGCGACACGCCCGGCCAGGGGGAGGACCACGTCGCCCTCGGGCACGCCGGCCTCGCTCGCGATGCGCGCGCTCGGCGGCTCCCATTCGTACGGCTGCATGTTGAGGATCGCGCTGCGCGGCCGCGGCCCGTCGAGTCCGGGGAAGGCGGCGGAGCCCGACCGCCGGACGCGGACCGATTCTTTATGGGCGGACAACTCCTCCGCCCCGGCGATGGCCTCGACGACCGGCTCGAGCCGGAGCAAGCCGTCCCGATCGAGCGACTGCGCCTGCATCATGCGGCCGAACGCGTCGACGCCGAGCGCACCGAAGGCGCGGCTGGCACCTCCAGTGGGGAGGACGTGGTTGGCCCCCGTCGCGTAATCGCCCGCGGCGGCTGGAGCGTACGGGCCGAGGAAGACCGATCCAGCCGACGAGATGCGAGTGAGCCACCGGTCGGGCTCGGCGCACGCGAGCGTCAGGTGCTCCGATGCGAAGTCGTTTGCGAAGGCGACCGCCGCTTCCATTCCGGCCGCGCTCAGCACGCGTATCTGGGCCGAGAGCTCGCCCTCCACCAGTCCTCGAACTTCAGCGGCCATCGCCGGATGGGTGCTGACCAGGATGGCGCGCGCGTCGGCAGCATGCTCTGCCTGAGCCCGCAGATCGGCCGCCACCCAGGCCGCGGGCACTGATCCATCGGTCAGGACCAGGATTTCCGACGGCCCGGCGGGCATGTCGATGGCGACGTCGCCGAACACGGCCAGCTTGGCGGCGGTGACGTAGGCGTTGCCCGGCCCGAAGATCTTGTCGACCCGGGGCATGGACACTGTGCCGTACGCCATGGCGGCGATCGCCTGGGCGCCTCCGACCGAGTGGACCTCGGTCACGCCCGCGAGCCCGGCGGCCGCGAGGACCGCAAGGGCAATCTGTCCATCGCGCTGCGGCGGAGAGCACATGACGATCTCCTGGCAGCCGGCGAGGCGGGCCGGGATGGCGAGCATGAGGACGGACGAGGGGTAGACCGTGCGTCCACCGGGCACGTAGAGCCCGACCCTGCGCAACGCTCGCCACTCTCGCCAGACGCGCACGCCCCGCACGACGTCGACCGGCTCCTCGTGGAAGCGTTGCGCACCGTGAACCGCCTCGATGTTCGCGGCCGCGACGTCGAGGGCGCCCCGCAATCCGGGGTCCAGACCGTCTAACGCGGCGCGCATCGCCTGGGTAGAGACGGCGGTTTGCTGGAGGCGCACGCCATCGAAGCGCTCGGTCAAATCGAGCAGTGCTGCGTCGCCGCGCTTTTGGACGTCGAGCAGCAACGCCTGCGTCTGTACCCGCACCTCGTCGGGCACGGGCGTACGGGTGACGAGCGATCGATACGCGGCGGAGCCCGGTGTGGGCAGCGCCTCAAGCGCGGTCACGGAATGACGGCCTATGACTTCCGGCTAGGGCCGCAAGGGCTGTCCTGGGAAAGGCACGACCATCACCGACAGCTTGGAGTTGACTCCGCCGTCCGTCAGGGACAGGTTCGTCATGTAAACGGCACGCTCATGAAAGACGAGGCTGGCGGGGAAGTCCAGATCATGCTGAGCGACCCCGTCGTAGCGCGCGATCAGCCGGCCTTCGGGCGATAAAACCTGAAGCTCGCCAGGCAGGCCGGGCGCCGGGTGCTGCGCCGAGTTTGCGGTCACGTAGAGGTTTCCCCGGACATCGAACATGATGCCGTCGGCCCCGTGCAGGGCTTCGGTGGTCCCCTGGGTGGCGTCGATCGCCTCACCGGAGGCAAACAGCTGCAGACTCCCCGCCGTGCCGTCCTTGAGCACCGGGATCCGATAGATCTTCGCGTCGGCGGTGGTGGCAACGTAGAGGAATTCCTCGTTGCGGTCAAAGGCGACCCCATTGGCGCCGAAGGGCGGCCCTGTGCCGGGCTGCGGGGTCAACCGCGGATCCTGCTTCCAGATGGCGGTCGTTCCGTCGGGCGCGACTTTGAAGATGACCCCCTGAAAGGAATCGGAGATATAGATGTTGCGGTGCCGGTCCTGGGTCAGGCCGTTGGGCGCCTGAAATCCGGACGCGATCACCCGGACGGCGCGGCTGGCGGGGTCGACGAGCAGCAAGCGGCCATTGCCGGATGCCCCGTTCGCGAAGTCGAGCACGTAGAGCCCCTGGCCTGGTTCGAATAGCTCGCCGAGCAGCGACGCGACCCCAGCCGAACCGGCCGGCACCGGGATGACGTCGACCAGGACGCCGCGACGATTGACCACGCAGATGTTGGCGACCGGCTGGAACGCGAAGGAGGCGGCGTAGATATTCCCGGTTGGGTCGACGGCGATTCCCTCCGGGTTATGGCAGCTGGCCGCCAGGGGCGGCCCGAAGTTCTGGACGACCCCAACTTCCGTTGGCGAGGCCGCCGATGCGGGGACGGCAAGCCCAATGGCGATCGCAGCAGCGGCCAGCACGGTCAGTCGGCGCATGGTCCATTCCTCCAGGATTGATTGAAGCGGTCCGAGCCCCTCGATGCCATTTTCTCCAGCCCCTCGGACGCCGTCAACGTCAATCTCGGACTCCAGCCTAGACACTCGCCGATTCGGGTGCTATACCTTCCTTGGCAGGCGGATCGGCTAGTCAGAGGGAGGTGCGTATGAGGCGCAGGGTTGCGGTCACCATCAATGGCACCAAGCACGAGCACGAGGTCGAGCCTCGATTGCTGCTGGTGCACTACATCCGCGATCTCGCGGGGCTCACCGGGACGCACGTGGGTTGCGACACCAGCAATTGCGGGGCGTGCACCGTCGAGCTCGACGGCCACAGCGTGAAGTCCTGCACGATGTTCGCGGTGCAGGCGGACGGGACTCAGGTCACGACCATCGAGGGCCTCGCCCAGGGAGCGACGCTACATCCCCTGCAGCAGGCCTTCTGGGACGAGCATGGCCTCCAGTGCGGGTTCTGCACGCCCGGCATGATCATGGCGGCCAAGCAACTGCTCGAGCGTAACCCCAGCCCGACGGAGCAAGAAATCCGCCTGGGGCTCGAGGGCAACCTCTGTCGCTGCACC
>Ga0209808_1001671_pt1 | contig 11489 bp, 10 predicted proteins | sample GraSoiAngelo_157_FD_186171 | JGI IMG/M metagenome (GOLD analysis project Ga0209808, IMG submission 186171) | Grasslands soil microbial communities from the Angelo Coastal Reserve, California, USA - 14_1009_16_20cm (SPAdes) (version 2) | ecosystem: Environmental > Terrestrial > Soil > Grasslands ...
CGGGGCTCGCGGGCCTCGCCGCCATGCGTCCGCTGCGGGAGGAGATCGCGCGGCCTCTGCTTGGCATCGGTCGGAAGGACACGCTCGCGGTCTGCCGTGCGGCGCGGATCCGGCCGCGTACCGACCCCACGAATCGGTCGCTCGGGTTCGCGCGGAATCGCGTCCGCCTCAAGGTCCTTCCCGAGCTGGCGAAGATCAATCCACGGGTGAGCGAGGCGATCGCACGCTTCGCGGAGGCTGCGGCCGAGCTCCAGAGCGAAGACGACTCTGCCGTCAGCCATGCACTCGCGCGCGCCCGCGAGAGCGACGCGATCCGGGTCGCGGCACTCGAGGGGAGCGTCCGCAGCCGCGCTCTTGCGCTGGCCTGGCGGGACGCGACCGGTCGCGTCCTCGGCGCACGCCACCGCGAGTCCCTCGAGGAACTGACCGCGACCGACGACGGTTCGCGGTCACTGGACCTTCCGGGAGGCCGCGCGATCCGCGAGTACGGCCTTCTTCGTATCGTTTGCGACAGACCTACCCGAAGAAGCGATCCGCCGACCCGCATCGAGCTCGGACGGGAGATAATTTGGAATGACTGGCATCTCGTCCTGGGCGCTCCGGCGCGCGTGAACGGAGCGGGTGAGGCGGACGTTCCGAAGAACCTTCTAAGAAAGTTGATCGTCCGGGGACGGCTCCCCGGCGATCGGATGACGGGGCGGCCGCACCGCAAGCTCCAGGACGTCTTCACCAACGCGAAGATCCCCGCGTCGCAGCGGAGCAATTGGCCCGTTATTGCTGACGAACACTCGGTTTGGTGGGTCCCCGGGCTCACGGAACCGCCGAAAACAACGCGCGGAACACGCCTTGCGGTAGCGGCTCCGGCGCATTTTGGGAACGAGCTTTGGACTAGTCGCGTTAGACAGGTAGCATCGAAAGCGGAAACGGTCGCGGTGCGACCGCAGAAGGGGCCCTCGAACTGAATCTCGACAACCGCATCTTCAAGAACGGCATCCTGACCCTGCTCCTGGTGGTGATGGGGCTCGCGCTCCTGTACGCCTACCGCTCGCAGACACCCACGGTCCCCGAGGTGGATATCACCAGGGCGATCCAAGACATCAATGCCGGCAAGATCAAGACGGTAACCATCATCGCCAGCAGCGCGACGCTCGAGTTCAAGGACACGACCTTGGGCAAGGAGCAGACGACGCTTCAGGAGCCGGACACGCTGATGGCGAAGGCTGTCGCGGATTACAACGCCTCTCACGCCGACAGCGTCGCTCTCAAGATCGGAAAGGACAACCAGACCTTCTCGGTCGTCGGATCGATCGTCCTGAGCCTCTTACCGGTCCTGCTGATCGGCGGCTTCTTCTTCTACATGATGCGGCAGGCGCAGGGCACGAATAACCAGGCCCTCTCGTTCGGCAAGAGCCGCGCGCGGATGTTCATCGGCAACAAGCCGACCGTGACCTTCGACGACGTGGCCGGTGTCGAGGAGGCCAAGCAGGAGCTCACCGAGGTGGTCGAGTTCCTGAAGTATCCCGAGAAGTTCTCATCGCTCGGCGCGCGGATACCGCGAGGGGTCCTGCTTGTCGGCCCGCCCGGCACGGGCAAGACGATGCTTGCGCGCGGCGAGGCGGGCGTGCCGTTCTTCTCGATCTCGGGTTCCGAGTTCGTCGAGATGTTCGTGGGCGTCGGCGCAAGCCGCGTGCGCGACCTCTTCGACCAGGCCAAGCGCAACGCGCCGTGCATCGTGTTTATCGACGAGATCGACGCGGTCGGTCGCCAGCGCGGCGCCGGCCTCGGCGGCTCGCATGATGAGCGGGAGCAGACCCTGAACCAGATCCTGGTCGAAATGGATGGGTTCGACACCGGCACGAACGTCATCGTCGTCGCCGCGACGAACCGGCCCGACGTGCTCGACCCGGCGCTGCTGCGACCAGGCCGCTTCGACCGCCAGGTGGTCCTCGACCGGCCCGACATCAAGGGCCGCAAAGCGATCCTGGACGTGCACGTCCGCGGCAAGCCGCTCGACAAGAACGTCGATCTCCTCCGGATCGGCCAGATCTCGCCCGGGTTCTCCGGGGCGGACCTCGCGAACGTCGTCAACGAGGCCGCGATTCTGGCTGCCCGGCGCAACAAGAAGCAGATCGGTCAGATCGACTTCGAAGAAGCCCTGGAGAAGGTCGCGCTCGGTCCCGAGCGGCGGTCTCGGGTCATCACCGAGAAAGAGAAGTGGATCGTGGCTTACCACGAGGCCGGCCACGCACTCTGCTTCAAGCTCCTCAAGCACACCAACCCGGTGCACAAGATCTCCGTCGTCGCACGCGGAATGGCCATGGGCGTCACGTGGTCGTTGCCTCAGGAGGACCGCTACTTCCGCACCCGCAAGGAGTTCGAAGACGACATCGCCGCCGCACTCGGCGGCTGGGTCGCCGAGCAGCTCCATCTGGGTGGCGACGCCACCACCGGCGCCTCGAACGACATCGAGAAGGCGACCGAGATGGCGCGTCAGATGGTGACGAAGTTCGGCATGAGCGAGAAGCTCGGGCCGCTCCAGTACGGGAAGACCGACGAGCTCATCTTCCTTGGCCGTCAGATCCAGGAAGAGCGCAATTACTCGGAGGACGTCGCAAAGATCATCGATTCCGAAGTTCACGACATCGTCGACCGCGCTCGGCAGCGCGCGTACGAGGTCCTGACCAACAACCGCGACAAGCTCGATCTCGTGGTGAGCAAGCTCATCGAGCAGGAAACGCTCGAATCCGATGAGTTCAACAAGCTCTTCGACGGGGAGCCCGACGCGGGCGTTCCCGTCGCCGCTTCAACTCCGGATCAGTCGCCGCCCGGCGCGCCGGCAGGGGAAGAGCGTCGCCGCGAGAAGGGCGAGAAGGGCAAGGGCCCCGCGCCCGCACCGACACCCGCTTAGCGAGTGCCGACCCGCAACATTCGGCACGCCAAATGCTTGTAACACGTGGCGATGGCAGACCTGATCGTCACAACACTTGGCCGTGTCGAGCGCAGTGAACCTGCGCGTATCGCGGCGCTATGGCTGTTCACCGTCGTGCTTGCGCTCGCTTTCCTGGCGCTCCTCGTCGGCGACCAAGTCCACGCCGCGTCCTTCTAACTAGTCGCCACTACCCTCCGGCACGTGCGTCTTTTCGTCGCCATACCGCTGCCGCCTGAGCTCGCAAATCGCGCCAGCACGATCTTGCCGAGCTCGCTCCCGGGTCTACGCCGCGTGAAACCGGAAAACCTGCATATCACTCTCGCGTTCCTGGGCTGGACGCCGGAGGAAGAGCTCGCCGCCGTCACGGAAGCCGCGATCGAGGCAGCGGCGCCGGTTTCCGGTTTCACATTGGATTTCGATCGCGCGGGCCGTTTTCCGGAGCGGGGACGGCCGCGCGTGGTGTGGCTCGGCATGGCCGCCGGTGCGCTGAGCGTGATCAAGCTTGGCGAAGGGGTGCAGGCCGGCCTCCGGAGCAGGCGGGTGCATTTCGATGATCGACCGCTCGCGCCCCACCTCACGCTCGCACGGGTTGACGAGGACGCGAGCTCGGCGGAAGCAAAGACGGTCGCGGCGGCGCTCGAAGGCATCGCGGTCGTCGATTTCCGGTTCGAAGTGGGCGAGATCGCGGTGGTCCAGAGCGTCCTCTCCCCGAAGGGCCCTCGCTACACCGCTCTGGCGACAGTGCCTCTCGCACATAGTTAGGGCTCCCCTGATTTCCGAGGGCTAAACTCGGAATTCGAGGGGAGCCGCCGAGTGATCAGAAAAGCCGACCCGTATCGCGACACCGACGTCATCGATGCGCGCGCGCCGCGCACCAATCAGGCGATCGTCGGCACGCTCTCGCTCGTCGCCGTGATCACCGGCTGGTGGCCGATCCTCGGCGTGCTCGCGGGTCAGCTCGCGATCGGCCTGCTCTTCGGCCGCCGTTACTGCCTCCCGTGTCTTTTGTACTTCGAGGTCATCCAACCACGCATCGGCGAGGGGCCGATCGAAGACAGCCGCCCGCCGCGATTCGCCAACGTCGTTGGTGCCGTCTTTCTCGGCGCGGCCACCATCGCATACCTCGTCGGTTTGGACGCGATCGGTCTCGTCCTCGGTCTCCTCGTCGCCGGGCTCGCGCTCCTCGCGGCGATCACCGGTCTCTGCGTCGGTTGCGAGATCTACCGCTTCGCGGCACGGCTTCGCGGGGTGCGAGCGCGACGCATCGATTCCGTCGACCTCGCCGAGCTCGGCGCGTCCACCGCCGCCGGCGAGATCGTTGTGGAGTTCACGCACCCGCTCTGCACGGACTGTCGCTCGCTCGAGGCCGAGCTCCGCGCCGCGGGCCGCACCGTGGTGACGGTCGACGTCTCGCGTCGCCCCGAGCTGGCACGCAAGTACGGGGTCGTGCTCGTGCCGACGGCTGTTTCGGTCACGGCAACGGGTGCCGTCGTGGAACGGCTCGCCTGACCGACAACGCACCCGAGCTGCGGCGCCGTCGGATTGAAACGGGCGTCGAGGCTCGGATCCGTGAGCTCCGTGAGGCGGGCGAGCTCTCCGGGTTGCCCGGAGAGGGAAAGCCGCTGCCCGCCGATCCTGATGATGATGCCGGCGACGCTTGGGCCGCGCGCCATGTCATTCGAAGCTCGGGCGCCCGGCCGGTCTGGGCGGAGCTCCGGCGCGACATCACCGAGCGACGCGTTCGCATCGTGACGCGGCTGCGCGGTCACCTGGCCTGGGTCGCGCGCCGCCAGGAGCTTCTCGACCACCTTCCATCCGAGCGGATCGTGTCCGAGGCGGCGATCACGAAGCAGGGCGAGGATCGCATGCGCGCGGAGATCGCCCAGGCGATCGCGGACCTCAACGCATTGGTGAGGCACCACAACCTCGTGGTGACCGCGACCAGCCTGCACATGCCGACCGCCACCCTGGAAGGGCTCCTCGAGATCGCGCGCTCGCCGCGCCGCTAGCTACGTCGAGAGCCGCGGGTCCTGTCCCCGGCTCGGGGTCGCGCGCTCACCGCACCCTCCCCGCCTGTCGCGTCGTTCGCTTCGCTCACGCCGCGTGGCGGGTCCCCGGGGAACCCGCGGCTCGCGCACAACCCGCTCGCCGGTGCCACCCGCGGCTCGGTCGTCTCCGTAGCGGCGCCTAGGCGGCGCGGTCGCCTCGGGCGCGGAGTGAGGGCGGTCGAATTGGACCCCGCCGCCGGTAGTTCGCGAAGGCGTAGCGATCGCACGCGATCTCGGCGCTCGATCCCCATCCGTGGGTGAGATACAGCCACCAGTGACAGAACTCATGGAGGTACAGGAACCGGATGACGTCGCGGCGCGTGCGGAAAAGGACGATCGGCGTCCCATCCGCACCGAGGTCGACCATCTCTCGGAACGGCCGGAATGGCTCGGGGACCTGCAGCACGATCTCGGGCTCGTCCCAGAACGTGAAGGCCTGGAGGTGTGGCGCGGTGCGGTAGCGAAGCGGCTTGACCGTCACGCGGTAGCCGGTCGCGGCAGGCAGTCCGGCGAGGACGTCGCGAATTTCGGTATCGCTGTGCGTCGGAAGCTTCGACCGGACCACCATTGGCCCCGCTGGACGGCCACCCCCGCGCACGGATTTCACGCTTTCAATCTAGCGGCGACGGCTTGAGCCCAAAGCCGGGTGCTGCGGGGTTTCTACCCCGTCGGGGGCCCGTTCCCCCCGGTGCTACAGTTTTCGCGAACGTCGTTCGAGCGGGAGCGATTAGGCCGCGGAAAACCGATAGAGAACCGGGAAAAGGTGGAAGCCCGGGCGGCGGAAGCGGCGCGAATGGATCCCGCGAGACGGCATCCTGAAGAGCATTTCTTAGGGATGCCCGGAAGCCCACCGTTACCGAAGGGCGCTCCGTGACCGCGGAGGCAAAGGGCCCGCCAGTGATGGCGGACCGAGATCGGGTGGCACCACGAGCCCTCGTCCCGTGAGCGGGCGAGGGTTTTTGTTTGGAGGCGAGTGGTGCTGACGGCGACGACGAGAAAGACACGCGAGCTCGTACCCGTGGTGCGCGAGCGGCTCGCCGACCTCGAGACGCCGGTCTCGGCGTTCGCCAAGCTGCGCCCGCTGGGGGGCGCGTTCCTCCTCGAGAGCGTCGAGGGCGGTGAGCGCATGGGCCGCTACTCGTTCATCGGCGTCCTTCCTCGTGCGACGCTCGTATTCCGTGACGGCGTGGCCTCGATACTCGAGGACGACGGCGTTCGAACCATCGAGTACGCCGACCCGCTCGATATCCTGCGCGATGAGCTCGGACGCTACCGCCGCGGGGCGATCGGCGATCTGCCTCGGTTTTCAGGCGGGGCGGTCGGATACGTCGGCTACGAGACCGCGCGGCGTTTCGAGCGCCTTCCGGCGGCGTCACGCGACGTCCTGCGGCTCCCAGAGGCGGCGTTCTCGATCTACGACACCGTCGTTTGTTTCGATCACGTTCGTCACTCGCTCCTCGTGATCGCGCATGACGTCACGGGCGAGCGCGAAACCGCCGCGAGCCGTATTGCCCGCGTCTTCGCGGCGCTCGACGCGCCCGTATCGCTCCCGGCTCGGACTGAGCGCGTGGCTCGGACGGTGACCGCGAACGGCACGGCCGACGAATACCGCGCCCGGGTAGCGAAGGCCCGCCAGCTCATCGCCGACGGCGATTGCATCCAGATCGTCCTCGCCCAGCGATTCGACGTGCGACCGGCGCCGGAGCCGCTCGCGCTGTACCGCGCGCTGCGGCATGTGAATCCCTCGCCCTATATGTTCCTCATCGACGTGGCCGGAGCGGCGCTCGTCGGCGCATCGCCCGAGCCCTTCGTGCGCGTCGAGAATGGGCGTGTCGTGATGTATCCGATCGCCGGGACGCGACCGCGTGGCCGCGACGATGCGGAGGACGCCGCGATGGAGGCGGAGCTTCGCGCATCGGAGAAGGAGCGCGCCGAGCACGTCATGCTGGTCGACCTCGCGCGCAACGACATCGGCCGCGTGTCGCGCGCCGGGACCGTACGCGTACGCGAGCTTATGCGCGTCGACCGCTTCTCGCACGTGATGCATCTCACCTCCGTGGTCGACGGCGAGCTCGCATCCGGCGTCGACGCCCTCGACGCGTTTCGCGCGTGCTTTCCGGCAGGGACCGTGTCGGGCGCGCCGAAGATTCGCGCGATGGAGCGCATCGCCGAGCTCGAGACCGACCGGCGCGGCCCCTATGCCGGCGCCATCGGGTATCTCGGGTTCGATGGGCGGATGGACACATGCATCGGCATCCGCACCGCCGTCATCGCGGAGGGCGTCTGCCGAATCCAGGCGGGCGCCGGGATCGTTGCCGACTCCGACCCGGCCGCGGAGGAGCTCGAGACGAGAGCGAAGGCGCGCGCGCTCCTGCGCGCGATCGAGCTGGTCGACGGCGAGGAGCTGGTGCGATGACGACACGCGTGCTGCTCGTCGACAACTACGACTCGTTCACCTACAACCTCGCGCAGGCGTTCGGTGCGCTCGGCGCGGAGGTGACCGTTCTTCGCGCCGACGACCCGGCGCTCGCGGTCGCGCTCGATGCGCGTCCCGATCGCCTCGTGATCTCGCCTGGACCGGGCCGTCCCGAGGCAGCCGGCCGGTCGCCCTCGCTCGTGCGCGAGGGGCCGGAGCTCGGCATACCGACGCTCGGCGTCTGTCTCGGGCTCCAATGCGCTGCCGTCGCGTTTGGCGCATCGGTGATCCGCGCGCCGGAGCCGCGGCATGGCAAGACCTCCCTCGTGCGGCACGACGGCAGGGGCTTGTTCGCCGGAATCCCGGATCCGACCGAGGCGACGCGGTACCACTCGCTGATGGTCGACGAGCGAACGCTTCCGCCGGACCTGATCGTGACCGCTCGGAGCGACGACGGCGTCGTAATGGCGCTCCGGCACCGATCGCTCCCGCTCGAGGCGGTGCAGTTCCATCCCGAATCGGTGATGACCGCGGACGGCATGCGCATGCTGGAGAATTTCATTGGACGCGCGTGAGGCTCTCGTGGCGGTTGCCGGCGGGCGGACGCTCACGCGCGACGAGGCGCGCTCGGCCATGGCGTCGGTGATGGCGGGCGAGGCCACGCCGGCACAGCTCGGTGCGCTGCTTGCGGCTCTGCACATCCGGGGCGAAACGATCGACGAGATCGCGGGCTGCGCCTCGGCGCTCCGCGACGTTGCCGTGCGTGTGACCGTGCCGTCGGACGCGATCGACATCGTCGGCACCGGCGGCGATCGTTCCAACAGCTTCAACATCTCGACGGTGAGCGCGATCGTGACCGCCGCCGCCGGCGGCCGTGTCGCCAAGCACGGGAATCGTGCGGCGTCGAGCGCGTGTGGGAGCGCGGACGTGCTCGAGGCCCTCGGCGTTCGTATCGACCTCGGAGCCGAGGGCGTGGCCTGCTGCGTCGAGGAGACCCGGATCGGCTTCATGTTCGCGCCGCGTTACCACCCGGCGATGCGGCATGCGGGACCTGTGCGTCGGGAGATCGGGATACGTACCGTGTTCAATGTGCTCGGGCCGCTTGCCAATCCCGCCGGTGTCCGGCGGCTCCTGCTCGGTGTGCCGTCCCTCGCGCTCGGGGAAAAGATCGCTGGAGTCCTTGTCGAGCTCGGGACCGACCACGCCCTCGTAGTGCATGGCGAGGATGGGCTCGACGAGATCAGTCCCTCCCTTCCGACGCGCACGTGGGAGGTTCGGAATGGGTCGATCAGCGAAGGCCGCATCGAACCAGAAGATCTCGGCGTGACCCCTGTCGGACGCGCGGAGATCACGGGTGGCGACCCGGCGAAAAACGCCGCGATGGCACGAGCCGTCCTGAGCGGCGCGAGAGACGGTACCCGCGCGGCAATTCTCATGAACGCCGGGGCTGCCTGCTACGTCGCCGGACTCGCTCGGGACATGCGCGAGGGAGCCAGGCTCGCCGCAGAGGCGATCGATGGCGGCGAGGCCAACGGTGTCCTGATGCGTTTCGTCGCGACAAGCCAGCGCATCGGTGCCGCGGAGGCCGCGACGGCATGAGCGATTTCCTCGAGCAGATCATCGGTGAGCGACGCGCGGACGTCGCCGCGGCTCGTGCGGCGGTTTCCGATGAAGAGATGCGCTCGCAGGCGCGCGTCGGGCCGCTGCGGCCGTTCGACCAGTTCCACCAGGCGCTGCGTAATCGTGATCGGCGGATGGGTCTCGCGGTGATCGCCGAGGTGAAACGCGTATCGCCGGCGGCGGGGATCCTCGTTCGGACCCTCGATCCGGCGGCCCAGGCCAAGCGCTATGTGGAAGCGGGCGCGACGGCCGTCTCGGTCCTGGTCGAAAACCGTCACTGGGGCGGATCCATGGAAGATCTTGTGGCGGTGCGTGCGGCCGTAAACGTACCGATCCTCGCGAAGGATGTGATCGTCGACGCCTATCAGATCTATGAAGCGCGGGCCGCGGGGGCAGATGCGGTCTTGCTTATCGCGGAGGCGCTCGACGAGAGCGATCTCCGGCGACTCGTGTCGGTCGCCAAGGGACTTGGTATGTGCGCGCTCGTCGAAGCGCACGAGGCGAGTGCGTTCGGGCGAGCCGTGCAATCGGGCGCGCAGGTTGTCGGCGTGAACGCGAGGAATCTTCGGCGGCCCGCTGACATCGACGTCGGTCGCGTGCGGCAGCTGCATACATTCGCTCATCCGGAGCAGATCCTCGTCGCCGAGTCCGGCATCACTTCCGTAGACGACGCTCGGATGCTGCCTGCGCGCGTCGACGCGGTCCTTGTCGGGACCGCGCTCATGCGCGCCGACGATCCGGGTCCGCTCATCCACGGGATCGCATCGATCAAGCGAGTGGTGCACGCATGATCACGACGGCGAAGCCCGGGCGGTACGGCGAGTTCGGCGGCCAGTACCTGCCCGAGACGCTCATGCCCGCCGTCGCTGAGCTCGAGGCCGCCTGGCTGGATGCGCGAAGCGATGCTGAATTTCAGGGCGAGCTCGCACGGGTCCTGCGCGATTGGGTCGGGAGACCGACGCCAGTCAGCGACGCGCCACGGCTCGCGGCGACGGTCGGCCTCGCTCGCGTGCTCCTGAAGCGCGAGGACCTCGCGCACACCGGCGCGCACAAGATCAACAGCGCCGTCGGTCAGGCGCTCCTTGCGAAACGGATGGGCAAGCGGCGCATCGTCGCAGAAACCGGGGCTGGTCAGCACGGCGTCGCCAGCGCGGCCGCGTGCGCGATGCTGGGCCTCGAGTGCGTCGTGTACATGGGCAGCGTCGACGTCCGACGGCAGCAGGCGAACGTCTTCCGCATGAAGCTGCTCGGTGCCGAGGTGCGGGAGGTCGACGCGGGGAGCAGGACGCTCAAGGATGCCGTGAATGAAGCGATCCGTGATTGGGTGACCAACGTGCGCACCACCTATTACCTGCTCGGCTCGGCGATCGGCCCGCACCCGTACCCTGCGATGGTGCGCGACTTCCAGGCGGTGATCGGACGCGAGGCCCGCGAGCAGACGGTCGCGATGCTCGGCGGACTCCCCGACGTGGTGATCGCGTGCGTCGGTGGCGGGTCGAACGCGATCGGTATCTTCAGCGCGTTCCTCGACGACCCCGGCGTGAAGCTTGTCGGGGTGGAGGCGGGTGGGGAAGGGATCTCGAGCGGCAAGCACGCCGCGTCGATCGTAGGCGGAAGCGTCGGGGTCCTTCACGGCTCGCGGACGCTCGTCCTACAGGACGACCAGGGGCAGATACGCGAGACCCACTCGGTCTCGGCGGGACTGGACTATCCGGGTGTGGGCCCCGAGCACGCCGCGCTCGCCAGATCCGGTCGTGTCCGCTACGCGGCGCGCACCGACCGCGAAGCGCTTAACGCGTTCGCGCTGCTGTCGCGGACGGAGGGCATCATCCCCGCGCTCGAGCCCGCGCACGCCATCGCCGAGCTTTCAGCGATCGCGGCCGAGAGGTCGGATCAAACGGTTCTTCTCTGTCTCTCCGGCCGCGGTGACAAGGATCTCGAGATCGTGATGGGCGAGGGGCTGATTCGATGACGGTGTCGACGGCTTTGACCGGCAGCGCGCGCATCGCTCGGGCGTTCGCTCGAGCTCACGAACAGAAGCGCCTTGCCATCGTCGTCTATCTCACCGTCGGGTATCCGGATCGCGTCGCCACCGGAGCTTTGCTGCGCGCGGCACTCGATGGTGGGGCGGACGTGTTGGAGCTCGGAGTTCCGTTCAGCGATCCGCTCGCCGACGGCGCGACGGTCCAGCGCGCCAGCGAGGTCGCCCTTCGTCAGGGAGTCAGCCTCAGAGATTGCATCGCGGAGGCGTCGACGATCGTGCGCGAGCGCGACGCGACCATCCTTCTCATGGGATACACGAATCCCTTCCTGCGGTACGGTGGCGGCCTCGCCGGCTTCGCGTCGGATGCCGCTCGCGCCGGCGTGGCCGGGATCATCGTTCCCGATCTGCCTTCAGAAGAGTCGGCCGAGTTCGATGCCGCGCTCGATCCGGAAGGCCTCGCGCGGATCGATCTCTACGCGCCGACGACTCCCG
>Ga0209808_1001674_pt1 | contig 11474 bp, 12 predicted proteins | sample GraSoiAngelo_157_FD_186171 | JGI IMG/M metagenome (GOLD analysis project Ga0209808, IMG submission 186171) | Grasslands soil microbial communities from the Angelo Coastal Reserve, California, USA - 14_1009_16_20cm (SPAdes) (version 2) | ecosystem: Environmental > Terrestrial > Soil > Grasslands ...
CGGATCGGCGCCGATGAGTTCGGTGTCCTGATGACGATGGTCGTGCACGAGGAGCAGCCCCTGCGACTGGCGGAGCGGATCTTCGAGCATTTCCGGGCGCCGTTCCGGGTGGAGGAGCGCGAGGTCGTCCTTCGACTCAGCCTTGGCATTGCGGTTCAGACCAGGCCGGAAGACACGGCAGAGACGCTCATGCGCAACGCGGATATCGCCCTAAATGCGGCGAAAGCCGCGGGAAAAGGGCGCTGGGTGCGATATGCGCCCGAGCAACATGCCAGTGTCAGCGACCGCATGGAATTGGAGGTCGACCTGGCGCACGCGCTGGATCGTCACCAGCTGGTCTTGCATTACCAGCCGGCGATCCGGATCGCCGATGGCGCGATGCTCGGATTTGAGGCGTTCGTGCGCTGGAGCCATCCGCGCCGCGGGATGGTTTCACCGGCCGACTTCATCCCACTGGCCGACGAAACCGGATTGATCGTGCCATTGCAGCGCTGGGTGCTCAATCAGGCGTGTGCCGATGGGCGGCAGTGGCAGCTCGGCTACCCTGTCGCCTCTGGATTGACGATGAGTGTCAACGTCAGCCAGCGCGGCCTGGCTCATCCGGACCTGGTGGCCGACGTGACGCAGGCCTGTGCCGCCGCCGGGTTCGACCCGCTGCACCTCGTGCTCGAACTGACGCAGGGGGCGACGCTGAAGGGGAAGGAGACCATGGATCGCTTGATCGAGCTGCATCAACGTGGCGTGAAGCTCGCGTTGGATGACTTCGGTGCCGACTCGGCGCCGTTGAGTGCGCTGCGCGACCTTCCCGTCGATATCGTCAAACTGGACCACTCCTTCGTCGCCCGGATGACCAGCAGCCCGACGGACGCGACCGTGGCGCGCGCGGTCATCGACCTGGGGAACGCCCTCGGGATGATGACGATGGCCGACGGGATCGAGCGAAAGGAGCAGCTGGCGGCTCTCGAGCGAATCGGCTGCACCGCCGGGCAGGGCTACTACCTATCCCGGCCGCTGCCCGCCTCCGGGATCGAGCGGCTGCTGGCGGATTGCACCGAAGAAGGCGGCACGCTGCGCTTGCCGTCATTCAAGCTGGAGCGTGCCGGCTAGGGCAAGGCAAACGCCTGCCCTCTCCCCGCCAGGGCGGAGGGAAACTAAAGTGGCCGTGATGGTGGCACGGGAGCGGCTCGGGGCTCTGGCGCCGCGCGTAATTGCCTCGGCGGCCGTGGCGGTGGGCGTTGGATTCATGGTCACCGAGGCGGTCATGCTCAATGCCCGCATTCGGGACTATGACGAGGGCGTCTTCTGGCAGACAATCCGCGCCCTCGCTCGCGGTGAGCCGATGTTCAGCTCGGTCTTTGCCTCGTCGCCACCCGGCTTTTTTTACGCGCTGCTGCCCTTCTATCTTGTGGTGCACTCGATTGCTAGCCTGCGGGCCGGCGTGCTGCTGCTCTGCCTTGCCGGGTTGGCGGCGACCTACGTGCTGGCGCGGCTGCTGGCCGGCAACGTCGGGGGTCTGGTCGCCGTGCTGCTGGCCGCAACCAGTTCGGTGTACTGGCACGAATCCACGGTCCTGCAGGCCGATGGCCCGTCTCTTGCGCTCAGTACTGTGGCGGTGGCGCTGGCAATGCTGGCCGTGCGAACCGAGGCACGGGCCCGCGACGCACTGGCGGCCGCGGCAGGCCTGGCGCTGGCGTTCGCGGTTGGCACCAAGTTCTTTGGCGCGGTGGCGGCGGTGCCGATCGCGATCGTGATGCTCGGGGCAAACCGCGGGCGCGCCCGGCTACTGACCTCCGCGGTGCTGGGTGGCGTGCTCGGCCTGCTGATTCTCCTGGTGCCGATTATCGGTTCGCCGCAAGCCGCCTACAAGCAGCTGATCGTCAGCCATCTCCGGGCCGGAGAGCTTGCCCACTTCGGCATCGGTCGGAATCTCAGTTACGTGTTCCTCCGCCACGAGCTGCCGCTCGAGGCGCTGGGCCTTGTCGGAGCGGTGGTGGCGCTGATCCGGCGAGACCGATCGGTGGTCATGCCGCTTGCATGGGCGGTCGTTTCGATGATCGCGATCCTTGGATACGAGCCGATCTTTCCCCATCACCTAGTGTTGCTGACGCCATCCCTGACGCTCCTCGCGGCGGTCGGGGTCGCGAACGCGCGCGGGATCGGCCGTCCGGCGTTCGCCATCGCGGCCGTCCTGGTGGTGGGCACGGCGGCGGTTGGGGTTGCGGTCGATACCCGCGAAGCGCTGCGGACGCTTGCTCCAGATCTGCACGACGCGGAAATGACTGCCGCGGTACGGGCGCATGGTCAGCCAGACGACTACTGGTTCAGTGACAATGCCTACGCCGTGGCGGCCGCGGACCGCAATATCCCGGGACCCCTGGTTGATACGTCGGGGCAGCTGACGGCGGCAGGCTTGCTCACGGTTGACGATCTCGAACGCACCCGCGTCCGCTATGACGTCAAGTGGATATTGGCGGATAACGGTCGCCTGGAACGGGTCCCGGGGTTTCACGCGTGGGTGCTCGCGCATTTTCATCCGATTGAGAGCCTCGGCGGCGGGGCGATCATTTACCAGCGCTGAGGCGCAGGGGCCTGCGCGGCCGATCCGTCTACGGAATTTGGACGAGATGTGGCCCAGGATTTACCGACCTGTCACCGCGCAGAGGCATTCTCGGTTTCGGCTCTCGACCCGGTGATGCGCGGCCGATGCCAGACTGAGCGCAGTCTTTCAGACGGGAGGTGAAATCCATGTTGAACAGCCTCTACCTGCGTCTGCGCGAACTGCTCAACCGTGAGGAAGGGCAGGGTATGGTCGAATACGCCCTTATCCTCGTCTTGATCGCGGTCGTGGTCATCGTAGTCCTGATTATTCTTGGCAACCAGGTCAAGAACGTGTTCTGCAACATCTCGGGCGGTCTGGGCCAGTAGGCCTCGACTACCGAAAGCAAAAGGGCCCCTTCTGGGGCCCTTTTTGTTATTGGCGACCTGCGGGACGGTTCAAAACGGCTAGCCCCCGGTCGCTGGCTCCAGTTCGTGGAGCAGCGCACGCAGCGAGTCGGCGAGGAAGCGTCGTTCCTTGGAGCTGAACCCTTTCAGGATCTCGGCCTCGGTTTTCGTGTTCTCGGCCACGGCTTTGGTCACCAGCCGGCGGCCGCTCTCGGTTAGCTGAATCGTGACGCCGCGGCGATCCTTCGGATCCGGTCGGCGCTTGACCAGGCCACGGCTCTCCAGGCGGTCCAATCGCTTGGTCATCCCGGCCGACGACAGCATCAGCCCACGAAACAGTTGGGTGGGGGAGAGGGTATGCGACGGCCGGGCCATAAGCAGGGCACTCAGCACACCGACGTCTCCGCGGTTCAGTCCGTACCTGGCGAAGATCTCGTCCTGACGCTGGGCGATCCGGGCGGCGATGCGAGCGATCCGACCGGTGACGTGATAGGCATCAATTGGCAGGGCAGGCTGCAGTCCGGACCACTGCTCCACCAGGTTGTCGACCCAATCTCGTTCCAAAGCAGGAATCAATATTACTCGAACCGATCGGGAATATCTCGCTCGCGAGAAAGATTCTTGTGTGCGATGTCGACCACCACATGACTCGGGAGGGATCCAAAGATGAGAAAGGCATTACTACTGCTCCTGGCGCCGGCGCTGCTGGCCGCGTGCGGAAGCCCTGGCTCGGCCGCCACCCCGGGGGGATATGGCGCTCCGCCGGCAACCGCCACGCCTGCAGCCACCCCGTCGCCAGCGACGCCGACGCCCGCTGCCACGACCGTGCGACCCACCGTCGCCCCCGGCGTGCTCGTCGCCCGGAACTCCAGTCTCGGAGCCATCCTGGTGAACCCGCAGGGACGCACGCTCTACTACTTCGTCCCAGAGCGAGGCGGCACGGTCGTGTGCAACGGCCAGTGCACGAGCGTCTGGCCGCCGTCATTCGCCGCCAGCCCATCGGCGGCTGCCGCGGCGGGAGTGTCCGGGCAGTTGGGCGTCATCGCCCGTGCCGGCGGCGAGCAAATCAGCTACAACCGGTGGCCGCTCTATACCTTCGCCGGCGACATGGCGGCCGGTCAGACGAATGGACAGGGTGTCTTTGGGTTCGGCGGCAAGTGGTTCGTGGCCACTCCGAACCTCCAGGCGTAATTCGAGCCAGGTCAGTGGGCGAGCGTGGCTTGCGGGAGCTTTCAACCGAGAGCGACCGTGCGCCACGTTCGTTTTCTGTACGCTCAACCCTTGTGAAGGTTGAGATTCCGCCGAAGGGAACGCGTGGCGCAGGCATGCCCCCGGTTCCGGGCTGGCTGCTGCGAGGCGGGTTGAGGATGTTCGTGGGGATTTTCCGGCTGTCGGGCGGCCGGATGAAGCAGGGCGGCGTGCCGTTGCTGGTCCTGACCACCGTGGGGGCAAAGTCCGGCCAGGCGCGCAGCGTGCCCCTAACCTGGTTTGCCGATAAGCCGGCGGCCCCCGATCGCCGGCTGGTGGTGGCATCCCTTGGTGGAGCGGCAAATCACCCGGCCTGGTTCTACAATCTGGCGCGCAACCCGGACAAAGTCTGGATCGAGGTCGGGAACCAAAAGCTGAAAGTCCGTCCGGAGACGCTCAGCGGCGCCGAACGAGACGAGGCCTACCGCCGCGTCGTCGCCGCCTATCCCGGGTATGGTCCATACGAGCGAAAGACCGACCGGCTGATCCCGGTGATCCGGCTCATCGCCGAATAGTTAGCGGGCGGCGCCGGCGGGCTCGAGGTCGGCAACGGCCGGGATGACCTTTTCGCCGATGACCTCCAGCCGCTTGACGTCGTAGACCCTGGGGACGGCGCCGACCACGGTCTGGATACCCATGCCGGCCAGCCACTTAAGGCCGCCGATTACCTGCCCAACCTTCTCGCCGTTCTCGCCGGTGTCGAACGCGAACATCGCTGTCTTCTCGATCTCGCCGTAGTTACGCCCGACCGCCTTGCAATGCTCGCGAAGGACGTCCAGCTTGTGTGGCAGCTCGGGGGTGGGGAAGAGGTTGCAGGCGTCGGCGTACTGGGCGACCAGGCGTAGCGTTTTCTTTTCGCCCATGCCGCCGATCAGGATGCGCGGGCGGGGCCGGCTCACGGCCTGCGGGGCATTGAGCGGTCGCTCCAGCTGGTAGTGCTTGCCGTTGAAGGGTTTCTCGCTGCCCCGTTTGCCCTCCCACATCTGCAAGCAGATCTGCAGCGTCTCTTCCAGTCGCTCGAAGCGTTCGGCGGTCGGCGGGAACGGAATACCAAGGCCGCGACTTTCCGTCTCGTTCCAGGCCGCGCCGATGCCGAGCCACGCCCGGCCGCCCGAGAGGACGTCCAGGGCCGTCACGGTTTTGGCGAGCACGCCAGGGTAGCGATAGACGGCGCCGGTCACCATGGTGCCGAGCGTCACTCGAGAGGTCAGCCCGGCCATGAATGCCAGCGCGGTGTATCCCTCCAGCATGTCGTGCTCGGGCGGCCCGTTGCGGCCGATCTGCCAGAAGTGATCCATCACCGAGATCGACTGGAAACCAACGTGGTCGGCGGTGCGCGCGATCTGCGCGAGGGTGCTGCCCAGCTTGGTCGGCCCGCCCGGCCAGGTGAAATCTGGAATGTTCAACCCGATCTTCATGAAGCCTCCTTGGAACGAGCTTGGTCAGCCCCTATCATGCCAGCGATGAGGCTTCAGCGACCTCATTCGCGGCATATCCCCCCAAGGGATTGACGCTGGGTCGTTTCTCCGATTAGGCTTGTGCCCGTTGACTACGGTCGTTCGCTGAGGCTAGGAGGGAAAAGGGAGATGACTGGATTCAAGCGGATTATGCTTGCCATCGGGTCGGCGGCGAGCCTCGCGGTGGCGACGTCAGTGACCTCTGTCAGCGCGGCCCCGGGTGACTACGGCAAAACGCACGTCTACGAGATCGAGTTCTCCTACAACTGCAATAACCCATCCCTCTGCGGCGCCTTCCTGGGCGGCGCGTGGGGATGGATTGCGCTCAACGGCACGCGCGCGGGCGGTACCGGCGACGCCGAGGTAACGTTCTGCGCCCACACCGTCGGAGGGGGCGGCCCCGGATCTGCCGGTGCCCAGCACATGTCTGCTGACGTCGTCTGGGTCAACACTGGAACGCTTCTCTTGCTATTCATGGAGGGAAGCGCGACGCCCGTTTTCGTCGCGCCATCAAAGCCGGGTCATTACTCCTACGAGGATGTGCCCTTTTTCGGGATGCCGAAGGCCCCGGGCGTAGCGATCCAGCTTCAGGTGGTGCTGATCCCAACGAGCGCGTAGAGGGGGCTTTTAGACCTGAGCGGGGGTGGCCGATGAGCCGCCCCCCTTCGCGTTTTTGTCGGCTCAGCCGGTATCAGTCGGGGCGAGACGATATATATGGCGGGCGTTCTCGGCGAGCACTTGCCGGCCCGCCGCGACCGCCGAATCGGACGACAGGACGGCGCGATCGACGAGCTCGCCCAGCGCTTCGGCCAGCGCTTCGCGGTGCAGCGATGCGGCCACGAAATAGACCTCGGGATAACGGCTGGCATCGCTGGCGTACAGCAGCTTGCTGGTGGGACAGAGGCCGAGCGTCTCGCGCATCGCGCGAAAACCCTCGAGACCCGCGAAGGGAATGGTTAGCGACAGGTCCATGTAGGCACCGGGAAAGACGGCACACAGATAGGCGGCCTCGCGGTGATACGGGTAGCAGTGCAGCAGCGCGATGCGGAGCCCGCGATAGGTCGGGTCGATGAAGAGCGGCCGCAGTCCCAGGGGAGAGGTTTCGGCCAGGTCTTCGTCCGGATCGCCGAACCCGCAATGGAGTTGCAGCGGGACGTCGAGCTGCTGACATTCCTGCGCGGCCTCGAAGAGCACCGCATGACAGAGGCTGTTGCCTGCCAGCCGTACGGGCTGGCCACGCTCCGCTCGCAGACGCAGCGCACTGAAGGCGGCGCCCAGCGTTTCGGTATCGACGGGTTGGAGTTTGAGGCTGGCGCGGTAGGCGCAGATCGTTTTCACGCCGACGGCGCCTCGGTTAATCCCCTCCCGCAACGCCGCTCGCGTTGCCGCTAACCACTCACGAGGATCATTCGCCGTCTTGACCAGTGCCTCGGCAAGCGTTTCGAGTCGGATGATCTCGCGCTGCGCGATGCCGGTGGCGCGCTCTTGTTCGGCGAGTGTGAAGGACTCTGGCGATGAAAAGCCAGCGTCGACGAGCATCACCTCTGTCGGGGGTTGATCGAGCAACCGACGGGTGTGGCGCTCCGAATCGTCCCTGTTGCGGCGCTCGAGGACCGCGGCTTCGGTGGGCTCGCAGCCGAGCACGAGCGCGATCCGCTGCAACGCGGCCTGGTAGCCGGCGCTGTAAAGGACGTGCCGCTCCGCCAGCTCGGGATCGAGTGCCTCGGTGAACGCGGAGCGGAGCTCGATCGCGGTCAGCTGAAACGGCCAGCGGCGCAGCGGGTGGCAGTGGTGGTCGACGGCGCGCTCGTACTTCCATGACGCCAGCAGCGCCTGCGCCGTATCGCGGTTCATGAGATTGTGCAGAGGCGGCTTCAGCCGGCTTTCAGCGCGGCGACCCGGTTCAAGATTCGCTCGATCACGTCATCCTGGGCGAGCAGATGGTCCTGGATCTGGAGCGAGGTGTGTAGCACGGCATCGGCATCTTCGTAGGTAGCTTCGGCGCGCTTGTCGCTGGCGGCCGCCAGCACATTCTGGCCAACGATGATGATGCTGAGCAGCACCAGCTGCAGAAACGTCTGACTTACCCAGGACACGAGGATGATCAGATTGTGGGAGGCGATCGCGGCAGGAAGCGAGACGAGCGCCAGAACCGCAAAGGCGTATGCGCACCACACGGTGCCGACCGTCTTCGTGACCCTGACGGCGAGCCAGGCGTTGAAGCGGGTGATCGGGTTGCTTCCCCTGGGCATCATGTCGTGGACTTTGACCGGCGTCTCCCGCTTTCGACGCTCGATCCGAGGATGGACAACGGGCGTGTAGATACTTGACATACGGGAAGCATGGCAGACTCGATACCGCGTGAACATGCGCAGGACCGGCGTGGCGGTCGGGAGCGCGGCATTCTTCATGCTGGCGCCGGGTGTCGTCGCCGGCCTTGTTCCCTGGTGGTTGACGGGTTGGCGGATGCGCGAGCCGCTGCCCTTCTGGTTGCCCCTGCGGGTGCTGGGAGCGGTGTTGATTGTTGCCGGGACGGGGGTTCTGATTTACGCCTTCGTCCAGTTCGTTACCCAGGGCTTCGGCACGCCCGCGCCGGTCGCACCGACGGAACGGTTAGTGGTGCGCGGCCTTTACCGCTTCGTCCGCAATCCCATGTACCTCGCCGTGATCGCGACCATCGTCGGCCAGGGACTTCTCCTCGGCCGCATGATCCTGTTTCTTTACGCCCTCACCGTTGGCCTTGCCTTCAGCGTGTTCGTTCGCGGATACGAGGAGCCGACCCTCAGGCGTCGCTACGGTGCGGAGTACGAGGCGTATTGTCGCGCGGTGCCGCGCTGGTGGCCGCGGATTTAAGAGGGAAGTTTGGGGGCTGGCAGGTAGCGGATCGATACCACCCGGTCAGCGTCCACGTCCAGCTCCAACATCGCGGCCCGCTGAACGGACTTGCGATACATCTCCCGTTCGGTTTGCGGGCGGCCGTCGAACAGCAGCCACGCGGCCTGGATCGGATCGGCGTGGCTGACGCACAAGGAGACCTCGCCGTGATGTTCGCGGGCCAGCCGCTGGACAACCCGACGCACGCGACCTCCGAGCTGCTCGATGGTTTCGTCGCCCGTCATTGACCCGCGCCGCAGCTTGTGCATGAACCACCGCGGTCGCCGAATAGGGATCTGCCAGTAGGGGACGCCCTGCAGGTAGCGGCCGATTTCGGCTTCACGCAGATCCGGCTCGGGGATTAGTGGAACCGGCGTCGGGAGTTGGCCGTTGACCAGCTCCGCCGTCTCACGAGTCCGGTCCAGCGGACTGTGGAGGATCCGCCGGAGGCCGCTGTTTGCGAGCGACTGACCAACCGCAATGGCCTGTGATCGCCCCAGGGCACTGAGCGGAAATCCCGGCAGGTATCCATACAGGACGCGATTCGGGTTCTCGACGTCGGCGTGGCGCATCAGGAACACGCGCGTCGTCCCGCCGAGAAGATTCAGCTGGTCGCCCTCAATCCCGCCATTGTGCCATCGGGCTCATGCGCGCGGCGGCTAGGATGACGGACGATGCACGCCATTCCGAGCTTGGCCTGCCCTGCCTGCCGGGGGGATCTCAGGCCGGGCGGCGAGACGGTGCTCACCTGCGCGGCCTGTCATCGCAGCTACCCCGTTTTCGAAGGCATCCCCTCGTTCATTCCGTCGCCGGCGCCAGACCGGTCGACGCTCTGCCAGCTCACGGTTCTGGTTCCGGCCTTGAACGAAGCGGCAAACCTCAAGGAGCTCCTCCCATCCATTCAGCGAGAGCTGAAGTCGCTCGGCATTGATCATGAGCTCCTCGTCGTTGACGGCGGCTCCACCGACGGCACGGCCGAGGTGGTGGCCCGATACGGTGCCGTGCTTCTGCCGCAGGCGATGCCCGGCTACGGGGGAGCGCTTCGGACGGGATTCGAGCGGGCCCGCGGCGAGTACGTGCTGACGCTTGATGCCGATGGCTCGCACGACCCGACCGTCCTGCGGGAGATGTGGGCCGCCCGGTCGGCGGCTGAAGTCGTGATCGCGTCGCGCTACATCCACGGTGGGACAGCCGACATGCCGCGATCCCGTCGGATCATGAGCCGCACCCTGAACCTCGTCTTTAAGCGAGGCCTTTCGCTGCCCTACGCCGACCTTTCGAGCGGCTACCGCCTGTACCGGCGTCGCGCCCTCGAGACGCTGGCGCTACGCGGAACCGATTTCAACATCCTCGAAGAGATCTTGATCCGAGCGGTCGCGGCCGGATTCACCGTTCGGGAGGTGCCGTTCCATTACCGGGCTCGGCTGGCCGGGAAGACGCATGCCCGGCTGGCGAGCTTCGCCGTCTCCTACCTGAAGACGTTTGGAGCAATGTGGAAGCTGCGAAACTCGATCGCCTCGGCGGACTACGACGCGCGCGCCTACGACAGCCTCGTACCCCTGCAGCGTTACTGGCAGCGCCGGCGCTATGCCGTCATTACGAAGCTGGCCGCCGGCGCGCGGCGGGTTCTGGACGTCGGCTGCGGGTCGAGCCGCATCATCGGCTCGGGTCGGCTGGTCGGGCTGGACATCGTCCTCGGCAAACTTCGATACGCGCGCCGTTACGGGAATCCGCTGGTACACGGCTCGATCTTCGAGCTTCCCTTCAAGGACGCGTCGTTCGACTGCGTCATCTGTTCGGAAGTGATCGAGCATGTGCCCGCGGACGAAAAAGTCTTCAGCGAGCTCGAGCGTGTGCTTGAGCCCGGTGGAAGACTGATTCTCGGCACCCCGGACTATGACCGCTGGCGCTGGCGGGCACTCGAGTGGGTCTACGCCAAGGTGTCGCCTGGCGGTTATGCCGACGAACACATCACGCACTACAGTCGCGAGAACCTCGCTGCCTATCTCACTGCCCGGGGCATGACGATTGAATCGGTGGATTACGTGGGTGGCTCGGAAATGATCTTCAGCCTCCGAACCGCTACCTCAGGGGAACGGCCGCCGGCTCCACTTCCGGTCACCGCGGGGCTCCGCCAATGAGCCTGCGGAACCTCGCCGTCCGAGCGCTGGTCGTGGCGGTAGCGGCCACCGCCGCCATCGCGACCATCCAGCCGCAGGCGTCCGCCGCCAGGCCCACGACCGGAACCTTCCCCGATCCGGCGACGCGAAGCGGGCATCCGGGCGTTACGGGCCTGGCCTGCAGCGTGATTACGGCGAATCCGCTGGGAGTGTGTCCACCCTCGGTGGCTCAACCTGCCAGTGGGAGACAGCCCACCCTGGCGCGTTGCCCCGGGCCTGCTCGTCTGCCCGCTGACGACCGAGTGGAGCGGCATTTGTCAGTGTGCGGCAGCGGCTTCCACCCCGGTGACCCCGTCTATCTGGTCGCCATCGGGCCGACCGGCTCGACCTTCTGGCGAACCGTGCCGGATCGGCTCGGGGCTTTCAAATCCGCGTTACCATCGCCACTTTGCCGGTTAACGCCAGCGAGGGTCGTTGCCGTCAGCACGCAGGACGCCCAAACGAACTGGCTGTCGATTGCCAGAATTCCCTGTCCGGTAGGTTGAGCAGCATGCCAGCCTGGCTTGAGATCATCGGTGGTCTGCTTCTTTGTCTGATCATCTTGTACGACCTGTTCCAGTCGGTCGTCCTCCCCCGTCCCGCGATCAACAAGTTCGCCCTGGTGCGGCCGGTGCTTCGACGAATCTGGCTGGGCTGGCGTTGGGCGGGCAACCGGATGTCGTCGATCGCCCGGCGAGAAACCTGGCTCGGGACGTTTGGGCCGGTGGGCGTCTTGACGATGTTCGGATTGTGGGGTCTCGCTCTGGTGCTGGGGTATGCATTGCTAATCGAT
>Ga0209808_1001675_pt1 | contig 11472 bp, 10 predicted proteins | sample GraSoiAngelo_157_FD_186171 | JGI IMG/M metagenome (GOLD analysis project Ga0209808, IMG submission 186171) | Grasslands soil microbial communities from the Angelo Coastal Reserve, California, USA - 14_1009_16_20cm (SPAdes) (version 2) | ecosystem: Environmental > Terrestrial > Soil > Grasslands ...
TCGGTGGCCGTGTAGTCGAAGCCGCCCTCTGTTTCGATCAGCATGTTGAGGCTCATCAGGAGCCCAGACGCGTTTTCGGACCGGTCGTCGTCGATGATGGCTTCGTAGACGATCAGCGCACCGCCGTCCGGAAGCGCCGCATGCGCCTTGCCGATGAGTGCCTGCTTCTCCTCTAGATTCCAATCGTGGAGGACATGTCCGAGGACGTGTACGTCCGCTTCCGGGAGGTCGTCCGAGAAGAAATCGCCGCCGACGAACTGCAACCTTCCTTTCAGACCGTTCTGCTCGACATACTCCTCGAAGACCGGCGCCACCTCGGGGAGGTCGAAGCCAATGCCTGTGAGGTGCGGGTTTCCGAGGGCTATCTGCACAGCAAGGTCACCTTGCGCGGTTCCGATATCGGCGAAGCTTCGATACTCGCGCCAAGGGAACTGCCTTGCGATTGCCAGATTGGCGCCGTGGCTGAGCCCGGACATCGCAGCCAGGAACTCCCTTAGGCGGCGCGGATCGGCGTAGAGCGCGTCGAAGAAGGGCGTATCGCCTGTCTTTGCCTCATTCTGGAGCTGCCCGGTCCGTAGCGCTTCGGTGAGATGGCGCCAGAATCCGTACAAGCGGTGATTGGCCATCTCCAGGAGCCCGCCGACATACGAAGGCTTGCGTTTGTCGAGGAAGAGGTCTGTGCTTGGCGTGTTCGAGTAGACGCCATCGCGACGTTCGAGAAAGCCCAATGCGACGAGAGCGTCCAGAAAATCCCGGTACGCCCGCGCATGAAGGCCAAGCCTGTCCCTGACGGCTTCAGCGTCCTCGGGGTGTCTCGCGAGCTCGGTGAAGAGCTCCATCTCGACTGCGCTAAGAAGCACCTTTGAGGCCCAGAACCCAAGGCCGACCTGCAGGATGTGCTCCGGTGTCGGTTGGTCAGGCACCGTCCGCTCCTTCGATTCGACAGTCGATCACGAGCACGCCCGGATCACGGGCACGATCATGTCAGAGCGCGGATCGAGTCTAGTCGTCTCCTGAAGAGACGCAGGACGGGAGCCTCGCCTACGCCCGCTTGCCCGCGGCGAAGGAGAGTCGTTACCCGGGCGGATTGCTTCCGGGCGACTAGCTCATGACCAAAGAGGCTTGGGGCGCCTTCTGCGACGGAAGGCGACCCTGGTTGCGTTGTGATCGGGAGCGGCGACAGGCTTAGCTATGGCGAGCCCACCCGACGCAGCGCTCCCGATCCACATGATCGGTAAGTCGGAGTCGCTTTGCCTGACCCGTTTGGGCTGGTAAAGGCTCCTGGAAAGCGGACGGGCTACGCCGCGAGCGGAACGGCTCACGCTGCGACCTAGACTCGCGCCGTGACTCACACGCATCGGATCCCTGCGGCTTCAGTGATACTCGGGTGCGTATTCGTGCTGACCGCGTGCTCGGCCACTAGACACCCCGCCCAAGCAGCCACGCTCGTCTACGCGAGCGGTCGAATCGGAAAGCTCCAGATCGGCTCGAGCGGTGCCGGTGCGGTGATCGCGTTTGCCGGCCGACCGGATTCGGATCGACGCGGCCGCCAAGGCAACTTTGGTGTCGTCCCCTACCGGGCCCTTGGCTACGACTGCTCGCGAGTTGCCTCAAAAGCGGGCTGGCCGCTCAGACCGAAAGGGCCGTACTGCCAAACCGTTTTCTGGATCAACCTCCGCACCCGCAGGCTCGGCGACTTCTACACGACCTCACCACGCTACGAGGAAAGCCACGGTGTCCGGATCGGAATGGCAACCGCGACCGCCGAGCGGGTCCTTCACCAACGCGTCTACGTCGGCTGCGAAGAAAACCTCGGCGAGGGCCTCCTGGCAGTTGCCTTCACCGGCGGTGTCGGCCAGGCCAGCCGGGGCTCGCCTGGCCTACACCTCGCTGGCGGGCACGTGTACGCCTTCGCAGCCCACGGCGGGCGCAGCGACATCGGCGTCTTCGACTGCCTCTGACCGAGGCTCGCCTATCCCAGGAGGTCGCGTCGCGTGCCGGTCGTGACGGAGCGCTTAGCCGGGCGGCCAGCCGCGTCGGTTCTTCCGAACTGTCTGCCGCATCGTGATCAGACGGCGCCCGTTCCAGCCCATCCACGTCACCCGCACCCTGCGGTAGCAACAGTGAATACCGGGGCCGCGGTAGTCGACGCCCTCGCGGACGACAAGAGCGTTGGGGGCGAACGAGATCGTTCCTTGGTCTGAAGAGAGGTCTTTCACGAGCCCCTGGCGGACGCGGTAACCGGCATTGGCGAACAGGTGGTAGGTGCCGCCGCCGGCACTCCCGTCGGTGTCGAAGAAGACGAGAATCTCGGGTCGCCCGTCACCCGAGATGTCGCCGAGGCTCACGCGGAAGCCCTCGACGCCAACGACGTTGTTCACGAGCGTCTCGTACGTGTAGACGCGGTGCCACGCGGCGGCGTTGCCGCGATCGAGCTGCCAGATCGCGATGCCACGGCGCTGCCAGATCGCCGCCTGACCGTTGCGCGTCAGATGCGCTCGCTCCCAGGTGACGATCAGCTGCCGTGGCTTGCGGCCGACGTAATCCGCACTGTCGAGGGTCGCGTCGCTCGGAACGGCATTTGAAATAGCGAGCCCGTGCGGATCGGTCGAGCCTTCTACGAGCGTCGGGATCGCTGCCGGGATCCGCCGTGCTGTCCGCGAACCGTTCACAACCTCGACTTTCGTTGTCGTCGACAGAACAGTCCGGGTGTGGGCCTCCGAGCGCGTCATCAGCGCGAGACCGAGTCCGCCGCCGAGCCCGATGGCGACAAGCACTAGCCCGAGCAGGAGACGACGCATGCTCCGACTCTAGGAGCACAGGGACGTAGAGTCGACTTGCCTGCTAGAGGTTCCTCGTGTCGAGCCCAGAAGAGGGCCCGGCGCGCTTCAGGCGGGCAAGCGGCGGCGGCGCCAGAACCACCAGACGGCAGCCAGGGCCGTGGCGGCGTAGAGGTAGCCGATCATGAGATCGACCACGTAGTGGTTGCCGGTGTAGACGACTGCGAACGACTGGGCAAGTGGATAGATCGCACCGATCCCGAGCGCCGACCAGCGCCAACGCGTCTTCCACGCGATCGTGACGACGAAGAGGAAGCAGAGGAAGGCATAGCCGGCATGGAGCGACGGGATCGCCGCGTACGGGTTGGGGTCGATCAACCTCGAGACGGAGATCGCGTGGTAGCCGTGCGCGCCGGAGGGATCGGGCGCCGGGTTGTGCGGGATCCGGATCAACCCAGGCAGAAGGCCCTTTTCCCCCGCGGCCCATGGCGGGGCCGACGGGAAGAGCAGGAAGGTCAGCGCGCCGGCAAACGAGAGTACGAGCATCGTCGCCGCGAAGCGGTAGAAGAGCGCCCTTCGCTTGATCCAGAGCACGAAAGCGAGCAGCGGGGGCACGATGAAATGAAGCCGCATTACTGCGAGCACGACCGGGTCGTACCACTGCTGCGTCCCGTTCCAGAGCCAGTGCTGCAGCGACTCGGAGGGGACGGCCCCGAAGAGGAATTCGTCCGCGTTCAGCTGGGGGAGGTAATAAGGATGGGGACGCAAGAGGTGAGCAATTCCGCGAGACTGCGCGTAGATCACCAGCAAAGCGGCGAAGGGAACGAAATCGAGCAGATAACGACGTCCCCGGCGCAGCATGAGAGCGGGGACCAGCAGCGCGAGCAGGTAGCGGTCCGGCGTCAGCCCGAGCCCGAACAGCCAAACCGCGATCCCGAGCGCGAGGATCAACCCGGCCGACGCGAGCAGCGCCGTGCGGCGATCCAGGTCCTCGCGCGGTGGGCCCCACTTCTCGGCGGCCTCGCGGTCGCCCTCGCCGTACTCGTACGGCTTCCCTTCTGGAAGGCTCCACTCACCGCCGACGAGGGGGGGTACGCCGAGGTCGCCCGGCTGTGGAGCCACGGCGCGACTCTCTACGGCGGCGCCTGGGTCGACCGCCCGCAAGGCCTCGTAGTCGTTTTTCGCGCTCTCCATTTGATCGGCGGCTCCCCGTTGGCGATGCGTGCAGCCGCAGCGGTGATCGCGGCGCTCGTCGTCGCCGCGACGATGCTGCTCACCCTCCGGCTGGCCCGCGGCAGGATAACCGCCGTCACGGCAGGACTGCTGGCAGCAACCGTCGGGGCCTCGCCGTTCATCGAGTCCTTCACCCTCTCGGGAGAGCTGCTGGCGTCGCTTCCGGCCGTGCTCTCGCTCGTCTGCTTCTGCGCCTACCTCGAAGGCCGTCAGCGCGCCTGGCCGCGTAACAGACTGCTGCTAACTCTCGCCGGCGCCGGTGCGCTGACCGGGAGCGCCCTTCTCATCAAGCAGTCCGCCTTCGATGCCGGGCTCGCGGCGGTCGTGTACCTGCTCTGGCGTGAGCGGAAGCGCGGTCTCGTGCCCGTTGCCGTGCTTGTCACGGGCGCGCTCGTGCCCGTCGCGATCGCCGCCGCCAGCGCGGCGAGGCTGAGCGATTGGCTCTACGCCGTCCTGGGCTACCGCTTCCACGGCGACTCGATCGTGACGGGATCGGCGGCCGGTCGGGCCCACCAGCTCTGGCTTTCGTTGCCTCCTGCCGGCAAGGCGCTCGGGCTGCTCGCGCTGCTGGCGGCCGCCGGTTGGCGGCGCTCCCCAGTCCTGGCGCGAATCTGGCTCGGCGCCGCCGTCCTCGGCGCCGTCGGCGGCGGCAACTTCCACCCGCACTACTACCTCCAACTCGTGCCGCCGCTCTCGCTGCTCGGGGCCGTGGGCGTCCGCACCCTCTGGCTCTCCGCGTCACGGCCGGCAATCGCCGCGGCCGGGGCGGCCGCCGCAGCGACGTTCGCGCTGGCGATGCCTGTCGCCTGGGCGACCCCGACGAAGCAGGCGGAGACGATCTGGCCGAATGATCCGCACCTGATCCACGACGCCGTCCTTGCGCGGTACGTCCGCGCGCACACACGTCCGCATCAACGAGTCCTTGCGGTCTGGGCCGATGCCGACCTCTATTACCTGGCCGATCGTCGTCCCGCGGTCCGCTATCTGTGGTCCCGCAACGTCGCGTCGATTCCGGGAGCCCTCCAGGCCGTGCACCACGCCCTGGCGACACGGCGGGCAGAGCTCGTGCTCGTCGTCCAGCCGCCCGCGACGCTCGATCCGAGCGGCCGCACTGCTGCCCTGCTTCGGCGCGAATACCATCGCGTCGCGCATGTTGGCGGCGCGTCTGTCTACCGACGCAAGAGCCAGAGCACCGCGACGTAGGCCACGATCACGGGGATCACGACTGCGGCGTTCGCAGCCTTTCGCGTCTCCTATCTCGTGACCTAGGGTCATGAGATCCCCCGGAAGGGGGGTCAAATGTAGGCGCGATTCGCCAAAGATGAAGGGCGTGAGGCGAGTGCCTGCGGCTCTCTCCATGCCGCCTTCCGGCGGCCTTCCGGCGAGCGGAAACGGTCACCTGGATCGGCACGATCTCGTCGACTCGTACAGGCGGCTTGCGGACGTCTTCCACCACGTCCTCTCAGAGCAGAGCCTCGACACGCTGCTCGACCGGATCGCGGACACGCTCTCCGAGCTGATCCCGTACGACACGCTCAGCATCTTCGAAGCCGACGAGGCCCAGACCGAGCTCGTCCCGGTGCTCGCGCGTGACCGCTGGGCCGAAGAGATCCTGCGCAACAAGATCGGGTTCGGCACGGGCATCGCCGGGTGGGCCGCGAAGCACCGCGAGCCGGTGCTGACGAACGCCGCGCACCTCGATCCCCGAATGATGGTCGTGCCCGGCACGCCGGCCGACGAGCACGAGGCCTTGGTCACGGTGCCGCTAATCGCACGCGACTCCGTCAAGGGCGTCCTCAGCATCTACCGGCTCGGCGACCACGCGCACTTCGACAGCGAAGAGTTCGAGCTCGCGAAGAGGTTCGGTGACGCAGCGGCTCTCGCTCTCGACAACGCGAAGACACGCGCCCGCCTCGAGCTGCAGGCTCAGACGGACTCGCTGACCGGCCTCTACAACCACCGCTACTTCCATGAGCACGTGCGCTCGGAGCTGACCCGAGCGAGCCGGAACCGCGACTCGGTGGCACTGCTGATGCTCGACATCGACGACTTCAAGAAGATCAACGACATCTACGGTCATGGGATCGGCGACCAGGTTCTCCGCGAGCTCGCCGATCAGCTGAAGGCGGCCGTGCGCGGCTCGGACCTCGTCTGCCGGCTCGGCGGCGAGGAGTTCGGGGTGGTGATGGGCTCAGGCGGCACCGACGATGCGGTTGCGCTCGCGAAACGGCTGACCGAGCGCTTGAAGGAGCTCGACTTCGGCCCCGCCGGGAAGATCACGGTCTCGATCGGCGCCGCGGAGGGGCCGGTCAACGCATCCAACCCGCGCGAGCTGATCGCGTGTGCGGAGGCGGCGATGATGACCGCCAAGGCGCGGGGCAAGGACCTGATCGTGCTCTTCGACGAGTCGACGTACGAGCGTCCCGACACCGTCTCCGTCGCGAGCTCGCGCGTCCGCTCGATCGCGCATCTGAAGATGCTTCAGAGCCTCGCGGGCAAGCTCAACCGGCTCAACGACGTCCGCGAGATCGGTACGGCGATCGCAGACGAGCTCCGAGGCTTGATCGATTACCACAACTGCCGCGTCTCGATCGTCGACGGCGACGAGATCATTCCGATCGCCTTCCGCGGCGTTCTCTCCTCGCCGGCCGGCCATGAGGTTCAGATTCCGCGCTCGAAGGTCGGCGAGGGGATCAGTCGCTCTTGATCGGCAATGCTCTCGACTGCGAGTACGCCGTCACGATTCCCGGCACCGAGCCTCTGGAGGAGTCGCTTCTTGCAGTACCGCTCTGCTACGGCTCGCGCGTCATCAGCGTGATCGTGATCTCGAAGCTCGGTCGCGACCAGTTCGACGAGGACGACGTCCGGTTGCTCGAGGTGCTTGCCGGCCACGCCGCGGTCGCGCTCGAGAACGCACGGTTGTACGAGTCCCAACGACGCGAGGCCGAGCACTTCAAGGAGCTGCTCGAGTTCAGTCGCGAGCTGGCGACCGCGGAGGGACTGCCGGAGGTACTCCAGCGGACAGTCGAGCTCTCAGCGACGATCCTGGGCGCGCCCAGGACATCGCTTTGGATTCAGGACGTTCCGACGCAGGAGCTCGTTCCGGGTGCGGTCTGGGGCTTCGACCCGGCCCGGCGAGAGCGGATCCTCGCGCTCAGCATCCCTCCCGAGCGGCTCGGACCGCTCGCCAAGCGGGACGAGCCGTTCGTGCTCGACAATGCTGGCGCGGCAGCGATCCATGGCACCCCGGAACTCGACGACGGAACGGCATTCGTCGTCGCCCCGATCAAGCTCGACGGGGGACGGGTCTGCTGCATCGTCGCCGCGATTCCGCCGGGGGCGCCCCACGAGCTGGACGAGGATCACATCGGCCTTCTCGCCGGACTCGCGCACCAGGCGAAGCTCGCGATCGCCAACGCCGCCACCTTCGAGAACCTCGAGGCGACCTTCGTCTCGACGGTGGCTGCGCTGGCAAACGCGCTCGAGGCGAACGACGAGTACACGTCGTCGCACACGCGCTGGATCACGGACACCGCCCTCAAGGTGGGCGCGACGCTCGGGTTCGACTCCAAAGCACTGAAAGAGCTCGAGCTGGGCGCGCTCTTCCACGACATCGGGAAGATCGGAATCCCGACGAGCATCCTGCTCAAGCCGGGCCCGCTGACACCCGAGGAGCGGCGCGTCATGCAGCAGCACCCTGAGCTCGGGGAGAAAATCCTGGCGCCGATCGATCGCCTCTCGGAGGTGCGCTCGATCGTGCGGAGCTGCCATGAGCATTACGACGGACGGGGCTATCCCGACGGAATCTCCGGCGAGAGAATTCCGTTGGAGTCGCGGATCATCCTGGTCTGCGACGCGTTCCACGCGATGACGACCGACCGGCCGTACAGGAAGCGTCTGTCGGTCGAGGAGGCCTGCCGCCGGCTACGCGAGGCCGTCGGCACCCAATTTGATCCCACCGTCGTAGAGGTCTTCCTGGCGCTGCGCAGCGAGATCTGGACGCCTCCAATGACTTCGGAACGGCTCGCGTCTTAAACCCGCCGAACCGCCCGGCGCGAATCGACCGCGCAGGAACTGACCGGCGCTGCCCAAAGAGGAAATACGCTCGGCAGCCTTCGGCCAGGAGGGGGAGATGGAACCACGCTTGACGACGGATCGGCAGCCCGCACAGTTACTGACGATGCTGATCGGCGTGACGTTCATTCTCGTTGGACTCCTCGGCTTCGTCCCCGGGATCACCTCGCACCTGTACGACGGGCTCGACTTCGCCGGGCACAACTCGCCGGCGAAGCTGTTCCACGTGTTCCAGGTCAGCTGGCTGCACAACATCGTCCACCTCGCGTTCGGGCTCGTCGGGCTGGCGTTCTCCCGCACGGCCGCGACCGCGCGCCTCTACCTGATCGGCGGCGGGGTCGTCTACTTGGTGCTTTGGTTCTACGGCTTGGTGATCGCTCAGAACGGCGGCGCGAACTTCGTCCCGTTCAACACGGCGGACAACTGGCTCCATTTCGCGATCGGCGCCGCGATGATCGGACTCGGGTTCGCGACCACACGCGCGCGACCGCTCGCCCCAGCCATCTAGCGCGCCCTCGTCTACCTTGAGTTCGCGTGGAGGTCGCCGGCGTGCTGCAGATGCTGGACGAGACCGGCGCTGAGGCCGACGTCCGGCCCGCGCTGGCTCTGCTCGCCGCGCCCGACCCGCTGGTCGAGCCGGACGAGCTGAAACCGGCGGTGCGTCGCGCGATGCTCCTGCTCGCCGCGGGCGGAGATCCGCTTCGGGAGCTCGAGCTGGACGGACGCGCCGTCAGCTCACTTGCTGCCGAGCTCGACCGTCCGGAGCGCCGAGCGGTTGTCAGCCGCGGGTTGGAGGCCCTGTCCCCGGAGGCGGCCGGGCTCGCAAATGTCTCCGGAGCCCTGGAGCAGCTGCTACTCGATGCCACGCTCGCGTGGCGGGCGTACGCCTGTGCGCTGCTCGCCGACGAGCTCGAGCCCTAGCCCCACCAGAACGCCGAGGCGATCACGACGTAGAGCCCGACGAGGACGACGCCCTCGGGCCAGGTGCTCTCGCCGTCGTAGACGACCACTGCGGTGACGACGGCCGCCAGAAGCAGAGAGACGGCGAGCAGCGTCGGAAAGACGAGCGTCAGACTCGTAGCGAAGAAGAGACTCGCGAAGAGGACCACGGGAGTCAGCGCCAGCGCTACCTGCAGCGACGAGTTCACGATCACAGCGATGGCGAAGTCCGGCCGATTGCGCAGGGCGAGCTGCACGCCGACGACGTTCTCAACCGCGTTACCGGCGATCGCGACGACGACCAATCCGGCGAACGTCTGGCTCATGTGCAGCGAGGAAGTGCCAGGCTGCAACGCCGAGACGAACCAGTCGCTGACGAACACCGCTCCCGTCGCCGCTGCCGCGAGCACGCCGATTGTCGTCGGCAGCGACCAGCGCGGGGGCTCGAGCTCCAGGCCGTCTGCCGCGATGAAGATACTGAGCGTCGAGACGAAGACGACCAGCAAGACACCGCCGCAGATCAGGCTCAACGTCTGCTCGTGTGCGGCGGCCGGAGTATGAAGGACATGAGCGAACGTGGGTACGGAAAGGATGGCCGCTCCGAGCAAAGTCAGCGTCGCGATCGTCCGCGCGCGCGGCGAGTCGAACCGTTGCACGCCGTTCCGGAGGCCTCCCGCGAAGAAAGCAAGTCCGAGGACGAGTAGGCTGTTGGCGAGCACGGAGCCGATCAGCGCTGCCTTGACGACCCCGACTAGTCCTTTCCGCAGCGCGAAGAGCGCGACGAACAATTCCGGGAGATTGCCGAGCGCCGACTGGACCGACCCGGCGCCGCCTGCCCCGAGCCTACCTCCGAGCTGCTCGGTCGCCGTTCCGACGAGGCGCGCGAGCATGGCGAGCGCCACGGCGGCTGCCAGGAAGCGCAAAACCGCATTCAGCCCCGCGAGATCGAACGCGCCGGCAATCCCGACCAGAGCCGCGCTGATCACGATCTCGGCCTGCTCTCGCCGCATCATGCCCGCACGCACCGCGCGACGCTATCAACGGGGGAGACGGCTCCCCCGAAACGAGGGATCGGAGGCTACAGCGCGGCGGCGGTCCAGCCGATAGCCAAACCGTGCGGCCAAACACGCCTAAGAGAGGGGTCTTCTTCGTGCGTATTCGCGTCCTGGTACTTCTGCCGGTTCTTGCTCTCGCGGCGTCGTTCGCCGCGCCGGCTTCCGCCTCGCAGCTGGTCAACCGAGGGGTCACCAACATCAAGCTCGCGGTCGACAGCAAGGGCGAAGCGCTTGTCAGCTACAGAACCGTGCGCGGTCAGGCGCAGCACGTGCTCGCCTGGGGCGCGGTCAACGCGCGGCAGCCGAACCGTACGGTCAAGCAGGCTCGCTTCAAGCTCGACTACTCGGGCGGCTGGGGCAAGTACCACAAGCTCTACTGGAAGACCTTCCGCAACAGCTGCGGCGCCTACGACGGACCGGCGTTGGCCTGGATGATCACGGCTTGCAAGGCGCGCGACGGCAGCTACTGGGCGCTCCAGAAGTGGCAAGTTCACCTTCCCGATCTTGGCTTCACGCCGTGGACCGCGGGCTTGCGCCAATGGGAGCTCCATCTCTCGCACTGGACGACCGACCTCGCCAAGCTCGAGGTCTGGCAGGACTGGATCTACCACGGCCGCTTCCACCACATGTTCGGGCGTTACACGTATCTCGGCAAGCCGGTCTACGGCTTCGGCACGACGCACTTCGGCGCGCCGACCGACGGATACGGCCGGCTGCTCTACCTCGACACTCACAACTCGGCCTACGGCACCGGCTGGCGTCGCGAGAACTCGTTTGTGGCGCACAACCCGACCGGCGTCTTCTGCTACGGCTTCTTCAAGCACAACGCGGGCGCGGGAGGCTACGCGCACCCGCCGGGCTTCGCCGGCATGCGCCCGCAGGGCAACGGCGACATGTATCGGATGACGGCCGGGGGACCTGGCGTCACGCCCGACGTGATGTGGAGCGGCAACGGCCTGCACAACTTCAGTGCGAGCAACTCCGCCGATGTGGCGTTCGAAACAGCGATGAACTCGCAGCTTGATTCGATCCTCAACGGCGACAAGCTCTGCCGGCAGCACTAGGGCCGAAAGCCCTCGGACGCATTATGGCACCGGCTTTGCAGCCCGGGTTGAGACGGACGCCCGGGCGGAGCCCGGACGTCCTCTAGGTCGGCGTCGCAAGCGAACGCCTTAGCCGAAAGCGCTCGGACCCACTTACTGGCACCGGCTTTGCAGCCCGGGTTGAGACGGACGCCCGGGCGGAGCCCGGACGTCCTCTAGGTCGGCGTCGCAAGCGAACGCCTTAGCCGAAAGCGCTCGGACCCACTTATGGCACCGGCTTTGCAGCCCGGGTTGAGACGGAGCCCGGGCGGAGCCCGGACGTCCTCTAGGTCGGCGTCGCAAGCGAAC
>Ga0209808_1001677_pt1 | contig 11468 bp, 7 predicted proteins | sample GraSoiAngelo_157_FD_186171 | JGI IMG/M metagenome (GOLD analysis project Ga0209808, IMG submission 186171) | Grasslands soil microbial communities from the Angelo Coastal Reserve, California, USA - 14_1009_16_20cm (SPAdes) (version 2) | ecosystem: Environmental > Terrestrial > Soil > Grasslands ...
ACCAAAGCAATGGCACTGCTTCTCGGTCCCTCGGGCATCGGACTACTGGGCGTTTATAGTTCGATCGCCGACTTAGTCCGTAGTATCGCAGGCCTAGGAATCAATACCAGCGGCGTCAGGCAAATTGCAGAAGCCGTGGGAACCGGCGAGGCCGAGCGTGTCTCCTGTACGGTAATCACGCTTCGCCGGGTCGCCTTCTATTCGGGTTCGATGGGAGCTCTGCTGCTCATTTTGTTTTCCCGCCCGATTTCCTGGGTGACGTTTCATGATTACCAACACATCGGAACCATTGCCTCGCTTGGCATTGCTACCTTTCTTCTCGATATCTCTGATGCGCAGAGCGCTCTTGTTCAGGGAATGCGACGCATCACAGATCTCGCCAGGATCAATGTCTTCGGCGGTCTTTTTGCTGCCGCCGTCAGCATTGCCGTCGTCTATATGTGGCGGGAGAGAGGTATCGTCCCATGCTTGATCGCTACTGCCCTCATAAGCATTGCTACATCCTGGTGGTACGCCCACAAAATTAAAATCGAATCCATTCGTATCAGTTGGGGAAAAGCATTTCGCGAAGCATCTGAGCTCGTGAAACTTGGTTTCCTGGTGATGACAAATGGCCTGGCGACACTTGCTGCTGCATATGTGATTCGATTGTTCGTGTTGAGAACCTCCGGACTAAAGAGCGTTGGATACTATCAAGCCGCGTGGGGTGTTTCTGCGGTGTGCATAAGCTTCATCCTGCAAGCAATGGGAAGCGATTATTATCCGAGATTAACGGCCGTCTCGAATAATCGGAATGAGTGCAATCGTTTGATGAACGAACAAGTCGAAGTAGGAATGCTGATGGCCGCCCCAGCGATGCTGATCGGATTGAGTCTTGCACCGGTGGTGATGACGCTTCTCTATTCGGCGCGTTTCGGCGGAGCCGTAGAAATCTTCCGTTGGTTCTCGATTGGTATGTTCCTCCGCGTTATCACCTGGCCCATTGGCTACATCATTCTGGCAAAAGGCGAACGCAAAATATTCTTCTGCTCCGGCGTGCTCGCGAATTCGGTGTATTTGATCCTCGCATGGATAGGACTACGGACCCTCCATTTGACGGGTATTGGCGTTGCCTTTTTTGTCTTGCAGGTGTTGCACAACCTGGCCATCTTCCTTGTGGCACGCCATCTCACTGGATTCACGTGGTCAGCTGCAAATGTGCGACTAGCAGCGATCATGCTGCCTTTACTCGGAATTGTTTTCGGAAGCTGGTATTTTTTATCTCCAATTCAGGTCGCGGTCTTAGGCACTCTGATCGGAATTCCAGCTGCGTACTATTCCCTCAAGACACTTTGTGGATTGCTTCCCTCGGAGCAACTACTCAGACCCACAAAGAAGCTCGGTCTGCTTTTGGGTTTTTCGCCCAGATAAAAACCCGATCCTCCCTCCTGCGGACTCACGCCACGAACTGAGCAAGAAGTCTGCCGAAAGCACTCGGCAAGTGCTGTCACAAGACAGCCCGACTTTCCTCCCACCCCATTACTCGCCTACTCCCTCCCTGTTCTCTCCCTAATCCTTCCTTCCCTTTGCTTTTTCTGCCTTGCGACCAAACCTGCAGAAGCGCAGCCATTTTGATCGATTCACCCGCCGGGCAGCTCGGTCTGCCTGTTAACTTAATTGCTGCGTCAAATTAAGGTCGGTAAGAAGCCTCGGAAGTTGCAAAGTCGATAGGCGTCGCGAGGACTGATTTTGAAGAGATACAACATCGCTGTCATTGAAGGTGACGGAATCGGACATGAGGTCGTGCCTGAAGGGCTGCGCGTTTTGGAAGCAGCCGGCAGAAAGTTTGACTTCGGTTTTGTTTGGAAGCACTTCGATTGGAGTTGCGAGCGCTTTGTCAAGACCGGCCGGATGATGCCGGAGGACGGCCTCGATCAGCTGCGGAACTCTGATGCGATTTTTCTTGGAGCCGTGGGTTTTCCCAGTGTTCCCGACCACGTCTCCTTGTGGGGGCTGCTGATTCCCATACGGCGCGGCTTTCAGCAATATGTCAATTTGCGCCCCGCGAAGCTTCTTCAAGGCATCGAGTCTCCGGTTAAGAACTTCAAGCCTGGTGACATCGATTTCTGCGTCGTCCGGGAGAATAACGAAGGGGAGTACTCGCAAATCGGAGGACGCCTATATTCCGGAACGGAAGAGGAATTGGTGGTTCAGCAAACGGTCTTTACAAAGCGTGGATGCGACCGCGTAATCCGCTATGCATTCAACCTGGCACGGACGCGGAAGAAGCACGTGACCTCAGCGACCAAGTCGAACGGAATTGTTTTTACGATGCCATTTTGGGATGAGCGCTTCGCGGAGATTCGATCTGAGTTCCCCGATGTGGAGGCGGACCAATTTCACGTAGACATCCTGTCGGCCCATTTTGTACAACGTCCAAATCGGTTCGATGTCGTAGTCGGATCAAACCTCTTCGGGGACATCCTCTCTGATCTCGGCGCGGCGGTTGTGGGCTCGATCGGCATTGCGCCTTCTGCAAACCTGAATCCGGAACGTGAATTTCCGTCGATGTTCGAACCCGTACATGGATCGGCTCCTGATATTGCCGGCAAGCGAATCGCGAATCCCATCGCCCAGATTTCCTCCGGAGCCATGATGCTCGAGCATCTCGGGGAAAGCGCTGCAGCGCAAGAGATCGAACGCGCTGTAGCAAAAGTGCTCGCTGAGCGCGGACCGAAGACTCCGGATCTTGGTGGGAACGCAACCACGACTGAAGTCGGGAAGACGATCGCGGCAGAGATCTCAGTTTTTCAGCGGACCGAAGTGATTCGTTAGCCCAAAGAACAGGAAATCCGGCCATCAGATTTCCCGAGCAGAAAAATTCAAATTACGGACAGAAGTATGACTATCCTCCTCCCATGAGGAGAGTCTAACTCGCAGTCCCTCAAGGCGAGGGCGAGGAGTGCTTTCCGTCGTCTGCAAGGGGACGCTCTCAAAGTTAAAGTGGCGGGGGCATGAATGCTGGCAGATTTGCGTGACGCGGTGCGGCAGCTGCGCAAGGCACCTGGATTTACGACGACAGCTCTGATCACACTGGCGCTAGGAATCGGAGCGACGACGGCGATCTTTACGCTGGTGCACCAGGTAATGCTGAAGTCGCTGCCGGTGACCAAGCCGGGTGAGCTGTGGCGGATCGGAGATAAAGATCGCTGCTGCAACTGGGGCGGCTATACCCAGGGTGACGAGGGAGACTTTGCCTTGTTCTCGTGGGAGGCGTACCAGCATTTTCGCGCGCACACGCCAGAGTTCGTCGACTTGGCAGCACTGCAGGCCGGCAATGCGCAGCTTGGCGTCCGCCGAGTGGGATCGCTGGCGCCCGTGGACACGCGTAATGGCGAGTATGTCTCTGGGAATTTCTTCAGGACCCTTGGCATCCAGCCCTGGATTGGCCGCGTGTTGACCGACGAGGATGATAAAGAGGGTGCGCCGCCGGTGGCGGTGATGAGCTACCGCATATGGCACGACAAGTACGGATCTGATCGGTCTGTGGTCGGAGCCGGCTACCAGATTAATGGGCACCCGTTCACGGTGATTGGCGTGGCTCCGCCCGGATTTTTCGGAGCGAAGCTGGCCGGGTGGGGCATGCCGGATTTTTGGCTGCCAGTGACCACTAGGTTGTTGATCGATGGGCCGACGTCAGGGCTGAAGCGGCCACAGAACAACTTCCTGGATCTGCTGGGAAGAGTGCGTCCGGGGGTAGACCCCAAGTCGCTCGAGGCAAAGCTGAGGGTGGAATTCCATAACTGGCTGGCCAGCCACCTTCCCGATATGGAACCCGGCGAGAAGGCACTCTGGCAGCAGCAAACGCTGCATCTGGTTCCCGGCGGCGCTGGAGTGACCGCGCTTCGAAGCGAGTATCAGGATGGACTGAAGCTGCTGCTGATTGCTGCCGGATGTGTACTGCTGGTCGCGTGCGGGAATCTAGCGAATCTGATGCTGGCGCGCGGGTTGAAGGATCGCGCGCAAACCTCAATCCGAGTGGCGCTGGGCGCGTCGCGAGCGCGAATTGTGCGCAAATCGTTAGTCGAGTGCGTCATGCTCTCAGCGATCGGTGGGGTCCTGGGCATCGGCGTGGCGTACGCGGGAACAAGGTTGATGCTGCATCTGGCTTTCGCGAACGGCGGCCGCGATAACTTCGTACCCATCAGCGCGACTCCCTCGTTGCCTGTCTTGCTGTTTACGCTGGGCATATCCGTTCTGACGGGAATCGTTTTCGGGACAGCGCCGGCATGGGTGACTTCGCAGGCTGATCCGGTCGAGGCGCTTCGCGGGGCAAACCGTTCGGTGGGAGGCGGCCGCTCGTGGGCGCAGAAGTCCCTGGTCATCGCGCAGGGCGCGATCTCCGTGGTGCTGCTGTCCGCGGCGGCTCTGCTCGGCCAGAGCCTGCGGAACCTGGAGCACCAGAACTTTGGATTCGAGATGCGGAGCCGGTACATCGCATGGATCAATCCCACTTTGGGAAATTACAAGCCCGAACAGATGGAACCGCTGTTTCGACACATAAACGATCGCGTGCGGCAGATTCCAGGGGTGCGGATGGTCACGGAGGCGCTCTATGCCCCGATGTCGGGCGATAGCTGGAACAATGGCGTTCACATCGAAGGCCGGCCTGAACCGCCGCCGAAGGAAGACACGAGCTCGGGCTTTGCCCGGGTCACACCGGACTTCTTTGAGACGATCGGCGCCAAAATTGTGCTGGGCCGTCCCATCACAGAAGAGGACACCGCGGCGACACGGAACATAGCCGTGATCAATGAAGCCTTTGCCAAGAAGTTCTTCAAAGACCAGAACCCCATCGGGCAGCATTTCGGACCCGGCAAGATCAAGTATTCCGCGACCTACGAAATCGTTGGAGTCTCGCGGGACATCCGCTACATGACGTGGGGCTACAAAAAGCCCGTGGGCCCGATGTTCTGGGTGCCGGAGGCGCAGAGTGCGCAGTACGACGATCCAGCGTACGCGAGTGGAGACAGCTGGTCGCACTACTTGAACAACATTGTGATCTGGACGCCGGGAGATCCGCCGGGAATGGAAGACCGCGTGCGCAAGGCGCTGGCGAGCGTCGATCCCAATTTTGTTCTCTACGGTGTTGATCCATATGAGCAGGTCGTTAGCGGTCAGTTCCAGCAGGAAAAGATGATCGCGACATTGACCTCGCTCTTTGGTGTGCTTGGGTTGATCCTTGCTGCGGTTGGACTATATGGAGTGCTGGCGTACATGGTGGAACAGCGGACGAGCGAGATTGGTCTTCGCATGGCGCTGGGCGCGGATCGCGGGCAGGTCACAAGAATGGTGCTGCGCGGCGCCTTCATGCAGATCGGCATTGGGCTGGCAATTGGCATTCCCGCAGCGATTGGCGCCGGCAGGCTGATGACGACTCAGTTGTTCGGCGTTATGCCATGGGACCCGATCATGCTCGCACTGGCTGTGCTGACGCTCGGATTGGCCGCAGTGCTGGCGTCGGCAATCCCGGCGCGGCGTGCTGCAGGCGTGGAACCGATGGTGGCTCTGCGGAACGCGTAATCGCTGATGCGCACATGGTTAGTTCGTTAGGCCTGGCCAAAATGGGACGGTCAACCAAGGACAGGGTGACAGTTTCTCTAGCAGTACAAAGCGACCAGTCGGGAGAGGCGGAACCTCTTCCAATCCGCGAATGTTTCATAGAACTCACTTGTGCCCCGGAACAGCGGGAAAGTTGGGGCAGCCCCTGCTTGGAACTGAAATGGGAATTACAAAAGGACGGGGCAGCCAGGGTCTGTATAAGTCGCCAGCTGGGACAACCTTCTCACCCTTGGTGATGAATGACAGCTTTTTCTCCAGCAACTTGAGTCAACGCAAGCTAACAGTTTGAGAGTACGTGAGTCTAACGCTCCTGACGCAGCCCCACAGCCCAGGTGCTCCCATGAAAATCGCAACCCTTCTCTTTATTGTCCTGACAGCCACCTTTTCCTTCACACAGGAAACATCCGAACTGGCCACTCCTCCGAACGGCGACGAGGAGCGCGCGGAGGTCTCACAGTGGGTCGGCCCCGTCAAGATTTCCATTGAGTACCACAGCCCGCACGTTCACAATCCCGCGGCCAACGATCGCACAGGACACATCTGGGGTGAGTTAGTGCATTACGGCTTTGTGGACGAAGGCTTTGGGCCGAGTCAGAGTACGCCGTGGCGCGCGGGTGCGAATGAGACTACGACCATCACGCTCTCGGAGGACGTAAAGGTTGATGGCAAGGATCTCAAGGCGGGCACGTACGCCCTTTTTCTCGACGTGGAAAAATCCGGTCCTTCGTTCTGGATACTTAACCGCCATCTGGGCTGGGGAAGCTTCCAGTACGACGCCAAAGACGACGTGCTTCGCGTTCCCACACAATTGGAAGATGCTCCCTTCACCGAATTTCTCACCTACGGCTTCGACGAGCGACATCCGGATTCAGCTGTCGCATTCCTGCAATGGGAGAAGAAACGAATTCCGTTGAAGATCGAGGTGCCGAATGTGAACGAATTGTATATCGCCAAGATTCGTCAGCAGCTCGAGACGTGGCCGGGCTTCCGCTATGAAGACTGGCAGACCGCCGCGCAATTCTGCGCCGATCACAAGATCAACCTGCAGGAGGCATTGATCTGGGCCGAGAAGGCGATCTCGTCCCCCTTCCGCGGGGCCACCGTTGGCCATGAAGGCTTCTCCACGCTGCAGACCAAAGCAGCGGTGCTGGACGCGATGGGGCGCGAAGGCGATGCTGACAAAGTGATGGAAAGAGCATTTACTTTGCCGGGTACTGAAGCTTTTGAGGTCTACGGCTATGGCGTGCGTCAGCTTCGCAGCGGCAAAAAAGATAAGGCGATGAAAATCTTTGCCTTCAACCAGCAGAAGCATCCAGACGACAAATTCTGGACGTCCCTGGGACTCGCGCGTGGCTACACCGCCGTAGGCGATAAGAGCAATGCGATCGCGAACTGGGAAATCGTCCTGCGCAATATACCAGCCAACTTGAAAGCCCAAACTTCCAATTACGAAGGCGCGCTGAAGAAACTCAAAGAAAGCAGTTAGAAGTGCGAGCGATGCCGGGTGTCTCCAAGCTTCGAAGCCTGGCAGCCGCTAAGCCTCGAATCTGAACACAAAACCTCTGGTTCGTGTCAGCCCAGTGCCGGGTGGTCGAGTGCCGACAGCGCCCAATACCTTAGAAGCTCGTTCACTCGCGAGACATGAAACTCATGGATGCGCACAAAATGCCAGCTCTGCGCCACCATGTAAAATTTCGCAATACGAAATCTCTGGAAGGTGGCACACCCTTTCTCCTGGGTCTGTTTTTTCCTTTGTGGGAATTCCAGGTAGATGCAGAGAACAGCGACAGGAGTCGTTTTTCGCTTGGGTTCTTCGTCGGGAACACGCTCAGTTGAGTTGCGGAGGTGCCCTACTCTCGGCGATGTTCGGCCAGCGACGTGCGCAGTTTCCAGTTCATTTGGAGTCATTTCCGGGAGCGACAGTGACTTCGGGCTGGGGGTCACCCAAGATCTTCTCAATGGCGCGAATCAACCACGGGAGAATCGCCCTTCGAAATCAGGTAGTCTGCTCCCTCACAGGCGTCTTTGGTTGACCAGTATTTTGTCGAGAGCATAATCAGAGGAACATCCGAACGCTGGTCCTTGATTTGTTTTGCAACAGCGCGGCAGTCGTAATTCGCTGTTGTAACATCCGCATCGATCAACACACAGTTTATGGGAAACGGGAGATCAGCTTCTGCGCGTCGTCGACATCTGTTGCGGTCAGAACGTTGTACTGCTCGGTCTCGAGCACCAGCTTCAAAGACGAAAGCCGCTGCTCGGGCTCAACCAGCAGAATCACCTTGTTCTTGCGGTTCGGCATGTCCAAGTTTGATGCCACTATGATGCACAAAAGTGCGCAAGACCGGAGCTGCTAGCGAGCATCTCTCCTGGCTGACCTGGACCATCGACCCGCGAACAGAAAACCCGGTGACAGACAGGAATAATCTCGATCTACGGCCACATAGCAGATGCTCTCTTGCTCCCGAAAAAATCCTCAAGTCCCAAAAAAGCACGCAGGACGTGACCGGTAAGCTTCGCTGTCATCGTCGTGACTAAGATCGGCAATTGCCCAGGTACGGTCAGTCAAGACATTGATGGTGTCCAATCGGCAGGCGGGTCGGGCATGCCCCAGATGTCTTCAGGAGTTTCAAGTTCAATGCCAAAGTGAGACGCCTCGTAATCCGCAAACACAACTGCGGCAGCCGCAGATCTTCCAGTATTGTGCAGGTGCAAGGTAATGCGCTCTCCGAGTTTGAGAGAAGCAGCGATCCTGATCAGTGCGCCGTGCAGGTTCACCATGACGGTTTCGCCCGCATACGCGAATCTCTCACCTTGCACTTCGATAAGTATGTCGGCTGCCACGCGGGTGCTACGACGAGGCGTGGAAACCTTGGTTGGAATGGAGAGAATCATTTCGTGGCGCCCACGACAGTGTTGTTTAAAGCTACGGTTTAAAAGCAGCCTGGCCTCTTCTTCCGTGTTGCGTATGAAGGCATGCAAGCGGTGTTCGCAGAGCGAGCAGACGCCATAGACGTGTGCAGCGTCTTTGTGGGTGATGAGGAGCCTCGGGTGTGGAGCGCTTTGTAGCATTTCTGGGCCGATCGACGGGAGTGGAGCCAAACAATTGTGCCTGGAGCTATCGCAAATGCTACTTCAGCTGGGATATCGAAAGGGAGAGTACTGAAGTCACAAAAAAAAGGAAAGCCTGGGGAAAGGGAACGTTTTCTTGTTTCGGGAATGGAGCTTATCCGCAGACAACAAGTGATAACGTCCCGTCCTGGCCCCGGGTTTTCTCCATTGATCGGCACTCGCGATCGCGATCATCTAAAAATCGATGTGCAGTCCCAGTTCGAGTACACGCGGCTGGTTCAGCTGTGTACCTAATACGCCGAAGGTCTGCGGAGATTGCAGCGACAGCGTAGGGTCGGCGAACTGAACGTGATTGAAGACGTTGAACATTTGCAATGATAGTGTGCTGCTCACCCGCTCCGTCCATTGCAACTTGCGTGCGATGTCCAAATCGAGATTCCAGCGCGCCATGCCGCGCAGATTTCCGCTGAAGTTTCCATTAGTGACCTGGGTCAGCAGAATGGGAGCATAGGACTGGTACACGGCGGTCGGATTGGCGAAGAGGTTCAGGCCGGTTCCACCTTTGGCAGGATTGCCGCTCGTCGCGACGTTCGTAGCTGTGTCTCCGGTAACGCCGGAGTGCACGCTGTTACCGAAGGTATCGGGCGCCAGCGCTACCGCACTCGCCGTTGCCGAGGAAGTCTGACCGAATTCCTGGCTCGATCCCACACCCACTTTCAGCGGAAGGCCGCTGTACCACGCGAAGATTGGGCTGAACGACCAGTCACGAATCAGGTGATTGATAATCCCGGGATTCTTGCCGAAAGGCTCGGCGTAGGTGCCAAGAACGTTAAGCACGTACTTGCGGTCAAATGCTGAGGTGCCATAACCGTAATTGAGATTGTAGGAATTGGGCACGGTGCGATCGACGTCCTGGATTCCGCCCGCCGTGTTGTCGAGTGAGTGTGAGTAGGTGAAGTTGGCATCGAGGGTAAGTCCCCGCCAATTGCGCTCATGCAGGGCGATGAAGCCGGCGTTGTAATTTGCGTGTCCCTCACTGGCCCAGAAAAACATGTTGCCGACCTGGTTGATCGCAGCCGTCGCAGGCCCCGTGATAAAGCTCGATTGAATGGCATTCCACAAGGTGAAGACCTGTTGAGCGGTGAAATTCGAGCTCGCCTTCGCAATCACACCTTGAGTGCAACTCGGCTTGCACAAACTGCTGCCCGCAAGTATCGATTCAAAGAACGCCTGATTTGGTATCGATGCGGCGGGTGTGCCTGCTCGTAGGGCGGTTCCCACCGCGTCGTAGGCCTGCGCGAAGCTCTGGCCGCCGGAGGTCATGAAGAATGGGGCCTGGTCAAGCTGAAGCGGCGAGTAAATTCCATGAGCGATGTGACCGATGTAGCCGATCTCGAGAACGCTGGTGTTTGAGAGCGCTCGCTGAATCGTCAAATCGAATTCATGGTTCCTGCCAGGCGCATACGTCGGATCCATCTGGAAGGTCTGCGGAATAAACTTCTGATTTGCATCCGCAATCGCCGCCGTACCAGGAATCAGTGGAATCGTGCTCAGCGCAGTGATCGGAGGTGTCGCTACGCTGCTCCCATTCACGCCGATACGAAACGCAGTGGTCGGAGTGGTAGCAAGACTGCCGAGGCAGGAGCCTGTAGTGTCAGGTCCAAGACAAGTCAGTGTCTGCTGGAAGCCAACGCCCTGCAATCCATTGATCACCTTCTGCACGCCGTTCAGGCGATCGTAAAGCTGAGAATAGCCACCGCGGATGACGGTCTTGTTTTCGCCAAGAAGCCGGCCCAGGAATCCCTCTCCAAAATGAGGGCTCCACGCCGCGGCAACGCGCGGAGCAAAGTCCGCCCAGACTGCATCCCATGGATATTTGCGATGCAAACTCTTGATTGGCGCAAATCCGATTTCGGGATTGTAGATCTGGCCTTGCGGCGCCGCCTGGGCGCGTGCAGCAAGATAAGAGACAGGCGTAACGATGTTTCCGCCCTGAGTGAACACCATCATCGACTGTTTACCTGTGATCTCGAGCGGCGGTGTGTCGTAAGACCAGTTCAGACCGAAGTTGAGCGTCAGCGAAGGTTTGATGTGCCATGCATCGTTCAGATACAGGCTGTAATCGTCATAACGCACATCGTTGTTGGTTGGCGTCCCCAGAGAATTAGGTTGAAGCTGCGAGTCGCGCGTTCCCAGAACGTTCGCTGAGTCCACCAGGCCGAGAGAAGACGCATAGAGCGTCTTCCAGTTGGTGGTTTGACTCGAGGGCAGACAGTTTGTTGTCACGGTTGCCGAACAGGTTGGCGGCAAATTAGCGGCTGGAATCTGAATGCCCGTATTGGCAGTGATCTGATACACGGTCTGCGTCAGCGAGGAGACTTGACCATCGTTGCGGTTGAACTGCACCGCCGAACGCGCGGCGGATCCGCCAAACTGGAACAGATGATTGCCCGCGAGCCAGGAAACGTCGTCGCGGTAATCGTAGTTGTGGCCGTTCCACATACGCGTGCGGACGCTATTTGTGTCCACGTTCATCGGCACTAAAGCGGTGTTTTGCGCTTCGCCTCCGATCTGCAGCGCTGCCGCCACGCCCGCAACCTGAGGAGCTGCGCCCGCCGTATTCCACTGCCAGAAGTCGCGCAGGTAAGAGAAGTTGAATTGATTCGTGATGCTCGGCTTAAGTTGTCCGGTGAGGCCGGCAACGAAGTACCGTGGCTGCCGCGGAATCGAAGCCGCTGACCTGGGGTTTCCGCTCACGTCGCCGGTCAGCAATCCGCCGATATCGATTTGCTTAT
>Ga0209808_1001678_pt1 | contig 11468 bp, 10 predicted proteins | sample GraSoiAngelo_157_FD_186171 | JGI IMG/M metagenome (GOLD analysis project Ga0209808, IMG submission 186171) | Grasslands soil microbial communities from the Angelo Coastal Reserve, California, USA - 14_1009_16_20cm (SPAdes) (version 2) | ecosystem: Environmental > Terrestrial > Soil > Grasslands ...
AGCAACGCCTTGCCATCGCGCGCGCCGTTTTGAAGAACGCGCCCATCCTTCTTCTCGACGAGGCCACTTCCGCGCTCGATTCCGAATCGGAAAAACAAATTCAAATGGCGTTGCAGACCCTCGCCGCGGGCAAAACCGTGGTAGCGATTGCCCATCGGCTTTCCACCATTTTGTCTTGCGATCAAATCGTGGTGATGGATCGCGGCCACGTGAAAGAGGTCGGCACGCACGCCGAACTGCTGGCCAAATCCGGCTACTATCGGCATCTCTACGATCTGCAATTCAATCGCGGCGCCGAACATAAGGATCCGCAGCCGGAAGAATTGTTCGAGGTTGTCAGCTGAGTCCGTCAGCTCGAGCGGAAGTCGAGGGATCCCGCGGAAGTTACCTTTAAGATTTCGCAACGGCATCCTTCGACTTCGCTCAGGATGACGAGACGATTTGATCAAACTGCGCGCGAAGTTTCGTCTGCGCCGAGTCATTGAGCACAGCGCGCATCGTCATTTCCGGCAACGGGGGCAATTCAACCCAGGAGCGGCAACCGCTGAATCGCTTTCCATTTTGCAAAACCCAGACTGGGGAAATTTCAAAGACGCGAACGAAGGCGACATTCAGTCTGTCGCCTTTGTAGCCGAAACGTTCCCGCACCAGCTCGGGCGAGAGGATGTGCAACGGAGCCAGTGCTTCCGCGATTGCGAGTGAATTAATCCGCACCGCCCGCTCCACTCTTGCATACCACCGAATTGCGACCGTGCTGCCCGGCACCGGAATATCAGCCGCTGCAATCCGTACTTTCGCGATCTGCTCATGGAAGAACGTCGGAAACAAGAAGAACTCGCGATGCCGAAATGAAAAGCCGCCGCGCCCCTCCGCAATTCCGCCTTTGCGCAAAATTACCGATTGGCGTCCGCGTCCGAGGGCATCGCACACCAGTGACCATTCCTTAAAACCGGCGCTTTCCATTTTTCGCACTGCAAATTAGCGTTGTCGCGCGATGCCGTTCAATATTGACCTCCACACCCACACTTTTTTTTCCGGCGACGGCGTTTCCAGCCCGGAAGATTTAATTGCCAGCGCCCGGGCGAAAGGACTGCATGGCATCGCAATTACGGATCACAATACTTGCGACGCGATCGATTATCTGCTCGGGAAACAACTGATGCGCGAAGATGGATTGCCCGTGGATGGTTTCCTTGTTATTCCAGGAGTTGAAGTCACCACTGCCGAAGGTCACCTGCTTTGCGTCGGGACAACCTTGCCGGAGGCACCGCGGTTGAAGGGACGCGCCGCGCGCGATGTCTGTGCGCTGATTCACGAGCACGGCGGCCTCGCCATACCTCCACATCCTTACGATTTGTTCCGCGCCGGCATTCGCTTCGCCACCCTCGAAACTTTACCGGTCGATGCGCTGGAGGTTTTCAATGCCGCTACCACTCTGCGCCGCTACAACACGTTCGCGTTTCGTTATGCACAATTGCGCGGCCTGCCCATGACTGCAGCAAGCGACGCGCATCATGCCGCTGCGGTCGGGACCGCCTATACCATTCTCAACTGTGAGGAGCTATCGGTGAAGTCGGCCCTCGCGCAGATTCTCAAAGGCAACGAGCTTAACCAGCGCTATCTCACCCCGCGTGATAGTATGCGCAAGACCTGGAACAACTGGCTGCGGCTGCGCCGGAAAAAACTTCCCGAGATCACTTCGCGCGACGGCGGATCGGGGTAACGCAGCAAATTGGTAGGGCGAGACTCCGTCGAGCCGGTGGATGAGCAGCTTTTGCGGGGCGCTCCGCGGAGCGTCCTCTACCGAAGATTGTTAGCTCGTCAGCAGGCTTCTGAGCTCGTTCACATCCGTGACCGGCGCCTTGCAGGCAAAATTTTCACAAACGTAAGCTGCAGGTTTTCCACCCATCATCGACATAGCGCGAATCGCCTCGTTCGTTTCACCAAGATAACTCTGGCCCTCTGCCCCATCTGCCAAAAGCAGAACCCTGTTCGGCAAAAAATGCCGATGCACTTCTGCCAGCAATGCCTCCGTTTCAGACGCATCGGAATTACCCGCGATCACGATTTGTCGTAGCGCACCCTCAAGAAAATCAAATGCCACCAGCATTTGCGGCAGCGCGCTCGGAAAGTGCGCCAACTGCCGCGCGAAAGCGTTGACCGTTTCCTGTGCACGCGCCAGCAATCCGGTGTCGTTTCGTATTGCTGCGAGTCGCGCCAAATTCAGCGCCGCCACCGAGCTGGCCGCCGGTTCGGCGCTATCGTTGTCCTCTTTCATCCGCAGCAAAATATTGTTGTCGTGACCCGTGACCGCAAAGTAGCCGCCGTTTTCGGTGTCCCAGAAAAGCGCGTCCATCTGGCGCTGCAATTCGAGCGCAAATTTTAGCCAGCGGGTTTCGAACGACGCTTCATAAAGATCAAGCGTGCCTTGAATGACGAAGGCATAGTCATCGGCGAATCCCTCAACTTCGCCGCGGCCTTCGCGATAACTGCGGAACAAAATCTCACGCGATTCATCATAAAGATTGGCGCGAATAAACTCCGCTGCCCCCGTCGCGGTTTCCAGATAAGAGACGTCATCCAATACCTGGGCGGCGCACGCGAAAGCAGAAATCATCAAACCATTCCAAGCCGCGATGATTTTGTCGTCCAGATGCGGACGAGGACGTTTATTGCGGATCGAAAATAATTTTTGCCGGCTTTGCGCCAGCAATCGTGCGACTGAGTCCTCCTCTTTGTCGTCAACGCGCGAGACGCCCGTTGGCCCCACAGGCGGGACGCCTGCGCTACGAAATCGCGCGGTCTCGGCGATCGAGTGTCGCTCAATCAAAATGTTTTTGCCGACGAACTCACCATGAGGATCGGCTTCGGTGGGAGCATTTCCGTTTTCTTCAACGCCGTAATGAAATGAAAACACCCGCGCGTCTTCACCAAGCGCATCGTCGATCTCCTGTTTCGTCCAAACGTAAAATGCACCTTCCGCGTTTTTTCTGTGACTGGGATCGGCGATCCCGGCTACAAGTGGGCTGTCCGCATCTTCGGCCGAATAGAATCCGCCCTCCGGCGAAGCCATGTCGCGTCGGACGTAATCAAGAATGTCACGCGCGGTTGCTGCGAATTCCGTATCGCCAGTGATTTGAAAAGCATCGAGATAAGCGCTCGCCAACTGCGCCTGGTCGTACAGCATTTTCTCGAAATGCGGCACGTGCCAGTGCCCGTCGACAGAATACCGATGAAATCCACCGCCGATGTGATCGTGCATGCCACCAGACGCCATCTTTCGCAATGTGAGCAAGACCATTTCTAAGGCGTGCTGCTCGGGGTCCGAATCCGGATTGCGTGCGTGAAAGCACGTCAGAAAATTAAGCGTGACCGGGCGCGGAAATTTTGGCGCGCCACCGAAACCGCCCTCGTGCGCATCGAAAGTTCGCGCAAATTGCTGGTAAGCCGATTCCAAAACGGCGGCATCGATTCTTCCGGCTGACGTTTGGTCTTTGGCGGCTTCGCGCAGCGCATCAACGATGTTCGCGCCCTGCTTCGAAATTTTTTCGCGATCGTTTCCCCAGGCTTCTGCGATCCGTTGCAAAACTCTGTTGAAAGCAGGTTGACCAAATCGGTCTTCCGGTGGGAAATAGGTTCCGCCGACAAACGGTTCGAGGTGTGGAGTAAGCCATACGCTCATGGGCCAGCCACCGCCGCCCGTCGTTGCCTGCACGAAGGTCATGTAAACGCGATCCACATCGGGGCGCTCTTCGCGATCGACTTTAATGTTCACAAACTCGCGATTCATGATTTCGGCGGTAGCAGCATCTTCGAAGGATTCGTGCGCCATGACGTGGCACCAGTGACAGGTGGAATAACCGATTGAGAGAAAAATCGGTTTGTCTTCCCGCCGCGCTTTCTCGAACGCCTCCTTCCCCCAGGGAAACCATTCCACCGGGTTCTGCGCGTGTTGCAGGAGGTAGGGCGACTTTTCCTGCACAAGCCGATTTTCGTGCTTCGCGATTCTTTCGTCATTCGTCATTCGTGCTTCGCCATTGCCTCGCCACGTTACGTTAGATCGATATGATGGATTACTCGCACCTTATTTTGCTGTTCCTCGCCATCGGCGTCATCGCCTTCCTTTATTCCTGCGTCGGTCACGCCGGTGCGTCCGGCTACATCGCCGTGATGACACTGTTCGGGCTCGTAACCACAACCATCCGGCCAACCGCTTTGGTATTAAACATTCTCGTTGCGATCATCGCGTCTTTTCAGTTTTGGCGAGCCGGACATTCCTCATGGAAATTATTTTGGCCGTTCGCGCTCCTTTCAGTTCCGGCTGCCTACTTCGGCGGCTATCTCCAGTTACCCGCTCGAATTTTGAAAATCATTATCGGTCTCGTCCTGCTCTTCTCTGCCGTCCGATTGTTTTTTCGTCGCGGCGATCCTCCGGCGGTTACTCCACCACCTTTGCCCGCCGCGCTCGCGGTTGGTTCAGGCATCGGATTTCTTTCCGGTCTGACCGGCACCGGGGGAGGAATTTTTCTCACACCCCTTCTACTTTTTTCTAACTGGGCAAAGACAAAACAGGCGTCGGCGGTTTCTGCGTTGTTTATTTTGGCAAATTCAATTGCGGGCCTGGCCGGTTTTGTTAGCGCCAGACAATCCATTCCGGCCTTGGCAGCCGTTCTTTCCGGCGCCGCAATCATCGGCGGGACGGTTGGTTCGCATTTAGGAAGCCGCAAGTTCCCGGTTCGCACCATTTCAATCTTGCTCGCAACCGTCCTTGTTATCGCAGGCTGCAAATTAATTTTTACCCGCTGAGCATCGATTTCGTTCGCGATTGAAACTTCCCGCGCCTTTCCACCCTAACGCGCATTCGGGACGGTTGCGTGTGTATGGAATCTGGGGAGCACAGGCTGCTTGCCTGTAGTCGTCGGCAGCTTGCCGACAACAATCGTGTTCGGCAAGCTGCCGAACACCGCAAGCTGGCAGCCTGCGCTCCCCGGAAAAAGACGATGGCAGCTACCGCAGCTCCACTCGTGGTGCAGTCGATGGCGACCACGGGTTGCGCCGAAAATCGGCGGCCACAATTTCTTCGCGATAACGTGTCAGCAGTTCGCGAAAACGGGCAAGGTCGAGCGCCTGAAATTCATCCGGGAGGTCCTCCAAATTTCGTAATGCCAACTCGAACAACCGCGTGGCCGGTGGCAAACGCTGGCTATGTTTGGGATGCGATGGTTGCTGGAAATTTTTCTGCAAATGAACGAACGCACCCGCGGCCTGAATCAGCGCCTGGTAAAAACGCCCCAGCTCCGCGTTTTTTTCCACCAGCCAAAGTTGTTCGAGCACATCGTGCGCTTCGTAATATTTTTGCGCATTCCACAATTGAAAAAATGCAGTGTAATAATTTCGCGACGCTCCCTCCGTGGACCCAGACTCGAGTGAACGCACAAAATCCGAAATCCGCTCGCGTTTATTCATCGGAGGCATAACTTCGGCAAAGCAAGCAAATGGGCAATCGCTTGAGATGACACGATGACACCGTCGCTCGTCGCTCTCCTGCTCGTGATCGTCGCAGGATTAGTCGTCTGCTCCGCCCTTTTCTCCGGTCTGGAGACTGCGCTCTTCGCCCTCCGCCGCCATCAGCTGCGCCGCCTCGAATCCAATCATCCCGCGCTCGCCGGCTTTGTGCAAAAGTTTCGGGAAAATCCGCGCCGTGTCCTTGCGGTCATCCTTCTTGGTTCCGCGCTCGTGAACGTTTTTCTCGTCGTCATTTGTCTCGCTTTGCTTTGGGAAACGCCCCGTGCCACCCCGTTACCGCCCTGGCTGATTGCTGTCTCGCTCTTCGCCATCATCGTTTTTTTCTGTGATTTGCTCCCCAAGCTTGTCGCACTTTCGGCGCCTTATCGCCTTTCCGCTCTTGGCGTTTTCACTCTGCGCGTCTTAATGCCGCTGCTCGAAACCGTCGGTAGCGCCTTGGAAACAATCAGCGCTGCCATCGTCGAGCTGGTGACCCCCCGGCACATTCGCACTCGCCCGCATTTGTCCGATGAAGAACTCGAAACCCTGATTCAGATCGGTGCCGAGCAAGGCACGCTCCAGGAAGCCGAAGGCGAGATCATCCAGGAGGTATTCAAGCTGGGCGACAAAACCGCGAAAGACGTGCTCACACCGCGGGTCGACATGTTCGCGCTGCCGGACGATCTCACGAACGAAGATGCGATCGCGCAATTGAAACCGCGCCGGCATCGTCGCGTCCCGGTCTATGCCGATTCCCCCGACAACATCCTCGGCATTATCCAAGTAAAATCGTTTCTGCTCCATCCGGAAGCGCATTACACCGAGACGATGGTGCCGCCGTCATTCGTGCCCGAAACAATGCGCGCGCTCGATTTGCTGCGTAGTTTTCTGACGCGCGCGCAAGGCATGGCCATCGTGGTGGATGAATTTGGCGGTACTGAAGGCATCGTCACCATCTCCGATATTATCGAAGACATTCTCAGCGACGCCGCTCCGCTCGGTGACACCGATCTCGACATCGAACCACTGGCGGAAGGTCGCTACCTTGTGAACGGCAAAGCGCGCCTCGATGATTTGAGCGAGCGACTGGGGTTCGATTTCGATGCTTCTGGCATCGATACCATCGGCGGCTATGTTTTCAACCAACTCGGCCGTGTTCCCGAAGTCGGCACCGAATTGGAAACGCCGCGTCTGAAAATTACTGTGCGCCGCGTCAATCGCCGGCGAATCGAAGAATTGCTTCTCGAGAAAACGGTGTGCGTGGATGGTGACAGCGAGAACGGAGAACTTCCATGATCTGGCTGCTGGTGGTGCTTTGCTGGATCATTTCGTTTCTCTTTGCCGGAATCGAAGCGGGCCTTCTCGCGCTCGATCCGGTCCGGTTGCGGCATCGCGCCAAGGGCGGAGATCGGAGTGCGCGGCGGCTGCAAGAAATGCTCAAACAGCCCGACCGATTGCTCGTCACCGTCCTGCTCGTGACCAATGCCGCGGATATCACTGCCCTCATTATTCTGACCCACGAGCTCGTGCTCCGTTTGGGTTGGCTCGGCTACCCGATTGCCGTTGCCATCGCGCTGCCGGTTTATCTTTTCCTCCTCGGCGTCCTGCCAAAATCATTGTTCCGCCGTTTTCCCTTGCGTGCGGTCGCGCGGCTTTCCGGTTTGCTCGAGCTGACCACAAAGTTGTTGTGGCCATTGCACGCCATCGGCGCATTCATCGAACGCACCGTTTTTGCACGCGCCAAAAATCCGCCACGTCTCTTCGCCGGACGTGAAGAGTTAAAAATGATCGCCGTCCAAAGCGAGGAAAGCGGCGCGCTCAGCGCCACCGAACGGGCGATGATTCATAACGTCGTCGATTTCACCTCCGTCAAAGTACGCGATGTCATGGTCCCCCTCGAAAAAACCTTGTCGTTTACTCCGGATGGCTCTCCAAAAGAAGTTTTGGAAACGAGCGAGAAATCCGGAATCGATCGATTCCCCATTTTCGCCAACAACGCTGAGCCTCTCGGTCTGATCAACGTTTACGATATTCTTTTCGACACTGAATCGTCGCGTCCGCTGCGCCACTACATGCGCCGAATCATTACCGCCTCGGAAAACGAATCCGCTTACCGCGTAGTCCGCCGCCTCCGCGCCGCGCGCATCGGCCTGGCTGCCGTTGTCGATAGCCGCCAAAAATCCACTGGCATTGTCGCGTTAGAAGACCTCGTCCGGCAGCTCGTGCAAGGGTAATGATTTATTTGTAGTGGCCGGCATGTCACCTGAGTTCCAAACAGAGTTTGGGAACGAGAGAATCATATCATCCGCGTAATTCGCGGTTCTGCAATCATTGCTTCTCTTCGATAAATTGCGCCGCAGCGATGAGCATGACGTGGGTGAAGGCCTGCGGGAAATTTCCCAGCAATCGTTTTTCGCGCGGATCGTATTCTTCCGACAGCAAACCGAGATCGTTTTGCAACGTGAGCAGGCGCTCGAAAAGCTCGCGCGCTTCTTCTTTGCGCCCGAGCCAATCCAGACAAATGGCGAACCAGAACGAGCAGGGCAAGAACACGCCTTCATTTCCGGGCAAACCATCCACATTTTCCTCCTGCGGCCGGTAACGCAGCACGAAGCCATCCACCAGCAAATCGCGTTCGATTGCCGCGATGGTATAACGCATCCGTTCGTCCTCGATCGGCAGGAATCCGATCAGCGGCGCCATCAGCAAGCTGGCGTCGAGCGCGTCGCTCCCATAGAACTGGGTAAAGGCTTTAACTTTCGGGTTGTAGCCACGCTCGCAGACTTCGCGATGGATTTGGTCGCGGATTTTTTTCCAGCGCTCAAGCTCGCCGTTCGCGGGCAGCCCAGCCTCTTCGATCAATTGCACGCCACGATGGAACGCCAGCCACGCCATCATTTTCGAATGGGTGAAATGTTTGCGGCCGCCGCGCACTTCCCAGATTCCTTCGTCCGGTTCCTGCCAGTGTGATTCGAGAAATTTCATCAGCGCTTTTTGCAACGCCCAATCCGTCTCCTCGATTTCGATGCCGGCCTGTTGGGCGTGATACATCGAGCTCATCACTTCGCCATAAACGTCGAGCTGAAATTGATTCGAGGCGGCATTGCCAATTCGAACCGGCTTGGAATGTTCGTAGCCGGCCAGCCATTCGATTTCGAACTCCGGCAAACGGCGTTCCCCATGCATGCCGTAGAGAATTTGCATTTGCGCCGGACTGCCCGCGATTGCGCGCAGGAGCCATCCGCGCCACGAACGCGCTTCCTCTGCAAAACCCGCACGCGTCAATGCGAAAAGCGTGAAGGTCGCATCGCGCAGCCAGCAGTAACGATAATCCCAATTGCGCACGCCCCCTACTTTTTCCGGCAACGAAGTCGTCGCTGCCGCTACAATTCCGCCGGTGGGAGCATAGGTCAGGCCTTTGAGCGTGATGAGCGAGCGCACTACTGCGTCGTTCCATTTGCCGCCGTATACGCAGCATTTGGCCCAGTCTCTCCAATATTTCTCGGTGTCGCGTAGGGCATGCTCGGGCTGGATGGCGCGCGGAGGTTTCTCATGCGACGGATACCAGGTCAAAACAAACGGCGCTCTCTCGCCTTCCGCGATTTCGAATTCCGCCGCCGTTGTTAAATCTTCCCCGCGGGTTTCAATCGGCGTGCGTAAGACCAGCGCGTTCGGGCCCGCGATTGCTTCCAGTCCGTCGCCGCATTTCCGCACCCACGGCACCACATCGCCGTAATCGAAACGAATGATCAGCTGCATGCGCATTGCGACTTTCCCGCGCACACCCTCGACAATGCGCACGATGTCTGGGTTAGTTCCACGCGGCGGCATGAAATCGATCAACCGCACCGCGCCGTCCTTAGTCTCGAATGTGGTTTCGAGAATTAAGGTGTGACCGCGATACTTTCGCGTCACTTTTGCCGGTTCATCACTCGGCGCGATCAGCCAGCGGCCATTTTTAGGTTCGCCTAGCAACGCCGCAAAACACGAAGCGGAATCAAATCGGGGAAAACAGAGCCAATCAACCGACCCATTGCGGCCGACTAACGCCGCCGTCTGTGTATCGCTAAGAAATCCGTAATCTTCGATCTTCACGAAATTGCTTCAAATTGTAGGGCGTTTCTGTGAAACGCCGCTTCGTTTAAATGGCATCTGACACAGACGCCCTACAATTGCCGGATTCCAATTCGTAATCGTAATCCTATTCCTATTCTTATTCTTATTCTGAATCGTCTCCGCATCCGATTACGATTCCGTCAAACGCCCAATCCCATCGCTTGTTAATCGAAACACTCGCCAGTCATCCAACGAAACCGCGCCTAGTTTCTTGTAAAACTCAATCGCCGGCTCGTTCCAGGTTAGGACCGCCCATTCCATCCGCCCGCAATTGTGGTCGCGCGCGATCTCTGCCAGATGCACCAGCAAAGCGCGACCATAACCGCGACCTCGCACTTCCGGTTTCACAAACAAATCTTCCAAATAAAGCCCGGGACGCCCAAGCCAGGTGGAGAAGTTAAAAAAATAAACCGCGAACCCAACCGGTGCAGTATTTTCAAATGCAATAACCACCTTCGCCGCCGGCTCCGCGCCAAAAAGCACTTCATGCAAACCTTCCTCGGTGGCGACTACGTCATTGGGCGCACGCTCGTAGGTCGCGAGATCACGGATCAATTGTAGAATGATCGGGACGTCCGCGATGGTGGCGTCACGAATCTCAAAATTTCTGGTCATCTGTGCCAATATCCTATGTAAAGGCCGGCAGTTTCCAAACCGCGGTCGTCTTTCATCCTGCTCGTAAGCGCGCCTTCATCCAAAAGTTGCGCTCGTTCGCGTCTTGACAAAGCGAGCAAGCGAAGTCAATCGAGTACGGTGTCCTTGACCTTGAACCGAAATCTATCTTCGCTCGCCGCGCGACTCGTGCTGACCATGATCGCGTCATTCACGGGCGTGATCGCGATGCCGGCGCGTGCACAGGAACTGCCGTCCCTCATCAACGTCGTTGATTACTCCAAATTGCTTCCGCTCCTGCCCGATGCTCCCGCGGGTTGGACGGCCGATAAACCCGAAGGCTCAACTACAGACGTTGGCGGATTCAAATTGACGAATGTGCATCGCGATTATCGCAAGGGTGAGGGCGACAGGGCGCCGACGACCGCGATCAGCATTCTCGATTCGGCGGCTAACCCTGATTACGTGGAAGCAACGACGGCGGCGTGGAATTTCACTACCACATCAACGGAAGGCTATTCCAAAGCCGTGACGGTCGATGGCAATCCCGGGTTCGAGACCTTCGAGAACGAAGGCAAACACGGCACGCTTTGGATCATGGTGGCAAAACGTTATTTTCTGCAAATTGAAACCCAAGGACAGGACCCGGCCGCGTTGCAAGAATGGGCCAAGCGCGTCGATGTAAAGAAGCTAGCAACGATTAAGTGAGTGGCTCAGTATTTACCTCTCACTTATCACTTATCACCTATCACGATTCACCTCTCCGTTCCCTCCCCCGCCATCGGCACGAAGCGAACCGGCAGAACAGCGCTCTGCTCTAATCGCCCATTTTTCTTTTCCAGAAGGTAAAGTTCCTGCGCGAACTTTGCCCCGACCGGAATGATCATGCGCCCGCCGTCCTTCAGTTGATCAATCAACGGCTGCGGTACACGCTCGGGCGCGCAGGTCACGATGATGGAGTCGAATGGAGCGTGCTCGGGCCAGCCTTTGTAACCGTCGCCGGCTTTCACGTGCACGTTTTTGTAACCGAGACGTTGCAATGTCGCTTCGGCATTTTTTGCCAGTGGCTCGATAATTTCGATCGAGTATACGTCAGCGACTAGCTCCGCGAGAATCGCCGCTTGATAACCAGAACCCGTACCGATCTCCAGAACACGATCGATCGGTTGCGGCCGCAATTCTTCGGTCATGAACGCAACAATAAAGGGTTGCGAAATAGTTTGATCGTACCCGAT
>Ga0209808_1001679_pt1 | contig 11467 bp, 10 predicted proteins | sample GraSoiAngelo_157_FD_186171 | JGI IMG/M metagenome (GOLD analysis project Ga0209808, IMG submission 186171) | Grasslands soil microbial communities from the Angelo Coastal Reserve, California, USA - 14_1009_16_20cm (SPAdes) (version 2) | ecosystem: Environmental > Terrestrial > Soil > Grasslands ...
ATGTGGTGGCGCACGCGCGGTCCCTTCCCGCCGCGGTCGAAGCGAGCGGCGGCCTCGAACAGGGCGCGGTCGTCGGCGGTGACGCGCTCGTGCTGGCGGAGGTGCTCGAGCCAGGACTCGACGACGAACACCTCGAGCCACCGGTTCGGGTCCTCGGTGTCACGGTAGATGTTCCAGCGGATGGCGCCGTCGCGGCGGCGGACCGGCTCGAGCCGCCGCACGGCGCGCAGGAACTCCTCGGTCTCGGTGGGATCCACCTGGTACTCGAGCGTGACCAGCACCGGGCCCTCGTCGCCGTCGAGCTGACAGGCGGTCTCGGGCAGCGACCAGCGCGGGTCCGGGCGCAGATCGAGGTTCGAGAGGCCGTGCAGCGCGAAGCGGCGCGAGGCGAGGGCGCCGACGAGCAGCATCGCGGCGGCCGCGACGAGCGCCGTGGGGATGTCCGAGTGCGTCGCGACCACGCCCCAGAGGAGGCTGCCCAGCGCCATGCTGCCCTGGACGGCCAGGAGGCCCACGGCGAGCGCCCGTGCCCGCACCCACGCGGGCACGGCGTTCTGGGCGGCGACGCTGAGCGTGGACATGGCGCCCATCCACGCCATGCCGCCGATGAAGAGCGCGCCGCCCGCGACCAGCGGCCCGCGCGCGAGGGCGACGGCGGCGGACACGACGGCGAAGACGGCCGCGCCCGCGAGGACGAGACGATCGCTCGTCAGGCGCTCGCGGACGCGGGGCAGGAAGGCCGCGCCCACGATCGCGCCCGCGCCGAGGCAGCCGAGGAGGAGCCCGTAGCCCGTCGCCGAGAGCCCGAGCCCCCGGCGCGCGAAGAGCGGGAGCAATGCCCAGAGCGCGCTCGCCGGCACGACGAAGGCCGCGGTGCGCGCGAGGACGGCGCGAAAGGGCGCCGAGTGACGGACGTAGCGCACGCCCGCCCGCATGGCGCCCGGCACGTCCTCGGGCGGGAGGCGCGCGCGGGGGACCTCGCGGTGCCAGCGTGCGAGCACGACGACCACCCCGAGAAACGACGCCGCGTTCAGGAGAAAGACCCAGCCCGCCCCCAGGGCCGCCACCAGGAGCCCGCCGAGCGCCGGGCCGAGGGCGCGCGCCACGTTGACCGAGATGCCGCCCAGCGCGACGGCGCCCGCGAGCTCCTCGCGCGGCACCAGGTCCGGCGTCGTCGCCTGCCAGGCGGGCGCGTTGAGCGCATTGCCGAGGCCCATGCAGAAGGTGAGCGAGAGCAGCAGCCACGGTCCCGTGCGGCCGAGCACCGTGCAGACGCCGAGCGCGGCCGCGGCGACGAGCATCCACGCCTGCGTCACGAGGAGCAGCCGGCGGCGGTCGACGATGTCGGCGAGGGCCCCGGCGGGCAGCGCCAGGAGGAAGAACGGCAGGCTCGTCGCCGTCTGCATGAGCGACACCATGAGCGGCGAGGGCGCGAGCCCGGTCATGAGCCACGCGGCGCTCGTGTCGTGCATCCACGTGCCGACGTTCGAGACGCACGAGGCGAGCCAGAGCGCCCGGAAGACCGGGTGGGCGAGGGGGCTCCAGGCTGACGAGGGCCGAGTCTCGGAATCGTGGAGCGGCTCGCGGACCGCCGCGACGTTCACCACCGGTGAGCCTGCTACGTGCCCGCGTGTGGTGGGTCAAGCCCTCGGTCGGCTCGGGTGACACGCGCGTTGACCCGCTCCCCCCGGCTCACCGATACTCTCCGCGCGCGTGACCGACGCCCACGATCCCGGCTTCCACGTCGAGCGGGTCGACCTGCGGGACGGCCGGGCCGCGCTGCGCTTCAGCGGGCAGCTGCGCTTCCGGCAGTGCTTCGCCTCGTGGCAGAGCGTGCGCCGCCTGGCCCGTCCGCCAGCCGTGCACCTGGCCTTCGACCTGTCGGCGGTGGACACGCTCGACGGCGCCGCCACCGCACTCCTCCTCGAGCTTCGCGACGAGGTGGTGGCGGCAGGTGCCGAGGCCGAGATCGTCGGCGCGCACGGCGGCGTCCGCGCCATGCTCGAGCTCTACGGGTTGCACCCGCCGCGGCCGAGCCTGCAGGCGCCGGCGGCGCGGATCGGCATCCTCGACCAGATCGGCCGCGAGACGCTCGGCATGCTGAGCGAGAACCATGGGCTCGACTTCATCGGCGACGTGGCCGTGGCCGGGGCGAAGGCGGCCCGTGCGCCGGGCTCCGTGAACTGGGGCGACGTGCCGCGGCTCATGGAGCGAGCCGGAGCCGACGGGCTCCCGATCGTCCTCGTGATCAACTTCCTGGTCGGCCTCGTGACGGCGTTCCAGGCCGCCGTGCAGTTGAAGCAGTTCGGGGCCAACATCTTCGTGGCCGACCTGGTCGGGCTCTCGGTCACGCGCCTTCTCGGCCGAACTCGGGACGATGCGGGTCTCCGAGGAGATCGACGCGCTGCGCACGCTCGGCCTCGACCCGTACGGCTTCCTCGTGTTCCCGCGCGTCATCGCCCTCGCGCTCGTGCTGCCGCTGCTCACCATCCTCGCAGACGTGGTGAGCATCGCGGGCGGGCTCCTGGTCGCGATGCTCGGCCTCGACCTCACCGCCAACGCGTATCTCCTCCAGACGCAGAAGGCCGTGGGGCTCTGGGACGTCTTCTCGGGGTGCCTCAAGACCGTGTTCTTCGGGCTCAGCGTCGCGCTCATCGCGTGCCAGCGCGGCCTCGCCGCACGCGGCGGAGCCGAGGGGGTGGGGCGGGCGACGACCTCGGCCGTGGTGACGAGCCTCTTTGCCATCGTGGTCGTCGACGCGATCTTCACGGTGCTCTTCAATGCCTTCGGCCGCTGAGGTTCCCATGATCGAGGTCGAGCACCTGACCGTCGGCTACGGCGACACGGTGGTGCTCGAGGACCTCGACTTCACGGTGCCGCGGGGCGACGTGTTCGCCATCCTGGGCGGGAGCGGGAGCGGCAAGAGCACCCTGCTCCGCGCGCTGATCGGCCTGGAGGAGCCCATGCGCGGCACGGTCCACATCGCAGGCGCTCCGCCCGCTCGCGAGGGCCCTCCGCGCTACGGAGTCCTCTTCCAGTCGGGCGCGCTCTTCGGCTCGATGACGCTGGCGGAGAACGTGGCCCTCCCGCTCGCGAAGTGGACGAGCCTCGACCGCGACGCGATCGACACGATCGTGCGCTCGAAGCTCCGCCTGGTGGGCCTCGAGGGCTTCGAGAACCATCTCCCGGCAGCGATCTCGGGGGGCATGAAAAAGCGTGCCGGGATCGCGCGGGCCCTGGCGCTCGACCCCCCGCTGCTCTTCCTCGACGAACCGTCGGCGGGTCTCGATCCGGTCACGGCCGCGGAGCTCGACGACCTCATCTTGACCCTGAATGCCAGCCTCGGCATGACGACCGTGGTCGTCACCCACGAGCTGCGGAGCATCTTCACGATCGCCAGACACTGCATCATGCTGGACGGCCGGACGCGCCGCATCATCGCCCGGGGCGAGCCGGCGGCGCTCCGGGACGGGAGCGACGACCCGCGGGTCCGCGCCTTCTTCAACCCCCGCCCACGGGCCGCGTGAGATGGCAACCACCGCCACCAACCACTGGAAGCTCGGGCTGTTCGTCCTGCTCGCCGTCGTCGCGCTGCTGGGCGCGCTCTTCTGGCTCGGCGCGCGGCGCTTTCATCGCGAGTCGTTCGCCGCGGTCAGCTACTTCGACGAGTCGGTGCAGGGGCTCGACGTGGGCTCGCCGGTCAAGTTCCGCGGCGTCACGGTCGGCACGGTCGCCGAGATCACGATCGCGCCCGATCGCCGCCACGTGCAGGTCACTTCCAACATATACCTCGACGCGCTCGTCCGCCTGGGGCTCCGGACCCGCGCGCCCAGGTCCGACGAGGAGTTCATCGATCCGAGAGTGCGGGTCCAGCTCGCCTCGGCCGGTATCACCGGCGTCCGCTTCATCCAGACGGATTTTTTCGACCCCGAACGCTATCCGCCCCCGCGCCTGCCGTTCGAGCCGCCGTGGAACTACGTGCCCTCGGCGCCGTCCACCTTGAAGAACGTGGAGGAGGCGGCCGTCGAGACCATCAACCGCCTGCCCATGCTCGCGGACCGCGCGAAGGACACGCTGGCCGACATGCGGAAGACCCTCGGGTCGATCGACCGCCTGGCGGCGTCTCTCCAGGCGGAGGACGGCTCCTTCAACCGGGCGCTGCAGGAGCTGCGCGCCGCGGCGGCGCGCGTCGACAAGGCGATTGACGAAGCGAAGCTCGGTGCCACCACGGCGTCGATGCGCGACGCGTCGGCGAGCGTCGGACTGGCAGCCGCCGGCGTCGGCGAGGCGCGCGAGGAGCTGCAGGCGAGCCTGGTGGCGCTGCGCGAGGCGCTCGAGTCCGTGCGCACGCTGGCGGATTCGCTCGAGCGCGATCCGAGCGCGCTCCTCCGCGGTCCGCGCACCGATGGCGCCGTCCCCGTGAAGGGGCGATGAAGGATCTGCCGTGGCTCCTCGCCGCGCTCGCGCTGCTGGGGAGCTGCGTGTTTCGCGGCGGCGACCCGCCGCGCTTCTACGAGCCCGACTCCGCGGCCCTGCATGGGGCGGTCGGTGACCGACCCGCCGCGGCGGCCGCGGCGAGGGTCGCGGTCCGCCTCCGCCGGGTGCGCAGCGCCGCCTTCTTCCGCGAGCGCATCGTGTGGCGGGCGTCGGAGGTGGAGTACGGGTTCTACGAGGAGCGCCGCTGGAACGACCTGCCGGCGCATTACGTGGAGCGCGCGCTGGTGGCGCAGCTCGGGGAGACGCCCGGGCTCAGGCTGACGGATGATCCCCGGGCGGCGGCGCTGTACGTCGACGTGGTGGCATTCGAGGAGGTGCTCGACCCCGTGCACGCCGCCGACGTGAGGCTCGCGGTCTCGTTGCGTGGCGGGCGGCGCGGAGACCTCCTCGAGCGCACCTTCAGCGCCCGGGTCGGGATCGCCGACGGCGATCCCGCGTCGCTGGCGCGCGCCATGGGCCGGGCCCTCGACGACGTCGTGGCGCAGGTGGCGGAGGGGCTGGCGGCCAGCGTGCGGGCTCGGTGAGGTGGCGAGCCCCGGTCCTTGCAACAGCCCCGCGTGAAGCAGAGATGCTTCCGGGGTGACGACGCCGGGCGCCGCGCGCTCCGAGCCTGATCGCCTGCTCGGGATGGCGCCGCTCGCCGCCGTCGTCCGGCTGGCCGCCCCGACGACCCTCGTCATGGCCGTCGCGGCCGTCTCGAACGTCGTCTACACCTACTTCGTGAGCCGCCTCGGGATGGAGGCGATCGGCGCCGTATCGCTCGTCTTCCCGGTCTCGCTCCTCGCCATCACGGCGATGGCCGGCGGTATCGGGGCGGGGGCGTCCTCGGCGGTGGCGCGGGCGCTGGGCGCCGGGCGGCGGGGCGAGGCGGCGGCGCTCGCGGGGCAGGCGCTCGTGCTGAGCGTCGTGATCGGTCTCGGCTTCGGCCTCGTCGTGCAGGTGGCCGCGCCGGCGCTCTTTCGCGCGATGGGCGCGCGCGGCGCGGTGCACGCGAGCGCGACGCTCTTCGCGCGCGTCCTCTTCGGCGGCGCCGCCATCACCTTCCTGGGCGGCATGTTCGACAGTGTGCTGCGCGGCGAGGGCAACGTGCGCGTGCCGGCCATCTGGTCCACCACCTCGCTCGTGCTCCAGATGGGCTGCACGCCGCTCTTCATGTTCGGCCTCGGCTGGGGTCTCGAGGGCGCGGCGCTCGCCATGCTCGCCTGCCAGCTGGTCGCCACCGTGCCGCGGGCGCTCTGGGTGCTGGGCGGCCGCGCGCTGGTGCGCCCGGCGTTCCGGCTCCCGCGCTTCACCCTGGCGCCGGTGCGGGAGATCCTGCGGGTCGGCGTCCCGGCGGCGCTCTCCGCGTCGATCAACAACCTCGGCCTGATGACGCTCACCGCGGTCGTGACCCGCCTCGGCGAGGCCGACCTCGCCGCCTACGGCCTCGGCACCCGGCTCGACTTCCTCCTGATGTCGTTCGGCTACGGCTTCGGCGCCGCCGTGCTGACCCTGGTCGGGATGGCGACCGGTGCCCGCCGGCTCGACCGGGCGCGCGCCTTCGTCACACGCGCCGCCGCGATCACCGTGGTGCTCCTCGCCGTCCCCGGCCTCCTCCTCTGCTGGCGGCCCGCGCTCTGGCTCGGCTTGTTCACCGACGACGCCGGCATCCATGCCGTCGGCGCCCAGTACTTCCGCATCATCGGCCCGTCGTACCCCTTTCTCGGGATCAGCATGGTCATCGCCTTTGCATTCCAGGGTCTCGGGCGCGCCACGATCCCGCTCGCGTGGATGATCGTGCGCGTCGCCGGGGTGCTCGCGGCCGCGGTCGTCTGCACGCAGGGGCTCGGCCTCGGCGAGCGGGCCGTCTTCACGAGCATCGCGGCGGGGAACGTGGTGTCGGCGGCGGGCATGGTCGCGCTCTTCCTGCTGACCGAGCGCCGCCTGCGCGCGGCACGGCCCGCGCCCTCCCCCGTGAGCGAGCTCGCCGCGACCGGGACCCGTTGACGCCCGCCTGTCGGTGGGCCTTGCGCGCGAGGGATTCTGCGGCGTCGCGGCGAACCTCAATCCACGACGCTGCGAACCACCGCTGCGCGTGTTCCGGGGCGACGCTGCCGTCGGAGCGCGGCGAGCCGAACCAGTAACTGAGGACCGCCTCGGCGTCCTCCATGTCGATGCTCAGTCCGACGATCCCTCACTGCCCGGCCGGGGCGTGCCGCGCCGGCCCGTGACGCGCTGGAAGCGCTCGACCACTCTCTTGCTGACGCGGTCCAGCGGCTCGGCCAGGCGCACGATGTGCTCGAGGCTGCGGTTCGTGGCCGCGAGCTGCTCCGTGGTCAGCGCCATCTGCCGGCGCGCCTCCTCGGCCATCGCGGCCATGGGGGCGGTCCCCTCGACGAGCCGGTCGGCAACCGCCGCCATCTTCTCGAGCTGCGCCATCATCCGCCCGGCCTGCTCCCGCAGCAGCTCGAGCTGGGCACGCGATTCGGCGATGAGCGCGTTGGTCTCCCGCATCGTGCGCTCGAGGGCCAACGGCAGCTCGGCCAGGCCACGGACCACCTGGGTCAGCCCGCGGACGAGATCGACCGGAAGCCTGACGACGGAGGTCACGGCGCGTTGCGCTCAGACCATCGCCTTGAGCCCCTGGAGGGGACGCACGCGGACGACGTTCCGCGCCGGCTTGGCCTTGAACATCACCTGCTCCTTGGTGAACGGGTTGATGCCCATGCGTTCCTTGGTCGCCGGCTTCCGCTTGACCGTGATGCGCATCAAGCCGGGCACCTTGAAGACCCCCGGGCCGCTCTTGGAGAGGTCCGCCTTGATCATGGAGCCCATGACGTGAAACACCGCGGCCACGTCGCGACGGTGAATGCCGGCGTGCTGGGCGATGGTGCGGAAGACCTCGCTCTTGCTGCGAGGCTTCGCTGAGGCACCGACCTTGAGCGGCTTGTCGAGGACGAGCTTCGAGACGGGTCGCGCAGACGCCTTCTTCACCGCTTTTTTCGCCATGTTCGTTCCCCCTCTTCTCTTGGCCTGGGCGTCGCCCCATAGACTGGGGACGGGCCAAAGGCAAGCGCGACCCGCAGCCTGGCCCGCGTGAGCGGCGCGACCGACGCAGGTGACACATCACAGGCGCTGGCGACGTCAGAGTGCCAGGAGGGCAGCTGACGGCGTCGCCGCGGCCCCTCCTACGTCGGAGGGGCGTGAAGATGAACGACAACGCGGGGAACGTCCGTGCCCTGCGACGGCGGCTGGGCATGAGCCAGGAGAAGTTCGCCGCGGAGATCGGGGTGAGCTTCTCGACCGTGAACCGGTGGGAGAACGCACACCGTCAGCCGAGCCCGCTGTCGTGGCGGGCCGTGCAGGAGTTTGCCCGTCGGCGTGGTCTCCGCGAAGACTTCTTGCAGCGCTCGGATCTGGCCGAAGCCGAATGACGCGCGCGCGGCGCGGCGCCCCCGTCGAGCGAGGGCAGGCCGCCACGGCCGATCGAGGAGGGGAGGCCGAGGAGACACGCCTGCCGATGAGCCCACCTCCCGAGGTGAGGTCGCGCTTCGCGCTGGCCGCTGCCCGCATGGCCGACGCCTGGCTCCGCGCCGGTCACGTCCGCGTGTCGGCCCAGGACTTCCGCATCGTGCGGGACTTCCTCGAACGCGACGGCTGGACGGTGGAGGAGCTGCCGGGGCTGTGCGTGCGCCTTCGGTGTGCCGGCGTGCTCTCCGCCGAGATAACCCGCGAAGCCGCCACGCTCGTCGCGCTCCGCCGCCTCGTGGCCCCGGGCGAATGGCGCCGACGCGCGCTGCGTATCGGGGGTGAGCACGCCGCCCCTCCAGTTGCGATCCGGGTTCCGGCGGCGCCTCGCCTCAGTGCGTGAGCACGCAGCGACGCAGCTCCCTGCCGCGTGGGATGGCCTTCTTGACGCTCTTGATTCTGGCGAGGAGGGTGCTTCCGCAGCCCTTGGAGACGCCGCCACGCGCCATCATCTTGCGCGTGGCCCTTGCCGCCTTCCTGATCATGCGGCGCGCCGCGCGGGCGTGGCTCTTCGCCGCTCGGAGCAGCTCCCGCCGGGAGGGGGTCTCGGCGGGCGCGAGGCTCCCCCCGAGCCTCACCTGGTCACAGGCGGCAGCGAACAGGGTCTGCGCCCGCGAGGGAACCGCCTCGCCGGGGCACTCGAGGCCGCCCTCACACCGGCAGTAGGCGGCCGCGAGGCACGTGGTCCCGCCGCACTCCGGGGAAAGCGCCAGGCACGTCGATCCCTGCGCGCAACAGTCCCACGGATAGAGGAAGCATCCGTCGCAGACGCGACACCTCCCTGACCCACAGTCCGCGTCGCTCTGGCAGCAGCGGCCGTTCGGGACGTGGCTGCAGCCGGTCGCGGGGTCGAACGAATCGTCCGTGCAGGGGTCGTTGTCGTCGCAGCGTGCCTGCTCGAGCGGATCGAGGGTGCAGCAGACCGTGCGCGTGCAGTCATTCCGGCAGTCGTCGGTGCCGACCCTGTTCCCGTCGTCACACTCCTCGCCGGGCTCGACGATACCGTTGCCGCAAAGCGCGCGGCCAGCGGCTGCCGCGACCGCCTCCGTACGCAGGGCCTGCGCGGCCTGGGGGGCCGGCCGGAAGACATAGACACGTGACGGACCGGGAGCGCCGACGAGCAGCCCGGAGGGCCCGGCGGCCAGCGCGAACCCGAAGTGATCGAAGGCCCCCTGCGCGGGATTCAGGAACCTCTGCAGCAGCGCCCCCGTCCCCGCGTCGAACAGGTAGGCCGCCCCGGTGTCGGGCGCGCCGGTGTCGTCGAGCTCCGCGCCGACGAGCAGGTTCTCCCCCGCGACGGCGACCGCGCTGCCGAACTGGTCGCCGCGGTGGGGCATCGGGCTCGGGATGGTGACGAGCAGGTTGCCGCTCGCGCGGTCGAAGACGTAGACCGTGCCGGCATCGGTCGCCCCCCCGGCGGCCTGGGGCGCGCCGATGACGACCCTGGGACCCGAGAGCGCCACCGCGGCGCCGAACAGGTCGCCGGCGGCGGGCGCCGGGCTCTGGAAGGTGCGGTCGAGCGTCGCCGTGTCGCGGCGGAAGAGGTAGGCCGCGCCGGCCTTCGGGGCTGTCTCGCTGTCCAACGGCGCGCCGACCAGCACCTCGTCACCTTCGGCCGCGACGGCCGCGCCGAAGAAGTCTCCTGCCACCGGGATCGGCTTCTGGAAGGTCACGCGCAACGCGCCGCTCGGGCCGTCGAGGAGGTAGGCCAGGCCCGTGTCCCGCGCGCCGGCGAGGGGGACCCCGACCACGACATCGGTGCCCACCGTGGCGATCGAGAAGCCGAACTGATCGCCGCCGAGGGGTGTCGGATCGACGAGGGTGCCGGCGAGGGCCGTCCCGGCGAAGCGGTATACGGCACCGACGTCGCCGCCCCCGGCGGTCGCCAGGAAGGGAGCACCGGCGACGACGTTGTTGCCGAGTGCCGCGACCGAGAACCCGAAGCCCGGGTGGCCCGGGGCGGGGCTTTCGAGGGTGGCCAGGACGCCGCCCGTCGCGCCGTCGAAGCGGCTGACCGCTCCCGCCCCACTCCCGCCGCCGGGCGCGCCGACCAGGAGGTCGGCGCCAGCGGTGGCGACCGACGTACCGAAGGCCGCGGCCGAGAGGCGCTTGCGGAACACCGCCTCGAGCCTCGAGGAGAACAGGTAGGCCGCACCGCCATCGACGAGTCCCGCGTCGTCGCCGGGGGCGCCGACCAGCACGCGTGCGCCGACCGCGGCCACCGCGGTGCCGAAGAGATCCCCGGCCCGGGGCTCGTCCTTGCGGAGCACGCCGCGAAGCTCCCCCGTCTGCAGATCGAACTGGTAGGCCGCGCCGCCCGCCGCCGCCAGCTCGCTGTCGGACGGGGCGCCGACCAGGACGCCCGCCTGGGTGACCGCGATCGAGGCCCCGAAGCGGTCGCCTGCACGTGGCGTCGGCTTCGTGAAGGTCCGGATCAGCTCGCCCGTATTGAAGGCGAAGAGGAAGACCGCGCCCGCACCATCATGGTCTCCGGGGGCACCGATCAGGAGGCGGCTTCCTGCGGTCGCCACCGCAAAGCCGAACTGGTCCCCAGCCGCCGGTAGCGGATTCGTGAGGGTGAGCTGGAGCCTCCCGGTGCCGCCTCCGAAGAGGAAGGCCTCCCCCGGCTCGCCCCCGGTTCCGGGCGCGCCGACGAGGACGTTCGCGCCCACCGTCGCGATCGCGGAGCCGAACCGCCCGGCTCCCCCGGGGCTCTCGAGGGTCAGCACCGGCTCGCCCGTCCCGCCGCGGAAGAGGTAGACCGTGCCCGTTCCTGGCGCGCCGACCAGGGGGTTGCTGCCCGCGGCGGCGACCGCCGCGCCGAACGCGCCCTCCGCTGCGGGCGTCGGCGGGAGCAGGGTCGTGGGGGCGGCGTCGCCGGGACCAAAGACGAAGGCCGCCCCGCCACCGGGCGCCGCCGTGTCGTCTCCGGGCGCGCCAACCAGCACCCCGTCACCGGCGGCCACCACCGCGGCACCGAAGGCGTCGCCCGCGGCGGGCGTGCCGGGCTTCCGCAGGACGCGCAGCAACTGGCCAAACGTCGAGCTCGACGCGCCGACCACGTAGACGATCCCGGCGTCGGGCACCGCGCTGCCATCACGGGGCGCGCCGATCAGGAACGTGTCGCCCTTGACGGCGAGCGCCGCGCCCAACTGCTCGGGAACCGACGACGGTGTTCGAGCCGGCCGCAAGGTCAGGGCGAGATCGAAGAGCGGCGCCGTCGTGGGCGGAAGGGTGGTGGAGGTCGTGCTGGGCGTCGGCGTCGTGGTGGTTGTGACGAGGGTGATGGTCGTGCTCGGGACGGCCGTCGTGGAGGTGACGCGGGTGAGCGTGGTGACGGGCAGGGTGAACGTCGTGGTGACGAGGGTGAGCGTCGTGGTGCTGAACGTGAGCGTGGTGACGGGCAGCGTGAGCGTGGTGATGGGGACCGTGAACGTCGTGGTGACGAGGGTGAGCGTGGTGA
>Ga0209808_1001680_pt1 | contig 11461 bp, 9 predicted proteins | sample GraSoiAngelo_157_FD_186171 | JGI IMG/M metagenome (GOLD analysis project Ga0209808, IMG submission 186171) | Grasslands soil microbial communities from the Angelo Coastal Reserve, California, USA - 14_1009_16_20cm (SPAdes) (version 2) | ecosystem: Environmental > Terrestrial > Soil > Grasslands ...
GCGGCGTCGAGGTCTTCGGCCTCGATGATGTAGAAGCCGCCCAGGTGTTCCTTCGACTCCGCAAAGGGGCCGTCGGTGGTTAGCACCTCGTCGTCGGACACGCGTGCGACCGTGGCAGTGTCTGGATCGTGCAGGGCGCCGCCGAAGACCCAGGCGCCTGCCGACTTCATCTCCTCCTCGAGGACGCCGACCCGCTCCATGAACTGCCCCATCTCCTCCTCGGTCATCGGGTCGCGGGCCTCGCCCTCAACGCTGTGGACGGACAACAGGTAGTGCGTCATTGTGGTCCTCCTCGTGATGGGCGGGCACATCCCGCCTCTCATCCCACTACGAACGGGCCTCGCCCAGACTGACAGGTACCAAGAAAAGCTCGCCAGGGCGGATGACGGCGGCCTCGACGCGGTGATCGTGTGCCAGCCCCACGCGAGATGCCCTTGCCCTGCGATCCCGAGGGGCGCCTACGTCAGCGCGGAGGGCAGGCCGCATTGTTCGAACAGCCAGGGATCGGGGAAGCCGACGATTCCTGCAATCAGGTGGCCCTCGATCTCCAGCACCATCAGGCCGTAGGGCCGGTGCTTGCCGTCGTCGCCGCGGGCGTAGGCCGCGAGTGCCGGTTGCCGGTTGGCCCAGGTCGGCAGGAGCCGGATCTCGTCGAGCCGCCCGCCTTGCGGCACGGAACCGAAGAAGTCCCCGATCGCGCGCGCGCCTGCGACGCGCATGCGCTCTGGGGGCATTGTCATCAGCGCGTCCTCGCGCAGCAGTGCCACGAGGCCGTCGATGTCGACCGCGTCCCAGGCCGTCATGAAGCGTTTTACGAGCGCACGCTCCCGCGCGCTCGGCACCGAGTTGTGCCGGCGCGCCCCCTCCAGACCGATGCGTGCGCGCTGGAGGGCGCTGGTCACGGCGGCGACCGAGTCGTCGAGCGCCTCGGCGGCCTCCTTCGCCGACCAGCCGAGCACATCGCGCAGGATCAGTACGGCCCGCTGCTTCGGGGGCAGGAGCTGGATCGCGGTGATGAATGCGAGCTCGACGGTCTCGCGCGCGACGAGGTCTTCGAGCAGCCGATCGGGATACGGCTGCAGATGTTCGAGGTCCTCACTTACCTCGGCCGGCCGCGCACGCCGTCGCGCGATGGCGGTGAGGCAGACGTTCGTGGCGATGGTGTGCAGCCAGGTGGTGAGCTGCGCGCGGGGCTCGTAGCGGTCGGAGCCTTTCCACGCGCGCAGCATCGTTTCCTGGAGCGCGTCGTCGGCGTCGTGGAGCGAGCCGAGCATCCGGTAACAGTGGAGATGGAGCGCCCGCCGGTGTGGCTCGATCAGAAGCGCGAACGCCTGCTCGTCCATCGCTTGGGGGACGCTACTCGGCAGGCGGACTGGGCGGGTCGGCACCGAGCTCGGTCCATTCCCCGGGGGTGAAGGCGCCGGGTGAGCCGCCGATCGCGACGAAGCGGATACCTTCCGGGCCCGGGTGGATTTGGCGCAGCTGGTCAGGCCCGACCCGGACCATCGTGCCCGGGCGCAGCTCGAACTCGCTGCCGCCGGCGACGAGCGTTGCGGCGCCGCTGAGCGGGATGTAGACCTCCTCCTGGTTCGGGTCGAACGCGTCGGAGCCGTGGTTGTGGTTCGGGTAGCCGTCCCAGTCGGGTGGCAGCGTGAAGACCTGCATGCCCCACGCGGTCACGCCGAGCTCGGCGCGCGCGCGGCGGGCGAGGCCGCCGTAGACCGCCTCCATGTCGTCGATCGACCTGACCGTCACATCCGGCATCGGGCACCTCCGTCGTCGAGAGAAGACCTTCGCTGAGCTTCAACTCGGCCGCTCGCCCAAACTAATCGGTCGCCGTCAACGAGCCCTCCTGGGTTGCGTATATCGGACGGCGCAGCCAGCGTCGCGCGGGAAGTCCGGGTAGATAGCGAAAGGAGGAGACGATGCGAACGGAATCCAGGCCGAACAGCGACTACACCAGGACATGGTCCCCGTCGGGGGAGATCGAGTTCGCCAAGCTCGCCGACGGGACGCGTTTGAGGTACCTGAAGGCGGGTTCCGGCCCGACGGCACTGATCTTGCTGCACACGGTCCGCACCCAGCTCGACCACTTCCAACTCGTGATCCCGAAGATCGCCCACGCCTTCACCATCTACGCGATCGACATGCCCGGCATGGGCTGGTCCGACATCACGCCGGGCGCGAGCTACACCGAGCCGGCGCTCCGCCGCGCGATCGTCGAGTTCGTCACGACCCTCGACATCAACGATGTCACGCTGGCGGGCGAGTCAATGGGCGCGACGGTGTCACTGACGGCCTCGACCGAGCTTAAAGACCGCGTGCGACACGTCGTCGCCTTCAACCCGTACGACTACCCCAAAGGCGTCGGTCGAGCCAATCGCGTCGCCTCCATTTATGTCGCCGGTGCCCGCCTCCCGGCAATCGGCCCGGTGGTCACGAGGATGGAGAACAAGCCCGTCCTGGGCATCGTGCTGCGGGGCGGGTTGCTCGACGGCAGCAAGCTGCCGGAGCACTACCTCGCGGAACTGCGCCGGGTTGGCCGTCGTCGCGGCTATCTGCGCGTGGCGCGCGAAGTCTTCCGCAATGTGGAGAGCATGATCGCCGCCCGAGCGCTCTACGGTCGTGTCACCGCCCCGGTCACTTTGATCTACGGCGATCATGACTGGTCGCGCTTGCCAGACCGTGAGGCAAACCTGGCCTTGCTTCGCGGCGCTCGATCAATCTCGCTTGCTGAGACCGGACACTTCGCCGCCCTGGAACAGCCCGCCCGCGTCGCCGAGATCCTTCTCGACGAGCACGGGGCCTGATTTCGGTCTCACCGGGCCATCTCGCCATGATCCGCCAGACATGCACCGGCTGCGGCTGCGACCAGTGCCGCTGCCCGGATTGCACGAAGAAATAGGCGCGCAGAGACGAGCCAGGTAAGCGTCGACTCCCTCCTTCGCAGGGAGGGGACCTCCCGCAACGGGTGGCAGGTCACGGCAGACGCCCTGCTTACCATGGAACGTCGCAGGCAAACTGGTCGCAGCCGTTTGCAGAGCCCTCTGACGGACTCGAACCGTCGACCCCCTCCTTACCATGGAACGTCTCAAGCAACCGGTGGCAACCGATCGCAACGGATTTGGCTTGTTTTCGCCGCTTCTGCGCTCAGCCGGTTTGCCGTTGACTGCCACTGGTTGCAACCACGGGGCTCCATAAAGGCTCCATCCTTCGTTGCCGAGCTTGGCTACATCGGCTAGTCGTTGTCGATCGGCGCCGCGGCTCCGTAGTCCTTTGGCCGCCACGATCGCATGTGCGCGTGCCTCTACCCGACCAGCGAGATCGCGGGCGCGACCTGGATCGGCGAGTACTTCGGGGAGACGATGCTCGCCAACGGCAAGCTCGTGGGCGAGGAGAAGTCCTCCTCAGAGGAGACTAGGGGGCGCGAACGCGCTGCCCCCGGACCCCCGCCCTGCTCTGAGAAGGTAGCGATTTACAGGTGAAACGGTCTAATGCTCCGTGATTGGACGCCTTTTGGGCAACTGAAGTTACCGTCTCGGCGTGCGGCGATGTTTGTAAGGATTGCGGCGAACTGCGGAAAGGGGGAGAAGCATGAGGCGGTTTCTTCGTGGTGCGTTGCGGCCTCGCCTGGCTGCGTGCGCGGTTCTCACCGTCGTCGTCCTCGCGGCTCCGGCGCAGGCCCGGCCGGGGACGATGCATCTCATGGGTGGGGGGACGGCGACGTTCTCGCAGTTGGCGGTCAACGTCGTGATCAATCCGTCCGGATCGGCGTCGGGCAGCTTCGAGTGCCTGATGGCGGGACGCTCGGCTTTCGTCCTGCCGCCCTTCGGTCTCGCGCACAGCATGATCGTGCATGCGACGCCGACGGCCGCGAGCGTTGCCGGCTCGGTCGTCACATTCACGGGACCCGGCCGGTTGACGATGGACGGTACCCAGAAGGTCGACCCCATCCACGTGAGCGTGACGGTCGACGTGGCGGCCCAGTCTTTCGAGCTGACCGTGGTCGAGGTCGGCCCAATGGGCCCCGAACAGATGCTGAGCGGGAAGCTCGCTCTGCGCTGATGAGAAAGGAGCACTGATGAGAAGGCGTGCGACAATTCTGTCGCTGCTCTCGCTCGTGGTGGCCCTCGCCTGGCCGGCCGGGTCGAGCGCGACGGCGCCAAACAACCAAGCGGCGTCCTACGAGTTCTTCATGGAGGAGCCCAACGTCGCCATGGCTAGCAACGGCGACACGATCGCGATCACGGGGGAAGGGGAGTTCGCCGTTCATCCCAAGTCCGCGAGCGGCGAGGGCGAGTTCACGGCCATGTCCGCGGGCGGACAGACCGTCGCGGGAACGTGGACGGTGAACGGCCTGGTCGACTTCCAGCCCTACGGCTGTGGCGTCATCCCGTCGATCGGCGCGACCTTGCCGCCGAACTTGTGCGGCGGCCGCTTGTCGCTCGACGTCACGTTCACTGCACCTGAGGGCTCGGTTCCGGGCCGGATCACCGTCTTCTGCGTCATCGGGCCACAGGCGCCGCCAACCCACGACAACCCGACGGAGGCGGGCGAAGAAGGCGTGACCGCGGTCGTCCCCGGAATCGACAACTTCAACAAGCAGGTCTCGGGGATGAACGTCTACGTCCAGCAGTAGCTGCAGGACTCCGAGGGCGGGAGGCGCACCACTCGCTCCCGCCCTCGTGGGCTTTCGTCGTAAGCTGCCGGGCGAGGTTGGGGTTTTGGCGCCTAAGGGGGAGAGGGGTTGGCGGGAGATCGAGGCGTGACGGGCGCCGTCTCGCGGCGGGAGCTCTTCCGCCGGGCCGGAGGAGCCGGGCTGCTCCTCGTCTTTCCCGGAGCGGCGCGGGCGGCGCGGCTTCCGCCGGCTGCAGGTGTCCGCGAGGACGGCGTGGTGCTGCGCTGGAATGCGGCGGCGCTCGAGGGCGTGCGGAGCTCGCGGCTCGGGCCGCCGATGGTCGCTCGCGCCCTGGCGATCGTGCACACGAGCGCGTACGACGCCTGGGCCGCTCACGACCGCATTGCGGTAGGCACCCGTCTCGGCGGCGCCCTCCGTGTACCGCCCTGGAAGCGCACCCTCGCGAACAAGAACGAGGCGGTCAGCTTCGCTGCGTACCGTGCCGCCGTCGACCTCTTCCCCGGCAGCAAGGGAAGCGTCTTCGATCCGCTCATGGCCGCGCTCGGATACGACCCGACCAATGACTCGACCGATGCTTCGACGCCGGCCGGGATCGGAAACCTCGTAGCCGGGAGCCTGCTCGAGTTCCGTCACCGGGACGGCGCGAACCAGCTCGGCGACGAGCCTGGCGGACTGCCGGGGGTGCCTTACTCGGACTACACCGGCTACGTACCGGTCAACGAGCCGATGGACCTCGCCGGCGCCTTCGATCCGACCACCGTCCACGACCCCAACCGATGGCAGCCCCTGCGCTACCGAGACGCCGCCGGCCAGCTGGTGACGCCCGCGTTCGTCGCCGCGCAGTGGCAGCACGTGACGCCCTTCGCCCTTGCTCCGTCTACCGAGTTCCGGTCGACCACAGGCCCGGCGGTCTACGGCTCGGCCCAGTACGTCGCGCAGGCGGAGGCCCTGCTGCGGCTGAGCGCGGGGCTGACGGACGAGCAGAAGACGATCGCCGAATACTGGGCCGACGGCCCGCGCTCCGAGCTCCCGCCGGGACACTGGAACCTCTTCGCCCAATTCGTCTCGCGCCGCGACCGCCACGGAGCGACAGAGCATGGCCTCGATCTCGACGTCAAGCTCTTGTTCGCGCTCACGAACGCCATCTTCGACGCGGGCATCTGTGCTTGGGACAACAAGTGCGCGTATTCGTCCGTCCGACCGATCACCGCCATCCGGTACCTCTTCCAGGGCAGAGAGGTGGTCGCCTGGGCGGGCCCGTACCTGGGAACGAGGCCGATCGACGGGGCGACTTGGCTGCCCTACCAGCCGACGACTTTCCCGACGCCGCCCTTCCCGGAGTACTCCTCCGGCCACAGCAACTTCAGCGCGGCGGGCGCCGAGATCCTCAATCTCTTCACCGGCAGCGATATCTTCGCAGCCTCCGTGACCCTGCCCGCCGGGAGCTCGAAAGTCGAGCCCGGCGCGGTCCCACAACGTGCCGTGACGCTCTCGTGGGCGACCTTCAGTGACGCAGCCGACCAGGCTGGGCTCTCACGCCGCTACGGCGGCATTCACTTCGAGCAAGGCGACCTGGACGCCCGAGCTACGGGTCGCCTCGCCGCCCGACGCGCCTGGGCCAAAGCGCAGACGTACTTCAATGGCGCGCCTTAAGTCGATTTAGGAACGCCGCTCCAGCCCAGTACGAGAACGACCCTCCGAGAGCCGCCGAGTCCCAAGCGGCTCTCTGGTCAGGGCCGGACGGCCGCGTCGGTCGGTATCGAAACGCGCTTCTCGACCTGAAGGCTCCGCACGCTGTGAATCGTGCAAGTAGAGCCGAAAAGAAAAGTCCTATTCTGCAGGACTTTTGCAGAGCCCTCTGACGGACTCGAACCGTCGACCCCCTCCTTACCATGTGCTCTCGGCGGCAACCGGTCGCAACCCACGGCAACGGTTTTCGCTTATTCCCGCGCTTTTTAGGACAGTGCGATCTGCAACCGGTTGTCGCCAGTTGCAACCACGGGGCTCCATATAGGCTCCATATTTTGTTGTCTAATTTGGCTACGATTATCGTTAACTGCAGGCTGCGGTTCGTTCGATCGCGCGGCGCCGTGTACAGCGGCGCACCGATCGCAGCGTACGAATCGCTCGCGCAGCGGCATTAGGTGCGGCTGGCGAGAGCGGCGAGTGCGTCAAGAGCGCGGACAGTGGCGGCTTCAAGACTGAGCAGCAGATCGTCCTCTGAGGCGTCGCCGGGTAGATCGATCCGATACGTCCCGCGGAGCTCGTTCTCAACCGCAGCGCGAACACCTAGCTCAACGGGGTCGAGTTCCAGCATGAGCTCTCGCCGCGCTCTGTCCGCAACGGCAACGAGGGCGGCGGCCGTGTCGGGATCGCCTGAGGCGATACGCGCTGCTGCCACGATAAGCGCGTCGGCGAGAAACGCTGCATGTCCGAGATCGCGAGCAAGTTCAAGCGCCTCCTGGAGCGCTTCCTTGGCTGTCTCGTGCCTCCCAAGCGAGTGCGCGGCCAGACTAAGGTTGAGTCCGGCGGACAGGACGCTCGCGCGGTCGCCCATCTTCCGGCTCAAGCCACGACACTCGTCCGCGAGCGTGAAGGCCACCTCGAATTCCCCCAGCTCGAGAGCGAGGTATGCCCTGTTATTCATGGTGACGGCAAGACGCTTCTCGTCTCCCAGCTCTCGGAATAGAGCTTCTGTCTTCGCCAGAAGCTCTGCGCCACGGCGGAAGTCGCGTTGTGCAAGCGCGATATTCCCGAGCGTGCCAACGGCGCGGGCCTCAACTAATCGGAGGCCGGCGCCGCGCGCGATCGCGATGCTCTCAGTCGCTCGTCGTCCTGCCTCTTCGAAATCACCCTGGGCGCGAGCGAGCACAGCGGCGCCCAGCAACGCCCCCGCAACGGACATAGCCGGGGCTCCTTCGCGCCGGGCAAGTGCAGCATCCAGCCATCGCCGCCCCTCACCGTAGTGGCCTTGTTGCTCCCAAAACCGCCACAACGCCGAGACGAGGCGAAGTTGATGGGGAGCGCCCTCACTGTATGCGAGTGCAACTCTAAAGTTGTCGTGTTCGCGGGCGAGCAGCTTGATCCAGCTGGCTTCATCGCTCGCGCCGAAGCGTGATTCCGCACGCTCGGCCAATGCAGCGAAATAGTCTGCGTGTGCCGCAGCTGTTGAGGCGTACTCATCCCCGTACGCCAATTGCTGACCGGCGAACTCTCGGATCGTCCCTAGCATCCAGTAGCGCTCGTTCGTGTACCGGACGAGGCTCTTCTCGACCAGGGACTGCAGCGTGTCCAGATGCGCGTCGCATACTTGCTCCGCGGCCTCGAGCGTGCAGCCGCCGGTGAAGAGGGCCAGCCGGGCAAAAACGTTCTGCTCATCATCTGACAGGAGCTCGTACGACCACTCGATCGTCGCGCGCAGGGTTTGCTGGCGCTCCGGCGCGTCGCGGGGACCGCCGGTGAGTAGAGGCAGCCTCTGCTCAAGCCGCTCGAGTATCTGCCGGGGGGAGAGCGCCGTCGTTCGCGCAGCGGCGAGTTCGACCGCGAGCGGCAGATGGTCAACACGATCGCAGATTGCATGTACGTGTTCGTCGGGCTGAACGGACATCGCCCGTTCGATGAAGAGCGCAACGGCTTCCTTCTCGGCGAGCGGCGGGACCGGGTACTCACGCTCGCCAGCAAGGCGCAGACGTTCGCGGCTGGTCACGAGCAGCTCCAGGTTTGGGCAGGCCACGAGCAGACCGGCGAGATTTGGCGCCGCCTCGGCTACGTGCTCGAAGTTGTCGAACAGAAGCAGCAGACGTTTATCGCCGATGTGCTCGGCAAGGCCGTTCTTGGACTCGAGCATCTGCGCGGCCTGCTCCAGCACTAGCTGCGGGTCGCGCAGGGAAGCGAGCGGCACCCACCAGACGCCTTCCCGGAAGCGCTCAGCCTGGGCAGCGGCCGCCTGCAGCGCGAGCCGCGTCTTGCCGGTGCCGCCGGGGCCGGTCAGAGTCACCAGGCGCATGTCCTCGCGGGCTAGTAAGTCGGTCACCTCCTCCAACTCGCGCTCTCGCCCCAGGAACGGCGTAGAAGGCACAGGGAGGTTGGTGCGGTAAAGGCTTCTGAGCGGCGGGAAGTCGCCCTCGCCCAGCTGATAGATGCGCTCGGGGGCGGAGAGGTCTTTGAGCCGGTGCTCGCCCAGGTCGCGGAGTTCGTCCCCGGCCACGAGCGCCGCCGTCGCGGCCGAGACCACCACCTGGCCGCCGTGGGCGGCGGAGGCGATGCGGGCGGCGCGGTGCACGTCCTGACCGACATAGCCTTCCTCGCTCGGATGAGCTGTTCCCGTATGCAGGCCGATTCGCACGCGGATGGGGCCCGAGGCGAGCGCCTCGCGCCCCTCTGCGGCTGCCGCGAGCGCGCCGGGGGCGGTTGGAAAGGCGTAGAAGAAGGCGTCGCCCTGCGTATCGACCTCCACCCCGCCGTAGCGGGCGAAGGCCTCGCGCAAGCGCCGCCGGTGCTCCGCCAGGGCCTCGCTGTAGCGGTTGGTGCCGAGCTCGTGCAAGAGCTTGGTCGAGCCCTCGATGTCCGTGAAGAGAAAGGTGACTGTGCCAGTCGGCAGATCGCTCACGACCCAAGGATTCCGCGTCTTGGTCACTGGTGCCAACCGGAATCTTGACCCGGCCGGGCCGGTTGATCCGGTTCTCGACGAGTATCGACCCCCTCCTTGTGGAGGAGCTGGTCCGCAGTTTCCATCGCGGCAACAGAAAAAGCAGCTTTTTGCGGCATCGTCTTGGTTCCAGGTAAGCCCTCTGACGGACTCGAACCGTCGACCCCCTCCTTACCATCGAGCGGCGAGGCGGGAAGCGCGGGCAAGCGCGGGAACTCGCGGGCACGAAAGCCCCGCAAGAAGAAGGAAACGGCCGAAGACGAGTGACCGCGCGTGGACGCGCGCGCCCGCGCTGATGTTCCCTCACTGTTCCCTCGCGCACCGGTGCGCCTCCGGCGCCAGTGGGAGTTCAATCACGACCCGTGAGCTGCGACAGGAGCACGGGTGGACGTCTCTAAGTGTGCCCGAGGCGTCCGACGACAGGGGACCGACGAAGGGACGGTTCGACCAAGTCACCGCTACTGCGCCAACGCCGGCGCGATGGCCGGAACGATGGTGTCTGTCGGAGGCTCGCCGCCGCCCATGTCGAGTCGGAAAGGCGGGTAGACGTCAGTCATCAGCGCCGTGTAGGCGACGACGCGGAAGACCCAGCGGTTCATCCCGAGCACGAACTCGTAGAGGGACTTCGGGTAGCGGCCGGTGAAGAGCAGCACGACGCCGGCGAAGAAGACGAGCAGGCCGACCAGGCCTCCGGAGCTCCACATCCAATCGTTGCCGAGGCCTGTCCACGCCGCCCAGTCGCCGCCGGCAAAGACCGCGACGACGAGGTAGTGCGGCAGGGCGAGAAGCCACCACTTGACGAGCACCAGCCCGCGTGAGAGGGACTCCGGGTACTCGACCTCGAGCCGGGCCGGGTAATCGGGCGCGTCCTTGAGCGTGAAGGGCGGGTACTGGTCGGTGCCGAGTGCGCTGTAGCTGTAGAAGCCGACGCGCCAGGTCCAACGAAGGACGCCGACGTTGAAGTCGAACAGACCCCGTGGGTAGCGGCCGGTGAAGAGGATCGCGAAGAAGGCGACCACGCTGACTACTGCGAAGCCGATCCAGAGGAACAAGAGCACGACGCAGTGGGGGATCGCGAGCAGCCACTTGACCAGCCAGAGCCCGCGCCTGAGCCGCGGCGAGAGCTCGCCGGTGAGTTGAAGCGGATAAGGCGGTGTGTTGTGCATGGGAGAACCTCTCTGTCGCCCAATCAGGCGACGGGTGTCGGTGGGGCCGCGATCCTGGCTGCAGGCTTCGAGTGCGGGATGCGAAGCACGGTCCGCGTCCACTTCGGCATCCACCAGTTGGCGTTGCCAAGCAAGCGCATCGTGGCCGGCACGAGCAGGGCGCGGACCACCGTTGCGTCGAAGATGATTCCGGCGGCGAGTCCGATTGCGAGCTCTTTGATCTCGAAGCCTGGCCCCGAGGAGAGAGCCAGGAAGGCGCACATCAGCACGAGCGCGGAGCTCGTTACGAGCTTGCCGGTGCGGGCGAGGCCGAGCTCGACCGCTTTCGACGTCGAGCCGGTCTCGTCGTAGGCCTCGCGCATGCGCGTGAGCATGAAGACCTCGTAGTCCATCGAGAGCCCGAAGAGGAAGGCGAAGATCATCATCGGCATCCAGGGACTGATCGCCTGCATCGCGTCGACCCCCCAGATCCCAGAGCCGTGCCCGAGCTGGAAGACGATGACCAAGATCCCGTACGCTGCCGCGAGCGACACGAGGTTGAGGAGCACGGCCTTGAGCGGCAGCACGAGTGATCGGAACGCCCGCGCAAGCAGGATGTAGGTCAGCGCCAGCACGAAGGCAAGCAGGTAGGGGAAGTTGCCGTAGATCGCATGGACGAGGTCGCGATCGACGGCCGCTGTCCCGCCGACGGTCGCGTCCCTTCCTTTCAGCGCGGCCTTGGAGCGATCGATGATCGCCTGGATTCTGGAATCGGCACCGTCGACGGCCGGGAACGCCTCGACGATCGCCGCGTCTCCCTTGCGCCAGTCGTTCGGCGCGGCGGCGGCGGTGATCCCGTCCACGTCGCCCAGCCGCTCGGCGACGGCCTCGGGGTCGCGCCCGTTCTCGACGAGCACGTCGAGCGGCTTCAGCACGCCCGGCGTGATCCCGGCCGTCTTGAGGGCGTCCCGGCCCACGATCGCATCACCGTTACCGGCGACGTTTTTCAGCTTGGCCTCGCTCGCTTTC
>Ga0209808_1001682_pt1 | contig 11447 bp, 9 predicted proteins | sample GraSoiAngelo_157_FD_186171 | JGI IMG/M metagenome (GOLD analysis project Ga0209808, IMG submission 186171) | Grasslands soil microbial communities from the Angelo Coastal Reserve, California, USA - 14_1009_16_20cm (SPAdes) (version 2) | ecosystem: Environmental > Terrestrial > Soil > Grasslands ...
GACGTCACCCAGTTGCTCCCGCTCATCGAGGCGATCCCGCACGTGCCCGGTCGAATCGACCGCCCGCGCCACAGGCCGGCACGGCTTATTGCCGGCCGTGGCTACGACCACGATCTGTACCGCCGCCAACTCACCGAGCGCGGGATCAAACCGCTAATCGCACGCCGACGAACCGAACACGGCTCCGGCCTCGGCCGAGAACGGTGGACAGTCGAGCGCACGATCAGTCACTTGCACAACAAACGCCGCCTCTTGCTCAGAACCGACCGCTCCCACGAAACGCACGAAGCACTACTAAGCCTCGCAGCCTGCCTGCTCTGCTATCGGCGCGTCCGCAGTTCATTTTGTTAGAGCTTCTAAGCGGCGAGGGCGAGCGGGTGCTCGAGGTCGGCAGGCTGCGACGGGGGCGGCAGTCCGGCAAGAGCGACGCGCTCGACGCGATCCGGGCCGCTCGGAGCCTGCTCGGCCAGACGCGACCAGCACGGCCGCGGGCCGGAGGCGAGCGAGAAGCGCTGCGGGCGCTGAGCGCTGCTCGCGAAGCCGCGGTGACCGCCAGGCGGGCCGGGCTCTGCCAGTTGCGCGGCCTGCTCGTCTCGGCGCCCGAGCCGCTGCGGGCGGAGCTCCGCTCGCTGACCCGAGCCCAGCTGCTCCGGCGACTGGCCGCGGCCCGCCCCGAACGCCGTCAGGACCCGGAGCTCCGCGGGACGCTGCTCGCGCTGCGCGCTCTCGCCCGGCGGGTCAAGGCATTGACCGTCGAGGAGCGCGAGCTCCAAGCCGAGATCGAGACGCTGACACGCAAGCTGGCGCGGCAGCTGTTCGACCAGCCCGGTGTCGGTCCGCTCGCCCGCCTCGACCGCAGCGGCGACCAGGCTCAACCGGACGCTGCACATGATCCTGGTGACCAGACGCCGAGCGCATCCGCCGACGATCGCCTACATCGAGCGTCGGATCCGGGAAGGCAAGAGCCGCCGCGAAGCAAGACGCTGCCCAAGCGCTACCTCGCCCGCAACCTCTACCGACTACTCGAACATGGAGCGCCGCTGGCGACTTGACAGACATAGAAGCATCACTGGCCCAGCCGATACTCCCGAATCTGACGCCGGAATACTGGGCTAGCGCGGCGGCCTCAGGGCCAGTTTCCCGCTCGATACTTGAGCAGCGCTTCCCGCGCGATCACGGGACTCGCGACCAGCAGCAACAGCGCCCAGAGGTGACCCTGGACGAGACCCAAGACGCCTCGATCACGGCGAGTTCGAGGGTGCGACCATTGCCGCCGCTTGCCACCCGACGTTTGCCTGGCGTCAAGCGAGGCTCATCCCGAAAGGACGATGCGCATCGGAGACCTCCCGGCGAAACTGACACGGACCCTCCTGGAACCAGGAGACGGTGTCGTTCGAAATGACTCGATCCACGGGAGGAAGCAATGGCAGCATCTGAAACAACGACCGCTCGCCCGGGAGTCAGCGTGGGCCCGACGAGTGAGTTCAGCCTGTTCTTTCACGTGAAGCCGGGACACGGAGATGACTTGCGCGAAGCGCTCCGGACGCTCCAGAACCATCCGGGATACCGCCCGGGGGAGTACGGCATGGCGGTCGCGACGATTCACGAGGCCAGGTTCGTGCTCTTCGACGACGACACGCGACTGCTGTTCGCGACGAGTTTCGACGGCCCATGGGATTCCTACATGGAGGACTTCTTTACGTCGGGACCGACGCTGGCCCTTTTCGACGCAGTCTTCCAGCATGTCGAAGGCTACGAGGGCCTCCCAGACGTCGCGGCGGTGAAGGCGTTCGTCCTCAGTGCTCAGGCCACGGCGGCCGCCTACGCACGAAACTACGGGGGCACGGTGAAGGAGATTCGAAAGGCCGAGCGTGTGAACAAGGCGTTCCAGCGGGTGCTTGACGACCCGGCCGCCGGGGAGGGGCTGCAGCACCCTGCGCTAAAGCCGCTGCTCGACGAGGCCTCCGACTAGCCGAAGCTCGCGACTGGGGAGAGGCGATGTCAGATCACATCTCGGGGCCGAGAGCGCTGGCCGAGCCGATGGCGGACATCACCGACGTCTACGCATTCCCGAGTCCCGAGCGGCCGGGACATCTTGTGCTCGTGCTGAATACGCTGCCGTTCGCACCGCCGTCCACACTGTTTTCGGACGGGCTGGTCTACCGCCTCCGCTTGCGCCCGCTCACGGCGGAAGGCCTCGACGACCCGGCGCCGTTTGCCACAGGAGCGCTCGAGTTCGCGTTCGATTGCGTGTTCTCCGATCCGGGGGGAGGTGACGGTGCGCGAGGACGCGGGCAGGAAGGCGTCTGCACGACGCCGTCCGGCGAGACGGTTCCCTTCGGCGTGAACGACGAGCAGGGCTGCTCCGGCCACGGGGTCCGCGTTTTTGCCGGCCCGCGCTGGGATCCGTTCATCATGGATGCTCCCGCGGCACTAAAGACGATCGCGACCGGCGAGCTGGCGTTCACCGATCCGGGCTCGATCTACATGGACGGCAAGAACGTGCTCAGCCTCGTCGTCGAGGTCGACTGCGAGGAGGTACTGGACGGCCTCGAGCTGGTGGGGGTGGTCGCGGAGACGCTGACGCGCGGCAAGCTGAACGTTCGGATCGAGCGGGTCGGCAGGCCTGAGGTGAAGAACATGATGCTGGCGCCGAAGCAGTTCGACCCGGTGAACCGCGACCTCGAGGTCCGCGACCTCTACAACATGGAGGACGCATTCCAGCTCGCCGAGGGCTATCTGGGCGCCTACCGTGCACGCCTGAACGCCAACCTTGCTTTCTGGGACGGCCTCGACGGCAAGACCGACTGGCCCGCGAACGGAAACGGCGCACACCCGCTGACCGAGGTCGTGCTCGCCGACTACCTCGTTGTCGACGCCGGCAAGCCGTACGCCGAGCAAGGCTCCTTCTTCGAGATCGAGCGCGCTGCCCGCCGGGGCGACCGACATGAAACGTGCGGCGGGCGAGCGCTCAACGACGACGTCATGGACACGATCTTCACCCTGCTCGTAAACGCCGGGAACGGCCCCGCCATCCGCGACGGCGTCGACCAAGCGACGAAGCCCGCCTCGCGCACGTTCCCCTACCTGGCGCCGGCGAATCCGGATCCGCCCGTGCCGCCCGAGCACCACCACTAGCGATGGTGGCCGTCGCGGACACCGTCAGCCTCGAGCTCGACGACATCCAGAGCGGAGCCCTGCACGAGCGGCCCTCCCCGTACGTCGGCACCTACGTTCTCCTCCGCATCGACGACCGTGCCTCGGGGCGCGAGCTGGTGCGGAGGTTGCATCCGGTTGTCGACTCGGGCCGGCCCTCGGCGGACCCGGCCCGCGATGCCTGGGTGACGGTCGCGTTCACCTATCAGGGGCTGAAGGCGCTCGGCGTGCCGCGGGACTCGCTCGAAAGCTTCGCGCCGGAGTTCCGGGAGGGGATGGCAGCGCGTGCGGCTGAGCTCGGAGACGTCGGCGAGAGCAGCCCGGCGAACTGGGAGACGCCGCTCGGAAGCCCCGATGTCCACGTCGCGCTGGCGGCGCTCTCGCCCGACGCCCCGCGGCTGGAGGCTGTCGTCGAGCGTGCACGCCGTGCCCGCCAGGAGCTCCCCGGGGTCGAGGTGATCTGGCGCCAGGACTGCTACCAGCTGCCAACGGGGCGCACCTCCTTCGGCTTCAAGGACGGGATCGGCCAGCCGGCGGTCGAGGGGACGGGGATCTCCGGCTCGAATCCCGGCGAGCCGCCGATCAAGGCAGGGGAGTTCATCCTCGGCTACCCCGACGAGACGGGAAGCCTGCCGCCGATGCCGACGCCCGGGGTGCTCGGCCGCAACGGCACCTACATCGTCTTTCGCAAGCTGCACACGCGCGTCGCCGCGTACCGGCGCTACCTGCGCGAGAAGGCCGCGACACGCGAGGAAGAGGCGCTTCTGGGTGCGAAAATGGTCGGCCGTTGGCAGAGCGGCGCCCCGCTTGCGCTTTGCTCCGAAAGCGACGATCCGGAGCTCGGCGCCGACCCTCACCGCAACAACGACTTCGTCTACCGCGACGACTTGCGCGGATTCAAATGCCCTGCCGGCGCACATGCTCGCCGGGCGAACCCGCGTGATGCGCTCGACGAGGACGGGAGCGTCAACGTGCGCCTGCACCGCATGATCCGGCGCGGCACGAGCTACGGCCCGATGCTACCCGAGGGCGTGCTCGAGGACGACGGCGCCGACCGGGGCATCATCTTCGTCTTCGCCGGCGCTCATCCCAAGCGCCAGTTCGAGTTCGTGAAGACGCAGTGGTTGAACGACGGCATCTTTATCGGCGCCCCGGCCGAGAAGGATCCACTCGTTGGGCCGAACGACGGGTCCGGCATGTTCACCATCCCGCAGCGGCCGGTCCGCCGCCGGCTGCAGAACGTGCCGCCGTTCGTCGTGACCCGCGGCGGCGAGTACTGCTTCGTCCCGGGGCTGCGAGCGTTGCGCTGGCTGGCGGAGCTGGAGACGTGACGGCGCCGATCATCAAAAGGGAGGACGACCATGGCAACAACGGCGACACGAACTGACCGCTGGAAGGCGCTCGATTTCGGTCCGCCGCCGTCCGGTGAGGCTGAGCCCGACCAGCCGGTGTTGGTCGAGTACGTGTCCGGCGGACGGATCGCAGTGATAACGCTCAACCGGCCGCACGCCGACAATGCGATCACGACGGAGATGGGGGCGCGCCTGACCGAGATCCTGGAGACGATCGCGGTCCGTCCCGCCATTCGCGTCGCGATCATCACCGGCGCCGGCGAGAGAGCATTCTCGGTCGGCAGCGACCTGCGTCAGCGCAAGGGCATGACGAAGGAGGAGTGGCTGCGCCAGCGTCAAGACTTCGATCGCACGCTCTACACGCTGCGTCAGCTGCGCAAACCGATGATCGCCGCCGTCAACGGGCACGCCTACGGCGGCGGCTCCGAGATCGCCCAGAGCACCGACTTCATCATCGCCTCCGACAACGCGACCTTCGGCCAACCCGAAGCGATGATCGGCCTAGCCGCCGGGGGCGGCTCGCCGGCCCTGCTTCCCCGCGTGCTGCCGCCGGGAAAAGCGCTGCAGATGCTGATGACCGGCGACCCGATCACCGCGCAGGAGGCGCACCGGCTGGGAATGGTCAACGAGATCTACTCCCAGGCCGAGCTCATGGATGGCGCCCGCCGGATCGCAGACAAGATCGCCGGCAACTCGCCGACCGCGGTCCAGGCGGTCAAGCGTGCAGTTCGTATGGGCGAGGGGCAACCGATCGAGCAGGCGATCGCGATCATGATCGAGGCGCACTGGCGGTCGGCCGTGCATCCGGATCGTATCGAGGGGATCGGCGCCTTCAATGACGATCGCGAGCCGACCTTTCAGGACCCCGACTACTGATGCCCGACCCGGTGCCCAACCAGCGAATCCACCAGGAGGCTGAGAGATGGCGGTAGCAGACAACCTCGAACAAGCGCGCTCCGCGCTCAGGATGATCGCCGAGGCGCCCTTCAATGCAGAAGCGCCGCCGGAGGCTCTAAGAGGCGAGATCACGCCGACGGAGCTCCATTTCGTCCGCAGCAACTTCGCGGTGCCGGCCCACGATGGGACGCTCGAGGTCGGCGGTGCGGTCGAGAACCCGGCGACGCTCACACTCGACGACCTGCGCGCGATGCCGGTAGTTGAGCTGGCCGTCACGCTCGAATGCGCAGGGAACGGGCGTCTCGCGATGCGACCACTTCCGGTTGGCGAGCCATGGGGTGACTACGCGGTCTCGACCGCCCGCTGGAAGGGCGCCCTCCTCCACGAGGTGCTGGAGCGGGCGCGCCCGGCAGCGGACGGCGTGGAGGTTCGGTTCGAGGGTGCCGACCACGGCTCCTACCACCTCAAGCCGGTCATTCCAGAGACCGACCAGTCCGACCTGACGTTCGTGCGCTCGCTCGCGCTCTCCCACGCAATCGATCCCGCGGCCGAGATCCTGATCGCCTACGAGATGAACGGCGAGCCCCTGAGCCCCGACCACGGCGCGCCCTTCCGACTCATCGTGCCCCACTGGTTCGCCGTCGCGTCCGTGAAGTGGTTGAGGCACATCGATGTCCTTACCGAGCCGCACGTCGGCGAGTTTCAGACCGGTCACTACATCTACGAGTGGCCCGATCGTCCGCACGAACCCGTGGCCCTCATGCGGGTACGCGCCCGCATCACAGACCCCGCGCCCGGCACGACCATCCCCGCGGGCACCTACACCGTGCGCGGAAAGGCATGGTCGGGTACCGGACCGGTAACACAGGTCGACGTGAGCTTGACCGGTGAAGGCGACTGGCATCCGGCCGAGCTCGAGCCCCCGAACGGCCCGTACCACTGGCAGGACTGGTCGTTCGACTGGGAGGCAACCACGGCTGGGCGGAGCAGCCTTCGCGCCCGCGCTACGGATGCCGCAGGCAACGTGCAACCCGAAGTCCCGCCCTGGAACCGGCTCGGCTACGGAAACAACGCCGTCGAGGTGATCTACGTCGACGTGCGCTGACCGACAAGGCTTAGCGGACGAGAACCAGCGAGATCTAGTGTCGCTTGGCGCCGCAGCGAGGGCAAACGCGTCTCTGCACGATCGTTCCGCAGGAGACGCAGCGGTGTTCGGAGCGGAGGCGAAGGCGCCCTTCGCGAAGCGCGAGGCGCGTCATCACGATTCCCACCGCTGTCGTAAAGGCGGCCAGCATGGCGGCATGTCCGGTCAGCAAGGTCACGGCGTCGGCGTCGGTACGTGGCCGGCTGGTCCCGAAGGCGCGCGCCCGAAAAACTCGATCACAAGCAACAAGAACAAAGCGAGCGCGACGAGTGCGATGACCAAGGAGACGGTCGGCGTGCTCCACAACAAGAAGATCACGACCGGCAGCACAATCGCGGCGACCCAGCGGCCGGCGGCCGTCGAAGCGACTCCCGTTTCGCCCTGGGCCCAGCCGAGCGCCGAGCCGAACCATCCGCGAACAGCGACGGCGACACGGGACGGGCCGCTGAGGAACGCCCCGGCCGCAAAGAGCAAGGCGACTCCGGCGATCACCCGCAGCCCGACCCGGAGGTAGTGGACGACGGTGTCGTAGAACGCGGCGGCTGCGTCGTGCGGAAGGTTCGGCCCGGAAACCTTGCTGAGGTAGATCGAACGGCCGATCGTCAGCCCGATACCGAGGACGGCCATCGCGAAGGCGAGACCGAGCGATGCTTGGAGCAGCGTCCGCCGCCGCTGAGGCGAAATCGCGATGGTCGCGGCAAAGAGGGCGAGCACGAGGAGCGGGAGCGCGATCGCGGCAGCTTTTAGCAGGCGGACACCCTTCTGAGCGTTGTCGAGCTGCTTCGAGCTGATGAGCACGAAGTTCGACTTGACGGTCGTCGTGGGGACCCTGTCGAAGACGGTGACCCCTCGCGCATCTAGGCGTTGCTTGATCCGCGCGAGCACGGGCGCGAGGTCGATGGCGACCTGGCCGTGCGCCGTCTGTACGTAATGGCCCTGCCCCGTCAGGATTTTCACGAGCTGCTCGTGGGCTCGAGTGTTCACCGCGACCCAGATCTTCTGGAACGCAGGTGACGCGAGGAAGCTCTTCGTTGCGTTCTCGGTGTAATTGCGTAGGCCCGTCGCGAGCGAGCCGGCGAAAGGCTTCGCCTTCGGCGGCAGTGCCTGCCGCGCCCGAGCATCGACGTCGACCCGGGTGAACAGCACGTTGGTCACGTTGGCGGCGACCGCCTCCTGGATCGACGAGTTCGAAGCAAGCGGCTTGACTGTCCGCACGTAGCGGCTCGTGTCGGTCACCTGATTCTTCAGCCAGATCGACGCGCCCGCGACCGGAGCCAGGATGCATGCGATGACGAGCAGAGTCACGACCGTGAACCGGCGGGCGCCCTTGTTGCGGCGCACCTCGGCGTGTCGTTCGTCGACATCCAGGCCCGCAGTGTCTGGCGGATTCTGCTCCGGCACGACACGAGGAGCAAAACGCGCGGGAGCTTGCGCGCCATCGTCCGAACCGGATGAAAAAGCGAGTCCTGAGGCTCAGCCGCGGTCGCCGCTCAGGTACAAGAGCGCTGCTTGGACCCGGCGATTCACCTCCTCGGGCTCGCCGAGGTCGAGCTTGAGAAAGATTGCGTTGATATGGCGCTCGACGGCCCGCTTGGTGATCGTCAGGTGCGAAGCGATCCAGCGATTACTGCGCCCCTGGGCGATGAGACCGAGGATCTCCAACTCGCGCGGAGTCAGGTTTCCTAGCTCTGAATCCCATTTCTCGCGCGCGGTGACGAGCTTCTCGACGACACGAGGGTCGATCAACGACTGGCCCGCTGCGACGTTGTGCACGGCCTGGTTCAGCTCGGCCTCGTCGGTGAGCCGTTCCTTGAGCAGATATGCGCGGCGCCCAGACCCCGCGCTGAGCAGGGCCATTGCGTAACGAGGCTCCGCGTGCTGGCTCAGGATCACGACTCCGACGTCGGGGTGTGAGGTGCGCAGCTCGTCCGCGAACTGAATCCCCTCGTCGGTGTTGCTCGGCGGCATCCGAATGTCCGTCACGACCACATCCGGCTTCGTCTGCTCCACGGACGCGCGTAGCTCGTCGAGATCGCCCGCAGTCTCAACGAGCTCCACATCGTCGAGATTGCGGAGAACGCTGGCGATGCCCTCCCGGACGAGAAAGCTGTCCTCGCCCAGGACTATACGGATCGCCATTGCGATGAGTCGCGCACGTCGCTTGACGGCCGGAGGGGCGCTTCGGCGATGCTGACCTGAACGGTGACGCCTGCTCCCGGCTCCGAAATCATCTCGAGCTCACCGCCGACGGCGCCGATCCGGTCACGCATCGTGACGAGTCCCATTCCCTCGGACATGCCGGCCGGTTGGAAGCCGACGCCGTCGTCCACAATGCTGAGGTCGACTCGATCACCCTCGCGGTCGAGGCCCACCGTTACGCGCGCGCCCGCGCCCGCGTGCTTCGCTGCATTCTGGATCGCCTCGAGAGCACAAAAGTAGAGCGCGGCCTCGATCGGGGGCGAGCAACGTCCGATCCAGTGGTCCGTCACCTCGACGGGAATCGGCGCATCGACGGCGAACGCGCGCAAGGCCTCTGGGACCCCCGCTTCGACCAAGACGGTCGGGAAGATCCCGTGAGCGAGCACCCTCAGCTCTTCGAGTGCTGTGGCTGCATCGGCTTCGATCTCCTCGGTCTTCGCTCTGAGCGCGTCGTCCGCGAGACCGTCCCGAAGACGTCGGAGCTTGATTTCGAGCAGAAAGAGGCGCTGTTGCGCCCCGTCGTGCAAATCGCGCTCGAGCCGGTGGCGCTCTTCATCGGCGCTCGCAACGATCCTCGCCCGCGAGGCGCGGAGCTCGTCGACGAGTCGCGCATTCTCGAGCAGCATCAACGCCGTCTGTGCAAGACCGTCCACGATCTCGGCGGCTTCCTGCAGTGATGCGCTGTGCGCGATTACAGCGACCGGCCTCCCATCGTGGACGACCGGCGTCACGGCGCGGAGGGGCCATGCGTCGGACCAGTCGATCACGTTGCCGTCGATATCGACGAAGCCCTGGCGCAGCCGATCCCAGAAGGCGATGTCGACGGTCGGATCGCCGAGCGCGTCCCGTAACCAGTCCCGGACCCATGCGGGGGACACGCGTGCGGCTCGACCCCGGATGACGAGCTGGCCTGCGGCTGCAGACGCGTACGACCTTGCCCGTGCCTGACCGGCAAGCATTGCTGCCGGGGTGAGGAAGCTCCCAACGGCGGCGCCGACCTGCGCGGCCTCGAGCGCTCCCCCGCTCAGATCACCGATCGAGTTCGCAAGGTAGGAAACGACGACGATTGCGTAAGCGAACAGCACCGGCTCGACCGCGCGGCGGCGGAGACGCGCGGGAGAGCGTGTGTTCGACACAAGAAGTACGGCGGTTCCGAGCAGGCCCGCGGTCGTCACGACAGCGACAATCGCGTTCAAGGAGTCGGTGATCCCGTCGGGGACGCTGGCGACACGGAGGCCGTTCGCGGGGCAGCGGTTGACGCATGCGTTCAGAGCGCCTCCCTCGGGAAGCCGGTCCGAGAAGGCGAGCACAAACGGCCAGACGGCGACGCTCGCGAAAGCGAAGCCCGAAATGAAGCGGCGATCGCGGTCGGCGACGAGACGGTCGCCCGGAAAGGAGAGGTACAAGTACGCGAACGCGACAACAAACGCAGCGAGTGCGATGCGGCCCGTCGTGAAGGTCAACCCATCAGCCGAAGCCATCAGAGACGTACAGGCATAGAGGAGCCCGAGGCCTGCGACGAGCAGACCGAGCCGACTCTCCGGGCGCTCCCACCACATGTACGCCCCTGCTGCGACCCACGAGGCGACGATTAGCCCGCGCAGGATGCCGACGGCCTCGGCGTTGGCGAGGACGGAGCTTGGGGCGACGATCCAGATAGTCGCAGTCGCGCCGGCGGCGCCTGCAGCCAACAGGCCTCCCACGGCATAAGCGCGCGTCCCAGCGTTCATCGATATCCGAGCAGGAGCGGCATGGGTCGCCATCGCTAGTTGCCGACGTCAGTCCAGCCTGAAACCGTGGCCACTGGCCGCAGTCGGTCGCCTCGCTTGTCCTGCACCGTCAACCCTCCTCCTGGTGCACGTGTCCAAAGTAAGCATGCCCCCGAGTTGGCCGATTCGAAAGCGGCATTCGTACGTTCGCGCCTACGTCATTTGGAGCACGATTGAAAGAGGTGTAACGTCTTCCTTTCCTCCGTTGCCGTCGGAAGGAGGCGCGCCGTGGCAGGAACCTCGCTTTCCGTCTCGCGGCCGACAATCCAGTGGCGAGCGGCCGACTTCAAACTGCAATCGAGGTACCTCGCCCGCGTTCTCCTTCTCGCGGCCGCGTACTACGCGTCGGCAAAGCTCGGGCAGTCTCTGCGCTACACGGCGTCCGTTTCGGCAATCTGGCCGCCCGCCGGCGTTGGCATGGCCGCACTCTATCTATGGGGACTGCGCCTGTGGCCCGGGATCTTCATCGCCGAGTTAGCCGTCAACGGTGAGCTTCTCCACTCTCTGCCGGTCGGAAGCCTCATCGGCCAGCATGCCGGGAATATGGCCGAGGTTGTGGTCGGCGCGGTCCTTCTTCGCCGACTCATCGGCCAGCGCTCCGCGCTCGACCGGCCCGACGATGTCGGCGGCATGCTTGTGGCGATCGGGACCGCCACCGCAATCAGCGCGACGGTCGGGACCGTGTCGATGCTGTTGGGTGGAGTAATCGCAGGGTCCGACATCCCGAAGTTCTGGCGCACGTGGTGGCTGGGGGATACGGCCGGAGGACTGGTCGTCGTACCGATGATGCTTGCGTGGGCACCCGATCCCGTGGCGGCCTGGCGTCGCGTCCGCTGCCGGGAGGGCGTCTTCCTAGTCGCGTCTGCTATCGCGCTGGCGTTCGTCTCGGTCTCCGCCACCGGGCCGGTGACCTACATGGTCTTCCCGGCA
>Ga0209808_1001686_pt1 | contig 11434 bp, 10 predicted proteins | sample GraSoiAngelo_157_FD_186171 | JGI IMG/M metagenome (GOLD analysis project Ga0209808, IMG submission 186171) | Grasslands soil microbial communities from the Angelo Coastal Reserve, California, USA - 14_1009_16_20cm (SPAdes) (version 2) | ecosystem: Environmental > Terrestrial > Soil > Grasslands ...
TCCTCGCCGACGACTGGCTCGAGCGCGGCCGGAACAATTTCCTGGTGGCAGTCGACGCTCGGAGTGCACCGGCCGGAATTGCGGCGCTCGATCTCACCACCGGCGAGCTCCTGCTCGAGACTGTGGCGTCGGAGGACCTCGCCGCGGTGCTCGCTCGCTACGAAGCCCGGGAACTCGTGCTTCCCGGCGGCACGCCGGCTCCCCTCCCGCTTCCGAGCGCCGTGCGCACCGAGCGCGAGGCGTGGGAATTCGACCCCGAGCTGGGGCGCGAGGATCTGGCTCGCACCTTCCGGATGGCATCCCTCGACGGGCTCGGCGTCGAGCCGGGCGACCGCCCCGCCCTGGGCGCGGTGGGGGCGCTGCTCCGCTACGCGCGGGAGCTCAAACCGGGCGGCCTGCCACACCTGGCCCGCCCCCGCATGCTGCGGCGCGGCGACCTGCTGCCGCTCGACGAGATGACCCGGCGCAACCTCGAGCTGGTGGAGCCGCTCCGCGCCGACCCGCCCGGCCACCCGGGCGCGTCGGGGACGACGCTGCTCGGCGTGCTCGACCGCACCATGACGCCCATGGGCGCCCGGCTGTTGCGCGCATGGCTGCTCGCGCCGCTCGTCGACCCCGCGGCCATCACCGCGCGCCTGGATGCTGTGGAGGTCCTGGTCGGCGACGTACGCGGGCGGGACCGCCTGCGCGAAGCACTCGACGGGGTACGCGACGTCGAGCGCCTGGCGGGTCGTGCCGCGCTCGGGCGCGCGACCCCGCGCGAGCTGGGGGCATTGCGGGATTCCATCCTGCGTCTGCCCGACGTTCGCGCAGCGCTCGACGGCCTGGAAGCGCGGGGGCGGGCATCGTTGCTCGAGGAAGCCGCGGACCGCCTCGATCTCCTCCAGGACCTGGGCGACGAGCTCGCTCGGGCGCTGGTGGAGCGCCCGCCGGCCCAGGCGTCCGACGGCGACGCGATCCGAGCCGGGTACGATCACGAGCTCGACGAGCTCAAGGACGCTCGCGACGGCGGGAAGCAGTACATCGCCGGGCTCCAGGCGCGCGAGCGCGAGCGCACCGGCATCTCCTCGCTCAAGGTCGGGTTCAACAAGGTCTTCGGCTATTACCTCGAGATCACGAACCCGCACCGGGACCGCGTGCCGGCGGATTACGAGCGGCGCCAGACGCTGTCCGGCGCTGAGCGGTTCGTCACGCCCGAGCTGAAAGCGTACGAGGCCAAAGTGCTGGGTGCCGAGGAGGGAATCGCGGCGCGCGAGGCGCAGCTCGTCGACGCGTTGCGCATCCGCGTGGCCGAGGCGATCGCTCGGGTGCAGACGACGGCGGGGGTCGTCGCCCGGCTCGACGTCTGGGGCGCCCTCGCCGACGTCGCCCACCGCGAGGGCTATGTGCGGCCCGAGGTCAATGACGGCTTCACCATCATGCTCGAGGGAAGCCGCCATCCGGTCGTGGAGCGCATGATGGCGCGCGAGGCCTTCATCCCGAACGACGTGCTGCTCGACGACGCCGGGCGCGTGATCCTCCTCACCGGGCCGAACATGGCGGGGAAGTCGACGCTGCTCAGGCAGGTGGGATTGTGCGTCGTGCTCGCTCAGATGGGGGCCTTCGTCCCCGCGCGGCGCGCCGTCGTCGGCGTCGTGGACCGCCTGTTCACGCGAGTAGGGGCGTCGGACAATCTGGTGCGCGGTCAGTCGACGTTCATGGTGGAGATGAGCGAGACCAGCGCCATACTCCACGGCGCGACGGCGCGAAGCCTCGTGCTGCTCGACGAGATCGGACGGGGCACCTCGACATACGACGGCGTGGCGATCGCGTGGGCCGTGACCGAGTTCCTGCACAACACGGTCGGGTGCAAGACGATCTTCGCGACCCATTATCACGAGCTCACGCAACTCACCGAGGAGCTCGCTCACGCGCGCAACTTCAACGTGGCGGTGCGCGAAGCGGGGGACGAAATCGTGTTCCTGCATCGGCTCGAGCCGGGCGGCACCGACCGGTCATACGGCATCCATGTGGGGCGGCTGGCAGGACTTCCCGCGCCGGTCGTGGGACGGGCGTGGCAGGTGCTCGCTCTGCTCGAAGCGGGTCACCATGTGGCGCACCAGGCTCCGCCCGCACCCCCCGACGCGGCCCAGCTCGGCCTGTTCAACCCGTTGGGAAGCCCGCATCCTCTGCTGGAGGAGCTCGATCGACTCGACGTGAACACGCTGTCGCCGCTCGACGCGCTGAATCGGCTGGCGGCGTGGAAGAAGCAGCTCGCGGAGGGACCATGAGAGTCTGCACCGTCGCGGTCGCCGGCCTCCTGAGCGTCGGCGCCGCCGGGTGCCGCCAAGCACCCCCGGCCGAGCAGTCGGGAAGCGGGTCGCCCGGCGTTCCGCCGGACCAGGAGCCGCCGGTGGCCCTGAACGCTGACTCGCCGATCCAGTACCCGCCCCGGCTGTACGACCAGAAGGTCGAGGGCGACGTGATCCTGCGCCTGTTCGTCGATTCCACGGGACGCATGCAACCCGAATCGAGCCGCGTGGCCGAATCGAGCGGCTATCCCGCGCTCGACTCGGCGGCGCTCACGGGCGCGCGCAAGCTGCGCTTCGCGCCCGCCCGGCGCCACGGCCTGTCCATCGCCACGGCATTCCTCCAGCCGGTCGAGTTCCGCCACCCGCAGGCGAGCGGGGCCGTGTCGAAGGGGGAGCCGGACACCACGCGTCCCCGACCTGCGCCGGTTCCCCCGCCGGTGGCTCCGGTCCGCCCGGCGCGGCGTGACACGATGCCTCCGAAACGGGACACCGTCCCGCAGCGCCAGGACTCGGCGCGCACCGTCCCGGACAGCGCGGCGAAGCCGGACACGAATGCCGTCCCACGCTAAGCCGTACGGCAACATCCTCGAGACCATTGGCTGGACGCCGCTGGTCCGGCTGAACCGCGTCACGCAGGGGATCCGGACGCCGGTGTACGCCAAGGCCGAGTTCTTCAATCCCGGCGGGTCCGTGAAGGACCGTATCGGCGTGGCGATGATCGAGGCGGCCGAGCGCGAAGGGCGCCTCAAGCCCGGGGGCCTGATCGTGGAGGCCACGTCGGGCAATACGGGCGTGGGGCTCGCGCTCGCCGCGGCGGTGAAGGGCTACCGCTGCGTCTTCACCATGCCGGACAAGATGTCGCAGGAGAAGGCGCGGCTGCTGCGCGCGCTCGGCGCCGAGGTGATCATCACGCCGACCGCGGTGCCCCCCGACCATCCCGAGAACTACATCATGAAGGGGCGGGCAATCGCCGCGGCGCACCCCAACGCGATCTTCGCCGACCAGCACTACAACCCGGTGAACCCAGACGTGCACTACCGCACGACCGGTCCCGAGCTGTGGGAGCAAACGGCGGGGAAGATCACGCACTTCGTGTGCGCACCGGGGACGGGCGGTACGGTGAGCGGGGCGGGTCGGTTCCTCAAGGAGAAGAACCCACGGGTCCGTGTGATCGCCGGCGACCCGGTCGGCTCGATCTACACCGAGTACGCGCGTACCCATCAGAAGACCGAGGGCCACCCCTACAAGGTGGAGGGTATCGGCGGCGACAAACTGCCGACCTCGCTGCACTGGGACGTGATCGACGAGTGGATCACGGTGTCCGACAAGGACGCCATGCTGATGGTGCGGCGCCTGGCCAAGGAAGAGGCCCTGTTCGCCGGAGGCTCGACCGGCGTCAACGTCGTGGCTGCGCTGGACGTGGCGCGGCGGGTCAACGATCCGCAAGCGCTCGTGGTGACCGTGCTGGCCGACACCGGAGAGCGGTATCTGTCGAAGGTCTTCAACGACGAGTGGCTGCGGGAGAACCAGATCCTCGAGGCGGAGCGCGTGGCGGTGGCCCAGCTCCTCGAGGCGCGGAACTCGGGTGCGCCCCCGCTGATCTCGGTCGCTCCGACGGCGACGGTGCGCCAGGCGTTGAACCTGATGAGCACGTACAACGTGTCGCAGCTCCCCGTGCTGGACGTCGGCGACGGCGTGGGCGCGGTGTCCGAGCAGGGGCTCATGGCCCGGGCGCTCGAGGACCCGGCGACGCTGGACCAGCCGGTCCAGGACGTGATGGACGCGCCGTTCCCGGTCGTGGATGCGGACCTTCCCGTCGAGCGGCTCACCACCCTGCTGTCGCGCGAGACGCCGGCGGCGCTGGTGCGGCGCGAGGGGAAGATCGCGGGGATCGTCACGCGGTACGACGTGCTCCACCAGCTCGCCGGAATCCACTGATGCGGATCGCGGTAATCACGGGCGGCGCGACGGCGGAGCGCGCGGTCGCGTTCGCCGGCGCTGCCCAGATCGTGGAGGCGCTGCGGGGTCGCGGGCATACGGTGCGGGTCGTCGATACGGTGACCGGGCTCCTCTCCCCCACCGACGAGCAGCGGCTGCTCACGACCGCGGTCGGCCGGGAGCCGCCCGCGGTGGCGGAGCTCGACGGGCGCGAGCGCGCGATGCTCTCGAACGGGCTCGCGGGGCTCAACGAGGTCACCGGCGCGGACGTGTTGTTCCTGTGCCTGCACGCGGGGCGCGGTGAGGGGGGGATCCTGCAGGCGGTGCTCGACGTGATCGCCGTGCCGTATACCGGCAGCGGGGCGCTGGCGAGCGCGCTCGCCATGGACAAGGACCTCGCCAAGCGGCTGTTCCGCGCGGCGGGGGTGCCGGTACCCGCGTGGTTCATGGCCCCCGTCGCCCCTGAGGATGTGACGACGGCGCTGGGATGGCCGGTGATCGTCAAACCGTCGAAGATGGGCTCCTCCGTGGGGATGACGCTGGTGCGCAACGCCGAAGGGTTGGACGCGGCGGTGGAAGTCGCAACAGCGTTCGATACCGAGGTCATGGCGGAGCAGTTCATCCCCGGGCGGGAGCTGACGGTGGGGGTGCTGGGTGATGTGCCGTTGCCGGTGGGTGAGATCATTCCGAAGCACGAGCTGTTCGACTACGAGTGCAAGTACACGCCCGGGATGTCGGAGGAGATCTTCCCCGCGAAGCTCGATACGACATTGGCGCGCCAGCTGCAGGAGTTGGCGCTCACGGCACACCGGGCCCTCAAGCTCGGGGGGTATTCGCGTGTCGACTTCCGATTGAGCGCCGAGGGCGACATCTTTTGCCTGGAGGCGAACACGCTCCCCGGCATGACGCGCACCAGCCTCCTCCCCCAGGCCGCCCGGGCTGCGGGGATCGAGTTTCCGGAGCTGTGCGAGCGGATCTGCCGGCTCGCGGGGAACTCGGGGAGCGCGCGCGGGGGATAACTACGCGATGGACCCGCAGCGGATGTTCGGCATGACTCCGTGGGTGCGGCGGCTGATCGTCGCCAACCTCGTCGTCTTCCTGCTCCAGGTGACGCTGTTCGTCAGCCCGGGGTTCATCGGTACGCTCGGGCTCACGCCGCTCTACGCTTTCCGGCAGCCGTGGACGTTTGTCACGTACATGTTCGTCCACGCCAACCTGCTGCACCTCGCTTTCAACCTGCTCGCGCTGTACGTCTTCGGTCCCGAAGTGGAGGAGCGGATGGGTGGCGGGGCGTTCGTGCGCTACTACCTGCTCTGCGGATTGGGAGGGGCCGTCCTGTCGCTGGTGCTGGGGTGGGGCTTCGGCAGGATCAATCCGGTGGTCGGCGCGTCGGCCGCCGTGTACGGCGTGCTGCTGGCGTTCGCGTGGGCGGCGCCGGACGCCCCGATCAACGTGTTGTTCTTCCCCGCGCCGATTGCGGCCAAATGGCTCGTGACGTTCCTCGTGGCGGTCTCGCTTATGCTCGCACTGTTCCCCACGAGCGACGGTGTGGCGCACCTCGCGCATTTGGGCGGCTTCGCCGCCGGCTCCCTCTACCTGAAGGTCAGCGACTGGCGGCTGGGACGAGCCGAGCGCAACCTGCGGCGCCGGTCCGAGCCCAGCGTGCTCGTCCATCCGGGACGTGTCGCCCGGGCCAGCGATGCGCCCAAGCCGCCGCGCCGTGTCGAGCGCGACCCCGCGCAAGCGGAGATCGACCGCGTGCTCGACAAGATCTCGGCGCGCGGCATCGACAGTCTCACCCCCGCCGAGCGGCGGTTCCTCGCCGAGATGAGCCGCAAGATGCGCGACCACACCTGAGCGCCGTCCCTCGGACAGTCGCGTCGTAGATTGTCAAGCCGGGCGCGTTCGGCCGCACCGGGCCCCCGGGCGGGCGCGCGCTTGTCTCCGGCGGGGCTGGTTCCCAAATTGGGGCCGGCCGCCTCATGCTCGTCAATCTCGTGCCGGAGTTCCTGGCGATCCTCGCCGCGCCCGACCCCACCGCGGCCTATCACGAGTATCTCGACCGCCACCAGCCCGTGCTGCAGAGCTACTGGCACAACTACGTGCTGGACCCGACGTCGCCGCACGCGGAACAGGTGATCGCGGCCACGTTGCGCGCCGAGCGCGCGGATCTCGAGCGGCTGCTCGAGGACGTGGACGTCGCCGCAATCGCGGAGGATGCGCTGCAGCGTTCGCTCGAGCGCTGCGACGCGGACTGCGCCGTGGACCTGTATCTCATGGTAGGCGTGGGCGCCGCCAACGCGGGCGAGCTGGTGGTGGGCGGACGCGGGATTGCGTTCGTATGTCTCGAGCATTTCACCGGCCGGCCGAATCCCCAGACGTACGGCATGGGACTCGCGCCGCACTTGTTGCCGCTCTGGATCGCGCACGAGGTGGCGCACGCGGTGCGGTACACGTCGCCGACGAGTCGCGCCGACCTGAAGCGGCTGGTGACCGACCTGCGCGGCTACTACGACTATTGGGACACCGGCAGCCGGGCCACCTTGCGGGAGCTGCTCGCGAACGAGGGGGCGGCCGTGGCGGCGGCGCAGGCGGTGGCGCCCGGGTTCGAGCCGTGGGAATACTTCGGCTACACCCGTCGGCAGTACCGTCGCATCCGGGAGCTCGACGCGTTCCTGCGACGCACGGCAGCGCCGTTACTGGACGAGACGGGCCTGGGGCTGCGCCTGCGTTTCCTGTCGGGGGGCATGAGCCCCGCCGCCCGCCTGACGGCGGGGAAGGTGCTGCCGGAGCGCTCGGGGTACTATCTCGGCCTGCGCTTGATCGAGAGCTACCTCGCCGAGCGGGGGCTCGCTTCGACGGTGCGCGCGGCGGCGCAGGAGTTCAAGACGGCGGACGAGCGGGCGCTCGGGATCCAAACCGCATGAGCCCGCGGTCCCGCGCCGAGCGTCGCCAGAACCGGCCGCTGCGGGAGGTGCTGGACGACCTGCTCGGCCACGCACGCGAGATCGCCCGCCGGGCGAAGGAGATGACGCCGGCGGAGCTCGACTACGCGCAGCAGCGGTTGGAATGGCTCGCCGACGAGGTGTGGCGGGTCGCCACGGGCGAGGTACCGCCGGCGTAGCCCCCGAAAAAGTTCCATTCTGCGGGCCTGGTTCGCGGGCTTGACACCCGTCGGAGCGGCCGGCAGGTTAGCACCCCATCGATACGGTTTCGTAGGAGCTACCCGCAGACGCGGGACGGCGTGGCTTTCCACACCCCTCTGGCCACGCTGCTCTCAACGCCGCATTCGTGACGGCCGGCAGTGAAACTCGTGGACCCCATCCGGATCGGGAGGTAGTTATGGCAGCGGATTTCTTCCTTGGCGAGTCTTTGGTAGGCGACGGGAATGAGGTCGCCCACATCGATCTGATCATCGGGTCGAAGTCGGGCCACGCGGGGCAAGCTTTCGTCAGCACGTTGGCGAACAACACCGACGGTTTCACCAAGCTGCTCGCCGTCGTCACGCCCAACCTGCCGGCGAAGCCCGACACGCTCCTCTTCAACAAGGTCACCATCAAGAACGCCACGCAGGCCGTGCAGATGTTCGGCCCGGCGCAGGCGGCGGTCGCGCGCGCGGTGGTGGACAGCGTGTCCTCGGGCATCATCCCGCGGGACAAAGTGGACGACTACTGCATCCTGGTGGGGGTGTTCATCCACTGGGAGGCGAAGAACGACAAGAAGATCTACGACTTCAACTATCGGGCGGTGAAAGAATCGATCGAGCGCGCCCTCAAGGGGCAGCCGAAGATCGACCAGGTGATCTCCCAGGCGAAGACGGCGTCGCATCCGTTCGCGGGGGGCGCGGACAAGGGTTGATCGCGCGGGCAGTCGCCTGAATGCCATGTCGAGGGGCGGGGCTGCCGCCCCTCGACTGCTTTTCGAACCTTGCACGGCTTCATCGTGGAGCATGAATCCTGATGCGTAAGCTGTTGCTGCAGCTCGACAGCTCCAGGCTGCCGAGCGTGTTCGACCGGGTCGTGGCCTACGACGGCGGCGCCGACGAGGTGATGAGCTACGGCGGCGTCGTCGAGGCCGAGGTCCGCGACCTGATCCACGGCTGCATCTTCACGCGCGGTCCCAAGGACTTGAAGAACACCGCTGTGTTCGTCGGCGGCGCGGACATCGCCGTGGGCGAGCAGCTGTTCGCCGCGGCGACGAAGGCGATGTTCAAGCCCTTCACGGTGTCGGCGATGCTCGACTCGAACGGGTCGAACACCACGGCGGTCGCCGCGGTGGCGAAAATGGTGAAAGCCGTGGGCGATGTGCGCGGCAAGCGTGTCCTGATCGTCGCGGGGACGGGGCCCGTCGGGATTCGGGCCGCCGGACTGTTCGCCAAGGCCGAGGCGGACGTGTGCATCACCTCGCGCAAGGCCGATGCCGGCGAGCGAGCGCGTGAGCTCGTGCTCAAGCGCTTCGGCGGGACCGTGCGCGCCATCGCCATGCCCAATGCTACGGAAGCGATCCGCGCCTGCGAGCGCGCGGAGCTGATCCTCAACGCCGGACCCGCGGGGGTGATGCTCGTCCCGAAGCAGGCGTGGGCGAGCCGGCCTGGGCTCGAGGTCGTCGCCGACGTGAATGCGGTTCCCCCGCTCGGCATCGAGGGGGTCGATGTGATGGACGACGGCGTGACGAAGGAAGGCGTGGTGTGCTTCGGCGCACTCGCCATCGGAAACCTCAAGATGAAGGTGCACAAGGCGTGCATTGCGCGCCTGTTCGAGCGCAACGACCTCGTGCTGGACGCCGAGATCATCGCCGACGTCGCGCGGGAGTTGATGGCGCCGAAGTCGTGAGCCGATGCCCCGCGTCATCGGCATCGACCCGGGGACGGTGAGTATCGATCTCTGTGGGCTCGACAACGGCCGCCTGTTTCTCGACCGCTCCTGGCCCACCGCGGAGGCGCTGGCCGACCCGGCGCCCTTCGTTGCCGAGCTCGAAGCGGCGGGCCCGCTCGATCTCGTCGTCGGCCCGTCGGGGTACGGGGTGCCGATCACCCGGGTCCAGGACATCACCGAGGAAGCGCTGCGCCTTGCTTTCCTCGCGGCACCGGGAGAGACCGGGGGCATCGGCGGGCTCCGCAACCTGGTTCGCGCCCTGGCGCGCACCGCTCTACCGGTCGTGCTCACGCCCGGCGTAGTGCATCTCCCCACCGTGCCTGCGCACCGCAAGGTGAACCGGGTGGACATGGGCACGGCGGAGAAGGTGTGCGCGGTAGCGCTCGCGGTGTCCGACCAGGCCCGGAGGCTCGGGTCCCCGCTGTCGAACGTATCACTCGTGCTGCTCGAACTCGGTGGCGCGTTCACGGCCGCCGTGGCGGTCGCAGCGGGCCGGATCGTGGACGGGGTGGGGGGCTCGGCCGGGCCGCTCGGGTTTCGCGCCGCGGGGGCGCTCGACGGCGAGGTCGCCTATCTCGCGGGCGAGGTGCCCAAGGCGCTGCTGTTCCGGGGCGGCGCGGCCAGCATCGCCGGTTGGGACGAGACGACCGCCTCGCCCGAGCGCCTTGCCCATCCGACGACGCCCGCGGAGCAGGTCGCCCGCGACGCGCTGGTCGAAAGCACCGTGAAGACGGCCGTGGGGCTCGCCGCCGCCGTCCCCTCGCCCAAGGCATTCGTCCTCTCGGGCCGACTCGCGCACGTCGAGCCGCTGCGGAACGCGATCCGCGAGCGGCTCGAGGTGTTCGCGCCGACGCGCTTGCTCGAGGGCTTCGCTCATACGGCGAAAGAAGGCGCGCAAGGAGCGGCGCTCATCGCCGACGGGCTCGCCGGGGGCGCAAATCGCGAGCTGGTCGAGCGGCTGGCGATCCGTGAAGCGCGAGGGACTGTATTGGACCACCTGTACGTCGTGCCGCGCGAGCAGGCTCGGCGCCGGCTGGGGTTGTCATGACGCGTGTGTTGCTCGCCGGCGTGTCGACTCGAGACATCGCGGAGTCCGCCGTCCGTGCGGGGTACGAGGTGGTCGCGGTCGACGGATTTGGCGATCTCGATCTCCAGGCCTGCGCGACCGAGGTGCATGTCGTCAGGGTCGACGGGCGGTTCAGCGCGCGCGCCGTCGCGGCGGCTGCGCGGGACGTGTCCTGCGAGGCCGTCGTGTACGAAGCGAGCTTCGAAAACCACCCGAGCGCCGTGCGCGCCCTCGCGACCAACCGCATGCTATGGGGAAACCCACCCTCAGTCCTGGCCCGAGCGCGCGACCCGCGGCGCCTCGCCCGGGTGGTCGGCGACGCCGGCCTTCCGGGTCCGCGCGTCCGCTTCACGCGCCCAGCGCTACGCGCGCGCGGCGGCTGGCTCGTGAAGCCCCTGCGCTCAGGGGGCGGGGACGGCGTCGCCGTTTGGCGGGGCGGTGCGGCCGTGCCGCGGGGGAGCTACCTCCAGGAGCGCATCTCCGGCGTGACGGGCTCCCTCGTGTTCGCCGCGGATGGACGCCGCGCGGTGCCGCTGGGGCTCTCGCGCATTCTCGCGGGGGAGACCGCGTTCGGAGCCGATGGGTTCCGTTACTGCGGGAGCATCCTCGGCTCTGCCGGAGATCCGCAGTTTGCGGCGGACGACCGTCTGCTCCAGCGGGCCACCCTCCTGGCGGAGAGCGTCACCCGGGCGTTCGGCCTGGTGGGGGTAAACGGGGTCGATTTCGTGGCGCGGCGAGGGTTCCCCTACGCGATCGAAGTGAACCCACGCTACACCGGCGCGATGGAGCTGGTCGAGCGGGCGTACGGGATCTCGCTGTTCGACGTGCATGCGCGGGCCTGCCGCCAGGCGCTGCCGGCGTTCGACCTCGCGGCCGCCCGGCGTCGCGCGCCGGAGGCGATCGGCAAGGCGATCGTGTACGCGCGACGTACCAGCGCGCTGGGCGACACGCGGTCTTGGCTCTCGGACCCGGACGTGCGGGATATCTCGCCGCCGGGGACTCGCTTCGCGCCGCGTGAGCCGATCTGCACGATCTTCGCGCGCGGACGGGACGCCGCGGCCTGCGTCGCCGCCCTCGAACGCCGCGCGGTTCGGCTGTATCGCGACGTCGAGCGCCGCGAGGCGCAGAGCGCATGACTGATCGCACCGTCGCCAACGCCACCTGCCTCGGCTGCGGGTGTACCTGCGACGATATCACGGTGGTCGTGAAGCAGGATCACATCGCGGAAGCCCGCAACGCCTGCGCGCTCGGCGCCGCCTGGTTCG
>Ga0209808_1001688_pt1 | contig 11417 bp, 7 predicted proteins | sample GraSoiAngelo_157_FD_186171 | JGI IMG/M metagenome (GOLD analysis project Ga0209808, IMG submission 186171) | Grasslands soil microbial communities from the Angelo Coastal Reserve, California, USA - 14_1009_16_20cm (SPAdes) (version 2) | ecosystem: Environmental > Terrestrial > Soil > Grasslands ...
GGAGACGACGATCGCCAGGCCCGGGCGCGGATGCTCGCGCGCGTACACCTCGAGCGCCGCGCCGAGCTCGAGCCGCCCGCCGGGTGCGACGGCGGCGAGCAGCGCCGCCGCGCGCCCGAGGCTGCCGCGCTGGCGGAGGAGCGCCGAGACGCGCGTCGCGCCGTCCCCGGGGAGGACGGCGATCCGTACCGCGTCGTTCGCCCCGAGGGCGACGTACGCGAGCGCGAGCGCCAGCTCCCGCGCGAGCGCGAGCTTCCCGTCACGCGCCGGCACGGCCATCGAGGCGCTCGCGTCGACGAGGAGGTGCACGGCCACCTCGCGCTCGGCGGTGAAGCGGCGCACGAGGAGCGTATCGAGGCGGCCGACGGCATTCCAGTCGAGGTGACGGAGGTCGTCGCCGGGCACGTAGGCGCTGTGCGCCTCGATCTCGATGCCCGCGGCCTGCGGGCGGCCGGGGAAGCGGCGGTCGCCCGGGCGGTCGCCCATGCCGCGGCGGAGGCGCAGACTGAGGCGCTTCAGGTACTCGAGGTTCATGCGCGCGCGCGCCGGGCGGAGGCGAGCACGCCCTCCACCACCTGGGCCGCGTCGACGCCGGCGGCCTCGGCCGCATAGCTCATCACCAGGCGATGGCGCAGCGCCGGGAGGGCCACGCGCTCGACGTCCTCGAAGGTGATGTGCGGCCGCCCGGCGAGGAGCGCCATCACCTTGGCGCCCAGGATGAGCGCCTGCCCGCCGCGCGGGCTCGAGCCGTAGCTCACGTAGCGCGCCATGGCCTGGGGCAGCTCGCCGCGCGCCGGCACCGTGGCGCGCACGAGCGCCGCCACATGGCGCTCCATGTGCGGCGCCACCAGCACCTGGCGGACGAGGTGCTTCAGCTCCTCGACGCGCCGGGCGGCGGTCTCGCGCGGCAGCACCGGGCGCACCGCCGGGAGCTCGGCCGCCGTGGTCTCGCCCAGGATGCGCTCCAGCTCCGCCCCGGACGGGTAGTCGAGGAGCACCTTGAACAGGAAGCGGTCGAGCTGCGCCTCCGGGAGCTGGTAGGTGCCCTCCATCTCGATCGGGTTGAGCGTCGCGAGCACGAAGAAGGGCGGTGTCAGGGGATAGCTCGTGCCGGCCACCGTCACCTGCTGTTCGGCCATCGCCTCGAGGAGCGCCGCCTGCGTCTTCGGGGTGGCGCGGTTGATCTCGTCGGCGAGCAGGATGTGGGCGAAGACCGGCCCCGGGACGAAGACGAACTGGCGGCGGCCGTCGGCGCCCTCGTTGATCACGCGCGTGCCGGTGATGTCGGCCGGCATCAGGTCGACGGTGAACTGCACGCGGTTGAAGGTCAGGTCGAGCGCCTCGGCGAGCGAGCGCACGATGAGCGTCTTGCCGATGCCCGGCACGCCCTCGATCAGCACGTGGCCGCCGGCGAAGAACGCGGTCAGGATGATGTCGATGGCGTGCTCGTGGCCCACCACCACCCGCCCGACCTCGCGCCGCACGGCGGTGAAGGTCTCCTGGAAGTCGCGGATCGCGGCCTCGGCGAGGGCGGGGGTCACGGCGGCCCCTCCCTGCCCTGGTGGGCGAACACGGCGCGCACGGCCGCCTCGTAGGCGGGCGGCACGCGCATCTTGAGGACGGGCGCGTCGCGCCGCTGCGCGGCGGCCAGGTCGGGGCGGGCGTCGGGCGCGGGCGGCGGCGCCTCGCCGGAGGAGGGAGGAGCTGCGCCGCCGCCGAGCGCACGTACGCGCGCGGCGAGCGGCAGGTCGAAGCGCTCGCGCGCGGCGCGCTCCGCGCTCGCCTCGCCGAGGAGGTGCGGGTCGGTGCCCGTGCCGGCGCCGGCGGCGGCCTGGTGCGCGCCTGCCTCGCCGCCACGCTCGGCGGGATGCTCGCCAGCGCCGCGCCCGGCCGCCCCCTCGCCACGGGGCGTGTCGCCTGTGGGCGCCGCGCCGCCCTCACCGCGCGCCGGCCGCGCGCCGGGCGGCGGTCTCCGGACGACCGCCCAGCGTTCCTCCTGCTCGCGCTCGTCGGCGAGCCGGTCGGCTGGCGGCGACACCCTTCCGGGCCCGGCGCCGCGTTCGGCGCGCTCCCACGCCTCGTGCACACGCTCGCGATCCTCACCCCACAGCTCCTCGCGGATGCGCTCCTGGAGCTCGGCCGGCAGGCGAGAGAGCGCGGAGCGGTCGTCGTCGTCGGGCTCGACGAGGGTCGCGGGGGGACGACCCGCTCGCGCCCGGACCCTGCGCGCGATGGCGCGGTCCCCTTCGATTGCCATCCCGCGGTCGGCGGCATCGCCACCCGCGGCGACCGCGGGCGCGCTCGGCCGGAGCCACGGGGCGAGCAGCAGCGCCAGCAGGAAGACGCCGACCGCGGCGAGTGCACCCGCGAAGGCACCGCTCGGCAGGCCTTCCGGGACGACGCGCTCGGGGCGCCAGGCGGCGATCCGGCGTGCGTTGTCGTCGACGAGGAGGGGGAAGAACGGGGCGCGGCGCGCATCCCGGCCCTCGAGCTCGAGCGCCGTCGCGAGCCGCCCCTCGAGGGCAGTCTGCCGGTCGATCCAGAGCGGCGCCTGCTCTGACGAGAGCCAGCGCCGGGCGAGGGCGCGCGCCAGCCCCCCGGCGAGGAGAAGGGTCGCGGCCGCGAGGGTCCAGGTCGCGAGAGCGAAGACTCCGCTTCCGGCCCGCAGGGCCAGAACGACGAGCGCGGTCATGGCGCCGCCGAGCCCCGCGATCAGGTGATAGAGCGCGCGCTGCAGCTCGTGGAGGTTCCGCCGCCAGCGGACGGCGCGCACCTGGCGGCGCATGCGCTCGAGTGCATCGGCTGGCGTGGGCTCCGGCATGGGTCGCCGCGCGGGCGGACGATAATGCAGCAATCGGAGCGGGGTCAATTGCACGTTCGTCGCTCGAGGTGCTGGCGGGAGCGCGGGTGCGTCTGCACTGCTGGCGGCGTGTCCTCTTTTTCGCCTCGCCATTTGCGCTCGAGCAGGCCCCTCGGCTACGGGGGCCGTCAGCGGCGAATCGTCAACCCAGGCGGATCTCGAAATGGGCCGGCAGCATCGTATCCTTCGTGAGCGGCGTGCGACGCGCACGATGTGTCAGCGCCTCGAACGGCGGCTGTGCGGGCTCTCGATCTCGTCCGGCGGCACGCGGGACGACGGGTAGTGCGGGGGCGCGCGGGGCTCATCTCGACCGTCGGTTGCCTGCTCTCGCTGGCCGCCACGATCGCCGATGCGGGCGTCCTCGCGGCGCACCTGGCGGACGGTAGCGAGAGCACGCCCTCCGACGAGATGTCCCTCGGGGGCGGCACGGTTCCCGCCACCGATGCGTGCGCCGCGGCGCCCGAGCCGCTTCGCATCGGGCGCTTCCTCCTCCGGCCGAGCCGGGCGCGGGTGCTCACTGCACGCGGCTCGTTCCCGCTCGCCGGCGATTTCGACCCCACCGTCACGGGCGTGAGCGTCGAGCTGCGCGGCGCGGGCGGCGAGGTGCTCTACGGTGCGACGGTGCCTCCCTCCGCCTTCGACTCGAACCGTCGGCACACACGCTTCCGCTACGCGCGTACGCGCGGGCTCGTGCCGGCGGGCGCGGACGGTGTCGACCGCCTGCTCCTCCGCCACGCGGGTGACGAGGCGCGTTTCCTGCTGGCGGGCAGCGCCCCGGCGCTGGTGGCGGCCGCGCAGGAGCCGCGCCTCGAGCTCGTGATCCGCGTGGGCGATCAGTGCGCGCGCTCCGAGAGCCTTCTCTGCACGGTGGGGCCCGCGAGCACCGCTTGCGAGCGAGCTCCCGAGCAGCGCGAGCGGACGCCCCGTGGCTCGTCGGGGAAGAGTGCGAGCTCTTCCAAGGGGCCGGCGGCGTCGAGCTCGCGCGGGTCGGCGAAGCCGACGTCGCGAGCGCTCGGCGGCCGTGCGCCCGGGGGCATCCAAGGGACCATCGCGCTAGGCCGCGAGCCGCACGGTGGTGACGCCGTCGGCGACGCGCCGGAAGACCCAGCCGGCGGCGCGCGCGACGACCCCGATCGGGGCGAGCAGCGGGAACAGCGCGCCGCGGAGGAGATCGCTCCGCCAGGCGGGGCCGAAGAGGAGCCGCGGCGGCCTCCCCTCGAGGCGCTGGATCGCGGCCACCTCGGGGGGAGCACGGGCGTGGTCGCGGAGCCAGGCGTGCTCGGGCGCGCGCTGCATTTCCTGCGCGCCAGTTGGCTCTTCACCGTCCCGCTCGGCGTCCTCGCACTCTTGCTCCAGCTCTGGTCCACGCGCGGCCGCAACCAGCGGCTGCGCCCGGTCGCCCCCCGCTACGCGTCGCCCGAGCTCTCGCCGGCGCGGATCAGGGCGCTGTTCGCCAAGCGCTCCGACATGCGCGACATCACCGCGACCCTGGTCGACCTCGCCGTACGCGGCCACCTGGTGATCGAGGAGCGCGATCACCGGGGCCTGCTCGGCCTCTGGTCGAGCGAGGGTTCCACCCTGCACTGGGAGAAGGCGGCGGCAGACGATCTCGAACCGCACGAGCGGGCGGTGCTGGACGGGATCTTCTCCGGGCGGGGTGACGCGGTCGCCCTCTCCGATCTGGAGACCGACTCCTAGCTTAGCTAGCTGTGGTGGAGACGGAGGCAGCCCGCCCCTTGGAGGAGATTGAGCAGACGATCGCGGCCTTCCGCCTGGCTCTCGCACGGGACCACGCAGGCGTCGTGGAAGGCGCCGCTCAGCCACTGCTGGCGGTAGCACTCCTTCAGGAACGCCTCCTCACGCATCGTGCCGCAGGTTGTGGGCTCCCATCTTCGGCCGTGTGAGTCCCAGAGGATCCTGTCCCGGTTGCAGAGCTCGATCATGTGCATGCCGCAGAGCGTGCTGCACGAGTACTGCTGCCCGGGCGCTGGCGCTGGGGTAGCGGAGCTCCCGGCGTCGGCCGCCACCTCGGGAGCCGACGCCTCGGGTGGCTCGGGCGCCTCGCCCCGCTTGAGGCCGTGCGCTGCGTCGTCGTCCGCGCGGCTCACGCGGTGCTTCGCCGCCTCGCGGATCGTGGCGAGTGCCGCCGTCCGGACCGTCCGTCCGGCTCGTGCCGACGTCAGGCCTGCGTCGGCAAGTGCGAGCGCCACGAACGGACAGCCCGAGGCCACCAGCCGCCGCGCGACCGTGTCCCACTCCGGCGCCCGAAACGGCGGGATGTCCCGCAGCGCCTCGGAGGCCAGCGCGGCGACGTCGGGACGCGGTGTGAGCGCGGAAGGCTCGACCTGCGTGGCGGTGCGGGCAACGGGAACGGGCCGCGACCCGCGCCGGGCGGTGAAGAGCAACGCGTCCACCGAGCCCTTGGTTGTCGCTTCGCGCACGGTTCCCGGCGCGGCGAGCCCGACGGCGCGGAAGCCCCGGGCGAGCGGCCCAAGCTCCGCCGTCTCCGTGGCGGTCGCGGGACGCGAACGCTCGACGTAGTCGAGGGACACGCGGTACACGGCGTCCACCTGACGCGTGATCGCGGTCAGCACGCCCGTCCCGGTTGCGCACCGGGGCTCCCGCCAGTCGTATCCCACGATGGACGGGTTCTCCCTGATCAGCCGGGCCGCCAGGTCCTTCACCGCCGCATCGCGGGCCGAGACCGGCGCGTCGAGGAGGACGACGCGGCGCCGGCTCGCCCTCTCCAACGCCTCCGCGACCCGCCGCTGCACGCCCGCGCTCGCGAACGCCGAGCCGGCGGTGATGAGGCCGACGGGGCGAGCGGAGGTGTCGGGTCCCGGCGCGAAGGGTTGAAAGCCCGTGCGCCAGCCGCACGCGCCCGCGAGCGCGACGACCAGCAGCCGCAGCAGAGACAATCGTGGCCGGCGATGCATTCTCGCCCTGGAGAGCCGACCACTGTGGCAAGAACCATGCCGGGTGCCTCCCGGTCGTTCAGACTCGGGGGCAGGAGAATGGGCCCGTCCGCCGGCGCGATCGCCTCGTCAAGCGCATGGCGTAATGACAAGAAGATGACGGTATCTGGGCCCTCGGTGGCACTTGCCTGCAAGAGCCCCACGGCATGCTCGTTGCTGCCTACGACTGCGTGCGGATCCGTCTCTTCCCTCGTCTAGGCTTTGGGGCCCGCCTCGGGCTCGCCACCTCCGCGCTCGTCGTCCTCGTGTGCATCGTCCAGAGCTGGATCCTGGCGCAGCGCGGCCTGGAGCACCTCCGCCAGCACCTGATCGAGACCGGTCGCAACGCGAGCGCGCAGCTCGCGAGCGAGGTCGGCGCCACGATCCTCACCGGCAGCGTCGACCGTCTCCGCGAGCTGGCCGACCAGGCCCGGGCGCGCAGCGGTGTGCGCTACGCCCGCTTCTTCGACCGGCACGGGTTGCTGCTCGTCTCGGCCGGGAACCCGCCGACCGGTGCGCCGCCGGCGGCGGCCGCCGCCGCGCCGGCCGGTCCGATTGCGGTGGGTGCCGACTTCTGGGAGTTCCAGGCGCCGATCCTCGTGGCCGAGCCACGCGCGCGTCAGCTCCACGCGCCAGCGGCGCTCGTCGCGGGCGGGCGGGCTGGGACGGTCGCCGTTGGCATCTCGCGCGAGTCGCTCCAGATCCTGCAGCGCCGCACCGTCACCACCGCCGCCCTCTTCACCGCACTCTTCACCGTGGTCGCCGTTCTGGCGGCGGTCGTGCTCACGCGCGCCATCACCCGACCGCTCACCGCCCTCGCCTCCGCGGCTGATGCGATTGCGCGCGGCGACCTCCACGCCAAGGTGGAAGTGCCGACGCACGACGAGATCGGCCGCCTGGCCCGGTCGTTCAACGCGATGGTCGAGAGCCTGACGGGGAGTCGCGCTGCGCTGGAGGAGAAGGTCGCGGAGCTGGAGCGGGCGAACCGGCTCAAGTCCGAGTTCCTCGCCACGGTCTCGCACGAGCTGCGCACGCCACTGAACGTCATCATCGGCTACGCCGAGATGCTGGCCGACGGGACAGGCGGGCACCTCGACGAGGAGCAGGCGAACATGATCGCCGCCATCGAGCGCTACTCGCGGCAGCAGCTCGACCTGATCGCCAACGTGCTCGACTTCGCGCGTCTCAGCTCCGGCCATATCTCGTTCCAGGTCGAGCGCTTCGCCCTGGCCCCGCTGCTCACCGAGATCCAGACCCTCCATACGGGCCGGCTCCGCAACCCGCGCCTCGGCCTCACGGTCACGATCGAGCCGGACCTCCCGATGTTCGAGACCGACCGCGTGAAGCTGCAGGAGATCGTCCACAATCTGGTCGACAACGCGGTCAAGTTCACGGAGGCGGGGAGGGTCGCCGTGGTGGCGCACGCGGAAAGAGGCTCCGGTCGGGTGGTGATCGAGGTCAGCGACACCGGCCCTGGCATCCCGGCCGAGGACCTGGACACCATCTTCGACGCCTTCCACCAGGTCGGCGAGAGCAGCACCCGCTGCACCGGCGGTGTCGGGCTCGGGCTGAGCATCGTGAAGCAGCTCGTGAACGCGCTCGGCGGGACCGTCTCCGTGACCAGCCGAATCGGAGAGGGCTCCACGTTCCGGATCGACGTCCCTTGCTGCCTTCGAGCGCCGGACGCTCCTGCCCCCGAGACCGCGCCGACCGCGGTCGTGGCCCTCGACGGAGTCACGCGCAAGGTGGCGAGGCTGCCGCGGCGCACGCGCGCGTCGGGGACGCGCACGGCGCGTTCCGCCGCGAAGTAGCGGTCCTGCTCGGCGGAGCGCCCGGGTCGTCTCTCGCGAGCACGTCGCGGGAGAGCGGGTGGAGCGCCGGGTCGAGAGGTCCGGTGCCGCGACGCCCTGCCACCCGGGCGCTCGCCGGCCTTGCAGTGCAGTGTGGACGACGGTGCGGGACGGGCGCTCACCCCAGCACCGCCGCCATGCGCTCGTGCGCGTTCTCCGCCCCCGCGTCGGTGAGCACGAGCGGCGGCGCCAGGCGGACGAGCGTAGCTGGGGGTGGACCTGCCGCGCACCTGCCGGCGTGTCCGCGTCTGGCGCGAGCGCCTCGCGGCGCGACCGAGCTGGCGCCGCACGATGCATCTACCGCTCCCGCGCCAGCAGCGGCCCCCTTCACACGCCCAAATAATATTCCCTTCACAAGCCGGCTAGCCCGACGCCGCGAGTGCCCCTGCGGTAGTGACCCCTGGGCTCCTGCCACCCGCGTCTACTCTGCCAGCGCCGCCGCGATCGCGTCGTGCGCGTTCTCCGCCTCCGCGTCGGTGAGCACGAGCGGGGGCGCCAGGCGGACCACCGTGTCGCGGTGCAGCGTCCAGTTGAGGATGAGGCGGCGCTCGAGCGCGCGCCGCGCGAAACGCGCGCACGCCGCCGCCTCGGCGAACTCGAGGCCGAGGAGGAGGCCGAGGCCGCGGGCCGCGACGAGACCGCCGCGTCCGACGAGCGCGCAGAGGCGCTCGAGCATACGGGCGCCGAGCGCCGCGGCGCGAGCCGGCAGATCCTCGCGCAGGACCACCTCGAGCGCCGCCAGGCCGGCCGCGCAGGAGAGCGGGTGACCCCCGAAGGTCGTCACGTGCGCGAGCGGCGGGTCGTGGCCGAGCGTGGCCATCACCGCCGGGCTCCCGATGAAGGCGCCGAGCGGGAGCCCGCCGCCGAGCGCCTTGGCGAGCACGAGCAGGTCCGGCGCCACGCCCCAGTGCTGGTGCGCGAACAGACGTCCCGTGCGCCCGAAGCCCGTCACCACCTCGTCGAGGACGAGCAGCGCGCCGGTCTCGTCGCAGCGGCGGCGGAGCGTGGGCAGGAACGCCGGCCCGGGGATGCGGACGCCGGCCTCGGCCTGCACCGGCTCGACCACGGCCGCCGCGGTGTGCGCGTCGATCGCCGCCAGCGCGGCCACGTCGTCGAAGGGAAGGCGCGTCACCTCGGGCAGCAGCGGCTCGAAGGGTGCGCGGTAGACGGGGTTTCCGCCGATCGAGAGGGCGCCCAGCGTGTCGCCGTGGAAGCCGCCCTCGAAGGCGACGATGCGCCGCCGGCGGGTATGCTTGCGCGCCGTCTTGAGCGCGCCCTCGATCGCCTCGGCGCCGCTCGAGGTGAAGTAGACGACCGCGAGCGGGGGCGCGAGGAGCCCAGCGAGACGCGTCGCGAGGCGCACCTGCGCCTCCTGCACGAACTCGCCGTAGACCATGACGTGGAGATGCCGCTCGGCCTGCGCGCGCAGCGCCGCCACCACCTCGGGGTGCGTGTGGCCGACGTTCGCGACCCCCATGCCGGCGAGCAGGTCCAGGTACGCGCGGCCGCCGGCGTCCCACACCGTCGAGCCGGCGGCGCGCGCCACCTCGATGCCGAGGGGTGCGGGCGACGTCTGGCACACGTGGCGGAGGAAGAGCGCCGCGAGGTCGTCGCTCACGGCTCGACCTCGAGCAGGGGCTCCGCGCGGCGGCCGAGGAGGACGCCGAGAGGCGCGTGCTGTCCGCGCGGCCACGAGAGGGGTGGCCGCTGCATGCGTCCGACGGGGCAGACGCGCGCGACGCCGCGGGCGCGGAGCGCGGCGACGAGCGGCGCCGGGTCGATGCCGGCCAGACCCAGGCACTCGATCCGACCCGGCGGCAGCAGCTCCGGCAGCTCGCGTACGTGGCGGAGCGGGTGCACGCGCACGGTGCGGCGGCCGGCGGTCGGCCGGAACGCCGGCACGTCCTCGTAGATCACGGTGCCGCCCGCGCCGCCGAGGACCGCGGCGCCCGGCGCCCACTCCGCCTCGGCGGCCACGAGCCTCGCCGCGGCCCGTGCGTCGACGCTCGCCGGCCCGGGCGGGAGCCGCGCGCCGAGGCCGTCGAGCGCCGCGGCGAGGCGCTCGGCGAAGGCGCGTGCGTCGTCCGTGACGTAGACGGCGTGCGGCGAGAGGCAGCCGCGCTGGTCGTGCAGGGCGACGTCGAGCGCGATCGCGTCGACCTCGGCGGCGGCGGCGCGTCCCACGACCGCCACGCTCCAGCGCGGGCCGTGCGCGATGAGCCGGCGGCCGAGCCGCGGCGCCAGGGCGGCGAGGGTCGCGTCGCCGCCGGTCGCCACCACCACCGCGGCGCGGCCGAGCGCCGCGTCTTCGCGCGCCACCTCGCCGCCCGGCCAGTAGGCGGTGACGACGGTCGCCGCGAGCACCGGATCGACGGCGGCGAGCGCGCGCTGGAACGCCGGCGCGGAGAGCGGGTCGTCGCGTCCCGACTTGACCAGCACGGCGGCGCCCGCGAGGCAGCCGAGGGCGATCGCAGGGAGCGCGAGCGCGGGCACGTTGCTCGCCACCACGTGCGCGACCAGCGCCGGGCCGGGCGGCGCGGGCCGCGCGGCCGCGCCGGCGCCCCACTCGCGCTCGGCGAGCGCGCTCATCGTGGCGGCGTCGAGTGCCTCCGCCGCGATGGGTACGACGGCGGCGATCATTGCAGGCGAGAGACGCGCGGCTCGGGGCAGGTCGGCGCGCAGCGATGCGTCGTCGCGCCAGCGCTCGGCCGCGGCCGCGAGCGCGGCGATCGTGTGGCGCAGCGGCCGCCCACGCAGGCGTGCACGCGCGGCCACCGCGGCGTCGAGGCGCGCGCGGAGCTGGGCGCTGGTCTCTGCGCTCACGACGGCTCCAGGTCGGCCAGGAGCAGCCCGCAGCCGCGCGGCACGGCGCCCGCGACGCGCCCGAGCACCTCGATGCCGTCGTCGCCGACGGCGCGCCCGAGGTCCTCGCTCAGCACGACCGACACCGAGCCCGCGTTGGCGAGGTCGTGGTGGCAGAGGAGGCCGCTCGCGCCGGGCGCGACCGGCGCCAGCGTGTCGGGGTCGAGGACGCGCGTGCGGAGCCAGGGCGGACCCGCGAGCCGGCGCGGCGCGAGGCTCCGGCCGTGGAAGCGGTCGTCGAGGGCGCTGTCGTAGCGCTGGGAGCACAGCTCGGTCATGCCGTACTCGTTGACGCAGTAGTAGCCGGGGATGCCGAGGAGCGTCCAGCACTCGCGCAGGAAGGCGGGGCGCGAGAGCGGGCGCGTCAGGCCCTTCTGCCCGCCGGTGTCCACGACGCGGCTCGCGGGGCCCAGGCGAAACGCCCGCCCGCGCGCGCGGCAGGCTTGGAAGAGCTGGGCGAAGGCCGCCGTCACGCCGAGGAGCAGGAGCGCCTCGCCGCTCGTCTCCGCGGCCGCGAGGCGCGCGAGCAGCCGCTCCGTCTCGAGGCCGCGCTCGCCGACCATCCACGCGATGCCGCGCGCGAGCGCCTCGCCCACCCAGACGCACATCTGCACCAGCGAGGAGTCGGGGCGGAGCGCCGGCGGCGGCACGAGCGAGAGGCAGGGGAGGCGAGCGGCGTCGGGGAGGACGAAGCGCGCGAAGGTCGCGAGCGCCGAGGCGCGGTAGAGCGCGAGGTGCGGGACGAGATGGCGGCCGCGCGCCGCCGCGCTGGTCGTGCCGCTGGTCGAGAAGACGGCCTCGGGCGGCCCGCAGGCGAGGTCGACCTGGCGGAACGCCGCGCTCGGCACGGCGGGCACGTCCTCCCAGCGCGCGACGGTGGCGGGTGTCACA
>Ga0209808_1001693_pt1 | contig 11410 bp, 9 predicted proteins | sample GraSoiAngelo_157_FD_186171 | JGI IMG/M metagenome (GOLD analysis project Ga0209808, IMG submission 186171) | Grasslands soil microbial communities from the Angelo Coastal Reserve, California, USA - 14_1009_16_20cm (SPAdes) (version 2) | ecosystem: Environmental > Terrestrial > Soil > Grasslands ...
GGTTCCCCCTTTCCGGGAACAAAGTGCGAGCCTGGCAGCTGCCGGACGAGCGCCGCGATCGTCTGCGGCACGGTAGCCGGCGCGACGAGCACGCCTGGTTTCGCCTTCAGCGCCAGCACCGCGATCGCGCCGAGCGCCTCGTGGTGATCGAGCAGCTCGCCCTTTTCGTCGATCAAAAAGACCCGCTCCGAGCCGTAGTCGATGTAGGCGCCCAGGTTGCAGCCGAGGGTTCGCGTGATCAATGCCGACTGCCGGCGCGCCTCGTCGAAGGCTTCGTTGGTCTTGGACTGATAAGTCTCGTCGAACCCGGCGTTCAGTGGGATCGCCTCGATGTTCAACTCCTTGAACAGTCGGGGAAGCACCAAGGAGGCGCTCCCGTGGTCGAAGTCGACCAGGACCTTCAAGTGCGCTTGTCGCACCGCCTCGACATCGATCAGCGCGATCAGCCCATCGATGTACGAGTCGATGGAGTCCTGCGGGTAACTGATATCCCCCATCTCGTAGAAGTGGACCCGCCGGATGTCCTCCCGAAAGAAGACGTTCTCCAGCTTGCGTTCCATCTTCTTGTCGAGCACGACGCCGTTGCCGTCGAACATCCGGATGTCGGCCGAGCGGCTGTCGAGAGGAGACATCTGGATATGGACCGCCCCCGCGATCGGATGCTCCCGCGCGTAGAACTGCACCACGGGGATCGGCAGTTCGCTGAGGTCGATGATCGACGCGCCCGACGACATCATCCCGGCGACCATGGCCCGCTTCATCATCCGGGAGGGACGCTGGCCGTCGCGGGCGGCTCCAATCGCGGAGCCCTTGGGAAACAGGGCTGCGAAGGACGCGCCCAGCCGGGCGCAGTATTCAGGTGTCAGCTCGATGTTGACCAGGCCGACCAGTCCGTAGGAGGTGAACAACCCCCGTTTGTAGTGCCCGGCCCAGATGATGCTCTCGTGCACCGTCGACCCAGGTTCGATCTCCTTGTCGGGCCAGATCTTGACACCCGCGTCGATGGTCGACCCCTCCCCCACGACGACATCGTCGCCGATCACGGCGCCTTCCTCGAGGAGGCAGTTGTTCTTGATCGTGACGTGGCGGCAGACGATCGCCTGACGTAGCCGGGAAGTCTCACCGATGTAGGAATAGGTCCAGATGATCGAATTGCTGATCTTGGTGTTCTCATCGACGACCGAGAAATTCCCGACGCACACCGGCCCGTTGACAAACACCCCCGCCTTGAGCTTGCACTCGTTGCCGATATAGGCGGGGCCGTTGATCCGCACGTCGTAGCCGATTTCGACGTTCTCGCCGATCCACACGTTGGCGTGACGGCGCTCCCCCGGGATCTCGACATCGACCCGCCCCTCGAGCGCGTCCCAGTTCGCCTGGTAGTAGGTCTGGATGTTGCCGATATCACACCAGTAGCCCGGCGCCAGGTACCCGTAGAGCGGCATGGCGTTGGTCAGCATCTTGGGGAAGACGTCGCCGCTCCAGTCCACCACCGCCGCCGGCGGCAAAAGATCCAGGACCTCCGGCTCAATCACGTAAATGCCCGTGTTGACCTGGTCGGAAAACACCTCGCCCCATGACGGCTTCTCGAGGAAGCGTTTGATCGTCCCGTCCGGGTTGGTGATCACCACGCCGAACTCCAGCGGGTTCGCCACCGAGGTCAGGACGATGGTCGCCGCTGCGCCTTTCTCTCGGTGATACTGCATGACCGCTCCGAGGTCGATGTCGGTCAAGGCATCGCCGCTGATGACGATGAAAGGCTCGGTGAGGTATTCCTGTGCATTCTTCACGCTGCCGGCCGTGCCCAGCGGGGCGTCTTCCACCACGTATGTGATGTCGACGCCGAAGTCCGAACCGTCGCCGAAGTAGTCGCGGATCGCTGAGCCCAGGTATTGGAGCGTCACCACCACGTCCGTAATCCCGTGCTTGCGCAGCAATCGAAGGATGTGCTCCATCACCGGCTTGCCGACCACCGGAACGAGTGGCTTGGGGACGCCGCTGGTCAGGGGTCGAAGCCGTGAGCCTTCGCCACCGGCCATCACGACAGCCTTCATGCGGGTTGGGCAACCCCTTTTGCGATTCGCTCGCGCAAGAATGCAGCGGAGTCTTCCGGCTTGACCACATTGATCCAGATACCGGTCCCCAGCTCGAACCCGGCTGCCGTGCTGAGCTTGGGGATCAGCTCCAGGTGCCAGTGATAGAGGTCGGAGACCTCGGCTTTGAGCGGAGCGCTATGAATGTAATAGTTGAAGGGCGGGTCGTTGAGTCCCTCCGCGAGGCCTTTCAGGGTGAGCTGCAGCGCCTCGGCGAACGCGGGCTTCTCTTTTGATGGGTCAAGGTCGCCGAAGGAGGCGGCATGGCGTCGGGGCATGATCCAGGTCTCGAACGGGGTGCGGGCCGCGTAGGGGGCAAAGATCGTAAAGGCCTCGTTCTCGAAAATGACGCGGGCGCCGGCGCGCCGCTCGTCCTCGAGGGTGCGGCAGAAGACGCACTCGGCCTGCGCCTCATGAAAGCGCCGAGCCCCGGCCAGCTCGTCGAGGAAGCTCGGCGGAATCAGCGAGACCGCATAGAGCTGCGAGTGCGGGTGCTCCAGCGAGGCACCGGCCGGCCGCCCGTGGTTATAGAGGACCAGCACGTGTTCGAGCGCCGGGTTCTGCGCGTGATGCCGATAGCGGTCGACGTAGGACTGCACGATCTCCTCCACCTGGCGGCGCGGCAGCAATGGAGTCGTGGCGCGGTGATCGGGGCTGCTGATCAGCACCTCGCAGGCGCCGATCGCATCCCTCTGCCAGAAACGGCCATCATGCTGCTCCTGGCCATCAGGCTCGAGGCGGAATGCCGCATACAGGTTTGGGACCACCCGGATCCACCAGCCCTGCGTATTGGGAGCCGTGCCGGCGGGGCGATACGCGAGGACCTCCGGCGGCGTCATGGCCTCATGTCCTGGGCAGAAGGGGCAGACGTCGCGGGCAGCGACGAGCTCTTTAGCCGCCTGGGTGAAGGAATCGGGCCGGCGCGCGCGCTCCGTCGCCACCGCCACCCATCGCCCGGTAATCAAGTCCTGTCGTAACTGAGGCAATCCGCAAGCTCCTGAGGGGTAAACGCCGAATCCGTACGAGAGTTTTCATTATCGCTGGCGGCACGATGATGGGCTACGCGACGCGGTCGCCGGCCTTGAAGACGGCCCAGACGCGCCAGAGGGCACGCGGATCGACGAGCGGATCACCATGCACGAGCACCAGGTCGGCGGGATCGCCCGGTTCGAGCCGACCGGCATGCTCGATGCCCAGCAGCTCGCCGCCCCGCCAGCTGACCGCCGCCAGCGCCTCGCGTGGCTCGAGCCCCGCCTCGACCAGCAGCTCGACTTCCCATGCGAGATGTCCGGCCCGCACCGAGCCGCCGCCGAAGTCGGATCCGGCCGCGATTCGAACGCCGGCCCGGCGGGCCGCCTTGATCGCGGCGAAAGCGCCTTCCCGTCGAGCCGCCAGCTTGCCCTTCCCCTCGACCGAGGTGAAGCGTTCGATGCGGGTCGTCCGTTCAAAGGTTGCCCAGCTGGCCAGCACCGAGAGCGTCGACACCAGCGCGACGCTGTTCCGGTGCATGGTGGCCGCGACCGTCTCGTCGAGCTCCATCCCGTGCTCGATCGAATCCACCCCGGCCTCGGCGCCGACGCGGGCGCCGTCCAGGATGGTGGCGTGCGCGGTGATCCGGCGCCCGCGGGCGTGAACCGCCTGGCACGCGCCGCGAACATCCTCCACTGTGAAAGGACAGCGATCCGACCGATCCGGCGGATCGAGCATGATCTTGACGAAGTCGGTGCCCGCATCAAGCTGGGCCAGCGCAGCGGCCTTGAGTTCGTCGCCGTCGTTAACGGCCACGGTCATCGGCAGATATCCATCCTTGGCGATCCAGGTGCCCGCGACCCGGATATAGGGCGCGCCGACCGCGGCCAACATCTCCTCCCGGACCATCAGACTGATCGCTCGACCATCGGGCCCGGCCGGCGACCCGACGTCGCGGGCCCAGAGGATGCCGGCCTGCACCAGGCGAGCCGCATTGCGGCGGGCGACCTCGCGCAGGCGATCGGGCGGATCCGATCCGCGCTCGATCCAGTGGCTGCCGCCGGGCATCGTGAGATGGCTGTGGGCATCGACGAAGGCCGGCACGATTGTGGCACCGCCAGCATCGAGGACATCGGCTGTGCCCGGATCCGCGTCCTCACTCGGGCGCAGCCAGGCGATGCGCCCATTTTCGATCAAGAGGCTTACGCCCACCCGCAAGGTCGGCGAATGGCCGTCGGCCAGGCAGGCATCGCGAATCAGCAGACGGCCATTCATGCCGGGGCGGGCACGGGCTGTTCCTTTAAGCGCGCGACCGGGCCCAGGAGGATCCAGAGGGCGGCCAGCGCCGAAACCACGCTTCCCAGGATGATCGTCTGCACAACCCCGATCGTCGTGCCCAGGATGCCGCCGGTAAAGGCTCCGACTGGAATGGTTCCCCAGACGATGGTGCGCATGGTGGCGTTCATGCGGCCCTGAACGCGGTCGGGCGTGATCGATTGCCGGAGGCTCACCTGGTTGATGTTGTAGACCGGGACAAAGAGATTGTTCAGAAAACCCAGCACACTGAGAATGATCGCGGGGGCGCCGATCAATGCCAGCGGCGTCGCCAGGGTGACGAGTCCGCCGAGCAGGATGGACAGTCCCAGTGTCATCCCCAACCCGAAGGTGCGCACCGTCCATGCGGCGACGAAGGCGCCCACTAGCCAGCCGACGCTGCTGATCCCGAAGATAATGCCAACGACGGCGGCCGACAGGTGCAGGTCGCGATACGCAAAGACGAGGAAGACCGCGCCGAAGATCATGTTCGAGCCCAGGTTGGTGGTGGCGGTGCATCCCGCGATCCGCCAGAGAATGGGGCTCTTGAAGACGACCTCGATACCCTCACGCATCTCCGGGATGAAGCCGGTTGCTCCGGAGGCGGTGCTCGGGTGGGGTTCCGGTTCCGGCGTCGCGATCAAGGCCAGGGCCAGTGCCGACGCGAGAAAGGAGAGGGCATCGACCGCGACCGCCCTGGCGCCCCCGATCCACTGAATCAGCAGACCGGCAACCGCCGGACCAGAGATCTGCGACGCCGAGCGCGTGACTTCGAGCTTGGTGTTGCCCTCGATCAGGTTGGGCCGGTCGACCAGCACCGGCAGGTATGACTGGTACGACACATCGAAGAAGACGGTAAAGATGCCCGTCAGCAAGGCCACGAGGTACAGCTGTTGGAGCGTCAGGGCGTCGAGGAGAAAGGCCATCGGGATTGATCCCAGCGCGAGCAGGCGCCCGATGTCGCAAGCGATCATGATGGGTCGGCGCCGCAAGCGGTCGGCGTACACGCCGGCGACCAACCCGAGGGTGGGAAACGCCAGGAACTCGAGCGCCGAGAGCACGCCAACCTGAAAGGGACCGGCGTGGAGGGCCAGGATGGCCACGGTCGGAACCGCAAGCAAGGTCACCTGGCTCCCAAATTCGCTGACCGTTTCACCGGCCCAGAGCTTCAGGAAGTCGGGATAACGCCAGAGGCGACCGCGAAACACCGGGCGATTTTATCGAGAACGTAGACTCGTGGAAGCCTTATGCGCGACGACTCGACCTCGGTTCGCAACCTCGTCATCGGGATGCTGCTGGTGGCTGCTCCGTTTGCGGTTGCCTACCTGCTGACCCGGGGCAATCCGAACGCCGACATCCTCTTGATCGTCGCGATCTTCTGCGTCGGTCTGGCGGTGACGTTCGCACTGGCATCCGGGCTGCAGCAGCTTGGAGGCGTAGTAATTCGGCTCTCCGGCCGTCCGCCTCGCGACATCATGATCGTCGGGCTGGCCGCCCTCAGCGTGCTGACGCCGTGGACGATCGCGGTCGACGTCGCCAACCTCCACCAGATTTTCGGGTGGACCAACCCGCTCGCCTGGCTGATGGCGCTTGGCCTGCTGACATCGGTCACCCAGAGCGCCCGACCGTATCACGGCTGGGGGCTCGTCGCTGCCGGCCTGGCGCTCGTCGGCTGGGTCGGATGGGCCGGCTTCGTCCTGACTACGCCCAGCTTCAGCAAATTCCCCTTTACCTTCGTGCCGGTTGACCTCCTCTCGACCGGGTGGTACGCGGGGCTGATCGGCTGGGTGATCGCCGTCGATGCCTTCGCCGCCCGGCGCGGCCGGGAGCCGAAGCTGGCTCAACCGAAGGATGTCTGGCCGCTGTCGCTTACGCCCGGGATGGGACTGGTCCGGCTCGGCTATGCCGGCCGGGGACGGCTATGGCTCGCCGCGGCGTTGCTGGCTGTGGCATTCATCGGCATCTCGGGTGTCAACGACAGCGAGTTCGCCTATTGGGCGCACTACAACACCACGCCACCGGACCGAGGCCGGCTCGACGTCGCGCTCGGTGCCGCGGCCCTGGCGCTAGTGCTCGTGGCAAGCTGGATCGACACCTGGCGCAGCCTGCGCCGGCGCGAGATCATGGGCGACTGGCTGGCCCGGGTTCGCCGCCGCTCGCAGAGCGAGTCCCGTTAGGACCCTGAGCCAGGGTTAGTTCAGGCGTAGTGACAGGCGGCCCACTGGCCAGCGGCGACCTCGCGCAGTGGTGGCTCGACCTCGGCGCAATAATCCGTCGCGATCGGGCAGCGGGTGCGGAAGTGACAACCCGACGGCGGGTTGGTCGGGCTCGGAATTTCGCCTTTGAGTACCGTCTGCTCACGCTTGATGGTTGGATCCGGGATCGGAATGACCGAGATCAGCGCCTTGGTGTAGGGGTGCCGCGGGGTGCGCAACAGTTGCTCGGCGGGCGCCAGTTCCACGATCTTGCCGAGGTACATGACGGCGATCCGATCGCTCACCTGCTCGACCACCGCCATGTTGTGCGCGACGAACAGGTAGGTGAGGTTGAACTCGTTCTGCAGGTCTTCTAGCAGATTCAGGATCTGCGACTGGATCGACACGTCCAGGGCGGAGACCGGCTCGTCGGCAATGATGAGTTTCGGCCGAAGCGCCAGCGCCCGAGCGATGCCGATGCGCTGCCGCTGGCCACCGCTGAACTCATGAGGAAACCGGCCGCGGTACTGGCCGCGCAGCCCAACGACCTCGAGCAGTTCGCTGACGATTCGCTCCCGCTCGCGGGTCGATCCGATGCCGTGGACGAGGAGGCCTTCCCCCACGATCTCCCCCACGGACATGCGCGGGTTCAGCGAACCGTACGGATCCTGGAAGATGATCTGCACCTCCCTCCGGATCTCGTTCAGCTCTTTTTTGTTCGCCTTGAAAATGCTCCGCCCCTCGAGAAACGCATCACCGGACGTGGGCGGGATCAGCCGCAAGATGGTGCGCGCCACGGTGGACTTACCCGAACCGGATTCACCGATCAGGCCGAGGGTCTCGCCCGGCTTGATGTCAAAGCTCACATCGTCGACCGCCTTGACGTTCGCCACGGTGGTCTGCAGCAACCCGCCCTTGATCGGGAAATACTTGACGAGGTGATCGACCTTGAGCAGGGCGCCGTTGGTATCGGGAGAAACCACGGCAGGCCGGTTCTTGCGCCCGATCATCAATACTGCCAGCACGCCACGAGGTGGTCCGCGCCGACGGCTTTCAATGGCGGAATCTCACTCTCGCTGCGCGGCGCCTTGACCGGGCACCGTGGTCGGAAGGCACACCCGGGCGGGAGGGCCAGCGGGTTCGGCACGCTGCCGGTGATGACGTGCAGCCGGTCCTGCTTTTTCCCCAGGCGTGGGATCGACGCCAGCAGTCCCTGCGTATAGGGATGCTTGGGGTTGGTGAACAATTCCATAGTCGTCGCCTGCTCAACGATCTGCCCCGCATACATGACACACTGTCGCACATTTCCGCGACCACCCCCAGGTCGTGCGTGATCAGCAGGATGGCCGATCCGAACTCCCCTTTGAGGTTTCGCATCAGTCTCAGGATCTGAGCCTGGATGGTGACGTCGAGCGCGGTCGTCGGCTCGTCGGCGATCAGGAGCTCGGGATTCGTGGACAGCGCCATCGCGATCATGACCCGCTGGCGCATCCCGCCGGAGAGTTCGTGCGGATACTGCTTGGCACGACGCTTGGGGTCCGAGATTCCGACCAGGCGTAAGACCTCGATCGCCCGGTCGAAGGCGGCCTTCGGCTCAACTTTCTGGTGCAATCGCACCGCTTCCGCGATCTGATCTCCGCAGGTGTAAACCGGGTTCAGGGCCGTCATCGGTTCCTGGAAGATCATCGAGACGTCATTGCCGCGCACGTCGCGCATCTCCTCTTCGGTGAGCGCGACCAGGTCTCGGTCCCGAAACCAGACGTGCCCGGCGGTGATCCGGCCATTTTTCTCCAGCAGCCGCATGATCGACAACGCCGTGATGCTCTTCCCCGAGCCGGACTCGCCGACCAGGCCGACGGTCGCCTTGGGGGGGATGGACAGGTTGACGCCGTCGACCGCTTTGACCGTGCCCCCGTGAACGTGAAACTGGGTATGGAGATCTTCTATTCGCAGGAGTTCGTTCACCGCTGCCGCGGATCGAGCGCGTCCCGGATTCCATCGCCGACGAGGTTGATGCAGAGCGCGGTGATGACCAGCGCGGTGGCGGGGAAGACGACGAGATAGGCCTGGTCGTCGAGCAGGTATTGCTCGAAGTTCTGCAGCATGTTGCCCCAGCTCGGCTCGGGCGGCGGAATGCTGTACCCGAGAAAACCGAGCGCGGCTTCCAGCAAGATGATGCCGGACACGCCCAGGGTCGCGGAAACGATGATCGGGGCGAGGGCATTCGGCAGGACGTGGCGGACGATGATTCGGGCGTTCGATGCCCCGAGCGCTCGAGCCGCTTGGACGAACTCCTGTTCTCGAAGCACCAGAAACTGGGCCCGCATCAATCGGCCAATCTCGTACCAGCCGGTGGCGGCGATGACGATGATGACGGTGGTGAGGCGGACACCGCCGGTCGCCGCCGTGACGGCGATGACGACGAGCAGGAAGGGCGCCGAGATGATGATGTCGGTGAAGCGCATCAACGCGTTGTCCAGCCAGCCCCCGTAGTAGCCCGCCAGCGCACCAAGCGTTCCGCCGATGAGCAGGTAGCCCACCACGGCCAGCACCCCGTGCCGAGCAGATGCTGGAGGCTCTGGAAGGGCGGCTTGAAGGGATGCCGGTAGTCCTGGACGCGATAGAGATCACCGGTGATGATGGGGACCACGATGGCGCTGAGGACGATGATGCCGAGGATGATCAGGGCGCCGGTTGCCACGCGGTGGTGCAAAAACCGAATGACGGCCAGCCGCCAGAAGCCGAGCTCAGGGGCACCGCCAAACTCGTCGGCCTTCGCCCCGGGCCGTGTAAGGTCACGCTCCTGCTGGACGGTGGTCTCGACCGAGAGCTGGTCCGGGACGGCACCGGGGACGCCCGCCGGGCCGATCGGGAGGGGGGGAACCTGCGCCATCAGTATCGGATCCTTGGATCGGCGATGGCGTAGGTCAGGTCGGCGATCAGATTGAAGAGGACCGTCCCGGCCGCGACCAGCATCACCACGCCAAGAATGACCGGGTAGTCCCGAGTGACTACCGCCTGGAAGGCGAGCTGTCCGGTCCCAGGCCAGCTGAAAATCCCTTCCGTGATGATGGCGCCGTTGACGATCTGTGGGATTGCGATGGCGACGAGGGTGATGATCGGCAGGATCGCGTTTCGCAGCGCGTGCTTGTAGTTGACTTTCTCGATCGACAGGCCCTTCGCCCGCGCCGTCCGGATGTAGTCCTGGTGCAGCACCTCCAGCATGCTGGCCCGCATGAAGCGGCTGAAGATCGCGATTTGCAGGATGGCAAGCGATGTCACCGGAAGGACCATGTGGTACAGGAGGTCGATGGGATCATCGACGCCACCGGTGTGCATGCCGAAGAGGGGGAACCCCCAGTGGAGCGGCGACTGTTTCAAGATCACCCCAAAGATGAGCAGCAGATAAATGCCAAGCACGAAGCTGGGAATCGACACGCCGATATAGGAGACCAGGGACGTGGTGATGTCGAGTTTGGAATACTGCCGGGTGGCGGCAAAGATGCCGAGTGGGATCCCGATCGCCAGCGCCACGAGTAGAGCAGCGCCGAGCAGCAGGATTGAGTTCGGCAATCGCTGGAGCAGCAATGTGGTGACCTTCTCGTTGTTGACGTAGGAGTCGCCGAGGTCGCCGTGGAGGAGCGCCCCCAGGTAGAGCACATACTGCTGGGGGATCGGATAGGAGTTTCCCTGTTCGTCGGTGAGGCCCAGCCGGTGAAGCCGCAAGTTGATCACCGACTGATGAATTCGCGGATTCTCGCCAACACTGATCGGGGCACCGGGCGTCACCCGGGTCAGGGTAAAGAACATGGCGGACATGACGAACAGGAGGAAGATTCCAATGGCGACCCGGCGGATGACATAGAAGGTCACGCCACTATCCTCTGACTCTGTTTAGCTTAGCGGTCAGCCCGGGGGCGGGGGGCGGCCCGGCCGCCTCCCCGCTTCAGCCCCGACGACTGCTACCTACTTACCGTTCTTCGAGTACCACTCGGCCGCTTTTGCGGGGTTGTTATTCGACTCGTAGTAAATGGTGTTATCGCCGGTCCCGGCCGAGACGTTGCCCACGTTGGTCGACCAGCCCATCGACGACACATCGGCCCAGAGCATGTAGGTCTGGACGTCGCCGCTGATGATCTTCTCGATCTTGTCGAAGATCGCCTTGCGGGCGGTCTTGGTTTCGGCATCGGTCGCCTTGACGGTCTTCCGCTCCTGGTCGATCAGCGAGTCAAGTTCCGGATTTGAATAGCCGGTCCAGTTCTGCCCCTCGTGGTGCTCCGGCTGGAGCTGGCTGGAGTGGGCGGTGGTGTAGTCATCGGGGTCCAGGTACAGGCTGAACCCGGCGATGAACACGTCGAACTGGCCTTGCTGGATGGGTTTGTAGAACACCTTGAAGTCGGTTGGATCGGGTGTCAGCTGCATGCCGATCTGCTTCACCTGGTCAGCGATGATCTCAGCCGCCTTCAGCCGGTCGGGCTTGCCGGCGCGCACCCGGATCTTGCCCACGAATCGCTGCGTGCCCGATCCACTCGGGTTGGGCCGGGTCGCCACGCCGTCGGACCCGATGGTCCAGCCGGCCTGCTGCATCAGCTGCTTGGCCTTGTTGACGTCCACCGGATACTTGACCACCGCGTTGGCGTTGTAGGCCCAGGAAGCCGGGACGATGTCGCCCCAGAGGGGAGCGCCCGCGCCCTGCGTAGCGGCCTGCACGATCGAGGGCTTATCCAACGTATAGGCCAGCGCCTGGCGAGTCAACACGTTGTCGAAGATATGGCCCTTGCGGGTGTTCATCCGGAAGTCGATGTATCCCAGGTCCTGATAGGTATGAACCTGCACGTT
>Ga0209808_1001695_pt1 | contig 11408 bp, 8 predicted proteins | sample GraSoiAngelo_157_FD_186171 | JGI IMG/M metagenome (GOLD analysis project Ga0209808, IMG submission 186171) | Grasslands soil microbial communities from the Angelo Coastal Reserve, California, USA - 14_1009_16_20cm (SPAdes) (version 2) | ecosystem: Environmental > Terrestrial > Soil > Grasslands ...
AGAAAAATGCAGTCAGCGGACTCGTCGACGAAGCCGTCCATTGCTTTTCGCCCAAACCGATTTCGTGCGCTTCACGGCCGGCCTCGATCGCCTTTTTGAACGCTTGCGCCATGCGGACGGAATCAGACGCGATCGCGATCGCGGTATTCACCAAAACTGCGTCTGCGCCCATTTCCATCGCTTCAGCGGCCTGACTTGGCGCTCCTAAACCCGCGTCGACAACGACCGGTACCGTCGCCTGCTCAATGATGATTTCGATTTGTGGCCGGGTTTCAATCCCACGATTACTGCCGATTGGCGAGCCCAGTGGCATCACTGTGGCGGTGCCGACGTCTTGCAAACGTTTCGCCAGCACCGGATCGGCGTTGATGTACGGAAGCACCGTGAATCCTTCTTTCACGAGGATTTCAGCCGCTGCAAGTGTCTCCACCGGATCCGGCAATAAATAACGCGGGTCGGGATGGATCTCGAGCTTGATCCATCTGGGCAAGCCGGCGCTCGCCGCCAAACGCGCCAGCCGCACTGCCTCTTCAGCGGTGCGTGCTCCGCTCGTGTTTGGCAAAAGCAGAAAGCGTTTCGGATCGATAAAATCCAGAATATTCGCGAACGGATCGTGCTTGCCGGAAAGATCGGCGCGCCGCAGCGCCACCGTCACAATTTCGGTCCCACTCGCTACCAGCGCATCGCGCATCAATTCGTTCGAAGCAAACTTCCCGGTGCCGACAAGCAAGCGCGAGGTGAATTCGCGCCCTGCAATCTTCAGCTTGGAAGGTTTGTCCGACATTGCCTAAACAATAACGAATTCGCTGTACGAATCGAATTTGTTCGGCCACTTTTCTTTGGTGACCAAGTTTCATCTGCGCCTCGAGGATTGCGTTCGAGGCATGGCCCGCTTGCCTGATGCCGACGTCGATCTTGTGGTTACGTCGCCGCCCTATAACCTCGGCATCGGATATCGAAAATATTCTGATCGACAGGATCGACGATCGTATTTGAATTGGTGCGCGGTGTGGGCGACGCAAATTCGTCGCCTTCTCAAGCCGACCGGCTCATTTTTTCTCAATGTCGGTTCCGCGCCATCAAACCCGATGCTTCCGCACGAAATTGTTTTTCAGCTGCGCGACCTGTTCGTTCTTCAAAACACGATTCATTGGATCAAATCGATCGCCATTGACGATCGGACCTTCGGTCATTTCAAACCGATCAGTTCAAAAAGATTCCTGAACGACTGCCACGAATACATCTTTCACTTCACTGTCGACGGCAAGATCGACATCGACCGACTCGCGCTCGGTGTGCCTTATCAAGACAAAAGCAACATCGCTCGCTGGTCGCATACGCGGGGGCGCGACGCACGGTGTCGGGGCAATACCTGGTTCATTCCTTATCAAACAATCCAGAGCCGCGAGAAGGAGCGACCACATCCGGCCACGTTTCCGGTGCAACTGGCCGAATGGTGCATCAAACTTCACGCTATCTCGTCTGTGAAGACGATGCTCGATCCGTTTCTCGGTATTGGAAATTCGGCCATTGCCGCCAAGAATTGCGACGTCCCCAAATTCATCGGCTTTGAGATCGACAAAACTTATCTCGCTGAAGCCAGGCGCCGGCTTCAGTTAAAATAGTTGATCGACCGATTTCTGCCGACCTGCCGGAGTTTGAAATTTTTCAAGCGGTGCCACCAAATTTGCCGGCAACGGACGGACGCGGTCGAAGATGCGCCCAGCCAGCGGTTTCGCCGTGGTGTAGCCGGCGGCGAACATTTCAAGCCGCGCATCCAGATTATCGATGTAATGGAGCGCCATCGCCTCCGGGGTTTTCGGACTCACCGGTGAACCAAATTGCGCTTCGCCATGATGTGCTCCAATTAGATGCAACAAATGCAGACGCACATCTTCTGATGGCGGGGTCAGGCCTTTCCACGCGTCGCCATTGTCCGCCCAAACTTTTCGCCACAACGAATTCACTAGCTCGAGCCCGATCGAGATGTGTCCCAATAATTCACCCCGCTCGTCATAGCCCATGACGAATCCGTTTTCGGGCAGTGCGTTTTCCCAAAGCTTGCCACAATCGTGAAACAGAATCCCGGCCAGCAAAAGATCGGCATTCAATTGCGGATACAACGGCGCGATCTTATTCGCGATCCGCATCATCTGCGCGGTGTGCTCGACCAAGCCGCCGCGACGCGCGTGATGATAATTTCGCGCTGCCGCCGTGCGCCGAAAACGCTCGCCCAAATCTTTCATAAACGCATCGCACAACGCGCGCAAACGCGGATCGGTGATCGTTGCAATCGTCTCGACGATGAATTGCCAATCTGCGTTTTGTTTGGCTCGCAGCTCGGCCGGGCCTTGCAACAATTCGTCCTTCTCCTGCGCCGTTAATGGCCGCACCGTCCATTTCTGTGCTTCGAGGCCGTACTGCGAATGAGAATTAAATTCTCCGGTAAGCTCGATGAAGCTTTCGCTGTTCAGAGCGCTGCACGCTTTGTAAGCCGGATGATCGCTCCAGACCCGCAACGTCATCCGATCACAAGCGTCGGCCAGACCCAGTTCGCAGTACGGTTTTTGTTCGCGAGTGAGTTTCGGCGCTGCCGATTCGACCTGGATGTGCACGCGGGCCGATACCGGCCCGCTTTGCGCGCTCCGGCGAATTTCACTCAACGTCATCAACTGCATGTCGATCTTACCATTTCGCGCAGAGCTTAATCTGCTGCATTAATGGTGCCGCAGCCGATCCGCGCGCCGGAATTGCCGGCCGGATCCGTCTTCAAATCATCTTCTTTCTCGTGAACGACCACAGATCTGCCGATGATTGAATCTTTCCCGCTAAGACTCAACTTGCCTTTCCAATCAAGATGCGCTTTGCCGGAAGCATCCGCTTCGATGTTGCCGAGATCGCCGGCGTGGTGCTCGAGCGTCATCGGTCCGCCGTGATGTTTTTGGGTCGGATTGAAATGGGCGCCGGCTGACGCTGCGTCCGCCGCGGAGCAATCGCCTTTTTCGTGAATGTGAAAACCGTGTTTGCCCGGTTTCAGATTTTGGATGTCAGCGACCACCTGGATTTCGTCGCCAACTTTTGTGAATGTGACCAGGCCGGTTACCTGACTGCCCGACTTCGGCTCCAATTGCGCTGCGGCCTTTGTGACTTCTTGTGCCTGGGCAAAGCAAGCCACCCCGCAAAACATTGTTATGAAGAGAATCGTTTTCATGCCGCAAACGTACGGCGCTTCTCCCCAAAATGAAACTGTCAATCGAGCAACCGTTGCTCGATTCCCGCGTAGGCGTCGACGCGCCGGTCGCGCAGAAACGGCCAGTGCGTCCGATATTTATTCACGCGGTCCCAATCGATTTCGCCGATCACCATTTCCTCTTGATCGACCGAACCTTTGGCGACGACCTCGCCGTCCGGCCCGCAAATGAAACTTTGCCCCCAGAATTCAATTCCGTCGCCGCCAGCCGGCGCTTCGTGGCCGACGCGATTCGCTGCGGCGACGTAGCAGCCGTTCGCAATCGCGTGGCTCCGTTGAATGGTTTCCCAGGCGGAATGTTGGGCCGCGCCAAATTCTTCTTTCTCGCTCGGATGCCACCCGATCGCCGTCGGATAAAAAATAATTTCCGCGCCGCGCAGCGCTGTCAGTCGTGCCGCCTCCGGATACCATTGGTCCCAGCAAACGCAGACGCCGATCTTGCCGGACTTTGTTTCCCACGCCTGAAAACCAAGATCGCCCGGCGTGAAATAAAACTTTTCGTGATAGAGCGGATCGTCCGGAATGTGCATCTTGCGATATTTTCCGAGGAACTTCCCGTCGCCATCGATGATTGCGGCGGTGTTGTGATAAATGCCGGCGCTTCGTTTCTCAAAAAGCGATGCGACAATCGCCACGCCTAGCTCGCCCGCCAATTCGCTTAGCGCGGAGGTTGATCTTCCGGGGATTTCTTCCGCCAGCTCGAAATTTTTGTGGTCTTCGGTCTGGCAAAAATATTGGGAGCGGAAAAGTTCGGGCAGACAGACAATCCCTGCGCCTTTCTTGGCCGCGTCGCGAATGAAATCGAGAGCGCGAGAGAAATTCTTCTCGGGATCCGCGCCGCAACGCATCTGCACCAGCGCGACTTTTATTTTGTCTTGTGTCATGTCGACCGAAGTGGAGACAGCTCTAAATGTTTCTGAAACAGTAGGAGATTCCTCGACTTCGCTCGGAATGACAAGGAGGAGGGCTAGTGCACCGAACCGGCCGGGACGATGTCGATCTTTTCGATCGCCACGCGTTTCGTCGGTTTGCTCATTTCACCCATGCTATTGCGGCTCACCGGGGTGTCGCCAATTTTTGCAAGCACGTCGTCCCCTTTGATCAATTTGCCGAACGTTGTGTATTGGTGATCGAGTCGCGGCACCGGCGCGAGACAAATGAAGAATTGTGAACCAGCCGAATCCGGATCGGGCTCGCGCGCCATTGAGATCACGCCGCGCTCGTGCAAGTGATCGTTGAACTCCGCTTTGATTTTGTAACCGGGACCGCCTTCGCCGTAGCGATTTTCTTTGCTCGGATCTTTTGAATTCGGATCGCCGCCCTGGATCATGAATGCTTTCACGATCCGATGGAAGATCGTGCCGTTGTAAAAACCGGCGCGGGCCAGTTTCTTGAAATTTTCGATCGTGTTCGGCGCGGCGTCGGTCCAGAACTCCACGACCATGTCGCCCTCGCTCGTTGTGATTACTGCGACTTCATTTCCTGTACTCACGGGACTCGTATCCTCCTTCTTTTCTTCCGCTGCAAATAGCGCGGAGCTTAATAGGAACATCGCTAAGATCCACATCTTCATTCTTCTGCTGTAGCGGCGGTCTATACCCGTCGCAAATTTTCAGACTGTAGCGTGATATTCCTGCAGGCTCCGCACCTGCACTTTGCTTTTTTGCAAAGAACGAATCCCGTTCGCACTCGCCTGGGCCGCGCGCACCGTCGTCATGATCGGAATTTTTTGCGCGAGCGCGGCATTTCGGATCATAACCTCGTGCTCACGCGGGATTTTCCCGCTCGGCGTGTTGATGATGAAACTGATGTCGCCATTCTTGACCCGATCGAGCACGTTGGGCCGGCCTTCGTGCAATTTGAAGACCTTTTTCACTTTGATCTTGGCTTTCGCCAGCGCGTCCGCTGTGCCGCTGGTGGAGATAATTCCGAAGCCGAGTTTGACAAACTCGCGCGCGACCGGAATCACCGACTCCTTGTCGCTATCTTTCACGCTGATGAACACATTCCCTTTTTTCGGCAACGGCGGTGGCGCGGCCATCTGCGATTTTGCGTAAGCGAGTCCAAGATCGACGTCCATTCCCATCACTTCGCCCGTCGATTTCATTTCCGGTCCTAGCGAAATGTCCATCCCTTGATAACGCAGAAACGGGAAGACCGCTTCTTTGACGGAAAAGTGTTTGGGCACGATTTCCTTGGTGAATCCGAGCTCGCGCAAAGTTTTGCCGGCCATAATCTTCGCCGCCAATTTGGCCAGGGGCACGCCGATCGCCTTGCTCACGAATGGCACCGTGCGGGACGCGCGCGGATTTACTTCCAGGACATAAACATCTTCACCTTTAACTGCGAACTGCACGTTCATAAGGCCGCGGACGTTTAATTCGCGCGCCATCGCCTTTGTCGCTGACGAAATCTCGCTCAACACCTTCTGCGACAAGGAAAATGTCGGGATCACGCACGCGCTGTCGCCGCTGTGAATGCCCGCTTCTTCGATGTGTTCCATGATCGCCCCGATCGCGGTTGTTTCACCGTCGGAAATGCAATCTACGTCGACTTCGATGGCGTCTTCGAGAAAACGATCGACCAGCACTGGGCGATCCGGCGTTACTTCGATCGCGCTGGTCATGTAGCGCCGCAAATCTGATTCGTTGTAAACCAGCTCCATCGCGCGCCCGCCCAGAACAAAACTCGGTCGGACCAGGACCGGGTAACCAATTTTGGCAGCGATCTTTACTGCTTCATCGGTACTGACCGCCGATCCGCTCGGCGTTTGACGCAGTCCGAGCTTATCGAGCATCGCGGCAAACAGTTTTCGATCCTCCGCTGTCTCAATGCTCTCCGGCTGCGTCCCAAAAATCGGAACGCCGGCCGCTTTCAATCCGTCGGCGAGGTTGAGCGGGGTCTGTCCTCCAAACTGCACCACCACGCCTTCCGGCTTTTCCTGCTCATATATATTAAGGACATCCTCTAGCGTGAGCGGCTCAAAATAAAGTTTGTCGCTGGTGTCATAATCGGTCGAAACGGTTTCTGGGTTCGAATTAACCATGATCGTTTCGAACCCGAGCTCGCGCAGCGCGAACGCCGCGTGCACGCAGCAGTAATCGAATTCAATTCCCTGACCGATCCGGTTCGGCCCCCCACCCAGGATCATTACTTTTCGTTTACCACTCTCGCGCCGCTCATTCTCGTCCCCGTAAGTCGAGTAGTAATATGGCGTATAAGCTTCGAACTCGGCCGCGCAGGTATCGACCAGTCGGTAGGTCGGCAAGATCGACAGTCGCGTTCGAGCCGCGCGGACCCCTGCCGGCTTGAGAGAATTCGCATATCCAAGTTGGTTGTCTGAGAAGCCGAGCTTCTTTGCGCGCAATAGTTCATTGCCATCTTCAAATATCGCGGGCGCGATTTGGTTCGCGGTTAAGGTAGTAGAACCGGTTTCGGTCAGCACTCGCACCCGGTGACTCGCCAATGCCGATTCTTCTAATCGACTCTGCTCCTGCACAATCTGCTGCACGTTTCGCAAAAACCATTTGTCGATCTTGGTCAGCTCGAATACTCCATCGATGGACGCTCCTTTTTTAAATGCTTGTGCGAGATAAAAAATTCGCTCTGCATTCGGGATCGCGAGCTTTAATCGCAACGTCTCAAAATCGACATCTTTCTCTACCCCGTCGCCGCACAACCCGAAGCGTTTGATTTCCAAACTGCGCAGTGCCTTTTGCAGCGCTTCCTTGAACGTGCGGCCGATTGCCATCGCTTCACCGACGCTTTTCATCTGCGTCGTTAGCGTAGCGTCGGCTTGCGGAAACTTCTCGAAGGTGAACCGCGGCACTTTAACGACGCAGTAATCGATCGTCGGCTCGAAACATGCCGGCGTTTCGCGAGTGATGTCGTTTTTGATTTCGTCGAGGGCGTAACCGACCGCCAGTTTGGCCGCGATCTTCGCAATTGGAAATCCGGTTGCCTTGCTCGCGAGTGCGCTCGAACGCGATACGCGCGGATTCATCTCGATCACGACCATGCGTCCGTTGTCCGGGTGGACCGCGAATTGGATGTTCGATCCGCCGGTCTCGACGCCGATCTCGCGGATGACCGCGAACGCGGCGTCGCGCATCATTTGATATTCCTTGTCGGTCAGCGTTTGCACCGGCGCGACCGTGATGGAATCGCCGGTGTGCACGCCCATCGGGTCGAAATTTTCGATCGAACAAACGACGACGCAGTTGTCCATCCGGTCGCGCATCACTTCCATTTCAAATTCTTTCCAGCCGACGAGCGATTCCTCGATCAACACTTCACTCACCGGCGACATGGCGAGGCCGCGGCCGGCGATTTCGTCCAGTTCGTCCGGGTTGTAGGCGATGCCGCCGCCGCTCCCGCCGAGCGTGAACGCCGGTCGAATGATGAGCGGAAAAGTTCCGATCTCTTTAGCAATACGCCCCGTGTCCGCGAGCGAGCGCGCCACTCCCGAGCGCGGGACGTCGAGTCCGATCCGCAGCATCGCTTCCTTGAACAATTGTCGATCTTCACCCTTCGCGATCGCTTTCGCGTTGGCGCCGATCAATTTTACTTTGTGTCGCGCCAGGGCGCCGTTGCGATAAAGTTCCATCGCCGCATTCAGCGCCGTCTGCCCGCCCATCGTCGGCAAAAGCGCATCGGGTTTTTCTCGAGCAATGATTGCTTCGATCACTTCGGCCGTGATCGGCTCGATGTAAGTGCGATCGGCGAATTCCGGATCGGTCATGATCGTGGCCGGGTTCGAATTCACGAGTACGACCTGGTAACCCTCTTCGCGCAGCGCCTTGCACGCTTGCACGCCGGAATAATCAAATTCGCAGCCTTGCCCGATCACGATTGGACCGGAGCCAATTAAGAGAATTTTCTTTAGATCGTTGTTCCGCGGCATCTGCGCAGCGCGCAGGATAAACCAAATCGGTCGAACTTCACGCGTGAACTCTTATTTCGCCTGATACTTCGGGTCTTTCGCTTGTTTGCGCACGGCCGCGAAAAGTTTGCTGATTCCTGTTTCGCTGATGGTATTCGCCAAGAAAGGCGGGACGTTGATTCCGCTGTCAGTAAACACGAAATAAGTCGCCCGCGTTTTGCCCTCGCTGGTCGGCTCGAGCAACCACGAACCGTCGCACAACTTCACTCGAAAGACGCCGGGCTTCTCGGCCGGGCCATGTTCATTGGCCGGTTTCCACCGATTCAAATAAGCCGACCCATTTTGCGTGGGCCACGATTTCTTTTCGATCCGAAGCGTATAATCGCGATCGCTGACGATCTTTGGCGAAAGTCGCTGATAAGTGAGAATCGAGTCGCTGCTTCTTTCAATCACGCGGCACTCCGTCGTGTAGGGCATGAAACTCGGATAAGCCTCGACGTCGTCGATCACCTTATGAACCGTTTCGGTCGGTGCATCGATTTCGCCGATCGCTTTGAATTCCTTTAGGCGCGATCCTGCGTGTGGGCGGCTGTAAATCGCGACGCCGCTGCTTTGCTTAACTATTTTCCAATCCTCGTTCTGGCCAGGCTCGGCCGCGAAGATCGAAAACGCGGCTCCGGCAAGAAAGGTGATGATCGCGGCTTCTCGTTTCACAGCTGCTTAGACGCTCGGAATGCCGATCGCATTCGCCAGAATCGCTGCGGGATTCGTGGTTGTGTTCAACGCAAAATCGAATCGGCCGGATAAAGCACGCCGTTCTTGATCACGGTGTCGATGTCTGACGCTCGGGCGATGTCGTCAACCGGATTGGATTTCAGAATCACGAGATCGGCGAAATAGCCATTGTCGATCTTGCCAATGTGCGCACCGGTCTCGCCGCCGAAAAGTTGAGCAGCGTTTGCCGTGGCACATTGTAGAATCTGCATCGGTGTCAGCCCGGCCTCTTTCATCAACTGAAATTCCCGGAACAGCGCCGGTCCGTGAATGGTTCCAATGTTCCCGGCATCTGTGCCGGCTGCGATCGTTATGCCGGCGTCTTCCAATTTTTTCAAATTCGGCAACGCGACCTCGTAAGTTTTCCTGATCCGATCCAATGCTTCGTCCGGTTTCGCCAGGGCGCTCTTGATCCGGTCGGGCAATTTGTCCTGCGGAATCTTCGTCACATCGAGTGTCGCGATCACTTCTGGATTGCCCCACGCTTTTTCTTCCGGCGTCAGGTTCAACTGATGTGAAAACGTTCGGCCGTAACGCTCGAACACCACCAGTGTCGGGCACAAAATGATATGTCGATCCTTCAGCAGTTTCACGAAAGCGTCGTCCACCGGTTTATCGACCACGCTATGCACCAGAATGTCCGCGCCTTCTTCAACTGCTGCGCGCGCCGTTTCCAGTTCGGTCGCGTGAACCGCCACGCGGATCTGATGGGCGTGACTTTCTTCAACCGTGGCGCGAACGGTCGGCCTGAAACTGTCGACCGGATGATCCTTGTCGACGATGTACCAGATCTTCACCAGATCGGGTTTTTGCTCGGCGAGTTTGCGCACGAACTCGCGTGCTTGCTCGGGACCGTCGATCTTCACGATCGGCGGATCGCCCAGATCGAGTTTCTCGCGGGAGACGCTGGAAATTAGCGGGCCGGCGACCGCGACCCGCGGTGCCTTCGCGGTCGCGTTCGCAGTTTTGCGGACCTCGAAATTCCAGATCGGCCCGCCGACATCGACTACGCTGGTAATCCCGCAACGAATGTAACGCGCGAAGACGTCGTTCAGGTGCGATTTGATCCACGCGACTTCATCTTTGTAGGGGCGAATGCTGTTCAAATCGGCGCCGTCCGGCCGGGTGAACAGATCGGCTGATTGAAAGAAATGAACGTGGGTGTCGATGTAACCCGGCAAAATGAATTTGCCGGCGCAATCGATCTGTTTTCCGAGAGCCGCCGCGTCTTGCTTGCCTATCGAAACGCGCTCGATCTTGTCGCCGTTGATCACCACAGTTGCGTTCGGCATCACTTTGCCGTCGGCGGGATTAATCACCGTCGCGCCAACGAGCGCGACGCGATCAGCGGTCCCGACAGCTCCAGAAACTTGACGGCTTAAAGCCGTCAAGTTTGCTAGCGTGAAAATCAGCAAATAAACGGCAGAGGCACGCGTCTTCATGACAGCGGTGCTATTCTTTGGATTCGGGCACGGCTTTCTCGGCCGCTTGAAAGCCGATCTTGGAATGGGTGCCGTCGCAAAATGGTTTCTCGGTCGACGCGCCGCAACGACAGAGCGCCATCCGTTTTTCCACCGGAAATTTATTTCCGTCGCTATCCATCAATTCCACCTCGCCCTTCACGATGTACGGACCGTTCTTAATAGTTTCGATTGTTACTTCAGCCATGCCCCTATTCTAATGTCATGTCGACCGAAGTGGAGACATCTCTAAATATTTCTGAAATGGCGAGAGATTCCTCGACTTCGCTCGGAATGACAAAATACAAATGAGCAGCGCATGAAGATTTTTGTCGCCGTTTCAATCGTTTTTGCCAGCTCGGTTTTCGCTCAGACGCCGTCGCCAAGTGCCCCCGCGAGTGCCAAGCATCCGTTCACGTTCGAGGACATGATGAAATTGAAACGGCTGGACCAGCCGGTGCCGTCGCCGGACGGCAAATGGGTCGTGTTCTCGGCGACGGATGTTGATCTTGAGGCGAACACAAAGATTTCGCATTTGTGGATCGTCCCGGCGAACGGCGGCGAATCGAAGCGTTTGAGCGAAACGCCGAACCACGAGGAGCGGCCGCGCTTGTCGCCGGACGGAAAACATCTCATTTGGACGTCGAAAGCGACCGATCCAACGCAAATCTGGATGGGTGACGTTAATTCAGACGCGGGCACGTTGAGTGGTAGGCCGCATCAGGTGACGAACATCTCGACTGGTGCCGACGGCGCGATTTGGTCGCCGGACGGAAAGAACATCGTGTTCGTGTCGGCGGTTTATCCCGATTGCAAAGACGACGCGTGCAACAAGCAACGCGACGACGAGCTGAAGAAGAGCAAAGTGAAAGCGAAGATTTTCACGAAGCTGTTTTATCGGCACTGGAACGCGTTCACCGAATTCAAGCGCAGTCACCTCTTTGCCGTGAGCGTCGATGCAAACTTGACCGGTTTAACCGGTCAAGTTTCGGGAGCCGGTACTTCGGGTCCGATCGGTGAGCCGCGGGATCTCACGCCGGGC
>Ga0209808_1001700_pt1 | contig 11396 bp, 12 predicted proteins | sample GraSoiAngelo_157_FD_186171 | JGI IMG/M metagenome (GOLD analysis project Ga0209808, IMG submission 186171) | Grasslands soil microbial communities from the Angelo Coastal Reserve, California, USA - 14_1009_16_20cm (SPAdes) (version 2) | ecosystem: Environmental > Terrestrial > Soil > Grasslands ...
CGGTCCGCTCAGTGGTACGCCCCGGAATTCAAAATAATGGACCATGTCTCGACGTCCCAAAAGGATGAAGAAGTGCTGCGTAATGCGGCGGCGGTTTATACCGAGGATCCGTCCCTCAAGGGAAAGGAACGTTACTTGATCGAGCTCGCCGAATTCAGACGCTCAATGTTGATTTACCTTCAACATCGCCGTGTCCAACTTTATCTTGTCGAACGTCGCCGGTCTTCATGAAACGCATTCTTATCACTGGCGCGAGTTCCGGCATCGGTCTGGCCATCGCCAAGCTCCTCGTCGCTCAAGGCCACGAAGTCTGGGGCACATCGCGCAATTTGGAACGCATCCCAAAACTGCCGCGATGGCACGCGGTCCGTCTCGATCTGGCCGACCGGCTCTCAGTCGAAGAGGCGTTCAATTTTGCGCTCACTGAAGCGGGTTACTTTGACGTTCTGATCAACAACGCTGGCGCCGGCCACTTTGGGCCCGCCGAGTTCCTTCCGATGGAAACGATTGTGAACCAGTTTCAAATTCTGGTTTTCGGTCAAATCCAATTGATGCAGCTCGCACTTCGTCACATGCAGGCGCGCGGCGAAGGTTTGATAATTAACGTCACTTCGTTGGCTTCCCGGCTTCCAGTGCCATTCATGGCGGCTTACAACGCTGGAAAAGCAGCTCTGGCAGCGTTTACCCTGTCAATTCAACTCGAGTTAGGCGATTCTCGCGTGCACATCGTCGACCTTCAGCCGGCCGACATTTCCACGGAATTTAACCAGGATGTGAGTAAGAGCACGCAGCGCGCCCCGCGCTACGATGACAAGGTCGCAAGCGCCTGGGAGGTCACCGAACGTAATATGAGGGACGCTCCAAAGCCCGATCTTGTCGCGCGCCATGTTCTGAAACTAATCAGCACGGTTCATCCGCCGCTGCGGATAACGGTTGGGAATGCGTTTCAATCCAAAATTGCACCACTAATTTTCAGATTTCTTCCGCAGCGCGTCCGCCTTTGGGGACTGAGAAGGCATTACGACATATGAGTCTCGCTCTTCCTCTTCCTCTTCCTCTTACTGCACCGACATGACTCCTGTCTCCGAAGCTGTGATTTTGATGGCCGGCGAGGGCTCCCGCCTTCGCCAAGGCCACGGCGGGCAGGCGCGTCTGCGCGGCTCGGACAAAACTTTCCTGAAGCCGTTCGTCCTGGTGCTTGGTCGTCCCTTGATTTCGTACACTCTGGAAACCTTGATGTGCGCAAAAATCAAAACCGTTCATTTCGTGGTGGGCTACGAAAACGAGCGCATGATCGCGCAGGTCAGGCCGCTTATTCCTTCCAGTGTGAACGTGTCCTTCATCGAAAATCGCTATTGGCAAAAACAGAATGGCATCTCGCTTCTTGCTGCCGCCGGCCACGTCCGCGCACCTTTTCTCCTCACGATGAGCGATCATCTTTTCGATGAGGCGATGGTCGGTCGATTGCTTGATAATTTTGATCCTGGTTTGCTCAATATCGCAGTAGATCGAAACCTCGATTCGATTTTCGATTTACATGATGCGATGAAGATCCAAACGCGTGGAAACAAAGTCACCAGTATCGGGAAAGATTTGCAGGATTACGATGCAATTGATACCGGCTTGTTCGTTTGCCCGCTGGAAATCTTCGACTATCTCGAGCGAGCAAAGTCCGACAACAGCCAGAACGATTGCAGCCTGGCTGACGCAGTTCGATTGATGGCCGGCGACGATAAAGTCCGTGCTATCGACATCGGGCAGAGCTGGTGGCAGGATGTGGATACTCCGCGAATGCTGCAACACGCCGAGGAAGAGATGACCCGGCGCATGTTACGTTCCGTCAAGTAAAATCGGACGTTATTCTTGCTGAGAGCCGTAATCGTAGCCGGGCTCGTCCACGACAACATCGCTATTGGCAACGCCGAATCTGATCGCGGCAATCGCGCTGAGGACTACGCTCGCGCCGGCAACGATCGTCCAAAGATTAAGAATCCAGTACGCGTAGCCGAGTAGCGCCAGGATCGAGAAAACGAAGAGAGCCATGTCTCGTTTCGTCAGTTGGAAAAGCCACCACACAAATCGTTCCCCCAGAGTGATCAAACCGGAATGCTCGATCATTCCGTGGTGTCTTGCATAAAAGGACTCATTTAAAGCAGATGAATCTGCCCATATTCCGCCGTTGCTATATCGTAAAAGCCATTCGTTGATGGTAATCAGGGCAGCACAAATGATCCCTTCACTCCAATGATGAAGCCCCAGCCCAAGCGCCAAAACGTAAAGCAGGCTTGCCAGAAAATCGCAAAAGTTGTCCAGACGCTCCCCGAATTTCGATTCCAAGTTCTTGGCGCGCGCAATCTCGCCGTCGCAGCCATCCAGGATACTGAACACTTGAAAAATAGCCGCGCCAATGACGATGCTTAGGTAATCGCCGCGCACCAGGAACGCGCTTGCGATCAACGCCAACGCAAAAATCGCTATCGTGCATGCGTTGGGATGAATCGGGAACTTGAGAAGAACACGCGTGATGCGGCGCGAAATCGGCCGATTCAAAAATCGTGAAACGAAACCGTCTTGTGGTTTGCTCATCAGGTCAGCATCCGTTTGAAAAGTCAGGATTGATTAGATTCAAGCGCAAATTTTGCAGGTTACGCCGCGCAAGTCAAAACCTCGAGCTGCCGGTGTTTTGCCAATCGGCACACTATTTACCATGGGCAGCATGGATTTTTCTTCGCACCCGCACTTACATAGCACCCGCTCGCGCGATGGATTTGCTGTAGATGCGGTAGGTTTTGTAGCGCTGCGCTCCGATTGCTTCGAGAAAACGATTGATCATGAAATTATCTTCCAGCGTGAGACTCATTTCGCCGGTGATGCCGCGCTTGATCATTGTTTCTTCTATCACGCGCAACACCAGCATTTCGGCGATTCCATAGCGGCGATATTTTTCAACCACGCCTAGAGCGATCAAGCGCCCCTTTCGGATGCGCTTTTTGTAGAACAGCAATTTGATCAGGCCGATCGGCAGGCCAAAACGCGTCAGTCGTCCGTTGAGATCGCGTAGGACCACATTGATGTCCGGCAGGGCGAGAATGAATCCCACAGGCTGATTCCCGATTTCCGCGATCCAGGCAAATCCCGACACCAGCAGCGGCTTCAATTCGCTGGTCATGAACTCAATCTCCGCTTCTGTGAACGGCACGAAACCCCAGTTTCTTTTCCACGCCTGATTGTAAATTTCACGGAGTCGTCTGCTTTCGTCGCGGAGATTCCTGAAGTTCGCCGGGCGAATAACGGCGGGACAACGCGCATTGAAACGCGTGGCGAGTCGTCGCAAATGCGCCACGGCTTTTGCCGGATCAGCGAACCACCACGCGTACCAATCCTTTGCTTTTGTAAATCCGCAGCTCTCGATCAGGTGTCGGTAGTACCGCGGGTTGTGCGCGGTCAGTATGGTGGGCGGAAACTGGAATCCATCAATCAACAGGCCGCAGACGTAATTGGTTGAATAATCGATCGGCCCCATCATCTCGGTTCGTCCTTTGGCGCGAAGCCAATTGGCCGCGGCTTCAAACAGCGCAGCAGCTACATCGCGATCGTCGGTGCATTCGAACAGGCCAAAACAACCCACGTTCGATTGGTGTAGTGAATTGTAGTTCGGGTCATCGCTGGCCATGATTCGCCCAACGATCTCGCCGTTTTTCCGCGCCAGAAATAACGCGGCGTCGCCGTGCTTGAAAAACGGATGCCCCTTGCGATTGAGAAACGCTTTCCGTTCGACGATTAACGGCGGCACCCACGCGGGATCATTGGCATAAATCTGCCATGGAAATTTGATGAATGCGCTGCGCTCCCGGCGCGAGTTGATTTCTGAAATTTCAATATCCGACACGGATGGCTTCGCCTCGTTAAATCGTTGAACCGTTGAAGCGCAAATACTATTTAACGTTGTAACGATTTAACAAATCACACTGGTTCATTGGTCCGATTCAGGCCAAGTCTCTCCATTTCTGAGCAACTTCTTGCATCGACTCGGCCATGGTTTCCTCCCGGAAAATCAAATAAACGAACAACAAATTAAGTGGGATGAGCTCGAACCAGAAAAAGTAAATCGGCTGGCCTATGAGCAGTAGCACAAATAAAACCAGCATTCGCGTGTTCGTCATGAGTAACCCCCACCACTTGAGCATCGGGCCAGCCAGGTTTCGATAACGCTCCCGTAACCAAGCCGGTATTTGGCCTTGGAACAAGTCGGCAGCTACGTCACGCAGCTTTTTCAGATGAGGTGCCAGTATTTCCTGTTGGCGAGTGAAATTCAAATATAGGGCGAACAGAAGTTTGTCCCACGGTCTCTGATGTCCGCTCCCCTTCTGATACTCGGATCGGACTCCAGAGGAGGAGTCCAATCCGGTTCGCGCTCCGGTTGCCGCAAAGTAAAGGTAGGTGCTGCGGTAATAATCAGCCGCTGCTCCTTGCAATGCGTGACTGATTCCAGCGGCAAGAGCAAGAAGCCAGATCGCTGGAGATGGATCTTCGAGGAAACATCGCAGAGTCAAATGCACGTAAATGCTCGCGAACACCAAATGATCGGCGACACTGTCGATAATGCGGCCTTTCCGGGTTTCCTTCTGAGTTAAGCGCGCGAGCTGACCGTCCGCGTTGTCGAGCGCATTTGCGCAAACATGGAGCACCATGCCCACGATGTTGATGCGCAAGTCTCGATAGTAATAAAGGTGTCCCGCGACGACGCCGCAGATGCCGCCGAGCAACGTGACAGCGGCGGGCGTCATCTTGAGTTGCTCGAAAAACTCGGCCAACCGCAACCCGATCGGCCTATAAAAATACAGGTCGAGAACCCCCTCTACCTCGCGCGCTTTGTAGGTGGCTGCTACGCGCGAATGCGAGATCTCTGTCGGTGGAGACGTCAATTTGCTTGGCGCAAGAACTCAGGCGCTCTGCTTTTGTAACATCGCCGGAACGAGCGTGTCGGCGAGAATGTTCAGGGCTTCGTCGAGGTCCGCGCGCGTATGTTTGGCGGTCACGCAGGCACGAAAACAGATTCGATCTTGCGGCACAGCCGGATAATCCACCGGAGCAACCCAAAGACCGCGCCGGCGAAGTTCATGCCCCAGTCGATACATGCGATCGCGATCACCGATGACAATAGGCATCACATAAGTTGTCGATGCTCCAGTGTCGAGGCCGAGGCTTTGAAGTTGCGCGTGAAAGTAATCGGCGTTTTCCCAAAGTTGTGCGCGCAATTCCGGCTGACTGGTGCCGAGCTCGAGCGCCTTCAGAAGGGCCGCGATCACCACTGGCGGCAGCGCACAGGAGTAAACATAAGGATGCGCGTAGAAACGCAGATATTGCAGTGTCTCCTTCGAGCCCGCGACAAAGCCGCCCAGCGCGCCGAACGCTTTGGAGAACGTTCCATAGACGAGCGGAACGCGATCTTCCACGCCGAAGTGCTCGGCCGCTCCTCGACCATGTTCGCCGCAGCCGAGCATGGAATGCGCTTCGTCAATGAAAACACTGGCACCATGAGATTCCGCGACGGCAAGTAACTCCGTCAGGTTACCGAAATCGCCGTCCATGGAATAAATGCCTTCGACAATCACGAGTTGCCGCCGCGCTTTTTGACGGGTCAATGCCACATCAAGCGACGCTGGATCGTTGTGCTCGAACTTCTCAGTTCGGCAGCGAGAAAGGACGGCGCCATCGCGAAGACTAAGGTGAGAGCGGTTGTCCAGAAGGGCCACGTCGCTTTTGCGAAGCAGGCCGGAGATCGTGCCCAGCGCGCCACCAAATCCGCTGTTGAAAAGCATCGCGTCCTCGCGGTTGAGAAATTTCGCGACGCGCCGCTCGAGCTCTCGATGGAGATCGGTCATCCCTGAGAGCAACGGCGACCCGCACGCTCCCATTCCGTGCGTCCTGAGCGCCTCATGCGCAGCGGCCAGCACTTCCGGGTGATTGGCAAGGCCGAGATAATTGTAAGAGCAGAGATTAATGACTGGCCGCGGTTTCCCGCCGTAATTGATCACCGTGCGCGCATCTGCGCTGGCGAGCAGCTCGGGCTCATATAATTCAGCCGCCCACGCGCCACGGCGCACCCACTCTGTGAAGCTGGCCGGAGCTTGCAGCGGGTCGTTGCTTTCGCCCGCCAGGAAATTACTCAGACTAAATTTTATCGGGTCGTCGTTCATCGAGCTGTGCATTGCCTTACGTTCGCCCTCCTCTCCAGGAACGCTCTTCCCCAGCAAAACTGACAATTTTGTACTTCACCAGATTCCTTACGAAGTTGTCCGCTCTGCATCTGCATACCGCGGAGTTCCGTGTCGGGGCGGCTAATCTACCGGGGTTCGGATTTCAGGACAAGATTTTAGTACAGGCGTAAATCGGTCGATTTGCGGGAATACGCCTGCCTACACGACCGCAGGTGATTACTTTCGCGTGGTCCGAAAGACGTAGTCCCACAGCGGCGAGCTGATGCCGTATCCCACGTGATCATCCTTGTAATGATGGCGAAGATGATACTGCTTCAGCCACAGGCTCACGCCGCGTTTCATCGGAAAATGATGCGTTGTGTAATGAAGCATGTCGTAACAAACGTAACCAAAAACGAGTCCGGCAAACGCGCTTGATGCGAACCGCGCAAAGATCAGCAGGAACATGCCGTAGAAAAGAAAAGCAAGCGGTACGCTGACACTGGGCGGCATGACGAGCCTCCGTGCATCGTTTGGATAATCGTGATGCACGCCGTGAATGATGTAGTGCAACCGTTTTCCCAAGCGCGTTTTGGGCTCGTAGTGGAAGACATATCGGTGGATGAGGTATTCGAGCAGCGTCCAAAGCAAAATACCTAGCAGAAAAAACCCTGCGACAACCAAGAACGATAATTTTTGGCGCCACAGCGCCAGGTAGAGCATGTAGCCAACTACCGGCAGATATAGAACCAGCGGGGTCGCGGGGTGCACCCGCGAGAAGAATTCCATGAAATCGCTCTCGAACATTCGAACTGTCTCGTTCTTGTTCGAGACGTAAAGGGGCGACTTGGAGAGCGCCCTTCCTTGATCCAGTTGCTCAGCCATAATTAAAAACTAATGGGGCGGGCACTGAGATCAAGGTTGCCGGCTCGACTGTTTTTCAGCTCAGGAGTCGCCTGAGAACCCGCCTTTTCTTTCATTCGTTCGACTCGCGAATAGAGACTGTATCGCTTGTCAAAAACGAACTGAACCAGCAGCCTGCTCCATGACGAGTGATATTTCAGATTCTGATAAAACTCGGGTGCCATGGCGCGCAGCTTCGGCAAATTGTTCCATGGGATCGACGGCAGATCATGGTGCTCGTTGTGATAGCCCATGTTCAGCGCCACCCAATTGATCGGTCCGTAATAACTGAACGTCTCCTGGTCGAAATCGTATGTGTAGTGCTCTTGGATCCAGCGCGCGCCCACCGGATGCAGCCCGATCGAGAAGAGAAATGCGAACACGAGATAAAGAAATCCGGCCCAGCCGCAGAAGTAAACGATCGCTACATCGTACGCGATCGCACACGCAAGATTCGTTGAGAACCATCGGTCCCACATCTTGATCGCCTTCAGTCGAGGAGGCCGTGTCACCTGAAAGAACGGAAAGAGCATCAGCCAGATCGCTTTGCGATACCATGTGTTGCCCACCAGGCGCGCCTCCCAATGGTTCGCCAGGTCAGCGTCCCATTGGTAGTCGCCCTGGTGCGAGTGATGTTGCAAATGATAAACGCGAAAACCCATCGCTCCCGGCGCGAGGTTTGGAAGATCGGCGATGAGAGCCACCATTTTGTTCCAGCCTGGGCGACGGAAAATCAGGTTGTGCGTCGCGTCGTGAATGATGACGTAATTGGCATGATTTGCGAACGCGCCGACGCAAAACGCGATAAGCAGACTGAGCCACCAATAACTGAACCCCAACCTGCCCATTCCATACGCGATCACCGTCTGCAGGATCAAGATCGAGACCGTGAGCAACGCAGTCCATGGATTGCGCACCATCAATTGGCGAACCTCAGGATGCGCCTTGATGATCGCCCGCGCCCGCCCCGGGTGCGGCTGATCAGAGTCCGATTGGTAAAACGCGGCCTGCATCGCCCTCCAAGTTATTGCATCGCAGCCGTATCCTCAATCGCGCTTTTTCCACTGAGCGCCGCCGAGCAGCGGCAACACGAATAGGTTTGCCAGGATGTCGATGACGCATCCAGCCAAAACCACGAGACCGAACCGTTGCGTCGGCGGAAAATCCGACAGCACGAAAATGGCGAAACCCGCAGCGAAAATCACATCCGAATAAACGATTCCGCGCCATTGCTCTTCCCGTCCCACTACCCAGGCGGCCCAGCCTTTTTTCCCATCGCGTTGCGCGCGTCGCACACCAAAGACCAGATGAATCATCGAATCGATCGCGATACCGATACAGACGTTTGTAGCTGGCGCCGAAATGATGTCCACCGGTACATGGAACCAGCCAATGCCGCCGAGCATCGACAGCGGTACCAGGATCAGGCTAGCGATCATTGCCGAACGGATCGCGCGACGACCCACGCGATCACGATGAACAATAGGTTCAGCCAGAACAAACCTGTCACCAGACTGTCAGCGACTAGCTTGGCAAGACGTCCTTGTAAATAATAAATGCCGCCCACGAGATCAGCCTTGAATCCATACTTGCGGCAGACGGCACGAAGATGGTTAACGACATCGACACGATATTCGGTCCGACGCGCCTCGATCATTCGGAGCATGAACACCGCTTCCTTCCGGTCGTCGGTCACAAAGCTCTTGGCCACCCGCGCGTACTTGGGTTGCGACATGATCTCCATCATTTTTTCGTAACTAATGAGAAACGAAAACGGCACGCGATCGCCTTCGGCCAGAAGTGTCGCCAGCGAAATCACGGTCCCGACGTCCTTTTCGTGTTCCAACGCGCCATGGAGTCTCCACATCTTTTCGTACGCCGCGTCCGTGTTCAGCAGGCTTCCGTTCGACGCGGACACGACCAGCGTCAGGGGATTAGAACCGCCAGTTTGATCTACAAATTCCAAGCCGTCCCGCAGTTCCTGGTGTGGCTTGAAATAATCCATAAGGCTCGGGTCGGTATTCACGTTGACCAGGCCTAATCCCAACGCTGCGCAGAGCAAGATGATACCTAACGAGAGCAAGCCAAAACGGCGCGACCAAAACGAGTGTGTCGGTTCCGCCTCGACGATTTTGCTTTTCCGCGGCACAGCCCAGCGCAGAAACGTCGGATACATCAAATACGCGCACGCGAACGCCACCACCGTCCCGAGCACACCGCCAAATCCCAGCTCGCGCAGCGGCTTCGCCTGCACGATAAGCAAACTAGCAAAGCCTAACGACGCGCAGACCATCGACCAGAAGGAAGGTGGAAACGTCATGCGCATCGCATCTTGCGCGAGATTGGGTGACTCTTTCCCCAGGCGATGCGCCCGATTTGCGAGCATCTGCCAGTTGAACGTCATGTAGATCAGATGCGACAAAGCCACAATAAACACGATGGTGCCGAGGTTGACCGTCAAGATCCCGATCTTGTGCCCAAGCAGCGATTGCACGAGCAGCGTCAATAAAACGGCGCTCGTGCATGTGCAGAGCATTCCCACAAACAGCCGGACCGATCGAAACAACGCGGCCATCGTTAGGCCAAACAAAACGATCGCCGTGAGCGTGAAGTAGCGGAAGTCGTGGTCCAAACTGCGCCGGAGCATTTCCACCACGTAAGGAGGCCCGGCGGTGTGAATGTGAAAATCGCGCGCGTCCATCTCGTGCACGATTTGCTGCAGACGCTGGATCGGCTTTTCAGTCTGCTTCCCTTCCATGAAAATGATCACGTTGCTGGCCTTTCGGTCGGGCGCGATGAGTAGCCGGCTCCAAAACGGGCTCTTGAGCGCGTCCTCGAAACTTTTCGGTCCCTCGGTCAGGCTCTTGACCGCGTTCACTCCGTCGATGGTGTGGGCGCGTTGCGTGAGTTTCTGGATTCGACTCAGATATCGCTGCGAAGAAATATCGCGCGACGACACGGCAAGAATCACTTCCGGCTGCGACGGAAAACGTCGCTCGATCTTCTTGGTCTGGCGGATCCCGGGATCACTAGTTGAAAAGAAAAAATTCTCATCCACCACCGGCTTGAGATCCACGAATATCGCCACCAGCACGAACAAGACGGCGGTGATGATCAACATCACCCAATGCGACCATATCGGGACCGCCTTGTCGCGAATCGCTCGTTTCATGCCCTGACGTCGGGGTTCACGTAACAGTATCGGCGCTCAGCCCAGCGTCTCGTGCAAGATGCCGAACAAAATCTGATGAAGGTTCCGCGCGCGGGTAACGAGTGTTGCCCGAGTGGCCCTCAACAACTAACCTCAGAGTTAGGAGGAAAATTCATGGAGAATGAAGCCCTGAGCATAGTCGACCAACGCACCAAGGCTACATACAACCTCCCCCTCTCTAAAGGTGCCGTTCGGGCCATGGATTTACGCCAGATCAAGACAGGCCCTGAGGATTTCGGGGCGATGAGCTAAATCCCGCGTTCTTAAACACCGCGTCCTGCCAGAGTGCGATCACACTCATTGATGGCGATAGGGGAATCCTGCGTTATCGCGGTTATCCGATCGAGCAACTCGCGGAGAAGTGCTCCTTTCTCGAAGTCGCCTACCTGGTTCTGTTCGGCGAACTGCCCACTGAGCCGGAACTAAAGGAGTGGACCGACAAAATCACCTACCACACGATGTTGCACGAAAGCACCAAGAAGTCTCTGGAGGGTTTTCGTCACGACGCTCATCCGATGAGGATGTTCATCAGCACTGTGGCGGCGCTCTCTACGATTTATCCGGATGCCAGAAATGTGCTCGATCCGGAGGTGCGCAAGCTGCAAATCTATCGCCTCATCGGCAAGGTCCCGACCATCGCCGCTTACTGCTACCGTCATAGCCCCGGCTTCCCCTACGTTTATCCGGACAACGATCTGAGTTACACGGAGAATTTTATGAACATCCTGTGGAGGATGGTAGAGCCGAAGTATCAAGCGAACTCGGCTTTAGCTCGCGCGCTCGACATTTTGTTTATCCTGCACGCGGATCACGAACAGAACTGCAGTGCCAACGTGATGCGCTCCGCTGGCAGCTCCCAAGCGGACCCGTTCGTTGCCACCGCCGCCGCCGCGCTTTCAGGTCCACTGCATGGGGGCGCGAACGAAGAAGTGTTAAAGATGCTAGACGAGATCGGAATCCAAAGACCGCATCCCGGCTTACATCGAGCAGATTAAGGCAGGTCACGGCAAGCTGATGGGATTCGGCCATCGGATCTACAAGAACTACGATCCTCGCGCTCGGATTATTAAGTGGGCCGCCGA
>Ga0209808_1001701_pt1 | contig 11394 bp, 10 predicted proteins | sample GraSoiAngelo_157_FD_186171 | JGI IMG/M metagenome (GOLD analysis project Ga0209808, IMG submission 186171) | Grasslands soil microbial communities from the Angelo Coastal Reserve, California, USA - 14_1009_16_20cm (SPAdes) (version 2) | ecosystem: Environmental > Terrestrial > Soil > Grasslands ...
GTTGCAGTGGATCGTGGTCCGCAGCCACGGCGTGTGGCGGCCGGTCGGCATCCTCATCCTGGTCGGACACTTCGTGGTGCCCTTCTTCCTGCTGCTTTCCCGGGACCTGAAGCGCAGCGCGCCCGCGCTCGGTGGGGTCGCCGCCTGGATGCTGGTCATCCACTACATCGATCTCTACTGGGTGGTGATGCCCGCCGCCGAGGAGGCGCGCCTCGGTCTGCACTGGACGCACGTCACCGCCTTCGCCGGCGTGGGCGGCGTCAGCGTCGCCGCGGCCCTCTTCCTCTTCCGCGCCGCCCGGCCAGTGCCGGTGGGCGATCCGTTCCTGAGCGATTCTCTGAGGTACGTGCAGCCATGAGCCACGAACCGTCCCATTCGACCGAGCACATGTCCCCACCACCGGAGCAGGCGGAGGAAGGAATCCGCTGGTTCGGCGTCATCGGCACCGGCTTCGCGTCCATCCTCATCTTCACGATCGCGACCTTCGTCGTCTACCGGTACATGGAGCAGCGCGAGAGATCGCTCCAGCCCGTCGGGCCGCTTCCCATCCCGGCGGAGATGGGCAAGGCGGAGGTGGGCATCGTCGATCAGGTGCCGTTCGACGTGACGCGGGCCTCGCAGGCGTACCGCAGCGAACGCATCGAGCGCCTGTCCAGCTGGGGCTGGATGGATCGCAAGCAGGGGACCATCCACATCCCCATCGATCGCGCGATGGATCTGGTGCTCGCCGAGCAGAAGGAGCCGAAGAAGTGATTCTCGCGCTGATGCTCCTCGCACAGGTGGCGGCGGCGCAGGATGCGCCGGTCGACGTGGTCGAGCGTCTGGGCGAGCGGGTCGCCAACGCCTGGTTCATGGACAGCGAATCCAACCGCGTGGAGCTCCGTAACCTGACTGCGCGGGGAAAGCCGGTCGTCCTCACGCTCATCTACTTCGACTGCCCGATGCTCTGCAGCCTGGTGCAGAAAGGCGTGATCAAGGCGATCAACGAGAGCGGGCTTCGGCTCGCCGAGGACTACTACGGACTGACGGTCAGCTTCTCGCCCAAGGACCGCGTTCCGGAAGCGCGGCTGCGCCAGGGCGGATATCTGCAGACACTGCGCAACGCCGGAAGAGCGTATCCCGCGCACTGGCCGTTCCTCACCGGCGGGGACACCGCGATCAGGACGCTCGCCGAATCGCTGGGCTTCCGTTACCGGTACGACAAGGAGGCGGAGCAGTACGAGCATCCCGCGGTGAGCATGATCCTCGGCCCCGACGGCCGGATCTCCCGCTACCTGTACGGCGTGGAATTCCCGGCGCGCGATCTCCGGCTCGCCGTCGTGGAAGCGTCCGAGGGGAAAGTCGGGACCACCCTCGACCGCGCGATCCTCCGCTGCTTCAAGTACGATCCCGCCTCGCGCAAATACCACTTCTACGTCGTGGGTGCGCTCCGGCTCGGCGCCAGCGGGTTCGCGTTGGCGCTGGCCGCGCTGTTGGGCTTCCTCTGGTGGCGGGAGATCAAGTCCGCGCGCGCCGGGCGTCCTTCGCCATCGAGGGGGACGGGCGCATGAACGAGGTCCTGCGCAAGCTGCTCTTCCTGCCCGATCAGGCGTCGACGTTCGCCCGCGACGTCGACCGGCTGCACTACTTCGTCATCCTCACCACCTTCGTGGTGTCCACGGCGGTGGGCCTCACCACCATCCTCTTCTTCATCCGCTACCGCCGCCGCTCCGAGACGCAGACCACCCCGCACATCGAGCCGCCGATGTGGATGGAGGCGCTCTTCATCGGCGTTCCGCTCAGCTTCTTCACCCTCTGGTTCTTCCTCGGATACCGCGAGTTCGTGCGCCAGCAGACGCCACCCGCCGACTCGATGGACGTCTACGTGATGGGCAAGAAGTGGATGTGGAAGTTCGCCTATCCGGACGGCCCCAACGCGATCAACGTCCTGCGGGTCCCGGCGGGACGCAACGTCCGCCTGCTGATGACTTCCCGCGACGTCATCCATTCGTTCTACGTGCCGGAATTCCGCATCAAGCAGGACGTCTTGCCGGGCCGGTACACGCAGACCTGGTTCAATGCCACCACGCCCGGGCGGTACCAGATCCTCTGCGCCGAGTACTGCGGCGCCGGTCATTCGATCATGCGCGGCGAGGTCATCGTCCTCAAGGCCCAGGACTTCGAGGACTGGCTCGCCTTCCAGCACCGCGGGGTGGTCGCCACCCAGGATGGCCAGCCGACGGCGCTCGACTTCGCGCCGCCGCTGGGGAACATGGTCGATCAGGGGCGGCGGATCGCGGCCGAGCAGGGCTGCGTCAAGTGCCACTCCACGGACGGCACCCGGCACATCGGGCCCACCTGGCTCGACCTCTACCACCGCCGCGAGAAGCTGACCGACGGCAAGACGGTGGAAGCCGACGAGGCTTATCTCACCGAATCGATGATGGATCCCGCGCTCAAGGTCGTGGAGGGCTTCCAGCCGGTAATGCCCAGCTTCCAGGGGAAGCTCGCCGGGCCCGAGGTGGCTGCGCTCGTCGAATACATCAAGTCGCTGCAGAGCGACGCGGTCCGCACCGGACCGTCGGAAGGACCCGCCTATGCGCCTATCCGAGGCCGATAGCCAGGCGCTGGCCGGCGCGCCGCCCGCGCCAACATACCTGGAGGACGGCACCACCGTGCTGTCGTGGCTGAACACGCGCGATCACAAGCGCGTGGGGGTGATGTTCCTGGCGTCGGTGATCTTCTTCTTCTTCGTCGGGGGGATCTTCGCGCTGCTTTTGCGCTTCAAGCTGCTCCAGCCTGGCCCGTTCTTCGTCGATGCCATCAGCTACAACCGCATGTTCACGCTTCACGGCGTGGTGATGATCTTCCTCTTCCTCATCCCCTCCATCCCCAGCGCATTCGGGAACTTCGTGCTCCCGCTGATGATCGGCGCGCGAGACGTCGCCTTCCCCCGGCTCAATCTCTTCTCCTACTACCTGTACCTGATCGGAGCGGCGGTAGCGCTGTGGGGGATGGTGCACGGGGGCGCGGACACCGGCTGGACATTCTACACGCCGTACTCGAGCACCTCGCCCACACAGGTGGCGCCGATCCTCCTCGGCGCGTTCATCGTCGGATTCAGCTCCATCCTCACCGGCGTCAACTTCATCGTCACCGTGCACACCCTGCGCGCGCCGGGGCTGAACTGGATGAAGCTGCCGCTCTTCGTCTGGAGCACGTACGCGACCAGCATCATCCAGATCCTCGCCACGCCGGTGCTCGGGATCACGCTGCTGATCGTCACCGTCGAGCGCATCGGCGGATTCGGCCTCTTCGATCCGGCGCGCGGCGGCGACCCGGTGCTCTTCCAGCACATGTTCTGGTTCTACTCGCACCCGGCCGTCTACATCATGATCCTGCCGGCGATGGGCGTGATCTCCGAGTGCGTCTGCGCCTTCTCGCGCAAGAACGCGTTCGGCTACCGGGCCATCGCCTTCAGCTCCATTGGGATCGCCTTCGTCGGGTTCTTCACCTGGGGACACCACTTGTTCGTGGCCGGGCAGAGCACGTTCGTGGGCGGCGCCTTCGGGCTGCTCTCGATGTTCGTCGGCATCTTCACGGCCATCAAGGTCTTCAACTGGGTGGGGACGATGTACCGCGGCGCCATCACCTTCCGGACGCCCTTCGCGTACATCTGCGGCTTCCTCTACTTCCTCGTCTTCGGCGGCATGACCGGCGTCGCGCTGGCCACGACGTCGCTGGACATCCACTGGCACGACACCTACTTCATCATCGCGCACTTCCACTTCATCATGGTGGGCGCGTCGGTGATGGCCTTCCTCGCGGCGCTCCACTACTGGTTCCCGAAGATGTTCGGCCGCGTCTACCACGAGGGGTGGGGCCTGGTTGCGGCCTCGCTCATCATCCTCGGATTCAACGCCACCTTCATCCCGCAGTTCCTGCTCGGCAACTACGGGATGCCCCGCCGGTACTACCAGTACCCGGAGCATTTCCAGGCGCTGAATGTCGCTTCCACCGCCGGCGCGACGCTGCTCGGGTTCGGATTCGTCATCATCGTCATCTACCTCGCCATCGCGCTCAGGTACGGGCAGCGCTCCGAGGCCAATCCCTGGGGCAGCAAGGGATTCGAATGGATGACGGCATCGCCGCCGCCGACGCACAACTTCGATCAGATCCCGACCATCACCCAGATGCCGCACGACTACCGCACGCACGAGCCACCGGGGGTCATCAGTGTCGCATGAAGTTGCCGGCCTGCCGGAAGGGATTCTCGGCCACCACTTCTCCTCGCTCGCCCGCCAGAACGAGGCGATGCGCCTGGGGATGTGGCTCTTCCTCGCCACCGAGATCCTGCTCTTCGGCGGGCTCTTCTGCGGCTACGCGGTGTACCGCTTCCAGTTCCAGCTCGCGTTCGCCGAGTGCAGCCGGCACCTGAATCTCACCGCCGGAACGGTGAACACGCTGGTGCTGATCACCTCCAGCCTTACCGTCGCGCTCGCCATCCACTTCGCGCGCACCAACCGGCAGCGCGCCGCGGTGATCTGCCTCGTCCTCACCATCCTCTTCGCCCTCGGGTTCCTCGGCATCAAGGCCATCGAGTACACAGAGCACTTCCACGAGCGCGCGCTGCCCGGGAAGTACTACGCCTTCGAGGCAGTGAAGGTGCCCGGCGCGGCGATGTTCTACTCGCTCTACTTCCTGATGACGGGGCTGCACGGACTGCACGTCGTGATCGGGATGAGCGTGCTCGCCTGGATCCTCTGGCGCACCGTCCAGGGCCGTTACAGTTCGAAGTACTACACGGGGCTCGAGCTCGGCGGCCTCTACTGGCACCTCGTCGACCTGATCTGGATTTTCCTCTACCCGCTGCTGTACCTGATCTGAGGGCTGCGCGTGAGCGAGAGTGGACCGAGCGGACGGGCCGGCGTGGCGCTCCATCCCGGGGATCTCCACGAGGAGCACGAGCTATCGGCGATCTGGTACATCGCCGTCTGGATCGCATTGGTGTTCTTCACCTTCCTGACCTGGTTCACCGGCAAGCAGCACCTCGGCACCTGGGCGCTGTTCATCGCGCTGGCCATCGCCTGCACCAAGAGCGTGCTGGTGGCGCTCATCTTCATGCACCTGAAAGACTCGTCGGGCATGACGCGCCTGGTTTTCGCCACCTCGCTGGTCTTCGTCGCCCTGCTCCTCTTCTTCACTGTGGCGGACGTGGCCACGCGGTTCCGCCCGGCCACGCCGGCGGGAGCGCCGTTCGGGACGGAACGCTCGCAGCCGGAAGGCCTGCTCGAGCATGAAATGCCCGAGTGAACCTCGCCCCGGCGGCCGGCGTCACGGATGTTTGGACTGATCCTCCGCGGCGACCTTGCCGATGTTGTCGCGCCGACCGCGATCGTCAGGAGCGTTCCCCAGCGCAAAGCGCCGCTCGGCCTCTGCGAAGTCGCGCAGCACCTCTTCCGCCGAGCCGTAGCGTTCCTTCGGCAGCGCCTTGAAGAAGTTGATCACCTCGACCGGCGCCTCGTTGTCCTCGGCGGTCTCCACCAGGTCCTCGCGCGTGACCGGATATTCCACCTGCGCGAGTTGCGCCGCGGGGCTGCGCCTCGGGTCCTCTCCGATTCCTCTTGCCATGGTCGAAACCTACGGTGGGCCCGGATTTGCGGCCAGCCCGCCAAGGATGCGGGGAGGCAGGCGGCCGGCGCCGGCGGCCTTCGCAAGCTACTTGTACTCGCCCGCGACGTAGCGGTATTCGACGCGCGCGTCAAAGTCGCGCCACCCTTTGCCGGCGCGGACCTTGGGCGGGACCCGGCCTTCCAGGCGGACGAGCTTCCCGGTACCGCTCTCGAACGTGAAGTACACGGGGTCGACCAGCATCCCCACGAGGAGGCTGGAGGGCTTCATCCGGATTCGCGTCTGTCCCGGTTGCGCCTCGACAGCCTGGAGTTGAAAGCCGATGGTCTCGAGGCGGTCGAGGACGGCGAGTCGGACGCCGAGGATCTGGTTCGCGCGAAGCGCCTCGAGGTGCCGAAAAATGTAGCCCACGAGGGTCGGGCCGACGACGACGGGACCTTCCTGGCGCTCAATGCGGGTGCGTCGGTTCGTGCCTTCCAGTCGCTCGAAGGAGACCTGATCCTTCTCGACACGGATCGTGCCGGTCTGGCCGAGCTGGTTCGCATGGAGCGTGTAATCGATGAGCGCGTAGTGACGAGCAGGGATGCCTTCATGGCGGTCTCCAGTGCGTGCCGGTATGGAGATGACGCAAATCATCGTTCATGAAATCGAACGGTTGGCAACAGGCTCGGAATCGCGTCCGGCGCGACCCTCCTGCGGCGCGTGGGTGCGCTGCCGGCGGAGAACGTCCCAGCCTGAACCACCCGCTGCCCCTTTCCGCCCACCCCATACCAGTGCGTAACTTCCGCCGGTGCAGCCTCCCCCAAAGGCTCGCGAACCGCAGCTCCTGCGGTCGATCCGTGAAGCAGCACAGCGCGCGGGTAGCAGAGAAGACGCCCTTCGCGCGGCGCTGCAACGGATCTGTGCGGCCACGGGTTGGCAGGCGGGTCGGGTCGAGTTCGTGGACCCTGCCGACGAGCCGCCCCGCAGCGTCTGGCACCTCGATCAGCCCGAGCGCCTTTCCAGCCTGAGGCCGGTGGCGGAGCGGCGGCGGCGCACGCGCGGGTCGGGCCTCGCCGGACAGGTGCTGCGCGACGGCGCTCCGCAGTGGCGCCCCGATGCCGAGGATGGCGCGGGGGCCGTCTTCGCTTTTCCCGCCGTCGCCCATCAGCGGACGGTGGCGGCAGTCGAATTCTTCTCGGCGGCCTCGGAGCCACCCGACGATGCGCTGCTGTCGGGAGTCACCCGTGCCTGCGCGGAATTGGGGCGCGTCATCGAGCAAAAACCCGCGGAGGGAATGCTGCGCAAGGTGGAACGAGGCTACCGGGATCTGTTCGAGAGCGTGTCGGAAGCATTGATCGTCGTCGACCCGCGCACCGGGATCATCCAGGACGCCAATCCGCGCGCGAGCGATCTGTACGGCGTCCCCCGCGATCGCATGCTGGGCAGCTCCGTTCACGGGCTCTGGTCGGATGCCGGCGTCGGCCGTGCCGCCATCGAGCGCGCCCGCCGTTTCGAAACCGTGCTGCGCCGCGGGAACGTGGACATCGTCCTCGAGGTCAGCGCCAGCCCGGTGCAGTACCACGGGGCCCCCGCCTCGCTGCTTCTCACGCGCGAGGTCACCCAGCGGGTGCGCGTGCTCGATGCGCTCCGCGCTTCCGAGGAGCGCTACCGGATCCTCTTCGAGAACAATCCGCAGCCGATGTGGGTCGAGGACGCGGAGAGTGGCGCGTTCCTCGCCGTGAACGAAGCGGCGGTGCGGCATTACGGCTGGCCGCGCGAGAAGTTCCTGACGCTGCGCTCCGCCGATCTCCGCCTGGACCCCGGTGCTGGCGCGGAGCAGCGCGCGGGATCGCCGGCGGTCGAGCGGCATCGCACGGCATCGGGAGAAGCCCACGACCTGGAGCTCTCGGTTCACGAGGTCGTCTTCGAGGGTCACCGCGCGCTCCTGGTCGCGGCATCGGACGTGACCGCGCGCCGCAAGGCGCAGGCCCGGCTGCTGCAGGCGGCCTTCTACGACCCGCTCACCGGCTTGCCGAACCGCGCTCTCTTCAAGGACCGCCTCGAGGTGGCGTTCGCACGGGCGAAGGGACGCGAGGCGGCGCACTTCGCGGTGCTGTTCCTCGACCTGGACCGGTTCAAGCTGGTGAACGACAGCCTCGGGCATCGCGCGGGCGACGAACTGCTCGTCCAGATCGCGCGCCGGCTGGAGAGCTGCCGCCGCGCCGGCGACACCGTGGCGCGGCTCGGGGGCGACGAATTCACCCTGCTGGTCGAGGGCGTCTCGACCGACGAGGAGGCGATCGCGGTCTCCGAGCGGGTTCACCGCGCACTGGCGCCGCCCTATCTCATCGAGGGACACGAGGTGTTCGCCGGAGCCTCCATCGGTATCGCGCTGGGCGGTCCCGTGACCGAGCGCGTCGAGCATCTGTTGCGCGACGCCGACACCGCGATGTACCGGGCGAAGGTGCGCGGCTCGCGGCACGCCGTGTTCGACTCCTCCATGCACGAGCGGGCGATGGCGCAGCTGCGCATCGAGAACGAGCTGCGCCGCGCTCTCGAGCGCGGCGAGATGCGCGTCCACTACCAGCCCATCGTCGAGCTCGCCAACGGCCGGACGCTGGGAGTGGAGGCGCTGGTGCGCTGGGAGCATCGGGAGCGTGGACTGGTGCCGCCGAGCGAGTTCATCCCGCTCGCCGAAGAGACCGGCCTGGTGGTACCGCTCGGGCGCTGGGTGTTGGACGAGGCTTGCCGGGCGCTGGCGGCCCTGCCCGAGCGCATCTCACTCTCGGTGAACCTTTCCGGCCGGCAGCTGCTCCAGCCGGAGTTCTGCGCCGAGCTGAAGGAGATGCTCTCGCGCCGCCGGATCGAGCCGTCGCGCCTTCGCCTCGAGTTGACGGAGAGCATGCTGATCGGAAACGGCGCGGCGGCACGGGCGGCGCTCACGCACCTGCGGGCCACCGGCGTGCGCCTGTGCATCGATGACTTCGGAACCGGGTATTCGTCGCTCAGCTACCTGCACGAGCTGCCCATCGACTCTCTCAAGATCGACCGTTCCTTCGTCGGCGCCATGGGAGACGACGAGCGCAAGATCAAGATCGTCCAGAGCATCCTCGTGCTGGGAAAGAGCCTGGGGATCGACGTCGTGGCGGAAGGCGTGGAAACCCTGCAGCAGGCGGAGCTCCTGCGGCGGCTCGGATGCGAGCGCGCCCAGGGGTATTTCTTCTCCCGTCCGGTCCCGCTCGAGCAGCTCAGCCTGTAGCTGCCTTACTGCGTCCCCCCCACGATTTGCTTCGCATAACCGGCAGGGATCTGCCCTCCCTGCTGCACGCCATTGATCAGCGCGACCTCTTCCAACTTCGCCGTGGAGGGATGACTGGAGTGGAACTCGGTCACCGACATCGGGCGATCGATCTTCACCAGCTTCAGCTTTCCCGGCTTCACCGAGAGCGCGCTGGAGTCGGTGAGCTCGCTGAAGCTGCCCATCGAGTCCGTGAACGTGTTCGCGTAGTTGGAGAGGCCGCCCTGCGGAGTGTACCCGGCCATCAGATACGTGTTCCCCTGCCAGGAGAAGAAGGCGAGCACTCCTTCGATCGCGCCCTGCTGCGTCTGCGCCTGGAACGCGCGCGCCAGCTTCGCGCCTTTCACGTTGACGGGCTGACCAGCCTTGAACCCCTGTTGCGAGAACAGCTTCTGTGCCGCCTCGTCCGGCGACATCTTTCCCGCCGGCGAGAGCTGGAGGATGGCGTCCTGCTTCGGGCTCGCCGCCGCCACCGCCTGCGGCGTGTTCTGGTGCGCCCAGCCCGACGGGAGCTTCCACTGGAACTTCAGATCGGGGTGGTAGAACGTGTCGCCCTTGAAGAAGCCCTGCCGCGGATCCTCGCCAAAAGTAATTCCGTCGATCATCGACAGATACTTGTCGCGCTCGACCTTCATCCCCTCGGGCGAACCCTTCAGCTCCGTCTTCAGCCGCTGCTGCGTCGCCTCCAGCCGGTTGCCCGGATCGGGGTGCGTCTGCAGCCACTCCGGCGTCTTGCCCGCGCCCGCTGCCTTCGAGACGCCGTCCAGCATCTCGAACAGCGGAACCATCTGCCGCGGGTCGTAGCCGACCTTCGTCATGTAGCGGAAGCCGAGCTCGTCGGCCTGCGTCTCGTCGTCGCGCGAGTACTTGAGGAAGAGGAGTTGCAGACCCGCGCTCGCGGCCCCAGCGGCCGAGGCAACCGCCGGAGACAGGATCGATCCGATGCCGAGTCCGATTTGCGCGACCTGCTGTTTGCTCATCTGGTTGGCCGAATGCCGCGCCGCCACGTGACCCGTCTCGTGACCAAGCACCGCCGCCAGCTCCGCTTCAGTGTTCAGATGCCCCAGGATGCCGCGCGTGATGAACACGGGCCCGCCAGGCAGCGCGAATGCGTTCACGCTCGCGTCGTCGACGATCTCGTACGACCAGGGCAGGCTCGCTCTCCCGCTCTCCGCGGAGAGCCGCTTGCCGATGTCTGCGATGTACTGATTGAGCTCCGGCTTCTCCTTGTAGATGCCGTAGGCCTGCTCGGCTTCCTGCTTGGCTTGCTTGCCGAGCTCCACCTCCTGCGACTCGGACAACAGATCGAGCTGCATCTTGCCCGTTGCCGGATTGCGGAAGCAGGAACAGAGAGCGAGAGCGGCGACCGGAAGGAAATGGATGCGCATGGAACACCAAAGCTAGGCGGCCTTGGTACGACCGCCAGCGGGGAAGGTCCGTACGTTTGACTGTCCGACGTTGGGCGTATTCCAGCGGCGACGCCGCGTCAGAGCGGAAGGCGCAAGCGAGCGCGCGCACCGCGGCGGTCGCGGCGGTTCTCGAGCGCGAGCGATCCCTGGTGCGCTTCCGCGATCTGCCGCGAGAGAGCGAGGCCGATGCCGGACCCGTTCGCCTTGGTGGTGAAGAAGGGGACGAAGAGATTGGCGGTGCTCACGAGGCCGGGACCTTCGTCGACCACGGAGATCTCGAGCTGTCGCTGGCCGACGCTCCAGCTCACCTCCACGGCTCCCCCGGTCTCCAGCGCCGCGTCGGCGGCATTGCGGATGAGATTGATCAGGAGCTGCTCGAGCTGATCGGCGTCGGCCTGGACCGAGGCCGGTGGACCACCGCGAACGCTCACCGGGATCCGCTTCTCCAGGGCCGCCACCCGCTTGATCCACTCCTCGACGTCGACCGGAGCGAGCTGCGGCGGAGGCAGGCGCGCCAGCCTGGTGTACGCGCTCATGAACCGCATCAGGCTTTCCGCGCGCCGTTCGATCACGGCCAGACCCGCCTCCACGTCCTCGGGTGCCGCACCCTTCAGGCCGCTGGAGATGCTGTGGATCGGTGCAAGCGAGTTGTTGATCTCGTGGCCGAGCACCCGGACCAGACGCTGCCAGGCGAGGCGCTCCTCCTCGCGCAGCGCGCGCCGCAGGTCGGCGAGCACGAGGAGCTGGTGCGGCAACCCTCCCATCCGGAAGGTGCTGCGCCGCATTTCGAAGCGGCCGCTGGCGCCCGGAAGGTTCAGCTCCATCACTCGCGGCGACTCCCCTGCGAGCGCTTCCTCCAGTCGCAGCCGCCCCGCGTCCAGTCCACCCGACTCGAGGAGCAGGGAAAGAGGGATCCCGAGGAGCTTCCCGGCGGCGCGATTCGCCAGCACCGCCCGGCCGCGGCCGTCGAAGGCGAGCACCGCCACCTCGATCTCGTCCATCACGCGCCGCAGGAGCGCGCCCGCTTCCAGCGACCCCACGCGCTGGGCGTGCAAGGTATCCGCGAGGTGGTTGATCTCGAGGAGCAGCTCGCCC
>Ga0209808_1001705_pt1 | contig 11372 bp, 9 predicted proteins | sample GraSoiAngelo_157_FD_186171 | JGI IMG/M metagenome (GOLD analysis project Ga0209808, IMG submission 186171) | Grasslands soil microbial communities from the Angelo Coastal Reserve, California, USA - 14_1009_16_20cm (SPAdes) (version 2) | ecosystem: Environmental > Terrestrial > Soil > Grasslands ...
CTGATCCGACGATCGCGTCCAAGAATTGGGTTTATCGCCAATACGATCATACTGTTCGAACCGGCACGGTGGTAAAGCCGGGATCGGATGCCGCCGTCTTCTATATTAGAGAGGCGAACAAGATCCTGGCGGCGACAACCGATTGTAACTCGTTGTATTGCGCGCTTGATCCGCGCGAGGGCGGACGCATTGCAGTGGCGGAAGCAGCCCGAAATCTTACCTGCTCTGGCGCGCGACCGCTGGCGGTGACGGACAATTTGAACTTCGGTAATCCCTACAAGCCGGAAAATTTCTGGCAGTTGCGCGAGGCAGTGGAGGGAATCGCTGAGGCCTGTCGCGCGTTCGGGACGCCGGTGATTGGAGGCAACGTCTCTCTATATAATGAGAGTCCGGCCGGAGTGGTCGATCCGACGCCGACGGTGGCGATGGTTGGATTGATCGATGACGAGAAACAAATCACCACGCAATGGTTCAAGAATAAAGGCGACGCGATTATTTTGGTTGGACTTGGAGCCGGCGTCGCCGACCCCGATTCTTCCAGTGCGGCCGCGGCCAACGATCCCGGCTACAATCTTGGCGGGTCGCGCTTTCTTAAGGTTTGTTACGGAAAGAAGATCGGGCCGGTGCCGAAGCTCGATCTCAAGCTAGAGACCGCGGTGCAAAACGAAGTGCGCGATTTGATTCGGCTAGGTCTCGTTAGGAGCGTGCACGATTGCAGCGAGGGCGGACTCGCGGTTGCGATGGTGGAATGCTGTTTCAATCTTGATAGGTTGCTTGGCGCGGAGATTGATTTGGAAAACTGTGGTGGCAGCCACGCCGGCGACGCGCCTGCTTCTACAAACGTGGCCACAGTGCTCTTCAATGAAACGCAATCGCGCATCATCATTTCCTGCGATCCAAAAAATACGGAGCTGGTTTTGTCAGAATTAAGATCGAAAAATATTCCGCACGCGCAGATCGGCGGCGTGATTGCAGATGACCTTCGCATTACCGCGAACGGCGAAAATCTCAGCTGGCCGGTCGCGGAGTTGCACGATCTTTGGTGGAATGCGATCCAGCGGGCGGTGGAAAGCGATTCTGAGCCGATCCCGAGCTTATAAGAATGCCGTCATCCTGAGCATCAGTCGAGGGATCCCGATGCCTACCTTTAAGATTACTCAACGGGATCCGCCGGTCCGAGCCGGACGGGCGTTTTCGCTCGGGATGACGAGGACGTTACAAACATTGAACAGAACCACGAAATCGACGATGTTTCTTCACAATGCCCCCTGAAATCCCCGGAGAACCGTCGGATCACGAAGCGTTCCCGCAACACGAGTGCGGACTCTTCGGCGTGTTCGGTCATCCGAATGCGGCGGTGCTGACCTATTATGGCCTGTTCGCTCTGCAGCATCGCGGGCAGGAAAGTGCCGGGATTGTGACCAGCAACGGCGCCGGCCAGACCTTCCTCCAACACAAGGGCATGGGACTGGTCTCGCAAGTTTTCGGGCAGGAAGAGCTGGAAAAACTCAAAGGGACGCGTGCGGTCGGTCATACCCGCTATTCCACCACCGGGACGAGCACGCTAAAAAACGCGCAACCTTTCGTGGTCGATTGCGTGCGCGGGCAAATGGCGATTGCGCACAATGGAAATTTAATCAATGCCGATCTGCTGCGCGACGAACTCGAAAGCAAAGGTTCCATTTTTCAAACCACCGCCGATAGCGAAATTATTCTGCATTTGCTGGCGCGTCCCGCCGATAACGGCAGCAGCGTTCTGAGTGCCTTACGCCGGATCGAAGGCGCGTTCTCGCTTCTGATCATGAGCGAACAGGAGTTGATCGCGGTGCGCGATCCTTTTGGCTGGCGCCCGCTCGTTCTCGGAAAACTCGATGGCGCTTACATTCTCGCTTCAGAAACGTGCGCGCTCGATCTCATCCACGCTGAATTTGTTCGCGACATCGAGCCCGGCGAAGTGCTAATCATAAACGAGAACGGCTTGCGCTCGGAACGGCCGTTCCGAGACGAACAACCGGCTTTCTGCATGTTCGAATACGTTTATTTTGCGCGACCCGACAGCATCATCGGCGGGATGAATGTCGGCAAAGTCCGTACCGAGATGGGACGCGAGCTGGCGCGAAGGTTTCCGGTGGAAGCGGATATCGTAGTGCCGGTACCGGACTCGGGAAATTACGCCGCGCTCGGTTTTGCCGAGGAATTAAAGATCCCGTATCAGCACGCCTTTGTCCGGAATCACTATATTGGCCGGACGTTTTTGCAGCCGAGCCAGCTCATTCGCGACTTCGATGTGCGGGTGAAATTAAACCTGATCAAGGAAATGGTGGAAGGGAAACGAGTTGTGGTGGTGGACGATTCGATTGTGCGTGGCACCACCGCGCGCGCGCGCATCGTTAACTTGCGAGAAGCGGGCGCGAGAGAGGTGCACTTGCGGGTGAGTTGTCCGCCGCATCGTTTCGCCTGTCATTACGGAATCGATTTTCCCGATCCGGAAAAGCTAATTGCTAACCAGATGTCGATGGAAAAAATCTGCGAGTATCTCAATGTCGATAGTCTCGGCTATCTCGACATCGAGGGAATGGTCAAGGCTACCGGCCGGCCGGCCAACTCATTTTGCCTCGCTTGTTTTAACGGGAATTATCCCCTGCCCGTCGATCCTGCGTTGGACAAGTTCATCATGGAAAAGCGGGAACAACGTGCGCGTGCTCTCGCCGAGGAAAGGGACGGTCAGCCGACTTTGTTTGCAGAGTTGAAATGAAGGGCGAGTGACCTCAATCGCCTTTTTTGTCATTCCGAGCATAGTCGAGGAATTTCTAACTATCGATGCCGCGAGGCTATAATTTTTGAGCTTATGTTTGGCGAAAATTATTCTCGAAAATAGTTAGAGATGTCTCGACTTCGCTCGACATGACAAAGAAAAAGGCTTACGCGCGCGCCGGCGTCGATGTTGATCTCGGCAACAGACTAAAGCGTCGAATTCAATCGCTCGTGCGCAAAACGCACGGCCCGCAGGTTCTGGGAAAAATCGGAGGGTTCGGTGGCTTATTCGCGCCGAATCTCCGCGGGATGCGTAAACCGGTGCTGGTCGCGAGCGTCGACGGCGTCGGCACCAAGTTGAAAATCGCCTTCGCCGCGAACAAACACGACACCGTCGGTGCCGATTTGGTGAATCACTGTGTCAATGACATCGCCGTTCTCGGCGCACGGCCGCTTTTTTTTCTCGACTATATCGGCGCGGAAAAGTTGGAGCCGCGCGTTTTCTCGGAGTTGCTGGGTGGATTTGCCAAGGCCTGTCGCGCGGCTAGTTGCGCGCTCATCGGCGGTGAAACCGCGCAAATGCCGGGAATGTATCAACGGGGGGAGTACGATCTGGCAGGTTGCATCGTTGGCGTGGTCGATCGCGGCGAGATCATCAACGGAAGCAGGGTCAGAGTTGGCGATGTGGTTCTCGGACTCTCGTCGAACGGATTGCACACCAATGGTTATTCGCTCGCGCGCAAAATCCTGTTTGAAAGATTGAAGCTCAAGCTTTCGTCGCGAATTCCGGGGGTTCGGGGAACGCTGGGCGAAGAGTTATTGCGCGTGCACAGAAATTATCAGCCGCTGCTGGCGAAAGTGCCGCGCCGAATGATTCATGGCCTCGCGCATATCACCGGCGGCGGATTAATCGACAATCTTCCGCGTATCCTGCCAAACAATTGCGATGCCGCGATCGATACTCGCAGCTGGCGTGTTCCTGAAATTTTCAATTTCATCGGCAGAAAAGGAAATGTTGATCGCACGGAAATGTATCAAGTTTTCAATATGGGAATCGGTATGGTCGCAATCGTCAACCAGCGCGATGTTGCCGCCGCGAAGAAAATGTTGCGCGCAAAAGTGATCGGTCGGATTGAGCGCGGCACCGGGAAAACCAAATTGTTGTAGAGGCGCTTGTGCTAAGCGCCTGTGAATTTTCGGGTCGGATCGGAGAATCCCGTAGCGCTACCTTCAGGATTCCATGGCGGGATCCCTCGGTCCGAGCCGGACTGGCATTTTTCGCTCGGGATGACCCAAGTTGGACCTAGGGATGACAACACGTTAGGTCGTGTCTAGGGTGACAACGATGGAAAAGCGCCGCCTTGGCCGAACAAATATGGATGTGACCGTGCTTGGTTTTGGCGGTGCGGGCATCGCCGGCGAGAGCCTGGAAAACATAGGGCGTGTGCTGAACAGCGCACTCGATGCCGGCATTAACGTCATCGACACGGCGGAATGCTACGAGGGCGGCGAGGAATCAATCGGCAACGCAATTAGCAAATGGCGCGATGAGTTTTTCCTCTTCACCAAATGCGGGCATCCGCGTGGGATCGGGAGTGCAGACTGGTCCGCCAGCTCAATTTTGGAAAGCATCGAACGCAGTTTGCGCCGTTTGCAAACGGACCGCATCGATCTCATTCAACTGCATGGATGTTCGGAAGCGGTCCTGAAAAAGGGCGAAGCGATTTCCGCGTTGGAGAAAGCGCGTGAGCGAGGCTGGGTGCGCTACCTCGGCTACAGCGGTGATGGTCATCCGGCGCGTTTCGCCGTGGAATGCGACGCCTTCGATGCGTTGCAAACCTCCATTAGCATCGCCGATCAAGAAGCGATATCACGGATTGCTCCGCTGACGCGCGCGCGAAATGTTGGCCTGATTGCAAAACGGCCGCTCGCCAATTTTGCATGGAAGACCGGACACAAGCCGATCAATTCCTATCATCACCAATATTACGAACGGTTGCGAAAACTGAATTTTGATTTTTTGCGCAATGACGAAGAGTCCATTGCCATCGCATTGCGTTTTGTCTTGAGCGTGCCGGGAGTGCATACTGCGATTGTCGGGACGACGAAACCGGAGCGCTGCCAGGAAAACGCGCGGCTCCTCGAATCACGCCCGCTGCCCCAAAACGAATACAACGCTATTCGGGAGCGCTGGGATGTGATCGCCCCTAAGACCTGGATCGGACAACCATGAAACAAAGAAAACTTGGACGCGGCGGACCGATTGTTTCCGCGGTCGGACTCGGCTGTATGGGCATGTCGGAATTTTATGGCCATCACGACGATGCGGAATCGCTTGCCACCATCGATCGCGCAATCGACCTAGGGATTACGTTCTTCGATACCGCCGACATTTATGGTCCGCACACGAATGAGCAATTGCTCGGACGCGGTATTCGCGGCAAACGCCATCGCGTTGTTATCGCGACAAAGTTCGGAATCCTGCGCGACCCGGATACGCCAGGGTTTCGCGGGATTAACGGGAAACCGGAGTATGTGAAGCAAGCTTGCGAAGCGAGCCTGCGCCGGCTCGGCATTGATTGCATCGACCTCTATTATCAACATCGGGTCGATCCGGAAACGCCGATCGAAGAAACCATAGGCGCGATGGCGGAGCTGGTTCGCTCCGGCAAGGTGCGTTATCTCGGTTTGTCCGAAGCCGGCGTCGATAGTATCCGACGCGCGCATGCGGTGCATCCCATTACTGCGTTGCAATCGGAATACTCACTCTGGACGCGCGATCCAGAAGAGGAAGTGTTCGGCGTTTGTCGCGAACTCGGCATCGGTTTTGTCCCTTATTCCCCGCTGGGGCGCGGATTCCTAACCGGCCAAATCAAAAACTTCGAAGACCTGGCAGAGAATGACTATAGGCGGACTGCCCCGAGGTTTCAGGGAGAAAATTTTCAGCGCAATCTGGATCTCGTTAGTCAGGTGAGCGAGATCGCGCGGGAAAAACGTTGCACTCCCGCGCAGCTCGCTCTCGCCTGGGTCCTAGCACAGGGCGAAGACGTCGTCCCAATTCCGGGAACGAAGCGGCGAAAATATTTGCGCGAAAATGTGGACGCGCTCGATGTGCTCTTGAATGCGGATGATCTCGAACGGATCAACGAAGTAGCACCGAAAAATGTCGCCGCCGGTTCGCGTTATCCGGAAGCGATGATGAAATTACTTGGGAAATAATCATATTTTCATCCCGCGCTGTCATTCCGGGATCGCCCTACGAGCCTGTTCCGCCCATCGGCAACATTGCGCTCGCCATGAACGCCTGCACAACTTCGTCGCGCTGGTTTTTCGTTACATTACGAATGCGAATGATGCCGTGACCCGGGCGCGACTTCGAACGCCGCGCCTCGAGAATTTCAATTTCCAGACGTAGGTCGTCGCCAGGCCGGACCGCGTTCGGCCATTTCAACTCATCGACACCCATTCCGATAATGCCACCAGCGACATCCATCGTATCGACAAACAACCGCATCGACACCGCCGCGGTATGCCAGCCACTCGCAGCCAATCCGCCAAACAATGTTTGCTCCGCTGCTTTGGGATCGAGATGAAATATTTGCGGATCAAACGCCCGCCCGAACTCCATAATCGCATCGGCTGTGACTCGATCAGTTGAGGAAATCAAACGGGTACCGGCTGGAAAATCTTTAAAGGCGCGCGACATCGCCTGAATCATCGAGGCATAGTCGCGCCTAGAACAAGACGGAAAACGTCGTTGCGGGAGCATTTCGCAAATCTCGTCTGCTTTTGCGAGTATTTCCTTAGTGGATAAAGGCTTCTTGTTTGGGAAGAGCGATCGCTCGCTGCCCTGGCTATGGATTCAAAAATAGTTTGTCCACATCCACATCGTGCACCAGCGCTCCGTGCGGGACGGCGTGGACGTCGTACAGCCGTTGGGTATAAGGGCTGCGAACCATTCCGACTCGCTCAGTTGGCGTTGCGACAGGGTAACCGCCGCGCGCGAATCTTTTCTGCCTGGCCGGATGTTCGCCGGGTTGCGGAACTAACTGAACCGAGACCGGATTCGGATAAAGCGAATTCCAGGCGCCAGTTCCAGCATCAACCGCGACCCCGACCCCGACCGTAGCAACATTCCCCGCCGTCGCGGCCGCGCCGGTCGTCGAGGCTTTGCTTCTAACAGTGACAGTTTGCGAGTAGTAGCCCGGTTTGCTCACCGTCACCTGAAAACTGTTCCGTCGCCGTTTCACAAACGTCGCCGGCGTTACTCCCCTCTCTCCGGTCGAGAGAGTCACGTCCGCCCCGGAAGGATTGCTGACCACCTTAAGGTCCTCGTGGACGCCGCGGATGACAGTGGCACAAGAACTCAGAGCCATCGCGATACCCAGCGCACCGATCATTTTTGTAAACATTGCGGCAACGTAGTGGGCCAGGTCTGCCTGGCAACGTCAAAGCCAGCAGGAGAAGGATCTTTTGCCATCCCAAAATCAAACGGCGTATAGTATGACACTGGAATTATCTGAGATCGGGGTGTCTATTGGTTTTTTTGAGAGGGTTTCGTAATCTGTTGCTCTTGCGCGTTAATTTCGATTCCGCAAATGTTTGATGATCTAATTCATCAATGCGGGATGCGTCCTTTTTCACTGCTTCGAGTGACAATGAACATCGAGCGCGGCAGCGAGCCGCTTTACCCACGCGCGCGCGCGCGATGCGTCAGCTTTGTCCCATCCTTGGTAGACGGTTGGAAAGGCAAATCTAAGACCGTTACTAAAGCGGCGAGTGTGAAAAACAGAGCGCAAAGTTAACCTATCGGCGATAGCCATTTTTCAGTTCCCATAGCCGAAGTGCTGCAAGCAACAGCTTTTGAGTTTGGCCGATGGTCGGTCGCTTCCGGGCGGTCGAGATTAGCCGGACCCTATCCGGTGGATCATCAGGTGCAGCGGTTTTCCCCGTTACCTTGCCGGTTCTGCACTCGGTGGCCGCGTGATACTCGTCTGAACTCATTCGTGTTGGCAAGCCTGCCCTTTATAAATACGTATTTACTCGATTAATTGGATCTTTGATAAACAATAATATCAATAAACTCTAGAGGGGCCGCAGCCCGGCGCTACATTTTTGACTAGGATGATCTGACCATCTGCGCCGCGATGTGTCAGCTGTGCCTACTCAGCTTGGCCCGAGGTGGGCGGAGCAGCGCTTGGGCTGAGTTGCGTACCTCCCGAGGTTGACGAAGGCTGGCGTGGACGAATAATCAGCAAGTCCGGAATCCCTTTCGCCGGGCGGAAATAAAAACGCTACATTCGTGTCCGTTGCGACGCGCTATGGCGCGCTTTTAGCTGCGCGAAACACGTTCGTGAGGTTCGCAGTAATTTTCAGTAGAATCTTGCACGGGGCCGCCTTTGCAGCAGCTCTGTTGCTATTCACCGGACTCATCCTCGAGAAGGCGGCGGCGGCAACCACATTGACGTTGACCTGGCAGGCTAGCGCATCGAGCCCAAATATCGATGGCTATCGAGTCTACTACGGAACAAGCTCCGGAAACTATAGCCAGCATGTCGATGTCGTCGGCACGGCAACGAGGGCAACAGTCTCGAACGCTGCGGCTGGCAGCACGTATTACTATACCGTAGTGGCCTACAAAGGAAGTCTTGAGAGCGTTCGTTCGAACGAGGTCAAGAGCACTACTCCGGCAGCTTCACCAACGCCAACGCCAACCCCGACTCCGACTCCAAAGCCTTCACCAACGCCTACGCCAACTCCGACACCGACTCCAACACCAAAGCCTTCGGCAACGCCTACGCCAACTCCGACTCCAAAGCCTTCACCAACGCCAACGCCAACGCCAACGCCAACCGCGACTCCGACACCGACTCCAACACCTACGCCAACTCCAACGCCTACGCCTACACCAACGCCGATTCCAATCGTAACGCCGCCACCTAGTCCGACTCCAACTCCAACGCCTACGCCTACGCCAACTCCTACCGCCACTCCTACCCCCACTCCCACCGCCACTCCCACGCCAACCCCAGACGCGACAGTTACGCCGACGCCGACGCCAAAGAAGAAATATCCGAGGAGCCGTCATCGGCCTCCTTCGCCTACGCCAACTCCCTGATTACCTCGTCAACAGCTGACGCCATTGATGTACGGACCCAAGCTCAAACACCATGCTCAACAGAAACTCAGAACAGCAGAATTTTTACGCTTGGACTGACAGACGGACCCCTAAAGGAGTAGCCGAAGAGAAATAAGCCCGGTACTCTCGGCGACTTTAGCCGAGAGTACAGAGAGAGAAACCTAGTTAGACAACAGAGCATTCGCGAATGTGCGGCGGGCAATTGCCTCAGCGGCGCGACTCAATGTTTCGGCCTCCCGGACGAGCGAAATGCGGAAGAAACCCCGACCACCGTCACCGAACGCAACGCCGGGAGTCACGACAAGCCCCTCATCGCGGATCAGCGTCTTAACCCACGTCCAATCGTCTAAGCCAGCGGGCACCGGCAGCCAGAGATACATCGAGGCTGTAGGCGCTGAGATCTGCCATCCCGCACGGGCGAAGGACGCTATCATCGTGTCGCGGCGATGCTGATATTCCCGAACCGTAGGAGGCACGAGCTCGGTTCGATGATCCAGGGCGTACGATGCAGCGTGCTGTAGCGCGGTCGCTGTCCCATAACCCACGTTAGTTCGATACGTCGCAAGCGCGTCGATGGCATCGGTATTGCCGACGGCGAAGCCGATCCGCAATCCCGCCATGTTGAAGGTTTTTGAGCAAGAGTGGAACTCGATTGTTGTCTCGCACTCCGGATCCGCCTCAAGCGCACTCGGTGCAGGCTCGCCGCCATAACAAAGTTCACTGTAGGCAAGATCACTGATGAGTAAGACATTGTGCCGACGTGCGAAAGCTACCGCGCGATCATAGAACTCTCGCTCGACGCGTGCACCCGTCGGGTTGTTTGGATAGTTGATGATTAGTACGCGAGCGGCTTGTGCGTCTTGTTCCGGAATCGCGTCCAAATCAAGCACGAATCCGTTGTTTGCACGCATCGGAACCCAGCTGACCTCGGCGCCAACGAGCCAAACCGAGCGTGCGTATACGGGGTAGTAAATCTCGGGAATCAGTGCCACTTCACCAGGTCCGCAAAGTGCCATAACAATTTGGGCAAGCCCTTCCTTGGCGCCACTGAGCGCGAGTGCTTGGTGCAGCGGGTCGATCGCGACCCCGAAGCGGGATCGCATAAAGCGTCCGATCGAGTCTAAGTAGCGCGCAGCACCGCGGAAGTGTGGATAGCCGTGTGACTGCCTCCCACGGGCAGCTTCTGTGAGAGCGTTTGTGATGGCGGGCGAGATTGGCAAATCGGGACTGCCGATGCCCAGGTCGATTAGCCTCACGCCTTGCGCGCGCGCATCATTCTTGAGCCGGTCAAGCTCGGCAAATACGTAGGGCGGAAGATGCCGTAGAGCGGTGGTGGGGGAAAAAGTCCTTTTGGCGTTCATTATCCACAACAAAAATTGTCCGTCTCGTGCCGCGTTCGGCGATTCAGCCGAGTGCGAAATGAGCAGGCGCCGGGCCTAGCATGCGTGCTTAAATAGTAGCGAGAGCGACCGTTTCCGGCGCGGATGCAGCGTGTGCGTTGCGATCTGGCGCGCTGCTAACGGTAAAGCACTTAGGCCGCAGCCGACGCATCAGGCGAAACTTGTGATGTGGTATTTAATGTTTCGCCCCCCGCTGTATTTTGCCGCAATTCCAGAGGCGGAGCTCATGCAAGCATGCGCACGATTTAATATATCCGTCGAAACGTGGCGACGGCAGGAACGCGCGTTCGGCTTGCTCAGGGAAGTGTATGCAAAAGTGCCGCAATTCGCGGACAGCAGCCAACATTGACTCAATGTTTACGCAACAGTTTCAGGACTGGCAGTTAAGAACGACGATAAAGACCACTCCTACTAAGATTAGAGCCGGTGAGCCGTTGACTCGCAGCGTTTTTTCAGCCCTTGGGCGTAACCTTGTCGGTGAATGACTGCACCACGATCTTGTCGTCCCGCACAACGAAGGTGTCCGTGCCCATCTCGTACACATTATCGACAGTCTCCGCGCTCCACAGAAGTTTCCGAAAACTGTCGTCAAAAGCTAGCTGATTTGCGCGCGATTGGTCCGCAACAACTCTGGTTTTCATCCGATTCCGAGGGATTTGCGCGATTGCTGTTGAGCATTTGCGAGCGTTCACAATTCGGCAGAGCAGACGACTCTTAACCACGCTCGTTCCTAGGTAAATGGAACCGCCGCTACGGAATTCGCTACCGATTCAAGTGGGCTAAGAAAACTGCAACGGACGCACCAGACTTACACTTGCCCGCGGCCACTTTACTGGGATTTTGTAAACGCGGCGCCGCTTCGATTCCGTGAAAAATTGGCGCCCGTTCACCCTGATCAGCCCCGCGGGTGCGCGAAGATTGCAAACGTGGCCGTCGCGAAAATTGCGGGGAAGATTGCGCGGCAGTAGCGATCAATTTTCTTGGCGCGTTCCGTTTGCTGATTGTTGTCGAGGATCGTCGTCACCAAAACTTCGATCAGGGAAGAGAAAACCAGCAGTGTGCTGAGAAGGAAAAAAAGG
>Ga0209808_1001706_pt1 | contig 11371 bp, 10 predicted proteins | sample GraSoiAngelo_157_FD_186171 | JGI IMG/M metagenome (GOLD analysis project Ga0209808, IMG submission 186171) | Grasslands soil microbial communities from the Angelo Coastal Reserve, California, USA - 14_1009_16_20cm (SPAdes) (version 2) | ecosystem: Environmental > Terrestrial > Soil > Grasslands ...
AACCTGGTCGCCGGCCGCGGCCGAAAAGGCTGCGCCACCGACGAACAGAGCCGTAAAGGTTACGGCGACGGCGGTTCGCCGCCGTCGCGAGCGCAGCGTCGTGTTGTCTGCGGCGGGAACCGGTGAGGTGTCCTCATCGCCGCCCTTCTCGTCCCACTCGTCCCAGGCCCGCCCGTGGCGCAGCCTGCTGATCAAAGAGTTCCGTTGTGGCATTGCCGTTCGCTCCGTTTGTCGGGCGCCGAGGCCGCCACTTCGACGCGGATTCTGACTTCGAGATCCGCGGGCCTTACGGACTGACCTCACTATCGACCGAGCGCGGGCCCGGCATTCCCCCGAAGTGGGGAGATCCGCAACCAATCATCAAACCGAGGGATACGCCGTCGGCCGGGCCATCACGATGATCGCTGCAACTGAGCCATAAGGCGGCGCGGCCACGCCAAGACCACTACGGAGGATTTTCCGGCGTGACCAACAATTGCAGCCGCCAGCTTTTCAGGCTCGTTTCTACCTCTCGCAGGCTTATCCCCGCAGCTTATCCGGCTGGAAATTGGGCGACCCCGTGCGCCCGCGGCCCAGTAGAAGGGAGGTGAACTAGATGCTGAAGCTCTTTGTTATCGCGCAGAGCTTTGCGATGGACGCCGTCGAGTCGCTGAAGAAGCGCGAGGAGGGGCAGACGATGGCCGAGTACGGCGTGGTTCTTGCCGTCATCACGCTGGTCGTGGTGCTCGCGATCACGACGCTCTCCGGTCGCATCTCGGGCGCGATCAACGCCGTCGCCAAGATTCTCCCCGGCGGTTAATCCCTAGGCAGTTCTCCGGCAAAAGGGCCCCTCCCCCGGGAGGGGCCCACCCCAAAACCGAAACAGACGAAAGATCCCGTGAAGAAGAGAATTCAAATCCGAAACCAGCAGGGGCAGACGATGACCGAGTTCGCGCTCGTGCTCCCCGTCCTCGCCCTGATCCTGTTCGGGGTAATCCAGTTCGGCATCGTCTTCAACAACTACGTCACCCTGACGGATGCCACGCGCGCCGGCGCCCGCCGGGCAGCGGTGAGCCGCGATGACCCGAATCGCGATTCGGTCGTCATGGACGCAATCCGGAGCTCGGCTACCGATCTCGACAGCTCCAAGCTGTCCGTGCCGCCGCCCAGCTCCAGCTGGGATCCGGGGAGTGACGTCACTGTCACCGCCTCTTACCCCTACTCGATCAGCCTTCTCGGCCTCGTCGTGAAGTCGGGTCGCCTCTCGAGTACGACAACGGAGCGAGTCGAATGAACGCACGCGCAAGAACTGAACGAGGCCAAGCGACCGTCCTCACCTTGGTCTTCCTGGTCGTCCTGCTCGGGATGGCAGCCCTCGTCCTCGATTTCGGAGCGTGGTACCGCGCCGATCGCGACACCCAGTCGACTGCGGACGCCGCCGCCCTCGCGGGCGCCCAGGCGCTTCCGGACGACACCGCCGAGGCGCAGGGCCTTGCTTCCAGCTACGCCGGCAAGAACGGAGGCGGGCTCGACGGCACCACGATCTCGAGCTCGATCCTGCCCGACGACACAATCCAGGTCGCGGTCAAGCGCCAGTCGCCGGGAATCTTCACGAAACTCTTCGGCGTCGATGGGGCGACTGTCGGCTCAAAGGCGACCGCCCGCGTGGGACCGCTCGCGCAGGCCATATACGTCGCCCCGATCGTCGTCAACATCCTCCACCCGGCACTGCATTGCGGCGGTACCCAGCAGCGCCCGATTCCCTGCTTCGGTCAGCCCACGCAACTCGACCTGCTCGACCTCCACAGCCCCGGAAACGGGAACGCCGCCGGCTCGTTCGGCCTGATCGACCTGACCGGGAACCTGGGCGGAAATGTGGGAGCCGGCGACCTCGCGACCTGGATGGAGCACGGCTACGACCACATGATGCCGCTCGGCAAGTACAGCTCCGCTCCATCGGCGAACTTCAACGAGAGCAAGTTCCAGAACGCGCTCAGCGACCGGATCGGCGACGACGTTCTCTTCCCGATCTACGACACGTTGACCGGGCCCGGAACCAACGCTCAATACAACGTGATCGGCTGGGTCGGCTTCCACGTCACGAGCTACAACGCCAACGGCAGCAAGGGGTGGGTGCGTGGCTGGTTCACGAAGGTCATTTGGCGTGGGATTCAGTCCACAACTTCCTCGGGCGCCAACTGGGGCGCGAAAACCATCCAGCTAGTCAATTAGTCCTCGAACAGAAGAAAGACAAAGGTGACATGACCTATCGAGTCAGAAATATCGGGATCGCGGTCGCGCTTGCAATCGTCGCGGCCCTCCTAACCAGCTTCTACGTGACGAGCTACAAGCGTCACGTTCAGCGGGGCGAGGACCATGTGACGGTACTCGTCGCCAAGCACGACATCCCGGTCGGCACCGCCGGCTCCGACGCCGTGGGCATGGTGTCCGCGACTCAGGTGCCACGGCGGAGCGTCGTCCCGGGCTCGGTCTCGAATACTGACGAGATCAAGAGCCTCGTCGCCTCGCAGGAGACGTTTGCAGGCGAGCAGATCACCACGCAGCGCTTCAGCTCGGTCGCGCAGACCGGGGTCGAAGGCCAGCTGCGGGGCAACCTGCGCGCGTTCCAGGTCCAGGGCGACCAGAACCAGCTCCTTGCCGGCACGCTCAAGAACAATGACCACGTCGACCTGGTCGCCGCGGTCTCTGTCCACACGAACGGCAACGACGTCGTCTTCAGCCGGGTCGTGCTGCGGGACCTCAAGGTCCTGCAGGCCCCGAGTGGGCCTGCGCCCGGAAGCAAGATCACCGGCAGCCCCGACCAGAACGGCTCCGCGCTGCTCGCGATGACCGACAGCCAGGCCCAGAAGTTCCAGTTGGTGCTCGCCAACGGCAGCAACTCGAGCGCCGCGAACTGGCACCTCGAGCTCAGGCCGGTCACGCACGCCGCAGACAGTCCCGACCACCTCGACAGCGTCAAGACGGTGCTCTCCGACGGCCTTAGCCGGGGCGCGCGCCGCGTCCTCGGACACTAGGAGGCCTTCGATGAGCATGAATGACATGGAAACGACGAGCCAAGACAGCGTCCGCGTATTCGTGACGGGCGTTTGCGACGGGCTCCCGGACCTGCGCGAGGCGCTCGCGAAGCACCCCGAGATCGAGCTGGTGGGCTGGAGCGACAACGTCCTCGAAGGCGCCTCCACGCTGACGGGAGGACACCTGCAGATTGTGCTGCACGCGACGCGCAGCGCGACTCTGCCGGCGAACGACGTGGCGGCGATTCGCGAGTACACGAAGGCGCCGGTAATCCTGCTCGCCTCCGGAGGCTCCCCGAGCCTGCTGGAGGACGCACTCGACGCCGACGTCGCCGACGTCATGCTGCTCCCGCAGCTGACCGACAACGTCGTCTTCGCGATCAAGAAGGCCTGCCACGCCGGCCGCAAACAGCAGGCAAGCGCCGGCGGACGGCAAGGCCGTCTTGTGACGGTGTTCTCGCCGAAGGGCGGGACCGGCAAGACGGTGCTGTCGACAAACGTCTCGGCCTCGCTGGCCAAGCACTGGGGAAAGCGGGCGCTCCTGCTCGACCTGGACCTTCAGTTCGGCGACGCCGCGATCATGCTCGGGATCGAGCCTGACAAGACGATCTACGACCTTGTCACGGCTCCAGGCGAGCTCGACTCGGAGAAGCTGGCCGGCTATACGACCCGGCACGCGTCAGGCCTCGACGTCCTCCCGGCGCCGCTGCGCCCCGAGGACGCGGAGCTCGTCACCGAGGCCAAGCTCGCGCGGCTGCTGGAGGTGGCACGGGAGTCGTACGACGTAATCGTCGTCGACACCTCGCCGTTCTTCCACGGCCCGATGCTCGCGACGCTCGACCGCACCGACGAACTACTCCTGCTGACCAGCCTCGACGTGCCGACGATCAAGAACGTCCGCCTGTCGCTGCAAACGCTGGAGCTGCTTTCGTTCCCCCGCGACCGGATCAAGGTCGTCCTGAACCGAGCGAACTCCAAGGTCGGCATGCAGCGCAAGGAGGTCGAGTCGGCGCTGGAGATGGTAGTCCGGCACGAGGTTCCGAGCGACCGTGCCGTGCCGCTGTCGGTCAACCGGGGCAATCCAGCCGTGCTGGCGGACAGCAAGTCCGACTTCTCGAACTCCGTGCGCGAGCTGGCCAAATCGCTCGTCACAGCCCAGACCGTGGCCAAGGAGCGCAAGAAGTTCCTGGCCGCATTGGCGAGGACCTAGCGATGGGTCTTTCCGACCGCATCAAAAGCAGCGGCAACGGCACGGCCGCCACCGTCGAGCCCGGGCAATCCACGCTCGGAGAGCAGATGGTGGAGCACCGCGCCGTTGCCGACCCGTACGCGGAGCTCAAGACGCAGGTTCACCACGCGTGCATCGCGAAGCTCGGCCCGCAGCTCTTCACGTCGCAGTCGGACGAGGAACTGTCCGAACGTGTGCTCCGAGCCGTCACCGAGCAGCTCGCGCTCGACCGGACGCCGCTGACCCGAGAGGAGCGGCGGCAGGTCACCCGCGAGATCACGGACGACATCCTCGGCTACGGGCCGCTCGAGCCGTTCCTGCACGACGACACCGTGACTGAGGTGATGGTCAACGGGGCGGACGCGATCTACATCGAGCGCTCCGGAAAGATCGAGCGGACGACGGCGGCCTTCGTCGATGACGCCCACCTGATGCGGATCATCGACAAGATCGTCTCGACGGTAGGGCGCCGGATCGACGAGGCCTCGCCGATGGTCGACGCGCGCCTGCCCGACGGCTCGCGCGTGAACGCGATCATTCCGCCGCTGGCGCTCCGCGGGCCGACGCTGACGATCCGGAAGTTCTCGCGCGACCCGTACACGATGGACGACCTGATCACCTTCGGCTCGATCTCGCCGAAGGCGGCCCAGTTCCTCTCCGCCTGCGTTCACGGGAAGCTGAATATCCTGATCTCGGGCGGAACCGGCACCGGTAAGACGACGACGCTGAACGCGATGTCCGCGTTCATCCCCGGTACGGAACGGATCGTCACGATCGAGGACGCCGCGGAGCTCCAGCTCCAGCAGCAGCACGTGATCCCGCTCGAGGCCCGCCCCTCGAACATCGAGGGCCAGGGCGAGATCCGCATCCGCGAGCTCGTCCGCAACTCGTTGCGCATGCGTCCCGACCGGATCATCGTCGGCGAGGTCAGAGGCCCCGAGACCTTGGACATGCTCCAGGCGATGAACACGGGCCACGAAGGCTCGCTGACGACGATCCATGCGAACTCGCCGCGCGACGCGCTCTCGCGGCTCGAGACGCTGGTGATGACCGCCGGTGTCGAGCTGCCGCACCGCGCGATCCGTGAGCAGATCGCGAGTGCCTTCGACCTGCTGATCCAGATCTCCCGTCTCGTCGACGGCTCCCGCCGGCTCACCCACATCTCGGAGGTGCTCGGGATGGAATCCGACGTGATCACGCTGCAAGACGTCTTCATCGCCAAGCCGCCCGACGAGGCAACGCAGGGCGAGGCAGGCACGACGAGGCTGCTCGGCCCGCTCGAGTGCTCGGGCTTGAAGCCGCATTTCCTCGACAAGATGTCGACGAACGGCGTCGTCATGCCGCCGCACTTCTTCAGCGACGAGACGGCCGGCTACGTCGGATTCGCTAACGCCTCGTACGGGAGCTTCCAATGATCCTTTCCAGGCTGAAAACTGGCGTTTTCAGCCTGGCGCTGGTTTCCCTGCTCGCTCTGCTCGCGACGGCAAGCGGGGCAAGCGCAGGCGTCAGGCTCAACGGGTTCGACTTCGGCGCCTACCCGTCGGTCGGCGCGACCGTGGTCACCTCGGCGCCTTCGGCGAGGCCGCCGAAGCTGCTCGAGAACGGTCGGCCCGTGGTTGGGCTGCAGGCGCTCAACCTGGGCCGTTGCAAGAACGTCGTGCTCGCCCTGGACACGTCCCGCTCGATGGCAGGCAGGCCGCTGGCGGAGGCCGCGGCGGCTGCAACTGCGTTCGTGGCGTCGAAACCCGCCTGCGATCGGATCGCACTCGTCACGTTCGGGCAGCGTGCGGCGCAGCAGGGCCCATTCTCGAGCGCCACGATCGACGCCGACAACGCGCTGCGTACGGTCGCAATCGGAGCGAACTCGGGCACGGCCCTCTGGGACGCGGTCGACCTCTCCGCTCGTGTGCTCGCAAGCCAGCCGGGCGGCCGCGTGGTCCTCCTGCTCACCGACGGTGACGATGTCGGCAGCCGGACCTCGGAGACCGACGCACTCTCGTCGCTGCATCGCGCGGGCGCGATCGCCTACCCGATCGGCTTCGGCTCCAAGGCGGATACGTCGGGGCTCAAGCGGCTCGCGACCGAGACCGGAGGCACCTATCACTCCGCCGCGTCGAGCAAGACGCTGACCGCGATCTACAGCTCGATCGCGCGGGAGCTCCGCCGCACGTGGCGCCTCAGCTACCTGACGGCGGCTCGCCCCGGCGACAAGCTCGAGCTGAAAGCGAGTGTCGGAAGGCTCGGCTCCGCTCAGGAAAGCGTCACCGTCCCCGAAACAGGCGGGAGCTCGTCCGGAGGCTCGAAGACGTCGCCGCTCTTGCCCGACCCGCTCTACGGAAAGCTCGGCGATGTCGTCTTCACACTGCTCGCGGGCCTGCTCATGCTCGCCGCGGGCGTCCTCTTGGCGTCGACACTCAGAGGCTCCTGGCTGAAGCGACGCCTGGCGCCGCACATCAACTCGACGCGGCGTGCTTCAACGCGCCGCACGGGCCGCGAGCGGCTGGAGGTGCTGAACGGCGTCTTTCGGGCAACCGAGAACGCCTTCGGGCAACGCCGCCAGTGGCGGAACCTTCACCTACTGCTCGAGCGCGCGGATCTGCCCCTGCGCACGGTCGAGTTCGCGTGGCTGTTGATCGGCTCGTCGTTCGCGCTCGGCCTGCTCGCCGCGATCGCCGGCGGCAGCTCGCTCGTGATCCTGGCGATGTTCCTGATCGGCGGCTTCGTTCCTTACCTCTTCGTCTGGTTCAAGGCAAAGAGAAGGATTCGGGCCTTCGAGGACCAGCTGCCCGATCTTCTGATCACGATGGCCGCCTCGCTGAAGGCCGGGCACAGTTTCAAGCAGGGCATCCAAAGCGTGGTCGACGAGGGTCAGGAGCCCGCAGCGAAGGAGCTTCGCCGCGTGATCACCGACACCCAGCTTGGGCGCCCGATGGAGGAAGCGCTTCACGAGACGGCGGAGCGAATCGGCTCGAAGAACTTCGCCTTCGTGATCACAGCCGTGAACATTCAGCGGCAGGTCGGAGGCTCGCTCGCCGGGCTCTTCGACATGGTCGCCGACACGGTCCGCGATCGTCAGCAGTTCGCGCGCAAGATCCGCTCGCTCACCGCGATGGGTCGTATGTCGGCCTACGTGCTGATTGGGCTGCCGTTCTTCATCGCGCTTGCGATCACGGTGCTGAATCCGACCTACATGGACCCGCTCTACCACTCCCACACCGGGCACATGCTGATGATTTTCGGCGTGACGATGATGGCATTCGGGTCACTGCTCCTGCAAAAGATCGTCTCCTTCAAGGGGTGATGGATCCGTGCTTCTAATCTTCTTCGCCGTCCTCTTCCTCGCCGCTGCCGCGTATTTGGTCGGCGAGGCCGCCACGGCCCCCGCTCGCGAGCGCGAGGGCTCGGTCAAGCGAGCCGCGAACTACGGCAAGGTGCGAGCCGCGCTCGGCGAGCGCGAGCAGCCATTCCACGACCGTGTCATCGGGCCTGCCAGAGACCGCCTGGCGAGGTTCGTCCTCCGAGTCCACCCCAAGACAACCGTGGACGGCGTCCGAAGCCGGCTGCTCGCCGCCGGGCTCCGCACGGTCTCGCCGACCGGTTTCCTGGCCGCCAAAGCGGCGGTCGGAATCGGCGGCCTCGTCCTCGGCATGCTCCTGGGCGGCGCCTTCTCGGGCGGGCCCGGGGTTCTCATCTTCGGCATCGTGCTGGGCGGGATCGGTTTCCTCGCCCCCGACTTCGTCGTCGGCCTGCGCGCCCGCAAGCGCCGCGACCAGATCCGCACACAGCTTCCCGACGCACTCGACCTGCTCGCGGTGAGCGTGGAAGCGGGCCTCGGCTTCGACGGCGCGATCTCGAAGCTGATCGACCACATGGACGGCGCACTCTCGGAGGAGTTCAGCCTGACGCTGAACGAGATCCGGATCGGCGAATCGCGCCAGGATGCTCTCAAGAAGCTCTCCGACCGAGCCGACACGCCGGAGATCTCCGGCTTCACGCGAGCGATCATCCAGGCCGACCAGCTCGGTATCTCGCTCGGCCGGATCCTGAGAGTTCAGGCCACCGATACGCGCCAGCGCCGCCAGGCCGCTGCCGAGGAAAGGGCGATGAAGGCGCCGATCAAGATGCTCTTCCCGACCGTGTTGTTCATCTTCCCGGCGATGTTCCTGGTCATCCTCGGACCCGCCTTCCTCAACCTGTCCAAGATCTTCTAGGAGAACACAATGGCGCCCAAGAAGGACACGAACGAGACCAAGAAGAACGAGTTCGGCACCGGTCTGCGCGCACAGCTCGAGCGCAGGCGCGACGAACCGGAGGCAACGAGGCCGCCCGACCCTCAGCCCAACGTCGAGCTGCGCTTCGAGCTGACTGCGCGACCGGCCGACTCCGAGCCGTTCACGGTGACGTCCGACAGCGCCGCGGACGAGCTGCGCAAGCAGCTCGCCGCCGCCGAGGCGCGCGAGGACGCATTGAAGGCGGCACTCGCCGAGCAGCAGGAGGTCTTCGAGGCGGGCACTGAGTCCGAGCGCAAGGTCCGAGACCAGCGCGAGACGATCGAGGCCGAGCACGCCCGGCTCGCCGAGCTTCAAGCGGAGCTGGCCGCAGAGCAGCAGATGTCGGCCGAGCGCCACGAGCAGGCCGAGGGGAAGCTGCGCGAGCTGAAGAGCTTCGAGCGCGACCGCTCCAAGTTCGCGAACGAGCTGGAGAAGCAACGGAAGGCGCTCGCCGACCGCGAGCAGAAGCTCAGCCGCGCCGAGCAGGAGCTGGCGACGCGCGAGCGCGCCGGGATCGTCAAGCTCGAAGGCCGCGAGCGGGCGCTCGCGAAGCGCGAGGACGAGTGTCGAGCCCGCGACAAGGAGGTCTCGGAGCGCGAGCGCAAGTTCTCATCGCGTGAGGCTGACCTCAAGAAGGAGGGCGCGCGGGTCGCAGCAAAAGACGAGGCCCTCGGCGAGCGCGAGGCCGAGCTGCTGCTGAAGCAGGAGCGGCTGCGCGGCGAGCTCGAGGCACTCGAACGTGACTACACCGACAAGACAGCAGTCGTCCGTGAGGCAGCGGCGCGCTCGGCCCAACTCGACCAGCGTGAGGTCGAGCTGGCGGCCCGCGAGGCGGAGCTGAACAAGGTCAAGGCAGAGCTCGCACACGCCCAACGCGACCTGAGCTTCGGCGCCGACCTCGAGCAGCGGGCCGCGCAGCTCGAGGAGCGCGAACGCGAGCTTGCGAACCGCGAGTCGGCTTTGTCGAGCCAGGAGGGCCTGACGGAGTCCCAGGCGAAGCGCCAGGATCGGCGCGAGAAAAGGCTCGCGTCGATGGAGGAAGCCATCCGCGACCGAATCCGCGAGCTCGACGAGCGCGAGGGCGAGGTCGACCAGCGGCAGGCCGGTCCGCGAGTCGGCCCTGGCCGAGCTCGAGGCGCACCTGACCCAGAAGGAAGCCGAGCTCGCCACATACGTCGGCAAGGCGCAAACGGAGCTCCAGCGCCGCGAGGCCGTCTGGTGGGACAAACAGCTCGGCCGTGAAGACGCCGACGGCCAGCCGGTCGAAGTCGACGCCGCCTAGGCGCCCGCTCCCAAGCGAACCACCGCTCCGCCAATCCGCGGCGCCGAGCCCAGCCTTGTAACAGACTGTTACTTTCGCCGCTTCGGGCCCACGTCAACGATCTCGACCTTTAGAGCGGCCATTCGGGACGTGGCGTTCTTTGCAACAGACTGTTACTTGGATCGAGTTGACGCTGCGCCCACGCGGATTTTCGAGCCTCGCTCGGCGCTGTCGCCTGGCTCGCTCGTCGCCTCGGCGGCGCTATTCTCGCTCCGTGGCGCAGCGTGTTCCTGCCGTGGGGGAGGTCACGGCGCGCCAGGCTATTCGCGAGCGAGTAGCGGCCACGGCCGAGCGGCATGCCGTAGTCGCGGTTGTCGCCGTCTGGGCCGCCTGGCTCGCTGCCGTGCTCGGAGTCGTGATCGGCGGCGTCGAGGCCGGAGCGATCTCGGACCCCCACCACATTTGGCCTCACTTCGGCGGGCCGCTCTGGCCTCTCTTCACCTGGGACTTCGGCTGGTACCACGGTGTGGCCGTCGACGGCTATCCACACGGTCAGGGCGGTCCCTTGTATGCGTTCTTCCCGCTCTGGCCGCTCATCCTGAGGGCATCGGGCTCGATTCCCGACTGGGCGGCGGCGTTCGCGGTCGTCGTCGCGGCCAGCGGCCTCGCATTCCTCGGAGTCGCCGCCTCGAGCCCCTCCGGACAGGGCCGGCGCGCGGCGCTCGCACTTGCCTGCTGGCCGGGCTCGTTCATGTTGCTGCTCGCCTATCCGGACGTGCTCGCGCTCGCGGCGGCCGCCTGGGCGGCTGCCCTCGTCCTGCGCGGGCGACCCTTTTCGGCTGGGGCACTCGGCGCCGTCGCGGCCCTCGCGCGCCCGACCGGCTTCCTGATCGCAATCCCACTCTTCTTCGTCGCGCGCGGCAGGCGCGCGCGCGCCGTCGCCGCTGGCGCCCCGCTCGCCGCGTCCGCGGCGGTGCACATCTACTTCTGGCGGCGAAGCGGCGATCCGCGCGCGTTCATCCACGCGCAGGAGCTGCCGATCTGGGACCGGAACGGCCCGAGCCGGGTATCGAAGTGGCCCGGTCACGTCGCGCACGCCTTCAGCATCCATGCCGCGCTGCTGATCGCAGGGGCGCTCGTGGCGACGGTGCTTATCGTGCTGATCGAACGAAGGCTGGGCCGCTGGTACGCCGCCGCGTTTGGCTACGCGGTGGTCGCCGGAGCGCTTCTCTTCGGCGCTCAGACGACGCAGACCCGGATCGAAAGCGCTGTTCTCGCGGTCGCCGTCCCGGTCGTCGGCCTGCTCTGGCGGTTCGGCCCTCGCTACCGTCCGTGGGCGCTATTCGCGACCGCCGTGATTGCGGTCTCGTTCCTGTCCGGAACAGTGACGAGCTTCGCGCGCCAGGCGCTTTTCGCCTTCCCGCTCTACTGGGCCGTCGCCGACGGGCCCCGGCCGCTACGCCACCCGCTCGTCGCGGCGATCGCTGTCGCAGCGAACGTGGCTTTCGCCCTCACGTTGGCGAAATACGCCCCCTAGCTCCCAGGGTCAGTCAAAGCCTCCATGCTTTGACGGACATAAAACAAACTGCGTGCTAGC
>Ga0209808_1001709_pt1 | contig 11368 bp, 8 predicted proteins | sample GraSoiAngelo_157_FD_186171 | JGI IMG/M metagenome (GOLD analysis project Ga0209808, IMG submission 186171) | Grasslands soil microbial communities from the Angelo Coastal Reserve, California, USA - 14_1009_16_20cm (SPAdes) (version 2) | ecosystem: Environmental > Terrestrial > Soil > Grasslands ...
ACCCGCGCACCGCGGTCGCGACGCGCGAGGAGATGCGCTCGCGCGCCCGGTTGATCGCCGCGCTCACCGCGCACGCGGGCCTGCCCGTGCGGCGGATCCTCGAAGCGGGCTGCGGCACCGGGATGCTGCGCGCGGCGCTGCGACGCCTGCTGCCCTCCGCACACTACGTGGCGCTGGAGGCGAGCGAGTATCTCTGCGAGCGCTACGGCTGGCAGCACGGCCGGATCGAGGCGTACCGCGCGCGGCTTCCCTTTGACCTGGTGATCTGCTACGACGTGCTGCAGTACCTCGATAAGCGCGCGGCGCAGCGCGCGCTCGAGAACTTCGGCAGGCTGTGCCGCGGCGTGCTCTACTTCAGCGCCCTGACCGGGCTCGATCTCGAGCGCAACTGCGATCCGCTGCGCACCGATGCCGATGTCCACCTGAGGAGCGCCCACTGGTATCGCGTGCGGCTGAAGCGTCGGTTCCGCGAGGCGGGCCTCGGGTTCTGGCTGCGTCGCGGAGCGCCCCTCACGCTCTGGGAGCTGGAGTGTCGCTGACGGGGGACGACTGCGCCGGCCTAAAGCAGGCGGCGCCCGCGAAACAGCGGATAGAGCGGCAACCCGAGGAGGATGAGGAGCACCGTCGCGATCGATTCCTTGGGGTTCCTGATGAGCGCGCTCACCACGATCCACACCATCACGAGGAGGAAGATCAGCGGCACGAGCGGATAGCCCGGCAGGCGGTACGGACGGGGCGCGGTTGCGAGCTTGCGCCGCAGCACCAACACCGCGAGCATCACCGGGATCCAGAACAGCGCGTAGGACATGACCGCCATGTTGGTGAGCTCATCGAAGGTGCCCGAGGCGGCCAGCAGCGCCGCCCAGATGCACAGCAGCACGAGCGACGTGATCGGGACGCGCGTGCGCGGGGAGAGCCGTGCGAAGGGCTCGAAGAACAGACCATCGCGCGCGGAGGCATAGGAGACTCGCGCGCGGGCGAGGATCGTGCCGTTCAGCGAGCCGACGGTGGAGATGAGGAACACGAGTGCCGCCACCGGCGCTGCGCGCGAGCCGAGAAAGGTCTGCACGGCGCGCGCGGCAACCGAAGGCGCCTCCGGGTAGGCGGTGGAGTTGGCGGAAGCCACCTGCCAGACGGGTAAGGCATAGAGATAGGCGGCGTTGACCGCGAGGTAGATCGCGAGCACCAGGAGCGATCCGCCGATGATGGCGCGCGGCAGGTTGCGCTCCGGATTCTGCACCTCGCTCGCCGCCATGGGCAGGTACTGCCAGCCGCTGTAGGCCCAGAGCGCCGCGAACATCGCGGCGCCGAAGCCCGCGAGGCCGCCGCTCGCCTGGTGCGGGGGCGGCGTTAGATTCGCCCAGGTGCCCGTGTCGCTGAAGCCGAACACGCCGACCGCCACGGCGACGATCGCCGCCACCTTGGCGACGGTGAGCGCGGTCTGCACGCGCCCGCCGAGCATGACCCCGGCGCAGTTGATGGCGGCGAACACCGCGATCACCCCGATCGCGACCAGCTGCCTCGTCCCGAGCTGGAGCGTGTAGTCGGCGCCAAAGAGGTGCACGCTGCGGGCGAACCACTGGGTGTCGAAGGGATGGATGTCGGAGATGAAGATCGCGACCGCGGCGCCGTAGGCCGCGATGCTCGCCCCGCCGAGCACAAAGCTGTTGCAGGCGTAGAGGAACCCCGGCACCTCGCCGAACGCGGCCCTCAAGTACACGTACTCGCCGCCCGCATCCGGCAGCAGCGCGCCGAGCTCCGCGAAGCAGAGAGCCCCGAGCATGGCGACCACGCCCGCCGCCACCCACGCGGCGAGCACCAGCGCGGGCGTTCCGACCGCCTGGGCCATGGCGGCGGACTTGAGGAACACGCCCGTGCCGATGGTGATGCCGACCACGAGAGAGGCGGCGTGGGTCAGCGTCAGATCGCGACGCAGCTCGAGCACGGTGGAGCTCACACCGCTATCGTACAATCCCGCGGGCGTTCACACGGAGGTAAAGCGATGGCAGAGCACGAATACCGGGCCACGATCCACTGGACGCGCGGCACCGCGGTCTTCACCGACAAGCGTTACAGCCGCGGCCACACCTGGCGCTTCGACGGCGGCGTCGAGGTTCCCGCCTCCTCCTCGCCGCAGGTGGTCCGGGCGCCGCTCTCGGTCGAGGCGGCGGTCGATCCCGAGGAAGCGCTGGTCGCATCGCTCTCGAGCTGCCACATGCTGTTCTTCCTGGCATTCGCCGCCGCCGGCGGCTGGCGGGTCGACGATTACAGCGATGAGGCTCTCGGCGTGATGGGCAAGAACGCCGCCGGCCGCATCGCCATGGTGCGCGTCAGCTTACGCCCGCGCGTCGCCTTCTCGGGCGCGCGGCTGCCCGCGCGCGCGGAGATCCTGGAGCTCCACACCCAAGCGCATGAAGAGTGTTATATCGCGAACTCCGTCACCACGGACGTGCGCTGCGAGCCGGTATTCGACGCGTGAGCGATGCCTGACACACTCGCGAGCCTTCGCGGCCCCGTGAGCTGCCGGCGCGGGGCCGCGCCGCTCGGCCTCACGCTCATCGGCGAGACCTCCGAGCACCCGGGCGAGCGCACCGAGCTCGCCTTCAGCGCGGCGGCGCCGGCCGACTTTCCCGAAGCCCTCGAGGGCGCGGTGATCGAGCGCGTGGGGACACATCAGTATCGGATCGCCAGCGCGCCGCGCGAGTGGCTGATCGAGGCTACCGCGGTACATGTGCACCGCGACATCGCCGTGCCTTTCTACCGCGCGCTCCCGCCGCGGCGCGTGCCGCTCGCGAAGCGGATCTTCTGGAGAGTGGTACTCGCGCTCGCGGCGACCCGCACCGGGCTCGCGCTGCTGCGGAGGCTCCGGCGCTGACGGCGGTGTCGACGGCGCTGTTGCGCTTTCCTGCAGCCGCTTCCGAGGGCCCGCGCCTTCCGCCAGGCGCGCGATCGGCTCCGGGGCTTCAGGAGCTGCGCGAGCCGACCTCGAGGATCTGGCCCTCGAGGAGCGGCTGGCGCCGCGCGCCGAGGAGCAACGCGTAGGCGCTGAACAAGGCGTGGAAAGCCCGCTTCCAGGTGAACTGCGTGAGCACGCGCGCGCGGGCGGCGGCGCCGATTGTCTCGAGGTCGCGATCGTAGAGCGCGACGATCGCCTCCGCCATGCCGAAGGCGGAGTTTGGCTCGGCGAGCACGCCGACCCTCTCGTCCACGAACTCCGGGAAGGCGCCGGCCCGCGCCGCGACCACCGGGCGGCCGCACGCCATGGCCTCGAGGATCACGAGACCGAAGGTCTCTTTGGTGCCCGCGTGCACGAGCGCATCGGCGGACGCGATCCACTGTGCGAGCTCGAGGCTGTCGCGCCGGTAGGGGAGCATCGTGACGTTGCGAGCGGGGCGCCCCCGGCGCTCGCCGCCGATCAGGAGCAGGTGATACGGGTGGCCGAGGAGCGCAAACGCCTGCAGCAGCACCGGCAGATTCTTCTCGGGCGAGAGCCTCCCGGCGTAGACCAGGACGCGCGCGTCGTCCGGCAGACCGAGCCGCGTGCGGAGCGCCGCGGTGCGGCGCGCGGGATTGAACACTTCGGCGTCGACGCCGAGCGGCTGATGGATGACGCGAGAGACGCCGAGGTTCCTCAAGTAATCGCACATTCCCCGGCTCGGAGCGAACACCGCGTCGAGCCGCGCGTACAGAGCGCGCACATAGCGCCCGACGAGTGGCTCGGCGAGCGCACTGCCGATGCGGCCGCCGATGATCTTCGGGACGTTCGAGTGATAGAAACCCACCACCGGGATGCCGCGGCGCTGCGCGACCTGCCAGGCGCACCACGCCGGATGGAACGCATCGCCCGCCTCGATGAGCGTCGGCTCGAGCGCATCGAGAATCCTCGTCCAGCGGCGCGGATTGAGCGGCAGGCGGTAGTTGAAGCTGGCCGGTACGGGGTAGCCCGAGAGCGTGCACAGTCCGCCGCGCTCGAACTGATCATCCCGCCCGGGGACGACGATCGTGTGCTCCCAGGAGGTGTGGGCGGCGAGCCACGCGTGCTTGGCCGTGAGATAGCGCTTGACGCCACCGCTGGTGGGCGAATAAAACAGCGTGGTATCAACAAGATGCATGGATTCTTCTGTCGCCCCTCGGTCCCCCGGCCGGATGCCCGCGCATTGCACCTGCATGACGGGGTGAGTGTCAAGCGCGGCCGGCCGCGCGGCGAGGGGCGCGGCCAAGCGAGCGGCGCGCGGGCTCTTAGCTCACGCCGGCTTGATGTTGGCGTTCAGGCGGAACAGGTTGTTGGGATCGTAGCGCTTCTTGAGCGCCGCGAGCCGCGGGTAATTGTCGCCGTAGGCCGCGTGCACCCGCGTCTCGCGATCGTCGGTGGCGGCGAGATTGACGTACTGCCCGCGCGTCAGCGGCTCGATCTGCGTCCAGGTGTGCCGCACCCACTCGGTCCTGCGCTCCACGTCCGCCGCGGACATCTGCCATGAATCGAACACCCCGACGTTGTGGCTCGCGCCGCGATTGAAATAGGCGCTCGCCTTCGGCGGCACGCGGCTGATCGCCCCGCCCTGGTGCTGCAGCCACATCGTGAGCCCGTCCGAGGGCGCGCTCTCGGTGGCGCCGACCATGACGTCGACGAGCGCCGGCGTGATGCCGTAGACGAGCCCTCCCTTGCCGTAGGCGCCGAGCGGACTCAACCCGCGCAGGTCGCCGCTTCCCTGGAGCCGATCGTAGGGCGTCGCGGCGAGCGTATCCTCGAGCGGCTTGCCGAGCTTGCGCAGCGGTCCCACCACACGCTCCGCCTCGCCGGGAGGACCGCAGTAGCAGACGTTGAATGCCAGCCAGCGCACGTTTTCCGGCGCGGTCCCCATCGCCACGTCCACGTACAGCTCGTCGGGCGCGGCCGCAATGATGTCGCCCAAGCTGCGCAACATCTCGCGGCCACCCGTGATGGGGAATTGGAGGTTGCCACCGTACATCACCGGGGTGACCTCGTGGAGGCGGAAGGTGAAGGAGGTCACCACGCCGAAATTGCCACCGCCGCCGCGAAGGGCCCAGAAGAGATCCGCGTTCTCCGTGGCGCTCGCGCGCCGCCACTCCCCGTCTGCCGTCACGAGCTCGGCTGCCACGAGGTTGTCGCAGGTCAGCCCGAACTTCCTGGCGAGGCGTCCGACACCGCCACCGAGCGTGAGGCCTGCCACGCCGGTGTCCGCGACGGTGCCGACCGGCGTGGCGAGCCCGAACGCGAGGGCTTCGCGGTCGAGTTCGCCGAGGAGCGCGCCCGCCTCGACCCGCGCCAGCTTCGCGACCGGATCGACCTCGACGGCGCGCATTCGCGAGAGGTCGATGACGAGGCCGCGGTCGCAACCTGACTGACCCGACACGCTGTGACCGCCCGCGCGCACCGCGGTGAGGAGGCCCCGGGCGCCGCTGAAGCTCACCGCGCGCCGCACGTCCGCCGCACCCGCGCAGCGCACGATGAGCGAGGGATGGCGATCGAACGCCGGGTTCCAGAGCCTGCGGGCGCTCGCGTAGTCGGGATGGGCGACAGTGATGAGCTCACCGCGCAGCCCCGCACGCAGGTCCTGGATGTCGGCGGACTTGAGAGTCAGCTCCCGGCCATCGAGCCCGACGGCGGGAATGTCCGCGCCGCCGTCCGCGGCGAGTGCGCGATGGAAGGGAATGGAGGCGGCGCCGAGCGCCGCGAGTCCCCCTGCACAGAAGGTTCTTCTTCTCATGTCGCCACCCCCCGGCGGCATGCAATGCCGTGCGAGCGTGCACCGCGGGCGCCGGCCAGGTCAAGCGCGGGTTTTACCCTGTCGGTCTGGCGCCGTGCAACGGCCAAGGGCGGTGCACTCACGGAGCGCGCGGCCGCCCTCGGTAACACGTCTGTGGCACACTGACACGCGACTGGAGCGCTTAGCGCCGTTCGTGGCCGGAGCACGCCTCATGATCGATGACACCGGAGCCAGGGTCGGCGATCTCGCGCGCTCGAAGGGAGCGGCGCGCTGATGGAGCGTCTGTCCGCGCTCTTGCGCCGCCTCGTCGTGCTGCAGCCCGGTGAGGCGCCGGCGCTCCTGGCATCGTTCGCGACGCTCCTCTGCATGTTCGCGAGCTACACGATCCTTCGTCCGGTGCGCGATGCCTTGGGTATCACTTCCGGGCTCGAGAAGATTCCGTACCTCTTCTGGGGCGTCTTCATCGTGATGCTGGTGCTGCAGCCGCTCTACGGTTGGCTCACCTCGCGCTTCCCGCGCGCCGTGTTCCTGCCGTGGGTCTACGGGTTCTTCATCGCCAACCTGCTCGGCTTCTACGTCTGGTTCCGGCTCGGGGCGGACCGCACCTGGATCGCGCGGACCTACTTCGTGTGGGTGAGCGTCTTCAACCTGTTCGTGGTGGCGGCGTTCTGGAGCCTGATGGCGGACCTGTTCACGCGCGAGCAGGCGGGACGGGTGTTCGGCTTCATCTGGGCGGGAGCCAGCACCGGGGGCCTCATCGGGCCGTTCGTCGCCCACGAGCTCGCCGTGCCTCTCGGCGCCAGCAATCTGCTGCCGATCTCGGCGGCGCTGCTCGCCGTGTCGCTGGTGTTGATGATCGCGGTGATCCGCCTGCAGCGCACACAGGCGGCCGCGGTGCGCGTCGAGGAGCCGCCGCAGGCCGATGCCGCGCTCGGCGGAAGTCTCTGGGCCGCCTTCGGTCAGGTCGTCCGCTCGCCGTATCTTCTCGGCATTGCGCTCTTCGTGCTGCTCATGACCTGGGTATCGACCTTCCTCTACCTCGAGCAGCAGGCGTTCGTGGCCAAGGCGTTTGCCACGGCCGATGAGCGCACGCGCTTCTTCGGCGGCATCGATTTCTGGGTGCAGGCGGCCTCGCTCCTGATGCAGCTGCTGTTCTTCGGACGGCTGTTCAAATGGGTGGGCCTCCGGGCCATGCTGGTGTCGGTGCCCGTCATCATGACCGCGGGCTATGCGCTGGTCGCTCTGGCGCCAGGCTTCATGGTGCTCGTGGTGGTGTACGCGGTGCGCCGGGTCGGGGACTACGCGCTGACCCGGCCGTGCCGCGACGCGCTGTTCACGGTGGTGAGCCGCGAGGAGAAGTACAAGGCGAAGAGCCTCATCGATACCTTCGTGTACCGCGGCGGCGATGCCTTGAGCGGCTCGCTCTACAAGGAGCTCACCGGCTCATTCGGAGCCGGTCCTGCGGCCATCGGCTGGCTGGGAGCTGCGATCTCGGCGCTGTGGAGCGTGCTGGCGCTCGCCCTCGGCAAGGCTCAGGAGCAGCGCCGCTCGGTGATCGCGCGCTGAAGCGGGCGGCCGCCACGTTCTCGGGTGCGCCTGCCGCGAGACACCGCGCTCTCGGGCCTTGGGGTTGAAGGCTACGCCGCGCTCGTCTCTCGCTCGTCGACCGCGCCTTCGCGCAGCGCGGTGGCCGCGGCGATGATCTCCGCGGCAGTTCCGATGCGGTCATCACGCGACTTCGCCAGCAGCCGCGTGACCAGCGTCTGATAGCGCGCGAGCTGGGGCGGCAGCATGGGGAGCGGTCCGCTCACGTGCTGTTGCAGCACTTCCATGGCGCTGTCGCCCGCGTAGGGCTTCTCGCCGGTCAGCATCTCGTAGCACATGACCCCGAGGCTGTAGAAATCCGAGCGCGCATCGAGGACCTCGCCGAGCGCCTGCTCGGGACTCATGTAGTAGGGCGATCCGTGCAGCACCCCCGTGCGGGTGATCGCGCTGGTCGCGCCATCGAGCGAGCGCGCCAGGCCGAAGTCGATGAGCGCCACGGCATCATTCTCGCGCAGCATCACGTTCGGCGGCTTCAGGTCGCGGTGCACGAGGCCCGCGGCGTGCACCACCTGCAGCGCCGCGGCGATCTTAGCGACGAAATGCATGGCCTGCCGCTCGCTCAGACCGCGCTGGATGCGCGTCTTGAGGTCCCCGCGCGGCAGGTATTCCATCGCCAGGTACTCGAAGCCGCCGCTCACGCCGTAGTCGTAGATCTCCACCACCAGCGGGCTTCTGACGGCCATGATCGCGGTGTACTCGCGCTCGAGGAATTGCCGCCCCGCCGCTTCATCGCGCAGCGACTTGCTCACCTTGAGCGCGACGTTGTATCCGCGCCGGGCGCTCGCGGCGAGATAGACCACCGCCTTCTCCGACTCGCCGATCTTGAGGCGCAGCGTGTAGCCCGGAATGAGCTGGGCGTCCGCTCCCGCGAGCAGCGCCGCCACGCCCGGGCCCTGCAGCACTTCGGCCGAGCCCGAGTCGGCCGGGGCCGCGGCGTCGGCCGCCGCCCCCGCCCCCGACGCTGCCGCGGCTGCCGGCGCAGCATTCACGGCGGCCTCGCCGTTTGCCCGCGCGGCGTCGCCCGCCGGGCTGGCGCCCGCCGCGGGGCTGGCGTCGGCCGCAGGGCTGGCGTCGGCCGCAGGGCTGGCGTCGGCCGCAGCGCCAGGGCCGGCCGCTAAAGCGGCACCAGGGGCTGCATCGGAGTCACCGGCGAGCGCCTCGGGGGTGGCTGCGGCGAGCTGTGCGGCGCGCGCCTGCCGCGCCTGGTCGCGCGAGTGGTTCGCGAGGCTCGCCAGACGGCGCGTAACGCGCCGCTCCACGCGCCGCAGCCCCAAGCGCACGGCGTTGTTGAGGCGCTCGGGAGTCAGCAGTCGCTTCGGCAGGTAGTCGAGCGCACCGAGGTGGAGCGCCCGCACGGCGGTGAGCTCGTTACCGTCCTCGGCGAGCGCGATCACCCCGGGAGTGACCGGCTGGGCGCGCAGCCGCCGCAACAGCGACAGGCCCTGCGACTGCGGATCGTCCGGGCTCGAGCCGAACGTGGCGGCGAGCAGCACCAGGTCGCACTCGCGGCCCGAGAAAGTGGTGCACCAGAGCTCGAACTCGCTGCGGTTCAGCAGGCTGACGCTCGTGTGCGGACAGAGCACATCCAGGTGGTGACGCAGCCACTCGCCGTAGCGGACGTCGTCGTCCACCACCAGCACCCGGGCAGGGGAATCCGTGGGCTGCTTGCTCATCGTTGCATCGCAAACCGCAGGCGCACGCGGGCGCGCTGACCGATGCCCTGGCCGGCTCGCATCACGGGCTGATAGCGCCAGCGGCGCACGGCATCGAGCGCCGCCTGCTCGAAGACGCCAACCGGTTGTGCGCCGACGACCGTGACGTCACCCACCGAGCCGTCGGGGTTGACGAGGAACTGCACATCCACCCAGCCCTCGAGACCGTGCTTGCGCGCCTCGAGGGGAAAGTCCGGCGGCACGTAGCGGGTGCGGGTGAGCGAGCTCGCGCTCACGTAGCTCGCGGCGCGTTGCGCCTGCTCCTGCGCGACGCCGATCGCGGAGTCGAGCTCGCCAACGGCCGCCGGGTCGGCGCCGGCGGTGCGCGCGTCGGTGAGCCAGCGGCGCGCGAGCGCATAGTCCTGAGCGCGCAGCGCGCCGCGTGACTCATCGAGCAGGCGCGTGTCGAAGGCGGTGCGCGCGAGTTGCGTCGCATTGTGCTCCGGATCCGTCTGCACGAGCTTCGCCAGATAGAACTGGGCGCTGTCGCCGGCCGGCTCGAGGAGGCGCCCCTCGCCGAGACGCTCGTTGAAGGCCTGCGCCAGGTGTGCCACCGAGTTGGCCTTGCTCGCGCCGCGCAGGCGCTGTGCCTCGGCATGCAGCACGGCGACGTCCGCCGGAGCCGCCCCCGCATCCGCCGCTGCGGCCGCCCAGCGGTCCGCCCGCTCCGGGTCGCCCGCGGTGAGTGCCTTGTCCGCCTCGACGTTGAGACGCGCGATCAGCGCCTGCGTCGCCTGCGCGACGCCGGGATCCTGCGGGGCGAGCGCGCGCGCCGATTCGATGTAGAAGCGCGCGTTGCGCTCGGCGGGCTCGACGAGGTGTCCGTCCGCGAGCGCCTCACGGGCGCGCTTGAGAAAGTCCGCGACCCCGCCGAGCCGCTGCTGCGTCAGCTGCTCGCGCGCCGAGTCGACCAGCATTGAGCGATGCCCGCCGCGCGCGGCATCGTCGAGCACCGCCAGTGCGCCCGCGACGTTGCCGGTTGCGGCGGCGCGTTGCGCCTTGTCGAGCACGGCGCGCTCGCGCTGGGCGCCGATCTGGCCGATCAGGAACGCCACACGCGGGTGTTGCGGGCTGATGGCGCGCGCCTCCTCGGCGAGCTGCTGTGCGCCGTCCAGGTGATGCTCCTGCAGCAGCGCCTCGGCTTCCGCCATGAGTCGGTCGATGACCTGCTCGACACCGTTTAGCGCGCGCGGATCGCGCGCGTTGCGGCGCAGAGCCTCGCGGTACAGATCCGCGGCGCTCGCGCCCGGCGGTGTCACAATCTGACCGGCGCCAAGCGCGTGGTCGGCGCGTGCCAGTAGGTTCTCGAGCACCGCGTCACCGGCGTCGGGAGCGGGAGCGGGGACGGCCGGGACGGCGGAGGCGGCGGGGCGCAGGCGATCCGGTGTCGTCATGGGGAGCCGGATGAGGTGGCGATCCACGACGAACCATCCCGCAGCGGCGGCAGTGCCGAGGAGCGCGAGCAGCAGCCACCACCTCGCTCCCTTCGGGGTGCGGGCTAGCGCTGCGAAGGTGCTGGTGACGAGGCCCGCCTGCGCTTCGCGGTGGCGCCGCCAGGCCGCGTCCACAAACAACCGCGCCCGCTGCTCGGAGACCGGCTTGTGAAGGAAGCGGTAGATCGACCCGTCGGTGATCTCCGTCGCGAGCGCCGCCTGCTCCTCGACCCCGCCCGCAACGATCAGCACCACGTCCGGGAACTGCGCCTCGAGCTGCCGGGCCACCTCTGCGGTGGGCGTGGTGAGCGAGGTGGTATCGAGCACCACGACCCCGGCGTGCAGCGCCATGAGCGCGGAGGCGAGATCGGTTTCGGAGCGGACCACGCGCAGCTCGTGCGCCGGATCCGCCACTCTCTTGAACGTGGCGAAGAAAGCGGGGTCGTGGGTCAGCACGAGCAGCGGCTGGCCGGCAAGCGTCAGCGGCGGTGCAACGTCGCGGGACGTTCCCGCTGCACGCTGCGCTTTGGAGTGAGAGGTGCCGGCTGTCACAATCTGAAACCCGCCCGTCGGCCTCAGAGCCCGGCCGCGGGGTACCATGACGTAATAAGCCTGGCCTGTCGCTAATGGCGGCGGGATTCTGTGAAACTGGTCATCTTGTGGGGTCGGCCGGGGTCCTTCGGTCCGCACGGGCCCCCGCATCCGGGGGGTCGGGGGCTGCGAAACCTTAAGTTAGGCGGGCGATCTGAGGGCTCATGCGACAGGTGCTTCGGGTAAGGCGTGTGCGGGCGGGGCGTGTGCGGGCGTGGGCCCTGGGGCTGGCGCTCGGGTCGGCGTGCGGGGTGGCGCTCGCCGCCGGCAACGCCACGAGCGTCGGCTACGCGCAGAA
>Ga0209808_1001710_pt1 | contig 11367 bp, 8 predicted proteins | sample GraSoiAngelo_157_FD_186171 | JGI IMG/M metagenome (GOLD analysis project Ga0209808, IMG submission 186171) | Grasslands soil microbial communities from the Angelo Coastal Reserve, California, USA - 14_1009_16_20cm (SPAdes) (version 2) | ecosystem: Environmental > Terrestrial > Soil > Grasslands ...
CGGCGCGGCCCTGCGGGACATCATCGCGGTGACGGCGCGCCGCTGGCCGGTAGCGGAGCTGCTCGTGCTGCCGACCCGCGTGCAGGGAGAGGGAGCGGAGCAGGAGATCTGCGCCGCACTCGCGCTGCTCTGCCGGGTGGAGGGCCTGGACGTCGCGATCATCGGCCGGGGCGGTGGGTCGCGCGAGGATCTCTGGACCTTCAACCACGAGCGCGTCGCGCGGGCGGTGGCCGCGCTTCCCGTCCCGGTGATTTCCGCGGTCGGCCACGAGACCGATGTGACGCTGTGCGACCTGGTGGCTGATGTGCGCGCTCCCACGCCCTCCGCCGCCGCGGAGGCCGCGACGCCCGACCGGACCGACGTCCTGGCCGAGCTCGTGCACCTGGGCGCCCGGTTGGCTCGCGGTCTCGCCGGACGCTCGGGGCGCGTGGCGGAGCGCCTGGACCGAACGTTCGATCGGTTGACTGGGACCCTGGAGCGTCGCCTCGAGCGGCACCGCCACGAGCTGTCGGGGCTGGCCGGCCGGCTCGATGCCCTGTCCCCCCTGAAGATCCTGGAGCGCGGCTACGCGCTCGCGCGCGACGAACAGGGCCGGGTCCTGAAGCGTGTCGTGCAGTTCTCGTCCGGGCTGCGGTTCCGGCTGCGCGTCACCGATGGTGAAGTGGCGGCGCGCGCCGGCGAGTCGTGATGGCACGCACCCCCTCGGCCCGCGAGCCCTTGAGCTTCGCACAACAGCTCGACCGCCTCGAGGAGATCGTGCGGCGGCTCGAAGCGCAGGAGCTCGACCTGGACGAAGCGCTGAAGCTGTTCGAAGAGGGCGTCGAGCGGCTCCGCGAGGCACGCGCGCGGCTGACCGCCGCCGAGGCGCAGGTGAAGCAGGTGCTGTCGGACCAGGCCGGCCATCTCAAGGTCGAGGACTTCGACGGCTAACCGCGCCCTCGAGGTCTACCTCCTGGACGCCCGCGCCCGCGTGGATGCGACCCTCGAAGCCTGGGGCGCCCGCGCCGACGGCTGGTGGCGTCCTCCGCTCCCGGCGGCGATCCGCTACAGCCTGCTCTCGACCGGCAAGCGCCTGCGCCCCACGCTGGTGTTCGCCTCGGCGGAGGCCGGTGGGGGCGGGGGAGCGGCCGGGGTGGCGGAGCTCGCGGCGGCGGTCGAGGTCGTGCACGCGTACTCCCTGGTCCACGACGACCTTCCCTGCATGGACAACGACGACCTGCGGCGCGGCCGGCCGACCACCCACCGCGCATTCGACGTCGGGACCGCCACCGTGGCCGGCTTTCACATGGTAGCGCTCGGCGCCCGCGTGCTCGACGCCGGAATGGCCGCACTCGACCTGGAGCCGGCCCGGCGCCGCACGATCGCCCTCGAGCTGTTCCGCGCGGCCGGAGCGGGTGGCATGATCGGCGGGCAGGCGCTGGATCTCGAGGCGGAGGGGCGGCGGCTGCCGGCGGCGCAGCTCGAGGACGTGCACCGGCGGAAGACGGGAGCTTTGATCGCGGCCGCGTGCGTGATCGGGGGACTCGCCGCCGGGGCGCCGGCCGGGGCGTGCGAAGCGCTCCGGGGGTACGGCGCGGACGTTGGGCTCGCGTTCCAGATCTACGACGACGTCCTGGACGCAACGGCGACCTCGGATCAGCTCGGGAAGACCGCGGGGAAGGACGCAGCGTTCGCCAAGTCGACCTTCGTCACCCTGCTCGGCGTGGGCGCCGCCCGGGCGGAGGCGGAGCGACTGGCGGCGCGGGCGGTGGACCGCCTGCGGCAGGCGGGGTTAGTTTCTCCTACGCTGGCGGAGCTGGCGCACTACATTGTTACGAGGCCCAATTGACGGTCGGAACGCGGAAGTCGGAACGCGGAACGGGTGCGCGTCCTGGTGTTCCGCGTTCCGCGTTCCCCGTTCCGCGCTAGACGAGGTGTGATGGCGCTACTGGAATCCATTCGGGGACCGGAAGACATCAGGCGCTTGGGGCGCGACCAGCTCCAGCCCCTCGCGGACGAGGTGCGCCGCCGGCTGATCGACGTCGTCTCGCAAACCGGCGGTCACATCGGCGCCGGCCTGGGCGTAGTCGAGCTGACCGTGGCGCTGGGGTACTGCTTCGACTCGCCCCGCGACAAGATCGTGTGGGACGTGGGCCATCAGGGCTACCCCTGGAAGATCCTCACCGGCCGGAACGATCGCTTGCCGACGCTGCGCCAGGCGGGTGGCCTGTCCGGGTTCCTGCGCCGCAGCGAGAGTCCGCACGACCAGTTCGGGGCCGGGCACGCCGGGACCGGCCTCTCGGCGGCGTACGGCATCGCAGCGGCGCGCGATCTCGCCGGCGAGCAGTTCAAGGTGGTCGCCGTCGTGGGAGACGGTGCGCTCACGTGCGGCCTCCCCTACGAGGCGATGAACAATGCGGGCCATTCCGGCCGCGACATCATCATGGTGCTGAACGACAACGGCATGTCGATCGCCCCCAACGTCGGCGCCATCAACAAGTACCTCGGCTCCATCATCGCGAGTCCGATTACCGTGCGGATCCGGGAGCGCGTCAAGGCGCTGATCGAGTCCGTCTCCCACATCGTCGGCGGTCAGAAGCTCGTCGACTTCGCCAAGACGATGGAGGAGAGCATCAAGAACTTCTGGTCTCCCGGTATGCTGTTCGAAGAGCTCGGGTTCCGCTACTTCGGGCCGATCGATGGTCACAACATCGCGCAGCTGGTGCAGACCTTCGAGATCGTGAAGACGCTCAAGGGACCGCGCGTCGTCCATGTGATCACCGAGAAGGGGAAGGGCTTCCCCCTGCCGGCGCCGGACACCGAGAAGTACCACGCGCGTGCACCCTACGACCCGGTCACGGGCGAGCTGCGACCGGTCAAGGCGGGTCCGCCCCAGTGGACTACGATGTTCGGGGAGGCGATCACCCAGCTCGCGGGGGAATACCCCAAGCTCGTGGCGATCACCGCGGCCATGCCGTCGGGGACCGGGACCGGCATTTTCCAAAAGAAGTGGCCCGACCGTTTCTTCGACGTCGGCATCGCCGAGGCGCACGCCACGACATTCGCCGGGGGCCTCGCCACGCAGGGCATCCGGCCTGTGGTCGCGATCTACTCGACGTTCCTGCAGCGCGCCTACGATAGCATCATCCACGACATCGCGATCCAGCAGCTGCCCGTGATTTTCTGCCTCGACCGCGCCGGCATGGTGGGCGAGGATGGGCAGACGCACATGGGCCTGTACGACATCGCCTATCTGCTCGCCGTGCCGCATATGACGGTTACCGCGCCGAAAGACGGCGCCGAGCTCATCGGATTGCTGCGCTGCGCGCTCGAGCACACGGCCGGGCCCTTCTCGCTGCGCTATCCGCGCGACAAGGCGCCGGGCGAGACGCCCCCGGCCGCCGAGGTGGCGCCCATCCGCTACGGCACATGGGACGTGCTCCGCAAGGGGCGGGAATGCGCCCTGCTCGCGGTTGGTGCGATGTGCCAGCCGGCGCTGGCGGCGGCGGAAGAGCTCGCGGCCGAGGGGATCGAGGTCACGGTGGTGAACTGTCGGTTCCTGAAACCGGTCGATCGCGACGTGCTCGACGCGCTGCTGCACGACCACCGGCTGCTCGTCACCGTGGAAGACGGCACCGTCACCAACGGGTTCGGCGCCTTCCTCGCCGCCCTGGTCCAGACCGTCGCCCCGGAAACCCGCGTCGTCCCGCTCGGTGTCCCCGACCGCACTTACGAGCATGCGCCCCGCGCGCAGCAGCTTGCAGAGGTCGGTCTCACCGGCGTTGGGATCGCGGCGCGGGTGCGTGCGTTGGCCGCGGAGCGATCGCTCACCCACTCATGAACGTCGGGGTCGTCGGCAACCCCAGCTACCGCGATCTCAAGAACATCCTCGCGCATCTCGCGCAGGTCGCGCCTCGGCTCGGGGTCACCCTGTACACCGAGGAGGAAATCGGGCCGCTCTGGCCCGAGCCTGCGCCCCCCCCCCCGCCGCTCCACCGCGCGCCGCAGCTCGACTGCCTGATCACCCTGGGGGGCGACGGGACCCTGTTGCGCGGGGCCCGGACGCTCAACGGCGCCCATACACCGATCCTGGGGGTGAACCTCGGTCGGGTCGGCTTCCTGACCACCGCTACCTCGCAGACCCTCGACTGGGCGCTCGACGCCCTCGTGCGCCGGGCCTACGTCACCGAGTCGCGTCTCGCCTTGGCGCCGTTCATCGAGGACAAGCAGGGCCGGAGTCGCGCCGAACCGATCGTGTTGAACGACGCCGTGGTGCACAAGGGCGGCGTGGCGCGCGTGATCCGGCTCCGCGTGTCCGTGGACGGCGACGAAGTCGGGCAGTACTCGGCGGACGGGATCGTGGTGGCCACGCCCACCGGCTCCACGGCGTACGCGCTTTCGGCGGGCGGACCGATCGTCGTGCCGAGCGTGGACGCCATTGTCGTGGCGGCCATCTGCCCGCACACCCTCGCCGTCCGGCCGCTCGTCGTGCCCTCGAACGCCGCCATCGCCGTCGAGCCGATTCCTCCCTGGACCGAGGAGGTGCTCGTCTCGTTCGACGGTCAGGTCGGCACGACCATGAGCACCGGCGAGCGGCTGGTCGTGAAGCGCGCCGCGCATCCGGTGCTCCTGGTGAGGCTCGGGCCCGAGGGCTTCTTCGCGCGCATGCGCAAGAAGCTGCAGTGGGGCGACCTCTCCGACCGGGAGCGTAAGTAGTGCTCACGGAGCTGCGCGTCCGCGACCTCGCCGTCATCGCCGACGTCACGCTCCCCCTCTCCCCTGGCCTCAATGTCCTGACCGGGGAGACCGGCGCCGGCAAGTCCATGCTGGTCGACGCGCTCGCCCTCCTGCTCGGCGAGCGCGCCTCGTCGGACGTCGTCCGTCCAGGAGCCGAGAAGACCGTTATTGAAGGGGCGTTCGAATTCGCCCCTGCGGCCCTTTCCCGCCTCTTGCCGCCCTTTGCCGCCTTGGGGGTGGAGCTGGACGAAGGCCGGCTCGTGCTGAAGCGCGACATCTCCGCGGAGGGGCGCTCCCGCGCCTGGGTCAACGGCAGCCCTACGACCGTCAGCGTTCTGGCGCAGCTCGGCGCGCTCCTCGTGGACCTCCACGGCCAGCACGAGACCCAATCCCTGCTGCGCCCCGACGCCCAGCGCGACATGCTCGACGCGTACGCCGACGCCGCGCTGGAGCGGACGGCAGTGCGCGATGCGCACGAGCGCCTGCACGAGCTCGAGCGTCGCGAGGAGGAGCTCACGGCCCGACGCGAGGAGGTGCGCCGCAAGGCGGACTACCTGCGTCATGTCGTGGATGAAATCGAGCGCGCGGCCCCTCAGACCGGCGAAGTGGAGTCCCTGGAGGTCGAAGCGAAGCGTCTCGCCCACGCCGACGAGCTGGGTCGTCTGTCGCGCGAGCTCGGGCAGGCACTCGATACCGCGGGCCTGTCGCGCGCGGCTAAGCTGTTCGCTGGCCTCACGCGGCTCGATCCCTCGGTGGCCAAGTGGCAGGAGCTCTTGGACGGTGCGTTCGCGCACGTCACGGAGCTTGCCCAGGCCGCGCGAGACTACGCCGCCGCCATCGAGAGCGACCCGCAGCGGCTTGGCGCCGTCGAGCAGCGACGCGACGTGCTGTTCCGGCTGACCCAGAAGTACGGTCCGGCGCTCCCCGACGTGCTGGCTACCCGCGATCGCGCCGCCCGCGAGCTCGAGCTGCTCGATACCGCCGACCTGGACCTGCGTAACATCGCCGAGCAGCGTGAAACGGCCGCTGCGGACTGCGCACGCGCGTACTCGGCGCTCACGGCCAAGCGGAAGGGCGGCGCCGAACGGTTGGCCACCGCCGTCAACGCGCTCCTCCCGGCGCTCGGCATGGAGGGAGGCCGATTCGCGGTACGATTGGTCCAGCTCCCTGCGCCCCGCTCCCATGGCGCCGAGGATGCCGTGTTCGAGGTCCAACTGAACGTCGGCCTCGAGGCGCGACCGCTCGCGAAGGTGGCCTCAGGAGGCGAGCTGTCGCGCCTGATGCTGGCCTTGAAGGTCGTCCTGGCGCAGCACGATGCCGTGCCGACCCTGGTATTCGACGAGGTGGACCAGGGTATCGGGGGTGAGGTGGGCGCGCGCGTGGGGGAGGCGCTTGCGACAGTAGCGCAGGGAACGCCGGGGGGCCGCCAGGCGCTCGTGATCACCCACCTCCCGCAGATCGGGGCGTACGCCAATCACCATCTGGTGGTGGCCAAGGGGGCCCGAGGTGGGATCGCGACGAGTGACGTCCAGGTCGTCAGGGGCGAGGCGCGCACGCGCGAGCTGGCCCGCATGCTGGGCGACCCCGATATGCGGACCGCTCTCGGCCACGCCGCCGAGCTGCTTAGAAAAGCTTCCGTGTCGCCCGCAGCACCAGCCGATAGATCGTCACCGCCGGGACGAGCCCAGCGCCGCTGACGGTCTGCTCGATCGAGAACCCTCCCTCGACGCCCGGCGTGTGATACGTCATCGCAAACCCGAGGCGGAGCCAGCGTTGCCCGGTGCCCGCGTCGAGCACGCTGGCCGGCGTCGCGAATCCCATGCGAGTCGCGAGCGCGACCGAGTCCTGCGGCGATTGAAACGCGTAGTGATCGCGCTGCTTGGAGAAGTAGCCCGCCGTGACCCCGACCGCGAATTCCGGCGCGAGGCGCACCAGCGGCGCTACATCCACTCCCACGTAGTCTCCAGGATCCCACCGCAGGTCCGCGGTGGCCGCGGCCGGAACCAGAAACGCGTCCCACGGCGCGACCCGGCGCACCTGCGTCCCCGGCCGCTGCGTCGCCGCGCGGACGGCCACATTGAGCCAGAGCGGTCCGACCGATAGCTCCTGCATCAGCCGTCCTTCGAGGTCCAGCTGGTGGTCGCCGATGTGCTGGATGAGCAGTTCGTTGGCCGAATCCTTCGCTCCCGTCGGCAGGCGCACCACCGCCTGCAGCGCGGCGGCGTAGTGCGCGCCGGCCACGAGCCGGTACTTCGCGGCAAGCTCCACGTCGCCCAATCGGTAGCGGAAGTTCCGGATGAACGGCACGCTGATATACCCGAACCCATTCGGATCGGGGCTGAGGAGGATCTGCTCGAACGCGGCGCCGCTGAGCGTGTCCTGTGCGAGCGCGACGGTGGTATCGAACCCGCCGATCCTGAATGTCAGGTTCAAGCCCTGCTGGATCCGCGCGACCGCGCTGTCGATGGCCTGGCCGGCGGTCGACGTGTCGAGCGGCAGGAACGGCGAGCCGGTCTGCCCCGCACCGTACACGGCGCCGTGCAGCGCGTCGCGCACGCCACGCCAGCGCGCCGAGCTGTCCCGCGCCGCACACGGGGATGGGGGCAGCGCACATCCCGCCGCCTGCTGGTCGAGTCGCACCAGCGCGGAGTCGAATTGCGCGAAGAACGCCGAGTCCTTCCCGCGTACCCCCAGCGTGTTCACCACCAGCGGGTTCACGCCGAGGTTGGCACCTCGGTTCGAAAGCTGCAGCGAGGCCCGCGTCTGCACGCGGACCATCGGGACCATGAGACTCACGGAGAGGCGCTTCGTGATGCCGAGCTCGGCGGTGGTGGGATAGGTGCGCCGCTCTTGGCGCACGTTGAACAGGCCCGCGCCGAGGCTCGCCACGAAGCCCGCGAGCCCGCTCGCGACGCGCACGTTCTGCTCGAGCCGCGCCACGACGGGGATGTAGCGGCCGCCCACCGTGTCTCCGGTGAGCGGGGCCCCGAGCTTCAGGCGTCCCGCATCGGTGAACTCGTCGTTCCAGGTCATGATGCGCGGGTCGAAGGTCACGCGCAGGACGCCACGGGCTGGGACGTCGGTGCGCTCGACCGCCTGCGCAGCGAGCATGGCCCCGCCCGTGAGGGCGGGGCTGACGAGGAGGAGGACAATGCGCAGGGTTCGCATCAGCAAAACGGCACCCGCCGAATGGCGGATGCCGTGTTCGCTACCCCGCGACACGCGTGGGGTTCGCGCTCAGGGGATCGGTGGGATCGCTGCGTTGTAATGTGCGTTGATCGAGTCTCGCAGCATTTGGGCGAGCAACCGTTGAGTCGACGTGCTGGGATGCACCCCATCCCGGCTCACCGCGGTGCCGAATGGCGCGGCGGTCGCGTTGGGGTCGGGGGGGAACGCCGGGAACGGTAGGATCGCCCCCGGGACCCCCGCCAGGGCTCGGAGCACCGGGTTGGGGTCGACGTACGCCCACCCCCGGGCGGTTGCCGCCTGGGCGATGGTCGCATTGTACTGAACGACCGTCCCAAGCAGGTTGACGACCTCCGGCACCGAGATCACGTGGGTGTCGGAGCAGTCGAGCGTGGTCGGTGTTCCACCGGCCGCCTGCGCCACGAGCGGCGCGCCGAAATGGAATGGGACCAGGACCCGCGCGGTGTCGCCCGGCTGGATGACGAGTGAATCCAGACAGTTCGGGAGGACCGTGAGCGTCGGGATGGACGCCTGGGCCGCGAAATATGCGCGACCTTGTGACGAGTACGGGGCGGCCGTGATTTGCACCACGCCGATCAGCAGGCCGCCCTGGATCGTGCCGAACGAGTCGAGGCTGTCCATGAAGGCGTTGAACCGGGTGGTGAACGTCGCGGGGGGCGTAACGTCCGTGCCGGCGTTGGCGCTCGTGTCCAGGATTGCTCCCGACACGTCGTTGTTGCCGATCCATACCGTCACGAACGTCGGCAGCACCTCGCGGGCGCGCTGCAGCTCGGTGCGCCCGCCGAGCAGGAACAGCTTGTAGGCGTCGGTGGCGGCGGGCGTGGGTTGTGGCGGGGCGTAATTCGTATTGAGCAGCTCCAGCACGTCTGCCCCGGGGAAGGCGACGTTGTTCAGGTACGGCGGGATGATCGGGCTCCGCAGGGAGCACGGTGGGGCCGTCGGTGGGCCGAGCCGCGTCGGCGGGTTCGAGAAGATGAACGTGATCGGCGACGGGCACCCATACAGGTTCAGGCTCGGGACGTAGTTGATGCTCGGATAGTAGAACGTCGTCCCCATGGCTCTCGCGAGCAGCACCGGATACGCAAGGCGCTGCAGCGAGTCGTTGAGTCCGCCGGATTGGAACCCGGCCGTGATGCTGTTCCCGAAGGACACGTAGCGCGCGAACATCGCGCCGCCGGCGTACGCGGGAGGCAGCGGGGTGAAGAGCTCGTCCTCATGGCAGGCCGCGGCCAGGAGCGCGAGGCTCAAGCCACCGGCGACGAGAATGCGACGGTGCGTCATCGTCAGGGCTCCCCTAGAACGCGTAGCCAAGCGACACCCCGAACAGGTGCGCGTGGAAGTTGTACAGGCCGTTGTTCATCCCGGTCGTCGCGGCACCAACGAGTGGCTCGCGCGTCCGGCCGCGCCGGTCGTTCTGCCTGATGAACTGGTAGGCGAGGTCGGCGGTGAGTCCGCGGCTCAGTTTGACCGTCGCTCCCGCCGTGAACTCGTTGCGGTTGCCCTCGGGCAGGAGCGGTGTCACCGTTTCGGCTGGAGCCGCTCCCCCGTGGTACAGATACCCACCCCGGAACGTCCACTTGGCGTCCTTCATCCACTCGGCGGCGAAGCGGAAGCCACTCGTGCCGTCGTAGCGCTCGAACAACTTTCGGTTGAGGGCGCCGGAGGCGTCCTGGGGAAAGACGATGTCGAGCTCATTGAACGAGTCCCACCACGTGTACTGGTAGTCCCCGAGCAGCGTCCAGCCGCTCGCGACCTTGTAGGCCACTCCGAGCGCCATCTGCGACGGGTTCTTGATCGTGGTCGTGACCGGCTGAGACCGGAACACGCCGGCCGACGGGTTGAACAGGTTGAGACCGATCCCGCCGCAGGATGCCGCCGGTGCTGTCAGTAGCGCGTCGATGGGACAGCCGGCCGGAATCGTCAGCGCGCCCACCGTGAGGTCCGCAGGCACGACGAGGCCGGTGAGCACCTGCGTGAAGCTCGCGGTCCCTGAGTAGTCGAACTTGGCCTGGGTCATGAAGCGGGCGCCGAAGGAGAGCCGGTCATTGACTTTGAAAAGCGCGCCAAAGTGGCCAGCTACGGTGGTCTTCGATGCCTCAAGGTGCGTGTCAGCGAAGTCGGTCCCGGGGGCGATCCCGAACTGGCTGAACAGGGTACCCGCGGGAACGCCGAGAGCCGTAGGCACCGGCGCGTCGGCCAGGTCGAGCCGTTGGTTCAGCTCCACGCTGCCGAACACCACGTCAAGACCGCCGCCCAGCGACAGCCACGGCGTCACCTGGTAGGACACTGTGGGTTGCACATACACCGATCGGAGGATGTTGTCGTAACCGGAGAACCGCCCGTCGAACGACAGCGGCCAGCGGGTCTGGAGGCCATACGGGGCGAACAGCCCGATTCCGACCCCCAACTTGGGCGTAACTCCGTAGGCGACGTAGACCTGCGGGATCGCGAGGAAGGGGTCGTCGAGACGCGTCTCCTGTTGCAGGATGTCGCCGGTGAAGCCTCCCTCTACATCGAGCAGGGTCACCCCGATCGTGGCGCGCCCGCCCGTGAGCCCCGCGAGCCCTGCGGGGCTGAAGAAGATCGCCGAGCCGTCGTTGCACGGCGCCGCCACCCCGGTGCCGGCGCGGCCCATTGAGCAGGCTCCTTGCTCGTAGAGCCCGAAGCCCTGAGCTCCGAGCAGGGCCGGAAACCCGGCGAACAGGACCAGCGCGTACCGGACGGACCGCCGCATACGTTTGTCTCCGGGTGGTTTTGCGAGAGATGGTGAAACGGGCTGGCCAACGGTACCATTCGCCCCAACCCTTGTCAAACCCATGCGTGGCAACGCGTCAGCGCTGTTCCGCACAACCTTCGGTGACGCGCCTCACGCCGCGGCCTCGGCGCCTGGCCGCGTCAACCTGATCGGCGAGCACACCGACTACAACGGCGGCCCCGTGCTGCCGGTGGCATGCGCGGCACGCACATGTGTCGCCGTCGGCCCCGCGGAAGCGGGTGTCCTGGAGATGGTCTCAACGCACGACGGACATGTCGCGCTGACCGACTATCGGGAAGGGCGACCGGTGGGCTGGGGCGCGTACCTCGCGGGGGTGATGCACGAGCTCGTCGCCCTGGGCGCGGCACCGCTCGAGGGCGGGGCTCGCATCGCGGTGACGAGCAACGTGCCCGTCGCCGCGGGCCTCGCATCGTCTGCCGCGCTCACGGTGGCCGCGGCCCAAGCGCTCAGCCTGCTCGGAGGCACGCGTCTCCACGCACGCCAGCTGGCAGGCGTGGCGTTTCGTGCCGAGCACGATCACGTCGGCGTGCGCTGCGGCATTATGGATCAGATGAGCGCGGCGCTCGCGCGACCGGGTCGGGCACTACTGCTCGAGTGCGCTTCGCTCGCGGCACGCCACATCCCGATCCGTGGCCGCCTGCTGCTCGTGGACTCGGGATTACGGCGGG
>Ga0209808_1001712_pt1 | contig 11358 bp, 10 predicted proteins | sample GraSoiAngelo_157_FD_186171 | JGI IMG/M metagenome (GOLD analysis project Ga0209808, IMG submission 186171) | Grasslands soil microbial communities from the Angelo Coastal Reserve, California, USA - 14_1009_16_20cm (SPAdes) (version 2) | ecosystem: Environmental > Terrestrial > Soil > Grasslands ...
CGTAACTGGTCGGATTGTTTGTTGCTGTAATTGTATACGAGAACGGGACGCAAACCTGGCCGGTTGGTGTGGTAGAGCTTTGAATGACCGGCGGCGGCGGATTGATTGTGAATGTCAGTGCGTTTGACGTCCCTCCGCCGGGAGTTGGGTTCACGACGGTAACCGATGCAGTGCCCACTGCGGCTACATTGGCAGCCGGCACGATAGCCGTGAGCTGCGTTGAAGAAACGAATGTCGTGACCAGGGCCGAGCCATTCCACTTAACCGTTGAGGTAGCAACGAAGTTGGTCCCGTTGACAGTCAGGGTAAATTGAGCGCTTCCTGCCGTGGTCGAGGTCGGACTAATCGAACTGATGGCCGGTACCGGGTTGTTGATTGTGAAAGTGACGGGTTTCGTGATGGTGCCGCAGCTGCTAGATGTTACGTTCAGCGTGACGCTGTACGTTCCTGCGGTAGTCGGTGTGCCGGAGATCGAACCTGTCGATGTACTAACTGTCAGGCCCGGCGGCAACCCCGTTGCACCGTAACCCGTGACATTACAACTATTCCGTTCAGTGTCAAACTAAATGAACCAGCGCATGTCGTGGTGGAGGTCGGGCTGATGGACGACAGCGTCGGCACCGCTCCCACCGCAGAGCTCGCCGCTGCTAACAATATTAAGAGTGGCAATATCCGTTTCATGGATTAATGGTGATGACCAACGTTGCCGTTGCTGTTCCGCTCGAGTTCGTTGCGCTAATGGTGACATTGTATGTTCCAGCCGAGCCAGTTGGCGGCGTGCCGGAGATCACTCCTGCGCCTTGTCCATTTCGTTTGAGCGTTAAACCCGGAGGCAACCCCGTTGCCCCGTAGCCGCTGATATCAAGCGGTGCCGAACCGGGCGCGGGCAAAACAATGACTCTATACTCATTGGGCTTGATCCGGCGGTATTGGTTTGCACCGTTAGTTGCCGTGATCTGATAGTTGAATGCCACTCCTACATTTCCGATCTCGGTCAGGGGGCTCGTGATGACCGGCTGGTTAGGGTCCGGATTCTGAGGATCCGTGTCCGTGTCTCTAAAAATAATCGTCGCATCCGGTGGAGCATTGAGCGTGTCGAGGTTGGCGTTTACGCTTACCTGATCAGAGTTTTGATAATGGATAGTCAAAGCTCCGGTCAGGGGAAGATTATGCGGATTCCAGAGCTGAACATAGTTCTTGACCTCGATCACGACGTGCCAAGTGGAAGTGGGGCTGGGTTGATACGCGTAAACCCAGTTATTCAGATCGTAGAGCGAGACCACGAAAGGATAAGCGCCAACCCCGCGGGCTGACGGGGGATTCTGATTGCCGTTCGGCATGAAGTCGGTCGGAGCATTCTGCGGAGACGCATAGTCGATGATATTGGCCGCAATGTTGTTTACGTAGTTGACAGTTCCCGAGTTCCCGCGCCCACCGCTCGTCACGGCCGTGCGGTTCTGAAAGTTTGGCAGCGCAGCACCTAACGGAGTCGCAAATCTAGCCGGAATATTCCCATGCAACTGGGACAGAGGATTCAAATTCGTCTTGGGCGCCCCTGCACTGCCATACCCGTACCCAAGCGGAACGAGGTTTTGCTCAGCGGTATCGATCCCTAAACGAACTGCGAGGTTTGGACCGGCTAGGTCGGGGGTGGTGGCTGCGATCTGTTGAACAGTTGGAACGGTAAAGAGAAGAGGGCGGCTGTTGATCAAAGTGGTTGCCGCCGTCGTATTAGGGTCAGTCTGCGGTGTGGGATTGAAAACGGTCCACATGGCAATCTCGTTCGGGCTAGTGCCGGTGGTTCGCGGCTGCCCACCCACTTGAGAAGCGTCGAGATAACCGTCCAAATCCTCGGCCCAATAGGCGTAGCGAGTGTAAGGCCCGGACGCGTTTTGTGGGTCACGCATTTCCACCCACTTCACGCTAGGTCCAGACGGACTCGGGCTGGGTTGGACCCACGGATAAAGTGCGGGCAGTCGCTGTGTTCCAGGGGCGTTCCACGCCGATGTGAAGTCACTTGCAATCGAATTTGCAGGAGGAGCTGGTGTGGGAACTGCGGGAGCGAATGGCGCCGTTAAATCAATTGTCGTTGTCTGACTCGTTGGCGTACTTGGATCCGTAGAAGAGGAAAAAAGCGGATAATAGGTTATGGTCGGACTGCTTCCCGTCGATGGCTGGGAAAGATAATAGTAGGCTGCTTTGTTGCCATTTGCGTCAGCCGGTCCGTCGGCTCGCACGACTAAGAATGTGTCGGTACCGGTGATAGAGCTCGTGCCGGTCGGGGTTGCGGCTAATGTCTTTGCCGCAGCCTGCAAACCATTTTGAACCGCGAGTTCCGCTTGATAACGATTGTTGTACGATGCAGCCGTGGCACGCTCGACCGACACGCTGGTAAAAACACCAACGGCGATCACAGCCATAAGCGCGACCATCACCAAGGTGACCACGAGCGCAAAACCGCGCCTGGAACCAGCCAACTGTGAATTAGGGGGCGAACCTATCATTGGAAATTGATCCGGGTGCGGAACTGGTAAGTGTGCGGGTTAACGAGATTCACGTTCATATTCATCCAGTCGGCCGGACTAGAAGACACACTCATGACCGTGCGGGCCGCCTGAGGGCTCATGGCATTGAAAGAAATTTCAATGGCGGCTGGCAACAGAGTGGGGATGGTGGCGGACTGATCGCAAATATAGGGATATGTGCTGATCAGAGTTCCGTCCGACTTGTACATGATGACATTGAAATTCCAAACGTAAGCAGCGACCACGTCATTCCTCGCATCAGCCGCGTTCAGATTGTACAAATCCGAATCCGCCGCGTAACCCACAGCGTTTTGCAAGGCACTAAAGGTGTGGGCGCTATCACGGAAAAAACGCCGAAGCGTATAACGATTGCCTTCCCAGCGGCAGTAGTAGCCGACTGCACAAACGTCCCCGACAGAAGGCGTCGGTGAACCGGCAGCTTTCACCGCGACCAGACCGTAAATCTGCTGATTGCCAACCGCTGGATCGGTATAAATATTTTCTAAGGCGAAATAAGCAGCCGGTCGCGTAATCGGACTCGGCGGGGGTGTTGGGACAGGGCTCGTTTGGATGTTCCACTGTGTGGGAACAAGATTGCTGAAATCCCGTTCGATCATCTGCAACGCCGCGCGCGCTTCTCGGAAAGCGTCGATCCGCTGATTTGCGCGGGATGCCGTGTTCAAGAGTGAACCGAGCATCGTGCCGAACAAGACGACGATGATGGCGGTAATGCCCGTCGCGATCAATAACTCGGCCAACGTAAATCCGCCTTCGCTTAAAGCTATGGCGCGACGAGAGCGCAAAGTGGAACGCTCACGTGGCATGGGAAGGATAAATCCGACCTTCTTATTTGGGCGGATCATCACCGGCTCAATACTTGGAAATGATCCGCACATAATCGCGGTAGGTTTGATTCGCCGCGAGCGCGTTTGCCGGCCAGGCTACTCGCAAGGTCACCAGATTCGCACTGGCCAGATCAGTGAATCCAGGCACCGAATTGTTTGTATAAATGAAAATTGCGTAGACCGCTCTTGTCGCGTCCTGAGTAAGTTTGCCATCGTTCTCTGCGTAAAGTGTAACCGCAGGAGTTGCGCCAGAAGAAGTCGTGAGATCAACCGGCGGCGTTGATCGTGTCGTGTTATCAGAAAGTAGAAATTGTACATTATTGAACTGCGATACCGCCTGCCCGGCAAGACTGGGGAAAATTGTCTGCGCAATTTGCGCCGCACGTGTTTCATCTTGGGCTGAGTGACCCGTTTGCAGAGCGGCAGGGAACAGAGCCAGGATAGCCACAACGGCGATGGCAATCACGCCGAGCGCAATTACAACTTCGGCTAAACTAAACCCCAGTCGTTTTGCACATCGTGTGGAGGGTATGGAACATTTCATGGTGTTGGCGTTGGCGTTGCCACCGCGTCGGCCGGTTCGGCACGTCCCGTGAACTGTGCGACCGCGATGTATTCGACGGCCGCCGGATTGCCGCTTCCGTCCTTTGTGGTCGCAACTTCGCTCCCGTTACTTACGTACCCTTCAAAGACGCCAAGCAGAACATTCGCAGCCGGTGCCTCGACTTCTCCATTCGAATTGAATTTTAAGCACCGAAATGCTGGTGTTGTTCCGGTGTCGGGCGTAAAGCCGAAGGTCGGCGCCGGATTCAGGCTGGCTGGATCGGCCAGGTTGGCTAAGGCAGCCGTTCCGGCCGCGCGCAGCGCCACTCCTGTTGGCAGCGCTTTCCACGGCGTGATTTGCTTCACGCTCCCGGGATTCGCCGCGTTATCTTCAAAAATTGCGTACGACTTATAGTTATAGCGATCTAACGTCGACTGTGTGGTTCCCGCGCCAAAAGTCGGGAAGACCACGTAACTTGCCTGGCTGGTGTTGATCGCCTCGGCGCGCGCTTGCTCGATCCCGCCGAGCAAGTTGGCCATCGCCGCCTTTCGCCCATTCGCTTTTGAGAGGGAAGTTACTGCTGGTATGATCGCCGAAAGCAAGATCACGATCATTCCCAGAACGACGAGCATTTCGACCAACGTAAAGGCGCGAAAGCGCCCACGTAGCGCCGGCGCCAACGTAAAAGCGGGAGCGAATTGCTTCCGCGAGCAGGTTTTCATCGCGGAAAGCGCCCGCTTATATTCTATTTGGACTGCGAGCGGGATCTCCATGCGTGTGGAGTAACCCGATCTCAACGACTCGCGTGAGGTCATAAGTTACACCGCGAGCGAAGACGAGCGGTCGAATAGCGGGGAGACATTTGGGGGCAGGGCCTAGGGGTGGCCGCCGATCGTGGCAAAACTGAGCCACCAAATCAAGTCTAAAAACACGAAAAAAACAGGCATTAGCGTAAAAAGCAGTTGGAAACACGAATTAACTGGCTTAACTAGAATAACCTGAGGGTTTAATGGCCCTTGGCAACGAAGCTAGTATCGGGCCGCGGATAGCTAAATTGGAGGTTAGCGAACGGCCTGGGTGCGACGAATAATGGCGGACGCTGGAGGGCTGAGGTGGCTACCGCGGCCGTTGCAGATCCTGCTCAATGGCCCCCGTACGGCGGAGGCATTATCGTACGGGCGGAACTGCCAAAGGAGTCTGTGCGCTGTCGCTTCGGTGAAGCAAGACCGAGAAAACGACTTGTTTCACATCTTCGACCTGAAGGACCGCAGTGAACGCTCAGCCTAACGCTTCCTCAGAAAGTTGGACCTTCAGGCTTGAAAATTTGCGCAATCGCCACGAAATGGCGCCGCTTTTCCAGATCCGTGAAGCGTCCCTACTCGCTTACCACTTCGAGTTGCTGGTCGATTATTCTTTTACTACCTCGACTTGCCGGTCGATTACTTGCCCGGTAAATCGGTCAATGGCGACGTGTACCCAGTAGCGTTGCTCGCCTTCGACTATAAACTTCGGCAAATCAGCGGCAGTGTTTGCAGTTGGTGGGTAGCGCCCGCTCTGTGCGATAACATCGATCATCAAATTCCACGTTCGTGTTTGAGTAACAGAAGCGATGGCGCGGGGAACAGCTTCTCGCTGAGCTTTAACAAGTTGATCAGTCTGACTAGCGTTAGTCGGCAAAATTAAGTTTGGTAGGCCAGTTCGGGAAACGAGACCGGACTTATTGAGAAGAGGCGCAGCGGAAGTCGCGCTGACAAGAAGCGGTGCCATCGTCTGCGCACTGTCAACCGCAGAGGTCGCTTTTGAATAAACGTTAGCGGAATTAAACTCATCCCAAATGCTTCCAGCAAGAATCGTTTGCATAGGCGCCGCCTGCTGTGTGTTCAAGTTTATGCGACCGGCAACCATTACAGGTTCGTCGACGATAGAGAATACGTCGAGAAGACCAGAATCAGCACTCCTGTCGGAAAACAGATCCAAGCTCTTCCATGGTAAGTCACGGAAGGCATAGCCTAGCTCGGCAACGCTGCGAAATGGACGATTCAGGATAATAGGATGATAGACCAGAGCGGTCGTGTAGAACGGCGTTGACGAACCTGTAGTATTGTTCGCTGGATCGGCATAACAGTTGTCGCCTGGCCGAATGATGCCGTCGTAATCGGCGTAACTTGTCGTAATGGCGTTCCGGATGCTATTCGTTTGACCATCATTGATGCAGAAGGTCGCTGGATAGTAGGGCGCAGCAGCGAATCGGAGAGGCACGTGCTCTAGCGGATTGCCGGCAACGGGAGGAGTTCCATCCGCAGCCGAGCCCCCGTAGCCGTTTGGGACCGTCGAGGAAGCACTCGGCCACACTGAGTTCGTTATTCGCGCGGTGATTGTTAGGTTCGGATCGACCTGAAATATCCCGAATCGCGTCGCACGTGGGTCGGCCTTCATAAAACAATATGGAGGTGACTGCGTGAGTCGGCCCGTATTGAACTGATCATTGGTACTGCTCGGAGTCCCCGACAGCGAAGAGGCCGTCCGAACAGGTAGTGTTGCTCCATAAATCCAAGAGCTACGATCATTGATACCGATAAAATGATTGTAGGGTACCCAGTTGCTCGTGCCTGCCACGTTGTACTCCATCGTCGCATTGAATTGGTGTGTTGAATCAGTGCCGAAGTATAAAACGAGTTGTGGCGGGTTTCCTGATGCTGCTGGCGCCAAGGTATAATTTGGCAGCCGAAAGCCAACGTATTGCGAAATAGCAGTTCCGCTTCCAGGGGTCGGCAACTTCTCAAAACCCGGAAGCGACGCCGACCCGCTTGCAGGGGCGGGAGAAACCGCTGGACTCGCCGCTGGGGCAGGCGTCGGTGTCGGTGAGGGTCCATAGGCGCCGATCACAAACGTCATAGATTGGCCGGTAGCTGACGAAATCACCGGTGCAGGGTTAGCCGTTTGATACGTCTGCCCATTTCCACCCGTAAATGTAGCGACGTTGCCATCTGCCCGCAGGCGAACCTGCGGCGGGCTTGGCGACGGATTGGGGCCGGTATGCGGATTCGAAAGCTGAAACAGAAGATAAGTCGCCCACTGCGTGGCGCCGGAGGGGCTTATTCCACTAATCGGATACAGTTGGGTAATGTAGGGCAAGCTCTCCACACCATAAGCAGTCCACCAGTTTGTGCCGGCGGCAGCCGGGGGCTTGAACTGAATTCGAGTCGGAACAGAATCCGGATCGGCTTGATCAAAAATTGCGGCGCCGATTGAAAGAATGTGATGCGCCTTGTTGGACATGTGCACGTCGGGAAATACCGATGGGCCCGGTGAAGGCGCTCCAGTTACTCCGGTAGTTACAGTGCCAGGAACTGCAGTATTTTGACCCAGCGACCCATCGAGTATACTTGCTCGAAGCAGCTCAAAGAAATCTGGTTCCCGATTCTCGGAAACTGCTCTGTCCAACCCCTTGATATCTGATGCCGGACTGCCGCCAGGATTACTGACGGGATCGAAAGTTCCACCTGGGCTGGCCGAACTTGGCGAGATATATACCCATTGTTGACCGACACTTGGAGTGGTTCCCGACGCCGGAATGTAGGACCGTGAATCCCATACCAGACCGAAGCACTTCTTGATGTTAGTCGGCGTGCCCGCCTGAATAATGGAGAGCGGAACGCCCAAGTTTGTTAGTTGAGTGATAGCAGCATCGCTATTGTTTGCGGTATATACGACCGCACTCGGGCCCTTGTAGGTTATCCACGCTAGCCGGCTGAGTGGGAACCGCGTTTTGATTAATGGTTCGCCCCCGTTCGCGGGGGTACCGTCGAAACGAGTGAATATTCCGGTTCCTGTTCCCTGAACACGACGTAGTAGAAAGTTCGGGTTCACAGCGGTCGTGCTCGAGGCAAGTGCCGCGTAGTCAATGCTGCTGCCTGCCGGAGTTATAGGTGAAAAAGAGGGTGAGTTAGTTTCTCTCGAAAAGGTGCCAAGGTATTGAAGAGCGTTAGATGAGAAGCCCGCTGCTTTACGAAACTCAATTAGCTGTTGGCGGTTCAGAAACATTTGATCGGTTCGCCCGTTCCACGGGTATGGCGAGGGACTTGGAGTGCTTCTTACGGTGAGAAACCCGGTGGTATTGTTCGTGACGAAAGTATAATAGCTAGTCGCCGTCGCCGATCCCTGGAGATTGCTGGCGAAGTTCGTGTCCGAGAATTTGTTTGCGGCTTGCGTGGTGGCGTAGTTCCGCCACCCGATAATTCTGTCTACTTGGTACGGGCTGCTTGAATTAGGAAGAGGATACTGTCCGAGTGCAGTCAGGTCGGCGAATGCGATGGAACCTTTTCGACCGGATTGAATCGCGTTCGTTCCGCTTGGGTAACCGGCAACATTTAAGTCGGCGAGGCCGCCTTCGTCATAGAGCGCGTAAGCGTAGCGGCCAACAGGACTGACTGTAGTACCGTTCGAGTCGGTTTTTGGGGTTGTAAGGACAGCAGCGCCTTCCTCCGCAGTGACCATCACCCAGTCCGGGGGGGCGAACGAGCTGACAGGATCGGTCTGGTCGTCACCGGTATTAAGCTTAGGAATTAAATAATGCTTGTTCCAGCGCGCAAGTGTTATTGAACGGTTGTTGGCCGAAACATCGGAAGTTGAATTGACTGCTGACGCTCGACTTCCCAGGCCAGGAGACGCAATAGGGTCATCGCGAACGCTACGGCGAACCAAATTTGGAATTGGCGTCGCTCCAGCCAGCGGCGTACTGCTACGTTTTGGCACCACATTGGGGCTAGGAGACGGACTCGGATTATAGAGATAGTACGGACCCGGGCTAGTTGCTGGGCCGAAACTAGGCGCAGGACTGGCCGATCCCTTGATGATTTCCTGCCTGAGATCACCGAGAATTATTCCGACGGCGCTGGCTGCTAGCTGGTCAGCATTAGACTGATTGAAGCTCGTATGTGCGATCTGCCGATCAGTGATTGTTTGTGAAAAGTAGGCGACAGTCAGGCCCGTAAGTAGAACAACGAAAGCGAGAACAATGATGAGTGCTGCGCCGTGTCGGGATTGAGACAGAGCTCTGCGCATGTTATTGAGTCCGCAAGTCGTAATAGCGGCAATAAACTCGAATCGCCGACGCCGCAGGAGGTGGAAACTTTGAAGGAGCGCTAGTCTGCCCAGTCTGCGCGACAGTTTCTAGCACCGTATTCCATCGATACTCTATATCGCCAGCCTTTTTGGCTCCGCCGACACCTCTTCCCGGTGCGGTTTTAAAGTCGTCCAGATCGGAAGCGAGATCGAAAAGGCCTGTGGCGTTTGTGCTCGAGACAAGCGAACGACTTGTCGGATCTATCACGGCAATGGCGACTCCAATCGCCTGAACGTCTGTGAGCCCAATCCCCGAGGGCGTGTCAATTGTAGTCTGCGTTGGCCGCGCATCTGTATCCCACGGCACGTCTGTGAGATTGCCATTCTTGAGCAAATACCAGTATTCAAACCGAAAAACCTGCGGACCTACTATTTCATAAGCTGGGTCCCGACTTTTAGGAGTACCATCATTATTGACCGCGGCATACCACTGTTTATCCATTGCGGCTATCGTTTGAGGTAGAAACAGAATCGGAAGATTGGTATTCGCGTTGTTGAGCCCTCCAGTGTCAGCACCATTCCACCATAAGCCTTTAGCCATCCGCTCGAGCATTAGGTAGGATGGTTGTGAACTATCAGCATTGATTCGATATGCGACTAGCCAGACTGGACTTCCCTGCGACACCGAATTTGCGTAAGAGGCATAGTAACCCGGTATTACACTAAAGACGGCGAGTTGATCGCTACCCTGTTGCCCAGTGTCAAGTTTGTGACCGTAACCGTGACCGTTACCGTGACCATTATATCCGGTCGGTTGCTTGATGTAGTAATCGATATCGGTACGCTTGAGCATTTGCGCGATGTCCAAGCCGATTCGATCCAATACGGCTCTCGCTTGAGTATCGGCATCGATATGTTTGGTTCCAACACGCGTGATGGCAGTCGCACTGTTAGTAAGCTGCGCGACAAAGACGGTCAGGATCACTAACACGGCGACGGCTACCATGATTTCGACCAATGAGAACGCAGCCGAAAGTCTCTTATCGGTCAGGCGGACTGTTGATCTGCGCTTCATCGATTGATTGCGACAAACATTTCTACGGAACCAGCTGCCTTGGTCATGTCGGCTTGCTGTGCGGGCCAGCTGACTTTGATGTCGGCCAGTGAGGTTGTATCGGTGGGCGGGAGTCGATAGGTGATGGTCGCCCTGAAGATCGCATCAGATGGTGCGGTCGTTTGGTTAGTGCCGGTAGGCTTTCCGTCGTCGGTAAAGAAAACGTAATCAGGAGTAGGATCCCAGGGTCCGCCATTATGCGGGTGGAGTGAGAACTGTTTGGATACTTGCCCAGGGGGGAGACGAGCGGCAGCGCGGAGATCGGCAGCGATCTGGGAAATAATACCATTAGCGTTAGTCTGCTGCGTTGATGCCTGGTTGGTTTTTAAGCTAACTGGCAACATGCCCAGAATAATGAGCAGACTAAAAGCGGCAACGCCTAGGGCGAGGGTCACCTCGACGAGAGAAAAAGCTGAAGAGTAAGGGTGAGAACCTTTCATCGACGGTAGACTTTTACATTGCCGGCAACGCCGTTGAGTTGGACAGCAACGACGTTGCCGGTGAAGTTTCCTGCGCTTGGGGTTGGTGTGGGGGCGACGTTCCCGTGCGTTGGCAGCAACCCAATTTCAATCACCGGCCTTACGTCATAGCTGCTGTTGATTCGTCCTTCTCCGCGAGGATCAAATTGCAACGTCTTAGTAAATGTATATTGGGCGGTTGGGACAGGGTTGCCTACCGGATACTGAAGTGGAAATTTCGAACTACCGTTATTACTCACTGGCGCGGTGTTCGGGGGTGACGCATTGAGCTCGCCAAACCGTGAATCGTTATAACCGACAACGGGGTCGTTTTGCACCGCGGGCCGAGTGTCGAAGGTATTTCCAGGCGTTCCTGTCGGAATTGCAAAGAGCGGTAGATGTACATTGTCGATTTTAATCAGTTTGCCGACCTGGATGAGCCTCGCAATATCGAGGCGATTCGTGGGACTCGCCGCTGCAGTTGGGTCGAAACCTTGAACGCCATCTTTCGCTGCGACGATCGATATGACTAACCTTCCGACTCCGGGCGTTGGAGGATTTGTTGAAGGCTGCGACACATCCTCTTCATAAAAACCGACCCATGTATAGGTATTGTTAGCCATCGCGTACGTGCGCGCTTGTTCGAGCACGCCTTTGATCGTGTAAGCGGCGCTGGTAAGATCGCCGGCGCTTTTGATAGAAGTGAATGCAGGCAGAATAAGGGCTGTGACGAGAACGATGATGGCTATTACCACCAACAGCTCTATCAAGCTGAATCCACGTTGTCCGATGGCGTAGGAGTGTGTCT
>Ga0209808_1001713_pt1 | contig 11356 bp, 7 predicted proteins | sample GraSoiAngelo_157_FD_186171 | JGI IMG/M metagenome (GOLD analysis project Ga0209808, IMG submission 186171) | Grasslands soil microbial communities from the Angelo Coastal Reserve, California, USA - 14_1009_16_20cm (SPAdes) (version 2) | ecosystem: Environmental > Terrestrial > Soil > Grasslands ...
AAGGTGATCGTGATCGATCCGTTCTTGACGAACAACCCAAAGACGCCCCAGGACTTCAAGAACCTCGACAAGCTGGGCAAGGTCGACGTGATCCTGATCACCCATGGCCACGCCGATCACCTCGGGACGATCGGACGCACCGACGGTTCGAGCGACGCCGCCGATCTGGCCAAGCGCACCGGCGCCAAGGTGTTCGGGCCGGCTGGTCTGATTCAGACGATGATCGACCTCGGCTGGGTCAGCGCCGAGCAGGGGATCCGCTTCGGCAAGGGCGGCACGGTGACGCCGCTCGGGCCCCAGATCAAAATCACACAGGTGCGGGCCGAGCATTCGTCGGAGGTCACGCTGGTCGACCCGACGACCAAGAATATCATTCCCGGCGACAAGCTGACCTTCTAGCCGGCGCCAGCCGGCTCAGGGACGCCGACGACACACGGCGAGGTGCATTGCCGTACATCGCGCGTAGAATTCCCCGACATGGACGAGCGTCCGGCGGAGCGCAAGCTTGCCGCGATTCTGAGCGCTGACGTGGAAGGCTACAGCCGTCTGATGGGTGAGGACGAGCTGGGGACCGTCCGCGCGCTCACCGAGTATCGTGAGGTCATCAGCGCCGCGGTCGCCCGCCACGGCGGGCGCGTCGTGGACTCTCCGGGCGACAACGTCCTGGCGGACTTTGTCAGTGTCGTCGACGCCGTTCAGTGCGCGGTCAACATTCAGCGCGCGCTTCAGTCGCGCAACGCCGATCTGCCGCCTCCCAGGCAGATGCGCTTTCGAATCGGTATCAATCTCGGTGACGTCATCGTCCAGGGCGAGCGGCTCTACGGCGACGGCGTGAATATCGCCGCCCGTCTGGAAGGTCTGGCCGGGGGCGGCGACATCTGCATTTCCGGCACGGCCTACGATCAGATCGAGGGCAAGCTTCCGTTCGCGTTCGAGTTCAGCGGTGAGCACACGGTGAAGAACATCGCGAGGCCGGTCCGCGTCTATCGCCTCCATCTCGAGCCCCGTGCGCCCCCGAAGACGTCAGCGAGGGCCGGGGGCGTCGACCGACGAGCGTCGATTCGAGTCGCCGCGATTCTGGCGATCGTGATGCTGCTGGGCGCCGGCGGCTGGGCGAGCTGGCGCTGGCTCGGGCCTTCCGAGTCGGCCGGGCTTGCCTTGCCGGACAAGCCTTCGGTGGCCGTGCTGCCGTTCGCGAATGTGAGCCAGGACCCGACGCAAGAATACTTCAGCGACGGCGTCACCGAAGACCTGATTACCGGTCTCTCGAAGATGTCGGGTCTGTTCGTGATCGCCCGGAACTCTGTCTTCACGTACAAGGGCAAACCGGTGAACGTACGCGAGGTGGGCCGTGACCTCGGTGTGCGGTATGTCCTGGAAGGCGGCGTGCAGCGTGCGGGTAATCGAGTGCGGATCACCGCTCAGCTGGTGGACGCGAGATCGGGATATCACATCTGGGCCGAGCGCTACGACCGCGAAGTGGGCGACATCTTCGCCCTGCAGGACGAGGTCACACAGCAGATCGTCCGAGCCCTGGCCGTCAAGGTCACCCAGGCCGAGAAGATTCGCATCGGCCGGCCGCCCACGGGTGTGCTCGAGGCCTACGACCTGGTGCTTCGGGGCCATGACGAGCGAAAGCATACGACGCGCGCAAGCAGTGCCGAGGCGCGGCGGCTCTTCACACAGGCGCTCGAGCTCGATCCCCAGTATGCGGGGGCCTACGCAGGCTTGGGCTGGACGCTTCTCCAGAGCTGGCAGTTTCTTTGGAGTACTGAGCGGGAGACTCTCGAGCGGGCCCGTGAGCTCGCCGAGCGGGCCATCGCTCTGGACAACACGCTGGCCGACGCCTACCGTCTGTTGGGACAGATCTATCTGTGGGAAAAGGCGCACGACCGCGCCATCGCCCAGGCAGAGCGTGCCGTCGCATTCGCGCCGAACGACGCCGACAGCTACGAGACACTGGCGGAAATACTCGGCTGGTCGGGCAGAGCCGAGGACAGCATCCGGCTCATCCGTCAGGCCATGCGTCTGAACCCACGCTACCCGTTCTTCTATTTGTGGACGCTCGGGCATGCGTATTATCTGGCCGACAAGAGGCAAGAGGCCCTGGACGCCTTCGGCCAGATCGTGCAGCGGAATCCCAACTTCGTTCCGGCGCATGCGTATCGCGCCGTTGTCCTGAGCGAGCTTGGACGGACAAAGGAAGCACGGCAGGCGTGGGACGAGGCGGGCCGCATCAGCCCGGGCGCATCGATGTCGAATCTCCGTGACCGGCTTCCCTACAAGCGACCTGCCGATCTGGACCGCCTTCTCACCGCCGCGCATCGCGCCGGCATGCAGTGAAGCCGCACGACGCCGGGAGTGTCTGGACCCGACCAAAGTAAGGAGTATCCCAACCCGACTAACGTCGGGTAGCAGGGGCCCGCCTGACCACAGTACCCTCCTCGACGACGGATTCGATTCCAACGTTCGCCGACGACAGCGAGGACTCGAGATGGATCTTCAGGTGGTGCTCGAACGCGAGACCGACGGCATCGCTGACCGGTGCCGGGCCGACAGCGAGTTCGACCTTCTGGAAGCGCTCCGGCATCGCGAGCCGATGGCGGCGGAGCGTCTCATCACTCGGTTTGGGCAGCGTGCGTATCGCCTTGCCAGCCGCATCACCGGGAACGATCAAGACGCGGAGGAGGTCGTGCAGGACGCATTGTGTACCGTGGTGCGAAAGATCGATACCTTCCGCGGCGAGTCGGCCTTCGGGTCCTGGCTCTACCGCATCGTGGCGAACGCGGCCTACCACAAGCTCCGCGGCCGGCAGAGACGCTGGCGAGAGCTTTCGTTGGATGACGTCCTGCCGCGGTTCGATGCCAACGGCTGCCACATCGCCCCCGTGGCCGACTGGTCGTCGCGCGTGGACAATCCTGCCATGCAGGCCGAGTTGCGGACGGCGCTGACCGCGGCCATCGACGAATTGCCCGCGACCTACCGGAGCGTGCTGGTGCTCCGCGACGTCGAAGGACGGTCGAATCTGGAGATCGCGCAGGCGCTCGGGCTCAGCGTCCCCGTCGTGAAGACGCGCGTGCATCGCGCCCGGTTGTTCCTCCGGAAGCGACTGGGCGGCTTCATGACGACGATGGACGCACCGACCGCCATCGCCTACGCTTCATGAGGACGACCGCGGTCAGCCAAATCACGTACTTGAAATCGTGGGCCGCCGACCGTTAGGGGTGACCGAACCCGACGAAGGTAGGGGTAGACACCCACCATCCGGCCAATTAGCATGGCCGCGACTCTGACCGGTGCCGAAGACCGGCCATCACACATGGGCACGCACGACGAGCGGGTGGTCTGCATCGTGGACGATGACGCGTCGCTGCGTCGCTCCCTCAGGAATCTCCTGATGTCGGTCGGCTTTCTCGTCGAGACGTTCGAGTCGGCGGAAGCCTTCCTGGAGGCGGCCGGTCGAGATAGTATCGGCTGCGGCTGCGTGGTGCTCGATGTGCGAATGGCCGGAATGAGCGGCCTCGACCTCATGAGACATCTGGTCGCCGCCGGCTCGCGCATCCCGGTGGTCATGCTGACGGCTCACGCCGACGAGGAGACGCGCCGCCGATCGCTCGAGGCCGGTGCGGTGGCGTTCCTCGAGAAGCCTGTTCGAAGCGCCGCCCTCCTCGACGCCGTACGGACGGCACTCTCCTCGGTGTGATGCTGAAGGGCGGTTGATGCAACGCCATGTCGCCCAGTTCGCTGTCGTCCGATACGGCGTCGCCGTGTTCTGCGTGGCGGTGACGGTGATCGTGGCGCTGTGGCTGCGACCGGTGGTGGTGGCCGCCGCGCAGCTGTTGTTGGTGGCGGTCTTGATCACGGGCTGGGTCAGCGGTCTGCGACCGGCGCTCGTTGCCTGGATGTTGGCCACGTTGGCCTTCGAGTACTACTTCACGCGTCCGTTCGACTCCCTGAAGATCGAATCGGCCGAGCTGCCGCGTCTGGTGATCTTTACGCTGCTGGCCGCGCTGTTGGCCACGATGAGCGCCGCGCGACGCCGGGCGGAGGATGCCCTGACGCATGCCCGGGCGCAGCTCGAGGCGCGAGTGCTCGAGCGGACAGCGGAGCTGGAGCGCAGCAACGAGCGTCTGCAGGGAGCCGCCGCCGAGGCCGTGACTGCCCAGCACCGATTCAGGGACCTGGTCAATTCGGTCGACGGGATCGTCTGGGAAGCAGACGCCACGACCCTTCAGTTCTCGTTCGTGAGCGACCAGGCCGAGCGCATCCTCGGCTATCCGGTGGAACGCTGGGTCTCCGACCCGACATTCTGGGAGGATCACCTCCACCCGGACGATCGCGAGTCGGTGGTGCGGCTCTGTGAAAAATCGCCCGAGAAGCGAGGGCACGACCTCGAGTACCGCATGATCGCCGCCGACGGCCGTGTGGTGTGGCTGCGAGACCAGATGACCGTGATGCTGGAAGGTCACCGCCCCGCCCGGCTCCATGGCGTGCTGGTCGACATCACGGAGCGGAAACGGGCGGAGCAGGAGCGCCAGGCGCGCCGCTGGTTCGTGGAGGGCATGGATCGGGTCAATCTGGCGATCCACGGAACGAATGATCTCGAGCAGATGATGAGCGATGTCCTCGACGCCGCGCTGTCGATCTTTGACTGCGATCGTGCGTGGCTGGTGTATCCCTGCGACCCGGAGGCCCGCTCGCACGGCGTGAAGATGCAGCGTACGCGCCCGGAATTTCCCGGCCTCTTCCGCGTGGGCGACGAGGTGCCCATGGATCCGGAGGCGGCTGACGTGTGCCGAATCGTGAGGGCGTCGAGCGGTCCCGTGGGATTCGGGCCGGGCTCGGACCACCCGCTGCCGGCAGGGATGGCACAGCGCCTGGGGATCCAGTCCAGGATGGTCATGGCCCTCTATCCGAAGGGGGATCAACCGTACATGTTCGGGCTCAGCCAGTGCTCGTCCCCCCGGATCTGGACACCGCAGGAGGAGCGTCTGATCCAGGCCATCGGTCACAGGCTCACCGACGCGCTGACGAGCCTGTCGATGTTTCGCAGCCTGCGCGAGAGCGAGCAGCGATACCGCTATGTCTTCGACGCCACTGGCGTCGCGATCTGCGAGGAAGACTTCTCCGACGTGAGCCGGGCGATCGATGATCTGCGCGCCGGCGGCGTCCGAGATTTCCGCGACTACTTTGCCACGCATCCCGACTTCGTCCGGCACGCCGCCACGATGGTGAGGGTCGTCGACATCAACGACGTGGGCGTGAGGTTGCTCGCGGCTCGGGACAAGGCTGAGCTCCTCGCCTCGATCCACAAGGTGTTCGTGCCCGAAACCCGAGCGGTCTTCGTGCAACAGATGGTCGCCATCGCAGAGGGCCGGACGTCGTACGAGTCCGAAGCCGTGATCCGGGCGCTGAACGGCGCGCGGCTGACCGTTCTGCTCACGATGACATTTCCACCTCCGCCCGCTCGCGTCGACCGGGTGCTCGTCACCATCGTCGACATCACCCAGCGCAAGCGCGCGGAATACCTGACCGGACACGTGTTCGAAATCTCGCCTGATGCCGTCTACATCGTGGGGAGAGATTACCGGTATCAGCGCGTCAACGCGGCCTTCGAGCGGCGCTGGAGGATGCCGGCCCAACGGATCGTGGGGATGCGCGTCGACGACCTCGCGGGCAGGGAACCGTTCGAGGAGACGTACCGGCCGAATTTCGATCGATGCTTCGCGGGAGAAGAGGTGAGCTTCGTCGGCTGGTTTCCCACCCCGGCCGGCCGCCAATGTCTGTCGGCGACCTATTCGCCGCTGCGGCCGGACGGCAAGCACGTCGAAGCCGTGCTCGTGATCAGCCGCGACCTCACGCAGCACATGCTGGCCGCCGAAGCCCTGGACCAGGCGCAGGCGGAACTCGCGCACGTCACTCGCGTCACCACCCTGGGGGAGCTGGCCGCGTCGATCGCCCATGAGATCAACCAGCCGCTGGCGGCCATCGTGGCCGACGCCAACGCCTCGCTCAACTGGTTGAGGGCGACGGATCCGGACCTCGACATGGTCCGCGACGCGCTGGCCGCCGTCGTGAGCGACGGCCATCGGGCGGGCGACGTGATCCAGCGGATCCGCCAGCTCGCGACGAAGACCGATCCCCAGCGAGCACGGGTGGAGATCAACGACGTCATCCGCGATATGCTGCCGCTGGTGCGCACCGAGGTGCGCAGCCATGACGTGTCGTTGCGGCTGGACCTGGCGCCGGCCTTACGGCCTGTGCTCGGTGATCGCGTCCAGCTGCAGCAGGTGCTCATCAACCTCGTGATGAACGGGATCGAGGCCATGGCATCCGTGGCCGACCGGCCACGCGAGCTGGTGATTCGCTCCGGGCTGCACGAGGGTGACCAGGTGCTGGTGGCCGTGGAGGATGCGGGGGTCGGGATCGATCCGAACAGCGTGAACGAGCTCTTCAGCGCCTTCTTCACCACAAAGCCCGGCGGCATGGGCATGGGGCTGTCGATCAGTCGCTCGATCGTCGAAGGGCACGGAGGACGGCTCTGGGCGACACGGAATGCGACGCACGGCGCCACCTTTCACTTCGCCCTGCCCGGGATGCCATGACCACGGCCGCGCCCGTCGTGTTCGTCGTCGACGACGACTCGTCCGTGCGCGAGAGCCTCCGGAGGCTCATCAGCTCCGTCGGGTTCGGCGTCGAGGTCTTCCCCAGCGCTCAGGCATTCCTGCGTGCCCGTCGCCCCGACGCGCCGGGCTGTCTCGTGCTCGACGTGCGCCTGCCGGGGCTGAGCGGGCTGGACCTCCAGCGCGAGCTTGCCGATACGGACGCGGCGCTGCCGATCATCTTCCTCACCGGCCACGGCGACATCCCCATGTCCGTCCGGGCCATGAAAGCCGGCGCGGTGGAGTTTCTGACGAAGCCGTTCCGCGAGCAGGATCTGCTCGACGCCATTCGAAATGCGATCGAGCGCGATCGCACGATACGCGCGGAGCGCCGCGAGCGCACCGAGCTGCGTGGTCGCTACGTGTCCCTCACGCCCCGTGAGCGAGACGTGCTGGCGCGCATCGTCGCCGGTCTTCTCAACAAGCAGATCGCCGCCGAGCTGGGCACCAGCGAGGCCACCGTCAAAGAGCAGCGCGCGCATGTGATGACGAAGATGCAGGCCGGCTCTGTCGCCGACCTCGTGCGCTTCGCGTCGCGGCTCGGCATCACCCCCGCCGGCAGCGGTTCGAACCCTCCGAAAGAAGGATAGCGCTCGTCATCGCATCCGAGGCAGCACGAAGTGGAAGGTGGCGCCGTGACCCGCGTTCGCGGTCGCCCAGAACCGTCCGCCATGCGCTTCGATGATCGACCGGCTGATCGAGAGCCCCATACCCATGCCGCCGGGCTTCGTGGTGAAGAAGGCGCTGAAGAGCTGATCCACCGTGTTCGGATCGATGCCGATGCCGGCGTCCTGCACGGCCACCATTCAACGGGATGCGGCTGATCAGAACGCTGAGCCTCGAAGGCAAGATCGAGCCGCTGCCGTCCCGCAGCCTCAAGGAAGACGACCTGTACGTCATCTTCAGTAAGGAGCGCGTCGCGCCCGCCTTCGTCCAGGCCTTCTCCGAAGCCTTGCGCCATTCAAGCAGACCGAGGCGTTCCGGGCGATCTACCGCAAATACTTTCCGGCCACTCGCGGGAGCCCGAACCCGTAGTCGTCCGGTTCGATGCTGGACCGGCCTTGCAAAAAATGCCGAAATTCCAACTCGGCCGTAACGGCGCCCGTCCTCGCCCCATCTAAACACCAGTACGCAGAACAACCGGATGCTCGCTCCTCGGTCACGTCGGATACCCGGGCGCCATTGACGCGGCAAGCACGCTGGACGTCCTCGCGGAGGTTGAGTGGTGCAAACGATTGAAATCAAGAAACTCTCCCCGGCGGGAGGGCGCCTGCTGGCCATCGTGCTCGCCGTCGCGCTCGCCGGCTGCGGCGAGAGATCGGGCGCGGCAACGGCCCCCCCATCGCCGGTCGTCAGAGTCGCCTCCGTGCTCGAAGAGGACGTGCCAATCTCCTCGGAGTGGGTCGGGACACTGGTCGGGTACATCAACGCCCAGATCCGTGCCCGCGTCGCCGGACACCTGATGAGCCAGAACTATAAGGAGGGCTCACTGGTCAGAGCCGGTGACCTCCTGTTCCAGGTCGATGCGCGGCCGTTTCAGACCGCCGCCGATCAGGCCGACGCCAGGCTCCACCTGGCGGAGTCGCAACTGAGCCAGGCCCACGCCCAGGTCAGCGCCAGCCAGGCGCAGGTCGAACAGGCCCTGGCCACCGTTGTCCAGGGGGAGGCCCAGGTCAAGCGGGCGGAGGCCAACCAGCGCCAGACGGAGCTCGATGTCGGCCGCTACACGCCGCTGGCCCAGCGAGGCTCGGTCAGCCAGCAAGAGCTCGACAATGCGGTCCAGAACAACCTCGCCAACCTGGCGGCGGTGGCGGCCGCGAACGCCGCGGTGCTGAATGCGAAGGCCAGCGTGTCGCAGGCGCGGGCCGCGCTCGAAAAGTCGCAGGCCGACGTCAAGACGCAGGAAGCCAACATCGGCGCCGCGCGCGCCGCGCTCGCCGACGCCCGCCTCAACCTCGGTTACACGAGGGTGTTGTCGCCGGTGGCGGGGGTCGCGGGCTTCCGCGTGGCGAACATCGGGGACTACGTCGGGCCGAGCGACGCCGCGCCCCTGACCACGGTCTCGCAGGTCGATCCCATCTACGCGGAGTTCCCCATCAGCGAGCAGCGGGCCCTCGGCATCTTCCGACGATGGGACGCCGATCCGCGCGCGCCTCGGGACATCGAGCTGGAGCTGGTCCTGGCCGACGGGAGCGTCTATCCCACACGGGGGCGGGCCGCCGCCCTGGATCGGCAGGTCGACGTCACCACCGGCACCGTGCTCGCGCGCGGCGTGTTTCCGAATCCTGGAAACGTGCTGCGCCCCGGCCAGTACGCGAAGGTCCGGGCCGTCGTTGAGGTGAGGAAGAACGCCCTCATGATTCCCCAGCGGGCCGTTCAGGACGTGCAGGGGGTCAACCAGGTTGCGGTGGTCAAAGCGGACGAGACTGTCGACGTGCGCACGGTGAAGGTCGACGCGCGCATCGGCTCTCTCTGGATCATCTCCGCCGGGCTCAAGCCCGGCGAGCGCGTGATCGTGGAGGGAGCCGACCGCGTGCGAGCCGGCCAGAAGGTGCGGCCGACGGCGGCCGCGACCTCCGCGCCCGGCCCGGCGAAATAAGACTCGACGATGGCCAAGTTCTTCATCAATCGGCCGATCGTCGCCATGGTCATCTCCATCCTCATGGTGATCATCGGCCTCGTCGCGATGGTGCAGCTTCCCATCGCGCTGTACCCGAACATCGCGCCGCCGGAGATCCTCCTGACCGCCCGTTACCCCGGTGCCGACGCGGTGACGCTCGAGCAGTCGGTCGCCACGCCGATCGAGCAGCAGATGAGCGGCGTCGACAACATGCTCTACATGTACTCGCTCAACCAGGCCGCCGGCAACCAGATGCAATTGCGGGTGGACTTCGACGTCACCACCGACCCGAGCGTCGACCAGGTGCTCGCCAACCTGCGATACTCGCAGGCCGCCTCCCAGCTGCCGCCCGACGTGGTGAGCCAGGGCATCAGTGTCACGAAGTCCGTCACGAGCCCGCTGGGCATCTTCGTGCTGTACTCGCCGAAGGGCACGTACGACCCGCTGTTCCTCGCGAATTATGCGTACGTCAACATCAACGACCCGATGACGCGGGTGCCCGGCATCGGCCAGGTGCAGATCTTCGGCGCGTCGCAGTACGCCATCCGCCTCTGGGTCAATCCCGACACGCTGGCGAAGCTCGACATCACGGTCAACGAGATCGCGAGCGCCTTGCAGGCCCAGAACACCGTCAACCCGGCCGGCCAGCTGGGCGGCGATCCGGTGCCCGCCGGCCAGGAGTTCACGTACACGGTGCTGGCCCAGGGACGCCTGGCGAGCCTGGCGGATTTCGAGAACGTCGTGGTGCGCGCGAGGCGGGACGGCGCGCTGGTCCGGGTGAAGGACGTCGCCCGCGTGGAGCTCGGCGCGCAGAGCTACATCCGACGGGGCCGCCTGAACGGCCAGCCGGCCGCCCTCATCGCGGTCTACCAGCTGCCTGGCTCCAACGCCATCGACGCCATGAAGGGCGCGACGAAGTTGATGAACGAGATCAAGGCGCGGTTCCCGGCCGACCTCGATTACGTGACGTCGCTCGACACGACCCTGGCCGTGAGCGCCGGGATTCGAGAAATCGTCAAGACGCTCGTCGAAGCGCTCATCCTCGTCGTCATCGTCGTCTTCGTCTTCCTCCAGGGCTTTCGGACGACGCTCATCCCGCTGCTGGCGGTGCCGGTGGCGCTCGTCGGCGCCTTTATGGTCTTCCCTCTGCTCGGCTTCTCGATCAACACGCTGTCGCTCTTCGGCCTCGTGCTGGCCATCGGCCTCGTGGTAGACGACGCCATCGTCGTGGTGGAGGCGGTCGAGCACAACATCGAGGCGGGGCTGTCGCCTCGCGACGCCGCCTTCAAGGCGATGGAGCAGGTGTCGGGACCGGTGGTGGCGATCGCGCTCATCCTGGCGGCCGTGTTCGTGCCGACGGCATTCATCCCAGGCATCACGGGGCGGATGTATCAGCAGTTCGCGGTGACGATCGCCGTGTCCGTGCTGATCTCGGCCTTCAACGCCCTCACGCTGAGCCCGGCGCTCTCGGCGCTGCTCCTGCGGCCGAAGCGGGAGATGCGCGGCCCGCTGGGGGTGTTCTTCCGTGGCTTCAATCGCGCGTTCGCGCGCGCCACCGACGGCTACGTCGGCGCGTGCGGCCATCTGATTCGTAAGTGGGCCTTCTCGATGGTCCTGCTGCTCGTGGTCGCGGTATTCGCCGGACTCTTCGGCTCCCGGCTCGCCGGCGGCTTCGTCCCCGACGAGGATCAGGGGTACTTCTTCGTCAACGCCCAGCTTCCGCTGGCCGCGTCGCTGGACCGTACCGCGGCCGTCAACGACAAGCTCGACGCCATCTTCAAGACGACGCCTGGCATCAAGTACTACACGGGCGTGGCGGGCTTCAGCCTGCTGAGTCTGGTGACGACCACCTACAACAGCTTCTACTTCATCACGCTGGATGACTGGGACGCCCGGGACAAGAAGGGGCTCACGGCCGACGTGATCATACAGAGGCTGAACCAGCGGCTGGCCGGTGTGGCCGAGGCCCAGGTCTTCGCCTTCTCGCCGCCCGCCATCCCCGGCATCGGGACGTCCGGCGGCGTCACCTTCATGCTGGAGGATCGCGCGGGCAAGGATCCCGCGTTCCTGGCCG
>Ga0209808_1001720_pt1 | contig 11328 bp, 8 predicted proteins | sample GraSoiAngelo_157_FD_186171 | JGI IMG/M metagenome (GOLD analysis project Ga0209808, IMG submission 186171) | Grasslands soil microbial communities from the Angelo Coastal Reserve, California, USA - 14_1009_16_20cm (SPAdes) (version 2) | ecosystem: Environmental > Terrestrial > Soil > Grasslands ...
GCGTGCTCCCGACGCATCGGAGATGCTGAGCTACGGCGCCTTGAAACTACACCCCTTATGGGACCCGCTCCGCGGCGATCCGCGCTTCGAGCAAATCGTCGCCTCGTTAGCGCCGAAGCAATAGCGAGAATTTTTCGGACACCTTCGGACACGAGAACTGCGTGATTCTGCGCGAAAACCGCAAAGCGGTAATTTTGCCTCTTCGCAGGTAACGGCAGTTTTACCACGTATTTGCGCAGAATTGTGCGATAATCTGCGCTTTCCTCCCGACACTTGCAGGCAACAGCAAATTAATGAAGCTCGCGTATTGCAAGGTCACTTCCTGAATGCCCGCTGAAATTAAAAAAGAGATCGAATTGGAGATCGGGCACGTTCTGTTCATCGACATCGTCGGTTACTCCAAGCTCCTGATCGATGAGCAACGCGACTATTTGCATACGCTCAATGAAGTTATCAAGCGAACCGATTCGTTCCGCGCAGCCGATGCTGCTGGCAAATTGACGCGCCTGCCCACCGGCGACGGAATGGCGCTGGTCTTTGCAACAACGCCGGACGCCCCAGTTTCCTGCGCGATAGAGATTAGCAATGCACTGCGGAGCCATCCGGAACTGCGGGTGCGCATGGGAATCCACAGCGGTCCGGTCAGCGGGACTACCGATGTGAATGATCGCTCCAATGTAGCGGGAGCGGGAATCAACTTGGCGCAACGAGTGATGGATTGCGGGGACGCCGGGCACATTCTTCTGTCCAAGCGTGTGGCGGATGACCTTGAGCAGTATCGTCAGTGGCGTTCCCATTTGCACGACTTGGGCGAATGCGAAGTGAAGCATGATGTGCGTGTCCACGTCGTAAATCTCTACACCGATGAACTAGGCAATCGGGAGTTGCCGGGAAAATTCCAGCAGGCAAAGGCGACGCTAACAGCGCCACCGACTTCCGCACCGGTGGCGAAGCCTGCGCCACGATCACGCACATTGATTGCCGCGCTGATTATCGCTGTGGGCCTGGCCGCCGTCGCAGGATTTTACATTCTCTCGCATCGGCCCACGCCGATCGCGCCGCCTTCTGCAAGCGCACCGACGCCAGCAGCAGTGGTAATTCCCGAAAAGTCGATTGCGGTGCTTCCCTTTGAGAATTTGAGCCGCGACCCGGACAACGCCTACTTTGCCGACGGCATCCAGGACGAGATTCTGACGCGCTTGGCGAAGATTGCTGATCTAAAGGTGATCTCGCGCACTTCCACGCAGCATTACAAAAGTGCGCCCGATAACTTGCGCGAGATCGCAAAACAACTGGAAGTTGCCCACATCCTGGAAGGCAGCGTCCAGAAGAGCGGCGAGGCCGTGCGGGTCAACGTGCAGCTAATCAAAGCAGCCAACGATTCCCATCTTTGGGCCGATACCTTTGATCGCAAGCTGACCGATGTTTTTTCGGTTGAGAGCGAAGTAGCCAAAGCCGTCGCCGATCAGTTGCGAGCGAAACTCAGCGGGCAGGAAGAGCAAGTCATTGCTGCCAAACCGACGGACAATCCTGAAGCTTACGATGCCTACCTGCGTGGGCTGGCTTATGCACTGAAAACTGCCAACACACCCGCCAACGCCCTTGGCGCGCAGAAATATCTCAAAGAAGCCGTGCGCTTGGACCCGAAGTTCGCGCTTGCCTGGGCGTTGCTGTCATACACTGACGCGGTCGGCTACAGCACACAGAGTCTTCAACCAACGGTGGCCTTGCGTGAAGAGGCGCGGCAAGCAGCCGAAACAGCGCTCACTCTTCAGCCCAATCTGGGCGAGGCGGTGCATGCCAAGGGCTATTACCACTACGCCTGCCTGAAGGATTACGACACCGCCGTGCGTTACTTTGAGCAAGCGCGTCCACTTTTGCCCAATAGCAGCCGAATTCCGGAATCGCTGGCCTATCTCGCGCGGAGGCGCGGCCAGTGGGACCAGAGCGAGAGTTACTTCAACGAAGCCGAGCGACTCGACCCGCGCAACGTTACCGCGCTCACCCAGCACGCGATTTCCTATAGCTATCTTCGTCGATTCCCCGAAGCGCTGCGAAAGCTTGATCAGGTTCTCAATATCACACCGGACGACGTGGATACCTTCGTGTTTAAGGCGGTTATCGCACAAGCTGAGGGCGACTTGCCGCGTGCCTCGGCGCTGCTCGCTCCGCTGCATCCAAATGCCGACAACTCCAATGCGGTGGAAGCACAAGTTTACCAAGCGCTCCTAGAGCGCCGCCCTGCACAAATCATCCCTCGGCTAAGAGAAATAGTGGCCAAGCCTGATCCCGCCTTGGGTTACATCAATGGCGAACTGCGCTTTTGGTTAGGCTGGGCGCAGAACGTCGCCGGGGACCACGCTGCCGCCCAGGAAAGCTGGCGACAGGCGCGCAGCGAACTGGAACCTTTCCTCAAAGAACAGCCGGAAAATAATGCGTTGATCGGCGATCTCGCGCTGACCAATATGGGCCTCGGTGACAAAGCCGCCGCAATGGCTCTTGCCGAACAGGACATGGCTACCGTGCCTCTTGAGAAAGACGCGCTAATAGGTCCCCAAGGAATCGAGATCCTAGCCCGTGTGGCGGCGCAGATGGGAGAGCCCGACCGTGCCATTGCCGCTTTACAGAAACTACTCTCGATACCGTCCAGTAGCCCGCTGGCTGGAGGAAACGCGCCGCTCACTCCCGCGCTGCTCCGGCTCGATCCGATGTTCGATCCGCTGCGCGATGATCCGCGCTTTCAAAGACTCGCCGCCTCGCCCGCGCCAAAATAGACCTGTGGAGGCAGCCGTGTCGGCTGCGGTTATCGGTTTCGCAGGCGACACACCTGCCGCTACAATCACGCTTCTCCGCTGTCCCCATCCTTGCAGCGCGCCATTGTCGATCTTATATTTTAATTTGATCAATTAACCAGAAGGATTCGCATGCCAAGCACCATTGCCGCCCCCAAGAAAGCAGCCACCGCCGAGACAGATTTTTTGCCGCTTCAGGGCACCGATTACATCGAGTTTTACGTCGGCAACGCCAAACAGGCTGCCCATTTTTACAAAACCGCTTTTGGCTTTCAAAGCCTCGCTTATTTAGGGCCTGAAACCGGCACCAAGGATCGGGCCAGTTACGCCATTCGACAAAACCAACTGACCTTCGTTTTAACCACCCCGCTGCGCCCAGACAATCCCATTGCGGACCACGTTGCCAGGCATGGTGACGGCGTGAAAGCGATCGCTTTGAAGGTGAAAGACGCCACCTCCGCCTGGGAGGAAACTACCAGCCGCGGCGGCAAGAGCTTTCTCGAACCGATGACTTTGACCGATGGCGATGGACAATTGGTCATGAGCGGCATTCACACCTACGGCGACACCGTCCATCTTTTCATCGAGCGCGACGATTACAGCGGCGTTTTCATGCCCGGCTTCGAGAAATGGGAATCGAATTACAATCCCTCTGAAACAGGATTGCTTTATTGCGATCACTGCGTGGGCAACGTCGGTTGGAACCAAATGAATCCGTGGGTGAAATTTTATGAGGATGTGATGGGATTTCGAAATATCCTGACCTTCGACGACAAGGATATCTCGACCGAATACTCGGCGCTGATGAGCAAGGTGATGAGTAACGGAAATGGTTTCGTGAAATTTCCGATTAATGAGCCGGCCGAGGGCAAAAAGAAATCGCAGGTGGAGGAATATCTGGATTTTTACAACGGCGAAGGCGTGCAGCACGTGGCCATCGCGACCAAGGACATCGTCAAAACCGTGACGGAAATTCAGAAACGCGGGATCGAGTTCTTAAATATTCCCTCAACCTACTACGATGAGTTGCCGGCCCGCGTCGGCCACATCGATGAAGACCTGGAGCCCTTAAAGCGACTCGGCATTTTGGTCGATCGCGACGACGAGGGGTATTTGCTGCAGATATTTACCAAACCGGTGGAAGATCGCCCGACGCTCTTCTTCGAAATCATTCAGCGCAAGGGCGCGAAGAGTTTCGGCAAAGGCAATTTCAAAGCGCTGTTTGAGGCGCTTGAAAAAGAACAGGAGCGGCGAGGCAATTTGTAACCGATACTGTCATGTTGAGCGAAAACGCCAGTCCGGCTCGGACCGAAACATTTCTAACTATTTTCTGGACCTCGCTTCGTTCGCGAATGTCGAGAGATCCTTCGACTGCGCTCAGGATGACAACCTAAAGGAAGGAAGACATGCCATTTTATCAAAGACTCGGTCAGATTCCGCGAAAGCATCACATCTGGTTTCATCGCAACGGCGCGGCGCCGACCTACAAGAACGAAGGCATCGCCTACGAACACGTCATTACGACGGAGGGATTCAACGAAGCCTATTCCATCATGTATCATCTGCGCCCGCCCACTCGTGTGCGGAGTGTTGAACTCCTGAAATGTGAAGAGCTGAAGAAAGCAGCGGACAGTCCGCTGCGTCATCACCATTTAAAGACCGCGAACATTCCGCGTCGCGGCGATCTCTACAGCGGTCGCATCCCGATTCTGTTCAACCAGGACATGACGGCGTGGCGGGCGCGGCCGGAAAAGCTGTACGGAAAATTCGAATATTATAAAAATGGCGGCGCCGACGAAATCATTTTCATCTTCAAAGGTGGCGGCACGCTCGAGACGGTTTTCGGCAAACAACGTTATCGAGCGGAAGATTACATCGTCATTCCCCGGGGAATCACCTATCGGCTGGTGCCGGATAAGGTTGAAGAGGAAGATTATCTTATTCTCGAATCGTCTGGACCGGTGCGGATTCCGAAACGCTATCTGAACAGCGAAGGTCAGATTAAAATGGGCTCGCCTTATTCCGAACGCGACTTTCACGGACCGACCCAACTGAATCTGATCGACCATGAAGGGGACACCAAGATTCTGGTGAAAGATGGACCCCGTTGGACGTGTGTGACCATGGCGCATCATCCGTTCGATGTTGTCGGCTGGGATGGATACGTTTATCCGTTCACGTTTAACGCCCAGGATTTCGAACCGATCACCGGCACGGTTCATCAACCGCCGCCAATCCATCAGACGTTTGAGATTCGGGGATACGTTGTCTGCACGTTCGCGCCGCGCTTTCTCGATACCCATCCCGAGGCGGTGAAAATTCCATGGGTGCACGACAACGTCGAAGCCGACGAAGTTTTATTTTACGTGCGCGGAAATTTCGGTTCCCGTCGCGGTATCGAACCGGCGTCGATCACGTTGCATCCCCGCGGCATCCCGCACGGCCCGCATCCGGGGACGATCATGGCGAGCAAGAACGCGACGCGCACGGAGGAACTGGCAGTCATGTTCGATACGCAACATACGCTCGAGCTGACCGAGGCGGCCGTCGCGCTTGATGATGAGAAATACCCGTTGAGCTGGCTCGATTAGTTATTGTGCACAACCACGAGACCGAGCTGGAAGCAGCTGAGCGCCGCATTCGCAATATTCCTCGTTGCGGCGCTGCCAAGCGGGCGAGCATGGAACAATCGTTCCTGCAATTGCTCCAGGCTATTGGCGAAGATCCGAACCGGGAGGGATTACTAAGGACCCCGACTCGCGCAGCGAACGCCTTCGAGTTTTTGACGAACGGCTATCGGCAAAGCCTCGATGATGTGGTTAACGGCGCGATCTTCGAGTCCGATGCGAGCGAGATCATTCTTGTCAAAGACATCGAGCTTTACTCGTTGTGCGAGCATCATCTCCTGCCGTTTATCGGCCGTGCGCACGTTGCTTATATCCCGAATGGAAAGGTGATTGGTCTATCTAAAGTCGCGCGGTTGGTGGATGTCTTCGCGCGCCGCCTGCAAATTCAGGAGAATCTCACCGTCCAGATCGCGGATGCCTTGATGAAAACGCTGCGTCCCGCTGGAGTCGGCATAGTCGTCGAGGCGAAGCATCTTTGTATGATGATGCGCGGGGTCGAAAAGCAAAATTCGGTCATGAAAACATCATGCTTGCTTGGAACCTTCAAAGAGGACGCGCGCACACGTTCCGAATTTCTCTCGCTGCTGGTCGGAACATAGACTTCCAAGTCTGTGCGCCAAACGGGCATTCCTGCCGGTTTTTCTAACAAACACAGTCGGCTAAAATCTTTGCTGGGCGCACAGGCAAGAATGCCTGTGTTCCGATACCGATCCTTGCACGATCCCCCGCAGCATGTTTGCTCTTTTTATGCTTCTCACCGTCAGCAAACGCGTCGAATTCTCCGCTTCGCGCCGTTTGTTTGCACCGAAATTCTCCGCCGAAGAGAATCGCAAGCTTTTCGGTGAAGAAAGCACCGCGCGTCATGGGACCGGTCGCAACTATGTGGCCTACTTTGTTTTTACCGGTCAACCTGATGCCACCACCGGAATGCTGATCAACATCAGCGAAATTAAGGAACGCGCTGGTCAAATCGTTCACGATCGCTACGACCATCGCCTTTTGAACGAAGATAACCCTGCCTTCCGGGACAAGGTGCCGACAGCCGAGAATATTTGTCGGCAACTTCTCGATGATGTCGCACCGCTTTTTAGCGGCGATCCGGCGAGGCTTGTTGCGGTGCACCTGCGGGAAACTCCGGAACGGAGCGCCACCGCCTATGCTGACGGCGCGATTGAAGCAAATTACTGGTTCGATTTCTCCGCGGCGCGCCGAACGATCTCTCCGCATTTAAGCGCGTCCGAAAATGAAAGACTCTTTGGTATTTCCACCGGTGAGCATGGACACAATTATCGGGCGCGACTCACTCTTCGCGCCAACTCAATTCTACCAGAACGAGCACTTGGGACGGAGGAGGAGATCTCCTCACTGATTCGCTTACTCCGAACCCAACTGGATCACAAAAACTTGAATCGTGATGTCGATGCATTGCACGGAAAACCGATTACGACCGAGTCGTTGGTTCGTCTCATTCTTCAGAGCAGATCAGGCGAGGTGCCATTATCCCGGGTTCGGCTGCATGAACGCGACGACTTTTTTGCGGAAGCTTGGAATGATGGCGGAATGTTTTTGGGAATGCGTGAAGCATTTAGCGCGGCGCATCGTTTGCATGTGCCTTCTTTTTCCGATGCGCAGAACGCCGAGCTATTTGGTAAATGCAATAACCCGCGCGGACACGGCCATCGCTACATTGCGGAGGCGACAATTGGTGGCGAATACGACGAGCGCTCAGGCGCGCTGGCGAATTTCGAGGAACTACGCAACGCTCTGGGGCAGGCGCTAGCACCCTGGCGCGACAAACATCTCGACCTCGAAACCGAAGAATTTCGCGACCATGCGTCCACCGGCGAAAATATTGTGCGCGCGCTTTGGCCGAAACTAGATAACACGCTTCAGCAACAACTTGTGCGTTTACGTTTGTGGGAAACGGATAACAACCGTTTCACCTTGCGCAGAAATTTCTAGCGACGCTTCGGGGAGAGTCGTAATAAAATCAATCGGCGGTCGCAGATCGCCGCTACACTACTGTTATGATCAAAGGACTCAGCGGCGACGTTACCGTTAATGTCATCGCGTCGATCATCGCCTCGCTCGTCCTGCTCGCCGCCGGTTTTCTCTGGGGAAAATACAAGGAGCGACGCAAGTACGGACGCAAGCTCGAGGAGTACGACTTCTATCCTTACAGCGTGACGCGCGAAAACTTCGGCGAGTTCAATCTGAACAATTTTCGCCTTGGCATGCATTACTTTCTAAAGAACAACGACTACACCGCGGCGCGCCAGCTTATCTTCATTGGCGAGCAGAACAACGTGCGTGAAAAGCTCGAGCCCACTGAGCAAAAAGAATATGCCCGCTTGTTCGAGAAGTACGACGGCAAGCGGATCGTCGACGATACGAATGAGTATCTCGAAAATTACGTGCGAATCGTCAGGCTGATTGGAAAATCGTTTCCAAACACCGGGATCGAGATCCTTTTGCACAACCTGGCTGATCCATCGCACTCGCTTATTGTGCTCGAAAATAATGTCACTGGGCGCCATTTGCGCGATGGCACGACGAATTTGTTGATTGACTTGAAAAAGCGGCAGCTGGCAAACGAAGAAAAACTCAACTACGAGCTCAACATCGGGGGCCGAAAATTCAAATGCACCACCATCCCAATTGTGCGGAAAGAATTCGGTGTCGTCGGCGCGATCTGCATCAACATCGATGCAAACTATCTCACTGACGAGGTGATGCAGAGCAAAGAACGGATCGAAGCATGGTTCAAGAATTTCTGCCGAATTGACAGGCAACTCGACGAGAACATCCTGAGTAAGGATGAGTACGCCAAGGCCATGAAAGGCCAGCGTCACTTCAAAGACGAAGCTTTTTAAGTAATTTTTTCCTCATCTTGTTCCCAAATTCAGTTTGCTGTGTTTAGGGACGGCTGACCCTCTCATTGACACCCAGCTTTAGCTGGGTGTGAACGGCGCCCGAGAGAGCCCCAAGCGCTTCAGCGGTTTTTTGTCAGTGACCAAGTAAACCGCTAAAGCGGTTGTGGTAGTAGATTCGGTCATGCACCTCGCTGAAGCGAGGTGTCAATGAAATGCGATGTGTCAGGGCAACGCTATACACGTAGTTGGAAACGATTCTGTTCTCGAAGCTTGGTTTCTTCCTGTGCTGGCATTCGTGATCTGTTGCCGGGTTGACGACATGCCACCGCGTGAGGTGAGACAGAGTTTCGGGAAAAACGAGGTTCCCAAACTGGAGTTTGGGAACCAGAATGTAAGATCGCTCCCCAAGAGATGAAACGTTACCTCATCACTGGCGCCAGCCGCGGCATTGGCCGCGCCATCGCAACGAAGCTGGCGTCGCTTGACGTTATGCTATTGCTGCATGGGCGCGACACCACTGCCTTGGCCGAAACCTGCCGGACGGTGGAAAAGAGCGGCGGAAAAACGGCAAAATTGATTCACGATCTCGCCAACTTTCGCGGCATCGACGACTTGGTCGCCGAGGTCGGGCATAAGCCGATTGATCTGTTGGTCAACAACGCCGGCATTGCCGTGGTAAAACCATTTGCCGAAATCACGCGTCAGGAATGGGAACAAACCATCGGCGTAAACGTGACCGCGCCTTTTTTCCTGATTCAACATTTTGCGCCGCGGATGCCACCCGGCTCGAGCATCGTCAATATTTTGTCCATCGCAGCGAAAACCGCTTATCCAAGCTGGAGCGCGTATTGCGGGAGCAAGTTTGCCATGGAAGGATTGTCCACGGCGATTCGTGAAGAACTTCGTTCGCGCAAAGTGCGCATGCTCAACATTTACCCAGCGGCGACCGATACCGACATCTGGAATGCTGTTACCGGTGAATGGCCACGTGAGCAAATGATGTCCGCTGTCGATGTCGCCGATGCCGTGGCTTTCGCTATCAATCAGCCGCCCGCAGTGATTATCGAAAATATTACGCTCTCAAATACCACTGGGACGCTCTGACCCGAGCGCACCCGTAGCCCAGCCATCTTAGCTGTGGGGCCAACCCCGAACGCTTTCGGGATTGAAACCCTATTCCTTCAACAAAGGCCAAATACCTCGTGATCGAAATTGAGGAGTGACTAGGGGATAGAGATTGAAGAAATATTAGGAATGACTTCGACTCTTCGGAACACGCAGAAAACGACCGATGAGCGCTGGCGATTTTGGCGCGATGTGCTCGTCTTCGAGCTCAAAATGTTCATCGGCAATCTGCGTGATTTTGCTCTCATGCCCGCGTCAGTGGTGGCGGCTATGATTGATCTTGTCAGTAGAGGGGAACGCGAAGGATCGCTCTTTTACCGGGTCCTGCGCTGGGGTGCGCATAGTGAAGAAGTTCTCGATGCCTACAGTCCGATCAGAGACGAGCTGCAAGATCGAAAGGTCAATCCCAACTATACGGTGGACGCAGTGGTAGCGCGGTTAGAGGGCGTGCTGGTGCGTGAGTACGAAAAAGGTGGAACGGCTGCGACGATTAAAGCAGCCTTGGATCGCGCGATCGATCAGTTACACCGCGAAACGGGAAAACATCGCGAGCGGGCGCAAACTGCGGTGGTAAAAATACTGGATGAAGGAAAAAGGCTAACCCAGGGAAAGACTGGGAAAAAGGACGAAGGAGATTCGTCTTTATCAGAATGATCGTCGCAGCCGCGGCGCTACGAGCCGACGCAGCCATACTTGTCATCCCGAGCCGCGCAGACGGCGAGGGATCTCGCAATGTTTGCACTCGCTAACGAGCTTTGTGAGATCCTTCGCTGCGCTCAGGATGACGGAAACTAAAAAATGAGCGCGTCAATGCGCGGAGGCACGCTCGTGGATAGCGCGGTATTCCGGCATCTTATGATATTCCACCAGACGAAAGCCCCAATCGACCAGCGTTTGCTTATCTTTGTTAGTCGATGCGACCTGCTTGAGGAATTTGGCGACGCGTTCCTTCAGCTCCGGTTGCTGCGCGACCTCGTCGAGAATTTCGAAAATTTCCATCGAAAGCAACCAGTCGTCGGGATGCTGCGCCTGTTGCGTTTCCCAGATCTCACCCAGCCGTTCGTAACCGACTTTGCGTCCGCGAATGTCGCGCACCTGTTGATACAGGCTTTCCAGCTTCTTTCGGTTGCCGTCGGACGGCGCTTTGATCGTGCGCTCCTTCGGCACGAGCGCGACTTCGAGAAATGCGTCCTTGTCTGCGGCGCCATTGAAGACCGAGCTGATCTTTTCTCCGACGGCCATATCGAATTCGCCCCACGCCGGATCGAACAAGACTCGATCGCCATGTTTCACGGTACAATTAGAGAACGTGATCAAAAGCGGCTTGTCATCCTGCCGGACAATTTTTTCGATCCGACCTGACACAGTGACGCAGCTTTCAAACCCGATTGTCGCTTTCTTTCCTTCGACAATGCCGATGCTGTGCAGTTGGTCGTTAGAAAGATGTTCGGGCGCGGCATGAACATTTCGCCAGCGACCAATTGGCGCGCCAAATCCTTCTGCGTGCCGATCCTTTCCGTGCCCAGCCAATTCCTTATTTTGAAACCCGAGCGCAGTCGGTCCAGTGCTGCGTAGATATATTGGAAGTGCACGCGGGCGATCCGCGCACTCCTCGCTGGCCGTTAGGACCTCGGTAAAAGTGCCGCTCACCTGCAATCCCGATGAGTATTCGCAGGTCGCGATGTTATTGCACTCGATTGCCTTGTTGATGCCCTGAAGGCCGCCAACCTGATAAGCCATGGTGCTGGCAAATTCTTCGAGCACCTCACGCAGATGATTGAAATCACGAGAGACGAAGAGTTGTGGCTGACGCGTGGTGATATCGAAAGGCGTGTTCTGAGCATCAATCGAGTACGGAATTTTTTTCACATTCGCTTCCAGACACGAAACCGACTCGCCGATAGAAGAGAG
>Ga0209808_1001722_pt1 | contig 11325 bp, 9 predicted proteins | sample GraSoiAngelo_157_FD_186171 | JGI IMG/M metagenome (GOLD analysis project Ga0209808, IMG submission 186171) | Grasslands soil microbial communities from the Angelo Coastal Reserve, California, USA - 14_1009_16_20cm (SPAdes) (version 2) | ecosystem: Environmental > Terrestrial > Soil > Grasslands ...
AGCTCACACTCGGCGCTGACGTCGTCGCAACCGCGCCGCCCGGTTCAGTCGCGCGCCACAACCTGGTACACCGGGTCGCTGCGCTTCCCGGCGCGAGCGGCGTTTCCGCTGTCGACCACACGTACGCCTACGTCGGCCCCGACCTCCAAGACACCTTCGGCGTCGACCCGGCGAGACTCACGCGCGGAACGAGCCTGCGCAACTCCTACTTCCTCGCGGGCAGCGCCGGCCAGATGCTCCAGCGGCTGCGAACAACCCGCGACGGGATCCTCGTCTCGAAGGAGACGATCACCGACTACTCGCTCAACCTCGGCGACCTGCTGCGCCTGCGCGTGCTCGACCATAGGACCGGCCGCTTCCGCATCGCGCCCTTCCACGTGATCGGGATCGTCCAGGAGTTCCCGTCCGCACCACGGGACTCATTCATGGTCACGAACCTCTCCTACCTCGAACAGGTCACACACGACCCCGGGCCGAACGTCCTCTTCGTCCGCGCCGCCGGCGATCCGACTGCGCTTGCACGTCAGGTCGCGACCGCGACCGGCCGCTACGGAACCAACGTCAAAGACATCCGTCGACAAACCACGCAAACCGTCAGCTCAATCACGACCGTCGACCTGCGCGGAATCAGCCGGATCGAAGAAGCATTCGTGCTCGCTCTCGCCGCCGCAACCATGGCCCTCTACGTCGCCGTCGCCCTCGCCGAGCGACGGCAGGAACTCGCCACCATGTCCGCACTCGGCGCATCCCTCCGCCGCGCCGCCGCCTTCCTCTGGAGCGAAGCCGCACTCGTCCTCGCCTTCTCGCTCGCGCTTGCGGCGTTACTCGGCTGGCTGCTCGCCGAGATGCTCGTCGCGATGCTCCAACACGTCTTCGACCCGCCCCCCGACCACCTCGCCGTCCCGTGGAGGTTCCTCCTCGGCCTCGGAGGCGCCGCCCTCGCCGGCGGCCTGATCGCAGCCGCGCTTACCACGCTGCAGATTCGCCGCCTCCCGCTCGGGGCAATTCTGCGCGAGCAATGACGCCACGACACCGCCTCATCGTCTTGTGTGTACTCGCCTTCGCCGCGGCCGCGCAGGCGCACGCAGTCAACGCTACGGCGCGCGCCGATGCGACCGTTCACCGCACCTTCCTGCTCGGCCGCTCCGTTGACGGGCACACCATCACAGCTGTCGAGATGGGGGACCCCGACACACAACGGAAGACGCTCGTCGTCGGCTGCATCCACGGCAACGAGCGAGCCGGCATCGCGATCGCCAAGCGACTCATCTCGACCGAACTGCCCGCCGAGACCGACCTCTGGATCGTCACCGACCTCAACCCGGACGGTGCCGCCGCCGGAACCCGTGGCAACGCAGATGGGGTCGACCTCAACCGCAACTTTCCCTGGCACTGGCAGCGACTCTCCGGCACCTACTACTCCGGACCGCGGCCACTCTCGGAGCCGGAGACGCGGGTCGCATACCGGCTGATCGAGCGCGTGCGCCCAACGGTCTCGATCTGGTTCCATCAACACCTCGACCTCGTCGACGACTCCACCGGGAGTCGCTCACTCGAACGGCGCTTCGCCCGCGCAGCAGGTCTCCGCCTCGCGCGGCTCACACGAGAACCCGGAAGCGCCGTCACCTGGGAAACCCACCGCTTCCCACATGCGAGCTCCTTCGTCGTCGAACTCCCCGCCGGCTCCCTCGCGCCGGCTGGCGTGACGAGGCTTATGAGAGCTGTGCGCCTTACGGCGCGAGGATGAGGGGGAGAGCGACCACGAACCCAACCGACGAGGACCGCGCGTCAACCGTCGCCTCGGCTTCGTTGGACGTACGATCGTCCCGTGCGCACGCTCCCGTGCAGCTTCTGCGGTAGACAGCGTCCGCCCGGTGAGCTTGTGACCGGTCGAGAAGGGGCACGCATCGCCAGGAATGTGTCGAGCTAGCGAGCGAGGCCCTCGAGGAGGTGCGGTTCGCCCGCGCAGCTCAAGACCAAGCTAGTTCCCAGCGCTCCGGCAGCTAGAAGGTCCGCAGTAGCGCGTCGTCGCGCCTCGCATCTGGCGCGAGATTGGCGCGTGCTCGCCCATGAGCTTTCAGCGGTACAGAGGGGGTCAGGACGGTTCGGATCCGCTTGAACAAGCCGAATCTCGCTTGGCGACGCGCCTAGCGAGGGAACGTCAGGTAGTGCCCGCGAGTGCCCGCGCGTACCAAGCGTTTACGATGTGGACAAGGCAACCGCCCCATTTACAGGCGTTCCTCGAAGCCCTCTGACGGACTCGAACCGTCGACCCCCTCCTTACCATCGAGCGACGAGGCGGGAACCGCGGGCAAGGCCGGGGTGCGGCGGGCACGAAAGCCGCGCAAAGAGAAGCAATCGCCGAGAACTGAGTGATCCGCCGTGGACGCGCGTGCCCGCGTTGGTGTTCCCTCAGTGTTCCCTTGGACTCGCGGCGAACCCGGCCGTTTTCTGCCGCTGTGGCCTCACCGATCTCGCTGAGTTCGGCTAGTTCGGATTGCCCGGGAGTGAAACGACGCCGCGTTGCCGCAAAAGGGCAAGTTCATCACGGTCGGACCATTTCTCGACAATCTTCCCGCCCTCGATGCGGTGGACGACGGTCGCCGTCACGTCGAGTCTGTTGCCAGTTCTCGGAACTCCGGGGAGGTCGTCGTCGTGTGTCCCAACGGCGCGCAGACGTGTCACCACCTTGTCGCCTTCGGCGACCTGGTCGAGGATCTCGTGCGAGCCTGGCGTCGCCCGGCGGAAGAGCTCGAACGCCTGCTTCAGTCCCTCGCGGCCCGGCTCGACGGGGAAAGGCGGTGGCGAATGGTTGACGAACTCCTCGGCCACGAGCTCATCGATCACCGCCGGGGTCGAGTTCCGCATAGAACCGCTGGACCAGCGCCTTGTTCTCTTCAAGCGACAAGCTTTCCCTCCTATCCGTCGTCTGTCGGCGGCACGGTAACGCGTCACGCCTGGGGCTGATCCGGCAGTTTGGAGAACAGCTTGAGGGCGAGCGGCTCCGCTCGATCCGGTCGTCTAACCGAGCAAAACTCGGTGATCTAGCAGCCCGCAGGACGTAGCGCGCAAATTGGCTCGTCGTCGCCCCAGGATGGCTCTCCCTCGTACAGAGGGGGTCAGACCGGTCGGATCCGCTTGATCAAGCCGAATCCCACCTGCCCATGCGCCTAACGAGGGAACATCAGGCAGTGCCCGCGCGTGCCCGCACGTGACAGCCGTTTACTATCAAGGCAACGGATTTGGCGTTACTTTGCGGTTTCTCCGCTCGGTCCATTTGCGACCGGTTGCCACCGATTGCGCCCGCTGGGCTCCATAAAGGCTCCATCCGAGGCTCTGCGGACAGGAGGCGCGCGCTGCATCGCTATCGCCGCAGATAGGCGAGTACGGCGAGCACGCGGCGATTGTCCTCCGGCGCTTCTTTGATCCCGAGCTTTGCGAAGGCACCTCTGATGTGCGTCTCGACCGTCTTCGGGCTGAGCCAGAGTGCGCGACAAATGCCCTGGTTCGACCGGCCCTCGGCCATTAGCGCAATGATCTCTCGCTCGCGCGACGTGAGCTCCTCAACGGGATCGACACGGCGGCGTCGTGCGAGCAGTTCGTCGACGACGGCCCTATCGACGACGCACTCTCCCGCTGCGACTCTTTGCACGGCGTCGAGCAGCTGCTCGACGCGACCCACACGTTCCTTCATCAGATAGCCGACGCGCTCGGGCTTCTCTTCAACGAGTTGCAGGGCGTAGTCCGACTCGAGGTGTTGCGAGAGGACGAGGACGGCGGTGTCCGGGTAGCGCGAACGGATTTCGCGTGCTGCGCGCAGACCTTCGTCTGTATGCGTGGGAGGCATTCGGATGTCGACGAGCGCGACATCGGGGCGGAGGTCGCGGACGCTCGCAAGTGCGGCATCTGCGTCACCGACTTGGTCGACGACATCGACTCCATTCTCCGCGAGCAGACGAGCAACTCCTTCGCGAATCAGCGGCGCGTCGTCGGCAATCACGACCCGCATGGGATCTCGGCGCAGACGGTCGTCCCTTGCCTTGGCTCGCTCTCGATCACGATCGTTGCGTCGAGCGCCTCGAGTCGGTCACGGAGACCCGCTAGGCCGGAATCGGCCGTAACGCTTGCGCCGCCGACTCCGTCGTCTGTCACCGTGACACGAAGTGCGTCCGGTTCTCGCTCGAGCAGCACCAACGCCTCCGAGGCCGAAGCATGCTTCACGACGTTCGTGAGGGCCTCCGAGACGACGAAGTAGGCGGCGAGCTCGACAGGATCTTCCAGACGATCGCGCGTCGTGCCGCTCACCGTCACCGGCAACGGCGTTCGTCGTGCCAGCGCCTCGACCGCGGCTTCGAGACCCTCGTCCCTCAGAAGTGTCGGGTGGATTCCCCTGGCGAGTTCGCGCAGTTCGGCGATTGCTTGCTCGACCTCGTCCTGGGCGCGCGAGAGGACGTCCGATGCGGCCGTGTCAGCTCGAGAAGCTTCGAGGCCGAGTGCGACAGACACTGTCACGAGCCGCTGCTGTGCGCCGTCGTGGAGGTTCCGCTCGATCCGCCTCCGCTCGGCGTCAGCTGCCGCGACGATCCGCCCGCGCGACGCCCGCACCTCCGCGAGCTGCGAACGCACCTCTGCCGCCAGACGCTCGTTCTCGAGCACGAGCCCGGCGGTTGCACGAACCGACTCCACCAGCGCCGGCTCATCGAGCAACGCCGGATCGTGAACGAGTGCAGCGACCTCTTCGCCGCCCGCGGTCACCGCCGTGACAGCACGGTCGGCTCCCTGCGGCAGCTCGATCGGCCGGCCCGTTGCGTCGACGAAACGACCGTCCCCGAGTCGGTACGCAACCTCCAGCGTCGGGTCGCCGAGTGCCCGCGCGAGCCGCTCGCGCATACCGGCCGCCGCCTCTGTTCGCAGTTCGACGACTAGCTCAGACGCTTCTGGTCGACGCAGCCGCGACCACACGATTCCCGCCACGACCCCGAGCGGAAGCGATACGGCGACTGCTCGATCGATCGTGCCGAGCGTGGACGTGCCCGCGTCGTTCGCGATCGCCCAACCCAGCCACACGACGCCGGTGGGAACCGAGACTGCCGCGGCCATAAGAAGCGGCGCCTGCGCTCGCCGTGCCGGACCGCGCAAGGCACGCAACCGCTGCACGACGAGAAAGAGCACGACCAGAGCAACGGCAACGCCAGAGATCTCCTGCGCTCGGTCGACTGTGTGGGCGAAACTCGCATGCGGCGCGACGGAAAGCGCGTCGCGTCCGTCCGGAACCACGAATGCGCCGACGAGCTGCCCGCCAAACGTAACTGCGTAGGCGCAGACGATCGCGATCCTCGCAGCGCGCGACCAGGGGCGGCCTTCGGGAAAGGTCAGCACCAGCTGAACCAGGAAGGCCGCCCACAACCCCTCAATTACGAACCCAAGCGTCCACAACGCGTGCGAACTAGCCCACTCGAGATCGGCGCCCAGAAGCGCGAACGCCGTCGCGGCGAGCAGCCAACTCGCTCGACGCCAACGCGGTCGCTCGAGCATGACGACTGAAGCCGCCACCAAAGCCCACGAGAGCGCGAGGTCCGCAGCGACTCGCGCCCCCGGGACTCCCTCGTGAACGCCAAGCCAGCCGATCGCAAGACCCGCAGCGACGGCGACTGGCAAGAGCAGCACAGGATCACGGAGCACGCCTCGCCGCGGCGACGCCGTGATGGCGGCAGACGTCATCACTCGAGGAGCGCAGCGAAAGCCGCTGCCGATAGCTTCGACTTCGGGATAAACCCGCGCGCCCCGCACGCCGCGATCCGTTTCCCGTAGTCGTCCGCCTCGCGCGACGAGATAAGCACAACCGCAGGGCCGTCTACTGCTGCGAGCGCCGTCGCAACCGCGAAGCCGTCGCGATCCGGGAGCTGCACGTCAAGGAGCACGGCGTCAGGCGCGTCGGCAGCGACCGCCGCGAGGGCTTCCCCCGCGTCCGCTGCTTCGCCGGCGACGATGTAGCCCGCATCCTCGAGCAACTCCCGCGCGATGGCGCGAAACGGCTGGTGATCGTCGACGATCAGGACGCGCTTGCGCACATTGCAATCGTCGCACACCTCTCTCGCAGCGGCTCAGGGTTTTCCCTGGAATCGCCCGAATTCGCTGGAATCCCGGACCAGCGCGGTGGATGATGAACGGTGTGACAACTCCCTCGGCGACTGCGCGCGAACCGACTCGCCACCGATTCCGACTCGCAATCGTCCTGGCGTCGGTCGTCGCCGCCACCGTCGGGTCGGTTCTCTTGGCCACCCATCACTCCGGCGAGAACGTGACCACACGCGGCGTGACCGCGACGCTGCGTGTGCCAGGCCACCCTCGCTGGTTGGCCGCTGGGCGAGATGCGCTCTGGCTCGCGCTCTCCGATACACGGAGACCCGTCCGCGACCGACCGCTCCTCCGTCTCGATCTAGCCTCGGGCACGGTCGAGCGAAGGATCCTCCTCGGCGGACAGGCGACGTACCTGGCGCACGTGGGCAAGAGGCTGCTCGCCTCCGTCGAGCACGTCGGCGGCAGCGGATCCGGGCCGAGCCTGATTGTCGCGCTTGACTGGCGCAGCGGCCGCGTCCTCTTGCGCAGACAGTTCCCGACATCGGTGGGCCCGCTCGCAGAAAGCGGGAAGAATCTGTGGGCCCTGCAGGTTAGACCCGCGACGCTCCTCCAGCTCGACCCGCTCACGCTGGTACCGAAGGCGCCTCCGCTTCCGCTCTCTCGTGGACGAACAGCGGGACTCGCAGTCGGCGGGGGCTACCTCTGGGCAACGGCGTCCGATGCGGCCGACGTTCTTCGCATCGATCCCGTAACGCGTTCGATCAGGCGGGCACACGTGGGCGGTTCCCCGGTCGGAATTGCGGTCGCATCGGGGAGTGTCTGGTTCGTCGACCGTGACCGGGGCGCGATCGGGCGTCTTGACCCGCGGACGCTTCAGCCTCGGGGCAAGCCAGTTCGCGTGGGTGGGGAACCCGCATGGCTGGCGCGAGCCGGGCGCTACCTGTTCGTCGGCGATGCAGTCCAAGGGACGGCTACGCGGATCGACCTACGCTCGGGGAAGCCGGCGGGCCCACCGATCCGGGTCGCCCCGCCTGCGAAACCTGCGCCGGCTTTCGCCGTCGCGCCCGCAGGGAATTCCGTCTGGGTCAGCAGCTTCGCTTCGAGCACGCTGGCCCGGATCAGCGCGACCTCGACGGCCGCGCAACCGCGCGCGATCACGGCGACGAGTTCCCACACGGCTCGCAGCAACGCGGGTGCACTTCCTCGCGGCGCGAAAGTCATCGCGCGGATTGCGCTGACCCGCACCCCCGTCGATTTCGGGGGCGGCGCTCTCACCGCCGGGGACGGCGCCGTCTGGGCGATGAGCAACAGCGAGTCGACGCTTATGCGAATCGATCCGACGCGAAACGCAGTGGCCGCGCGGATCAAGGTTCCTGCCCCCGAAGCGGCCGCTGCCGGGGACGGCGCGGTCTGGCTCTCCTACCCGTCGGAGGACACGGTCTCGCGGATCGATCCTGTGACGAACAGGGTGACGGCGACGATCCATGTCGGCCCGCAACCGTCCGGCATCGCCGTCGCGCCGGATGCGGTCTGGGTCGCAAATGCCGGCGGGCCCAGCGTCTCGAGGATCGATCCGGCGACGAACCGAGTTGTAACAACGATCCGCGTCGGCCCGCCTCTCGCCTGCTGCGCCGAGCACATGAGCCTGATCGCCGTTCACCGTGCGCTCTGGGTTGCGGTCCCGAACGCGAACGGGCTCGTGCGCGTCGATCCGGCGACGCGCAAGGTGGTCGCGACGGTGAAGCTTCCGTACGCACCCTGCGCATTTCTTGTCGCCGACGAGAGTGGCGTCTGGTCGGCGGGCGGTGGCTGCGCCGACGCGGTTGGTCGAATCGACCCCCGCACGAGAGCGCTGACGAGCAGGCTCTACGAGCCGCACCCTGTCGGTCTCGGACTCGCCTTCGGCTCCGTCTGGGTCGCCGATCTCGACTCGGCAGACGTCGATCAGATCGACCCACGTACTGGCCGGCTCGCGGCGCGGTTGCGGGTCGGAGGAACCCCGGTTCGGCTCGCGGTCGGCTTCGGCTCGATCTGGGTGAACGACGACAGGGGTCGTGTGCTGCGCATCCAACCGCAGCGCTGACGGTCGGCCCCGGTCCGGCTGCAAGCTCAGGGTTCTCCCTTGACTTGCGTCGACCTCAGGGGAATCCCCGAAGTCATGAGCTCCAACCGCTGCTTCGATCGCCGCATGCCCCACAAGCGGAACGATCGAGGAGGGAACATGAAGAACCCGACAGGAGCGCTTGCTCTCGGTCTCATCACGCTTGCAGGTGCGATCGGTGGCGTAGCGGCGGCAACCGGGTCCACCTCACGCGACGCTGCTCATCCGCGCGCCGGCAAGGTCGTTGCGAAGGTGCCGATTCCAGCAGGCACCGGCGCGTTTGCCGTCGGCGCGGGAGGAGTCTGGTCGGTCAGCGACACGGGGCCGGTGCTGACGCGGATCGACCCGGACAGAAACGCGGTCGTCGCCAGCATCAAGCTCAAACTGAGCAACGCGTGTCCGGCCGAGCCGCCGGGCTGTGGCGAGGCCGCGGCCGGTGACGGTGCCGTTTGGGTCACTCACACAACCGACAACACCGTCTCGCGCATCGATCCACAGGCGAACGCGGTGGCGGCGACGATCAACGTTGGACCACAACCGCGGCAGGTCGCGGTTTCAGCCGGCGCAGTCTGGGTCGCCAATGGCGGCGGGCCGAGCGTCTCCCGCATCGACCCTTCGACGAACCGTGTCGTTGCAACGATTGGTGTTGGCCCGGCTTCCGCCGCCTCTGAGTTGATGAGCGTGACGGCCGGGGGCGGTGCCGTTTGGGTCGGGGTTCCGAACCTGAACGCCGTCGTCCGGATCGATCCGGCAACGAACAGGGTCGTCTCGAGAATTCGCGCCTCCGGACAGCCCTGCGGCTTCCTCGCAGCCGGGCGCAACGCCGTTTGGGCGGCAGGCGCCCACTGTGGCGACTACGTGACTCGAATTAATCCGCACTCGAATCGACGTGTCGGGCAAGTGAAGGGCAACCTGTTCGCCCCAATCGGTCTCGCACTCGGCTTCGGCTCTCTCTGGATCGCCGACCTCGATGCCAAGACGATCGACCGCGTCAACGTTCGTACGAGCCGTATCGCCGCCCGGCTGCGAGTCGGCGGGCTGCCGATTCGACTTGGGGTCGGATTCGGGTCGGTGTGGGTCCGCGACGACAGTGGTCGAGTGCTGCGGATCAGGCCCCAACGGTGAGCTCGCTTCGGAACCAAAAGGAGGAAGCATGAGCAGCGCGATGACAACGGGAGCTGGAGCGCGCAAGCCGAGGGGAGTGTTCGCCCTCCTTCTGGTGGCGGCGCTCTGGTCGGCGTTTGTCCTGTCGGCCGGTGCTGCGTCGCAACTGCGCGTCGCGCACGCAGCGGGCAAGAGCGTGACCCGAGCGGTTTCGTCGCAGCCACGGGCGCCTCGCCTCCGAGTGGTCCAGCGAAGTTCGCTCGCCGCTCCTGGATACATCTTCATCGCGCCGAAGCTGGGGCAGACGGCGCACGGGCCGGAGATCGTCGACGGGCAGGGCCGACCGGTTTGGTTCCATCCCGGCGGCGAGGCCACCGACTTCCGCGTCCAGAGCTACCTTGGCAAGCCCGTGCTGACCTGGTACCAGGGCGGTATCGACTACATCGCGGACAACTCCTACCACGTCGTCGCAACCGTGCATGCGGGTAACGGCCTCGACCTCGACGGGCACGAGTTCGCGTTGACACCGCAGGGGACGGCGCTCATCACGATCTTCCACGGGGTTCCATTCGATCTTTCCTCGATCGGAGGCCCGAAGGACGGCACCGTCGTCGACGGCATCGTGCAGGAGATCGACGTCGCCACGGGACGCGTGCTCTTCGAATGGCACAGCCTCGACCACGTCCCAGCCGACGAGAGCTATCTCCCCGTGAACTCGGACCCTGACTCCTACGACTACTTCCACATCAACGCGGTCAATCTCGACAGCGACGGCAACCTACTCATCTCGGGCCGACACACCTGGACTGTCTACAAGGTCGACCGGCAGAGCGGCCGGATTATCTGGCGCCTCGGCGGCAAGCACACCGACTTCACGCTGGGGCCGGGCGTCCGGCTCGCCTGGCAGCACAACCCGCTTCCTGCCGGAGCGAACACGATCCGGCTCTTCGACAACGAGAACAACGGAGAGCCCGGCGGACGCATCATGGCGCAGTCGCGTGTCGTCTGGATCCACCTTGACACCGCCACCATGACGGCGACTCTGGTCAAAGCGATCACACACCCCGGCGCCCTCTCGGTCCCCTCCCAGGGGAACGCGCAAGCGCTCGACAACGGCAATACGTTCGTGGGTTGGGGTGAGCTCGGTCGTGTCTCCGAATTCGACTCACAGGGAAAGCTTCTCTTCGATGCCACCCTCCCCGGCGACGACGACACCTACCGTGGCTACCGCTTCCAATGGACGGGCCAGCCGGGCACGCTGCCGGCGGCGACCGCGCGCCATACGGGTCGCACGACGACCGTTCACGCCATCTGGAACGGCGCGACGGAGGTGGCTCGCTGGCGAATCCTCGCCGGTCGCAGCAGGGCGAAGCTCGTCCGCATACGGGCGGCTGCCTGGAGCGGCCTCGATACCACCATGAAGATCGCCGGTGTGCCGAAAAAGGTCCAAGTCGTGGCCCTCGACGCGCGCGGAGGTGTCATCGCGACTTCGAAGCCAGCTCGCGTCCGCTAACTGCGATTGCAAGCGACTACGCCTGGAAGGCCGGCGATGCGACCTGTCCCGTACCTGCCCGCGTTTACATCACAGGCGACAGAAACCGCGGTTTTGCGACTCGACGCTTCAGACGCGCTCGATGTATGAACGCTCCTCAGGATCGGCGCTGACGAACCGCAAGCCGATCGTGGTACCGAAGGCGACCATGAGATCAGCGACTTTTCGGCGGCTTTCGATAACTGCGAGAGAGGGCTCTCGGCCCGAGCCGCAGAAGAAGTTTTCGACCTGAAGGCTCCATAAAGGGCTCCATACCCACCGCATGTTGAACTAGGAGCAAGTGGCTCTGCGCGATAAGCGGCCGCTGTGCAGGCCTTTTGCAGAGCCCTCTGACGGACTCGAACCGTCGACCCCCTCCTTACATGGAGGTGCTCGGTCGCCTGCCAGTAAGCCGCCATGAACGCCAAAGCCCGCTGAGCGACCGAAGTAGCTGCGCGAAGGCTCCCGGCGTCATACGTCAAAACGACCGTTCACTCGGCCATCGGGG
>Ga0209808_1001724_pt1 | contig 11320 bp, 11 predicted proteins | sample GraSoiAngelo_157_FD_186171 | JGI IMG/M metagenome (GOLD analysis project Ga0209808, IMG submission 186171) | Grasslands soil microbial communities from the Angelo Coastal Reserve, California, USA - 14_1009_16_20cm (SPAdes) (version 2) | ecosystem: Environmental > Terrestrial > Soil > Grasslands ...
AGGCGGTGCTCGACCGCGCGGTCGCGGTGTTGCGGACCGCCGGCGTCGAGCGCCAAGGCGACGTCGACTGCTTCATCGCCATGATCGCGGGGCTGATCGATGCGCAGATGAGCAACGAGCCTGGCGGCGACCGCTGGATTCGCCATCTCGACCGCTTGACCGACATGTACCTCGACGACGCGAAGCGAAGGAGAACGCACCCATGATGCCAACCAGGATCCGACGGCCCGAAGCACGAGTGCTCGCCGAGGAGGAGTTCCGGCGTTTCGCCGATCTCACGGCCTCGCTCTCCGACGACGAATGGACGCGGCCCACCGATTGCACGGCGTGGGACGTCCGCAAGATGGCGTTGCACGTGCTCGGCTCGGCCGACGCGCAGGCCTCGTTCCCCCAGTTCCTGCATCAGCTCCGCCGGGGCGTGCCGCTCAACAAGGAGATCGACTCGCACCACTGGGTCGACGGCATGAACGAGCTGCAGATCCGTGAGCGCTCGAACCTCTCGAACGACGAGATCGTCGCCCAGCTCGCTGTCGTCGGGGCCAAAGCGGTCAAGGGCCGCTGGGGGACGCCTCCGCCGATGCGCTACCTGCCGATCCCCTTCGGCCCTCCGATCGGATGGACGTCGCTGAAGTACCTGCTCGACGTCGGCTTCACCCGCGACGTGTGGGCCCACCGGATCGACATCTGCGTCGCGACCGGCCGCGAGATGCACGCCACCGCCGACCACGACGGCCGCCTCGTCGCCGACATCGTCGCCGAGTGGGCGGCCCTCCACGGCGAGCCCTTCGAGCTCGTGCTCGACGGCCCGGCGGGCGGCAAGTTCACCCAAGGCACCGACGGCGAGCGGGTCGAGATCGACGCCTTCGACTTCATCCGCGTCCTTTCCGGTCGCCTGCCCGGCACCGGCGTCCTCAGCCACCCGTTGCCACTCTGAGGGAGAACGTCCGAGACGTGACCACGACGCTTTCGGCATCCCGGCCTCCTTCTCACTCCCGAGCGGCGCCCGACCACTTCGGTATCCGAGACTCACCTCTCAGCGTTGACGCTGATCTCGGACCTACAGCCAGCGTGAGCATGCGCCGACGCAACCAGGAGAACGACGAGGCGATCGCCCGCCACCTTTGCGATGAGGAGTCCTTTGCTCGGTTCATCCTCGGCAATGGAGTTGCAGCCCGCCACTCGGCTTGCGCTCGACCTTGGGCGGCGCCCGACGGGTAGCGCCGTGGCTGCCGCTGCCTGGCGGCTTGCTTTCGCCCGGGAGTTCGACGCCATGCGCGGCGAGGGCGGTGATCACGCGCTGACCTTCTTGTCGGCCATCGTCACGGCTGTAGAACGCCGGATCGCCGACATGCTCCCGAGCCTGGGCCTCGGCATCGACACCCGCGCTCTGGCGGAGTTGGCCGCGGAGGGGCTGGTGCCCGAGTCGGCGTCCCGGCGGTTGCAGCTCTGCGCGGAGCTTGGCGTGCACGTGCCGGGTGAGCCGGTGGTGGGAGAGGCGTTGGGACTGATCGCCAGACACGTGGCCGTGACACTCGCCGCCGAACTGCTTCCCCTCGCGCGTGCCCAATACGGGCCGAGCACGCGCCACGGCTAGCTCAGCGGACAAGCATCGTGAACACCCCCGGTCATGTCGGTGGGCACGACCTCGGACATGCCGGTACACACGCTGTCCGCGCCGTCCTCTTACCTTCTCCAGCCACCTAGGTGCAGCCATCTAGACACCGCGCCAAGGTGCTTCTGAGCCGCCCCGACTAGTAGAGCGACGCGACCCCGGCGATGTCGCCGTTGGCAGGCGAGCGCTTGAGCGTCTCGCCGCTGTAGCCGTAGGCGTACATGGTCTCGAAGCGATCACCGGCGGGATGGTCAAGTCCGTAGACGTGTCCGGCCTCATGGGTGGCGATGTTCTGGACGTCGTACTTGGCGACGCTTTCGTAGCAGCCGTCGCCTTCGGAGGCCGCCTGGAACCACGACACTCGGCTGTTGAGGATCATGTCGCTCTCGACCAGCCCGTCGCTCCAGCGCCAGGTATAGGTGATGGCGAGCGAGGACCCCGAGGTGCGACCGAACATGAGATCGTTCGTGCGGGTGGCGCTGGGCTTGGTGACGGTGCCGTCGCCCACCACCGTGATCCGGGGCACCGCGGTACCCCAGCCGTCGAAGGACGCCTGGAAGGCAGCGGTGACGTCGCCGAGATAGCCGGGCACCGAGGCCGTGTTCAAGTGGGCCGTGAGCGGCGCGCCGACCGTCCAGCCCGTGGTGGCGTACTGGCCCGACGCGAGTGCGTCGTTGGCGCAGTTCGCGGTGGCGCCCGCGCGCCCGCCCGCCTTGAAGACGTGGACTTGGATGAGCTTCGCCCTCGGGGCGGCCTCCGCGGGCGGCGTCAGGCCGAGCCCGACGGTGGTCATCGCCACAACGGTGGCCAGCTTGGCCCACATGGCAGTCTCCTCAGTGAGGTCGAGCGGTCGAGGGTAGGTCCCGGTCGGGTACCGCTGGTCAGTGTGACGCTGCACAAATCCGCCCACAATGGGCCAAAAGTACCAGTGTCGCTAGGACGCGCATGCGGCTGGCGGGGACCCGCAAGGGCCGAGGGCGCGGTGACGAACTAGCTCTCGAGCGTCCTCTCGAGCGTCCTCTCGAGCGCAAATATGGTCTGCGCATGTCGGTCGCGGCGATGCGTCGACGCTGACCGATTGCGAGAGAGCCGCTGACGAGCAGCTTTCGAGTCGGGAAGGCGGGATTTGAACCCGCGGCCTCAGCGTCCCGAACGCTGCGCGCTAACCAAGCTGCGCCACTTCCCGTGAGGTGTCGATCGTATCCGACCGGCTCCTACCGGCTGCCGCCGTTCACGGGGCCGGCGAGGCGACAGGGATGGTCGGAGGCAGGTGGGTGTCGTCGTGGTACGTGTCACCCGCGAGCAGCGCCGACATCGCCTTGCGCAGTCGCAGGGGATCGAGGGGCTTGACCAACCAGCCGTCGGCCTGCGATCGACGGGCGAGGAACACGTCGGGCCGACGGTCGAGCAGCATCAGCACGGGTACGTGTGGAAGGCGGTCCATCCCCTCCTCGAGGCGAATGTCGAGGCAGGCGGCCATACCGCCCATGTTGCCGATCTGCAGGTCGATCACGGCCAGATCGGGCACCCGCTCCTCCACCGCCGCGAGCAGCTGCTTTCCCGCCTCGAGCTCACGCACCGTGGCATCAGGGTCGGTGATGGCGGAGCGCACCTCGTCACGTACCGAAGCAGCGTCGCTGACGATCACGACGTCGGGCACGGCGGCCGAGGCTAGCGTCGACCGGTGACGGGTACCATCCGACGACGTCGCACCCGCGACTCCAGGAGGACACGTGCTTGAGATCCGGCTCGACGAAGGCGACGGCTACACGATCTGCCGCCCCGTCGGAGAGCTCGATGCTTATACGGTGGGCCAGTTCCGCGAGGCACTGGGCGAATTGGCGTCGAAGCCGAAGCTGCTCATCGACATGTCAGAGGTCCCGTTCGTCGACTCCGCGGGCCTCGGCGCGCTCATCGGCGGGATCCGGCGCGCCCGCGAGGGTGGCGGCGACGTCGCGGTGTGCTGCAACCGCCCGACGCTCGTGCGGCTGTTGCACACCACGGGCTTCGACCGCATCGTGACGGTGGCGGAGACGCTCGAGGAGGCGGCCGCGTCGCTCGGCGACGATCAGCCCGCGAACATGTAGCCGGCCACCTGGGCCAGGCCGTCGAGGTCGTGCACGTCGTCCCCGAGGAACGGCACGCGCACGGCCGGCGCCGGCGCCACTCGCGCCACCAAGGCCTCGACGTGGGCCTCCTCGCCGTCGGCGATGTTGCGGAAGTCGGCGAGGTTGGCGAACAGCCGCCCGAGGTCGGTGCCGTCGAGGGTGTGGGCGCGCGCCCGGTCGGCCTCGCTCCTCCCCCGTCCGAACCGCGGGTGCATACGGTTGACGACGAGCGCCTCGATCCCGATGTCGGACTCCGCGAGCTTTCGGGCGAAGAACATGGCCTCGTCGACGGCGTCGCGCCGAGGTGACGCCACGAGGACGAAAGCGGTCTCGGGGTCGGAGAGCAGGGTGCGCACGTGCAGCGCCCGCTGGCGGAAGCCGTCCTCCATGCCCTCGAACGCCTGAAAGAAGGCGACCGCGTCCTGCACGACCTCGGTGCCGATGACCCTCGAGACGGCCCGCAGGAAAGTCTGCGTGGCGACGTTGACGGCCTTCAGGTACGCACGCGTCGGCATCATCAACAGGCGGAAGAGGCGGTTGTCGAGGAAACGGGTGAGTCGCCGCGGCGCGTCGAGGAAGTCGAGCGCGTTCCGCGACGGCGGCGTGTCGACGACGATGAGGTCGAAGCGGCCCTCCTCGTGCAGCTCGTAGAGCTTCTCCATGGCCATGTACTCCTGGGTGCCGGAGAGCGCGCCCGCGATGTTCCGGTAGAAGCGGTTCTCGAGGATGCTCGCCGCCTGCCTCGCGTCGGGCGCGTAGTGGGCCACGAGCGCGTCGAAGGTGCTCTTGGTGTCGAGCATCATCGCCCACAGCTCGCCCTCGCCCTCGTCGTGGGCGTGGATGAGCGCGGGATCGTTGGTGAGGCCCTCGAGCCCGAGCGCGTCGGCGAGGCGCTTCGCGGGGTCGATGGTGACGACGACCGTGCGCCGGCCCCGGCGCGCGGCCTCGAGCGCGATGACAGCGGCGACCGTGGTCTTGCCGACGCCGCCGGTGCCGCAGCAGACGACGACACCGCGCGTGTTGACCAGCGAGGCGAGGGGCTGCGGCCCCTCGCTCATGCGATCACGTCCAGCGCCTCGATCTCGTGGGCCAGGGCGCCCGCCAGCCGGTCGATCTCGGTGAGCCCGAGGTCGGCTTCGAAGAGGAACGGCAGCCGGAGCTGCGGCAGCGGCAGCGCGGCCGCGAGGCGCTCGACCTGCTCGCGCTGGAGCGACTGGCGACCCCGGCGGAACCGCCCCGCGGCCCGGAGCATGTCGGCCTCGCCGGGGCGCAGCGACGTGCCCGCCGCCTCGGCCGCGTGCTCGGGGTCGACGTCGAGGCCGTCGAGCTCGGGGTAGATCCCGTTCACGACGACCGGCCCGAGGCTCACACCGACCCGGTCCTCCAGAGCGAAGGCGGTCTCGACCAGCTCGTTCACCGGCGTCTCCTCCGGGAGCGTGACGAGCACGACCTGACAGCGGCGACGGTCGGTCAGCAGCTCGAGCACGTCCTCCGCCTGAGCACGCACGGGACCGACGCGCACGGCGTCGAGCAGGCCGCGTGAGCTCATGAGGAACGTGATCGCGTGGCCCGCGGCCGGAGCGTCGAGCACGATGAGGTCGGCCGCGCCGGCCCGCTCGAGCTGCTTGACCTTGCCCAGCACCAGGATGTCCCTGATGCCGGGCGCCGCCGTCGCCACGACGTCGAGCGCGCCCGAGCGCACCAACCGCTTCGAGATCCGCCGCAGGCCGTGGTCCACCAGGTACTCGAGCAGGGCGTCGTCAGGAGTCAGCGTGCGCGCCCGCACCTCCGCCGCGCCCGCGCCTCCCGGGTGCAGCACGGTCTCCTGGTACGTGAGCTCGCCCGCGTCGAAGGTCGATGCGAGGCCGCTCTTGCCTTCCACCTCGACGATCAGCGTCGACAGCCCGGCGCCCGCGGCCATCCGCGCCAGCGCGGCGGTGACCGTCGTCTTGCCCACGCCTCCCTTCCCGGCCACGATGACCAGTCGGGTCTGGGAGCAGAACCCAGCAGGATCCAACCGTGTCCCTTCTCGGAGGTTTGTGCACCCGTTGCGAACACTAGCGAGCGTATTGCTCGCGTTCGGCGCCCTCCTGACGCTCCCGGCGCCGGCCGTCGCCGCCGCGGGCCGGGTCGACGTGATCGAGGTGACGGGGCTCATCGACCCGGTCGAGGTGGACTTCATCGCCGCGTCGCTCCGGGACGCGGAGCGCGCTCGGGTCGAGGCGTTGATCATCCAGCTGAACAGCGGGGGAGCCGTGGTCGCCGACTGGCGCCTCGATGCGCTGGTGCAGCGGCTCGCGAGCGCAAAGGTGCCCGTCGCGGTATGGGTGGGACCGAGCAGCGCCCGGGCCTCGGGCGGCGCGTTGCGCATCGCGGATGCGGCCGACGTCGTGGGCGTCGCGCCGGGCGCGCGGGCGAGCGTCGCGCCGCGCACGCGCGCCCGCGGCTCCGTGGGTGCGGCCGCCCGCGTCGACGCGCCGGTCCTCGGCGACTTCATCGTCGGGCTCGACGGGCTCCGGGTAGGCGGGCGCACCCTCGACACGGCGACGGTGGTGCGCACTTCGCAGGGGCCGCGCCGTCAGCCGGTCGGCGTCACGTTCTCCAAGCCCGCGCTGCTGCCCCGTCTCCTGCACACGGTGGCCAGCCCGTCGGTCGCCTACCTGCTGCTCGTCGCCGGCCTGGTGCTGATCGTCTTCGAGTTCTTCACCGTGGGCGTGGGGGTGGCCGGTGCGGTCGGCGCAGGATCGCTCATCCTGGCCCTCTACGGGTTGAGCGTGCTCCCCACTCGCCCGGTCTCCGCCGCGCTGCTCGCCGTGGGTGTCGCGGGCTTCGCCATCGACGTGCAGGCCGGCGCGCCGCGCACCTGGACGGTGATCGGCACCATCACGCTCCTGATCGGCTCGTTGCGGCTGTTCGACGGGCAGGTCGTCCCCTGGTGGACGGTCCTCCTCGTCGTCGGAGGAGTCGCGCTGCTGATGGTCGCGGGCATGCCCGCGATGCTGCGCGCCCGGTTCTCGACGCCGACCATCGGGCGCGAGTCGATGATCGGCGAGATGGGGGCGGCGGCGGCTGACGTCGACCCCGAGGGCACCGTCACGGTGCGGGGCGCGCTGTGGCGGGCCCGCACGAACCGCGCCACCCCGATCGTCGCGGGCGACGCCGTGCGGGTGGTGGCGATCGACGGCCTGCTGCTCGAGGTGGAGCCCGAGGAAGGTGGCGCCAAGGAGGCCCACCACTAAATGGTCGCTTCGCTCTCCCGGCCGGGGCCCCAACCCCGGCCTCCTCCGAGCGTGGGGCCCCAACCCCACGCCGGCCGTGCAAATGGCGCTTCGTTCCCCGCGATCCACCCCTTGTTCAAGCTGGTGGGACGGCTGTAGGGTCCGGGCGAGATCCGACCTGGGGGTGGGGGTTTCCCTCGTTGTGAGCAGCCAACGCGCCGAAGACCTGTGGCAGGACCGAGCGGCCTGTAAAGGTCCGCAGGCTGCTGTCTTCTTCCCGCCGCCGCATTTCGAGCGGAAGGACGAGAAGGAGGCGCGCGAGCAGCGGGCCAAGGCCATCTGCGCCACCTGCCCCGTACGCCGTCCCTGCCTCGACTACGCCATCTCGATCCGCGAGCCCCACGGGATCTGGGGCGGGCTGAACGAGCTGGAGCGGAAGTCGCTCCTCGGTACCCGGGTAGGTTAGGGGCCGCTCGCAAGGGTAACGTTGGTGCTCGCGATGGTGAGCACGCCGCAAACCGGTCAGAACCCCCACGAGGGCGACCGGCACGACCCCGCAGACCGCTCCGACCACCGCCTCGTCTGGAAGCGGACCACCGTCGAAGGCAGGCTGGCCCTCTACGGAGAGGCCGGCGAGGGCCTGCCCGTCGTGTTCCTCCACGGCTGGGGGCTCGGGCAGCATGCCTACCGGCGGCCGCTCAAGCGCCTGGTCCAACTGGGCTGCCACGTGTGGGCACCCGCCCTGCCCGGCTTCGGCGGCACCGCCGACCTGCCCGGCGACGACTTCTCGCTGGCCGGCTACGCGACCTGGCTCGACGAGTTCCTCCGGGTCGTCGACCTCGACGAGCCCGCGGTGGTCGTGGGCCACTCGTTCGGGGGCGGCGTCGCCATCAAGCTCGCGCACGACTTCCCGGAGCGCGTGCGTTCGCTCGTGCTCGTCAATTCGATCGGCGGCTCGGCGTGGGCGCACTCCGGATCGACCGTCCGCTCCATGGCCGAGCGGCCACTCTGGGACTGGGGGCTGCACTTCCCGAGCGACGTGCTGCTGATCCCTCAACTCGCCCGCGTGCTCCCGGTGATCCTGCAAGAAGCGGTGCCCAACCTGGTTCGCAACCCGCGTGCCCTCCTGCGCGTCGCCGACCTGGCGCGCCGGGCCGACCTCACGCTCGAGCTCGAGGCGCTGAAGGAGCGACGCCTGCCGGTCGTCGTGCTCTGGGGTGACAGCGACCGCATCATCCCGAAGCCCAGCTTCGACGCCCTGTGTCGCGCCATCGGCTCGGAGGGCGAGGTCGTGAACGGCAACCACTCGTGGCTGCTGGCCGACCCCGACAGCTTCGGCGAGGTCATGACGAACGTGGTGGGTGTGGCCCAGCTGGCGCGCTCGCTCGAGCACGGCAAGGCCAAGCGTCGCCGTCGCATCTTCGGGCTGGCGCGGGGAGGGCAGCCGAGGTTGCTGCCCTCCGTCGCACGGGCCAAGCCCGGCGACGAGCAGAGCTAAGTGCCGGTGGGCAACCGCGGCCCCGCGATGCGCACGTCGTCGCGGCGGCGCGTCACACCCGTGGCGTCGAGGTGGGCCAGCAGCGGGAGCGCGTGCTTCCGGGTCGTTCCCAGCGCGTCGCGGACCTGCGCGACGGTGACGCCTCCGGGCGTCGTCGCCAGCAATGAGGCGATCACCCGCGCCGCCGCGTCGATCGCAGTCGCGGCGAAGTAGCACCCGTCGCGCTCGACGACGAGGCCCCGCCGCACGAGCTCGCGCAGCTCGACGCGTGACACACCCTCGGGATCGGGCGGGGTGAACGCGGCCCGCTCCAGCGCCGTGAGGTACGGGTGGGTGGCGAGGGTGTCGTGCGCCGCGCCCCGCCGGGCCCGACCGCCCTCGACCCTCACCTCTTCGATGGTCGCCAGCACGGCCCGCTCGTAGTCGTCGAACGTGGCCACGTCGACGCCGAGGGGGCCGGCCGCCTCGACGGCGCCGAGCACGTGGTCGCGCGTCGCCGCGAGGGCGTCGGGCGCGACGACCCAGCGCCCGAGCGTGGGCGGGCGGCGCTCGCCCGTCAGCGGCTCGAGGTCGTCGGCCTCCACCCACCCCCGTTCGGCGATCACGCGGTCGACCGAGCGCGACGGCTGCGCCTTCGCCGCCGGCAGCACGGGGGCCACGTCGAGCACCTCGCCGCCACCGACGGTCTCGTCTCGCCCGAACTCACGGAGGACGAACCGGTCGCCGGGCACCAGGGGGAGCGCGACCGGGAGATGCAGACGCACGAACCCCGTGCCACCCGGCTCGATCGCATCGGTGCCGAGCACCCGCACGCGAACCGCGTGCTCGCCGGAGCCGACGTAGGCGGCGAACGCGCCCCGGCGGGAGACATCGTGTTGCAACGCGTCGAGCACCCGCAACGAGGCGTCGACGGTTCGCGTCGGCCGCCATTGGCCACCGCGCACCAGGGCGTCACCGCGCGCGAGGCGATCGTGGGGCACGCCGGACAGGTTGACGGCGACGCGATGACCGGGTCCGATGCGGTCGTGGGCGCGCTTGAGGCTCTGCAGCGCCCGCACGCGTCCGCGCAGCTGCGTCGGGAGCACGTCGAGCTCGTCGTCGACCGCGATGGCCCCGCCGGTCAAGGTGCCGGTCACGACCGTGCCCGACCCCTTTGCCGCGAACACCCGGTCGACCCACAGCCGCGGACGGTCTCGGTCGGTCGCGAACGGCGTCGCCGCGAGCAGGCGGTCGAGGGCGGCGCGTAGCGCGTCGAGCCCGATGCCGGCCGGCGCGTCGACGTCGACCATCTCGGCGTGCTCGAGGAACGTGCCCGTGCGTCACGCCCAGCAGCTCGAGGATACGGAGGTGCTCCTCCGACTGCGGCTTCCAGCCCTCGGTGGCGGCGACCACGAACAGGCACGCGTCGATCGCCCCGACGCCGGCGAGCATGTTCTTGAGGAACCGGACGTGACCCGGGACGTCGACGAACGCGAGGTCGCGGCCGGATGGCAGCGTCGCCCACGCGAACCCCAGGTCGATGGTGAGACCGCGTGCCTTCTCCTCCGCCAGCCGATCGGGGTCGATGCCCGTGAGCGCCAGCACGAGAGTCGACTTGCCGTGATCGACGTGACCGGCAGTGCCTACGACGTGCACGACAGCAGCGCCTTGGCCACCACCGGGTCGTCGGACGCGTCGACCGTGCGCAGGTCGCAGACCGTTCGTCCGTCGTGGACCCGGGCGATCACCGGCGGCTCGTGGGCCCGCAGCGTGGCGGTGTGGTCCCCGTCGATCGCCACCCCGGCCGAAGCGATCTCGAGGCCGGGCACGGAGCCGCCGCCCGCCACCGCAGCCGTGTCGACCGGCTCGCCCGCGCCGAGCGCCTGCGCCCGGCGCCGCAGCCCGGCGACGTCGAGCGTGGCCATGCGCCAGAACGGTATTGCGTCACCGTCGTTGCGCAGGTACGCGAGCGCGGTGGCCTGCAGGGCGGCGAGAACGAGACCGCCCGGTCGCAGCGCGCGCGCGAGCGGATGACGCGCGCAGGCGCCGACCGCGTGGGCCCGTCCCGCGAGCACGCCGGCCTGCGGACCACCGAGCAGCTTGTCGCCCGAGAAGGTGACGAGCTCGGCTCCGGCCGCGAGCGTCTGGCGGGCGGCGGGCTCACCGGCCAACCACGCGGGCGGGGCCCCGCGCAGCCACGGCGTCGTCGCGTCGAGCAGTCCCGATCCGATGTCGACGACAACGGGCAGGCCCAGGGTCGCGAGCTCACCGACGTCGACCGCCGCGGTGAAGCCCACCATGCGGTAGTTCGACTGGTGCACCTTGAGGATGACGGCGATGTCGTCGTGATCCGCGAGCGCGCGCTCGTAGTCGGCGAGTCGCGTCCGATTCGTGGTGCCCACCTCGACGAGCCGGGCACCCGACTGCTGCATGACCTCGGGGATGCGGAAGCCGCCGCCGATCTCGACCAGCTCGCCCCGTGAGACGACGACGGCGCGGCCACGCGCCATCGCCGCGAGCGCGAGAAGGAGCGCGGCGGCGCCGTTGTTGACGACCAGCGCCGCCTCGGCCCCGGCGGCGCGCGCGAGCAGCGAGGCGGCGTGGTCGCCGCGCGAGCCTCGCTGCCCGGTGCGCAGGTCGAGCTCGAGGTTCGCGTAGCCGCCAGGGGGCGCGGCGCCGAGTGGGGCCCGCCCGAGGTTGGTGTGCAGCAGGACGCCGGTCGCGTTGATGACCGGGCGCAGGAGCGCAGCCGCGATGTCGTCGGCCCGCGCCGCGGCGGACCCCGGGTCGCCCGCCGCGATTGCAGCACGCGCCGCGTCGACGAGCAGCGCGTGCGGCAGGCCGCGGTCGGCGAGCGAGCGCGCCAACGCGTCGACGGACGGTGGTCGCGCGCGTTCGGTCACCT
>Ga0209808_1001725_pt1 | contig 11319 bp, 9 predicted proteins | sample GraSoiAngelo_157_FD_186171 | JGI IMG/M metagenome (GOLD analysis project Ga0209808, IMG submission 186171) | Grasslands soil microbial communities from the Angelo Coastal Reserve, California, USA - 14_1009_16_20cm (SPAdes) (version 2) | ecosystem: Environmental > Terrestrial > Soil > Grasslands ...
TCTCCGGATTTTTCGAGACTATCCTGCCACGGCATGCCTCCAAATGGTTGCAGATAAGTGAGGTGGCGCGCACTGGCCGGCCAGTAACGGCCGTGAATGAAGAGACCGAAGGCACGGAGTTCTTCAGTCAACTCGTCGAGAACATCATCCCCATGAGCTACGGCGGCGCACAGAAGCTCGCGGATCACCTGAAAGTGGCGAAAACAAAAGATGAATTGCGCGTGCTCGATCTCGCCGCCGGATCCGGCATCTGGGGAATCGCACTGGCAGAGAAATCGCCGCGCGTGCGAGTGGCCGCAGTCGATTGGGCCGGAATGATTCCCACGACCAAACGTATCACGCAAAAGTTTGGCGTCAGCGATCGATTCAAATTTATTGGAGGCGATCTGTTGGAAGCAGATTTTGGCAACGGCTACGATATCGCGACGCTGGGCCATATTTTGCACAGCGAAGGCGAACAACGCAGCCGGCAATTGCTCAGAAAAACCTTTAGCGCATTGAAAGCCGGCGGCACAATCGTCATCGCCGAATGGCTCGTGAACAACCGGCGCACAGAGCCGGCACATTCACTCATGTTCGCCGTGCAGATGCTCGTCAACACGGAGCACGGCGACACTTTCAGTTTTAACGAAATCAAAAACTGGCTCGAAGACGCCGGGTTCAAAAAAGTTCGCAAGCTGGAAGCGCCCGGGCCTTCACCGTTGATTCTCGCGACGAAACCGTAGTGGTAATGTGCTACAAGGAGCGGCGGTCTCCAGTCCGCCTCCTTGACATGTCGCAGGCACGATTGCCCGCAGCACGAAATCGTCTTCCCATTCGCGCCGCAAACTGCTTTTATAGTCTCCATGAAACAGGTAAAGGCGAAAACGCGCGGCAAGAGCAAGCCGCGACCGACTCACAAAGATTCTAGGGGAGATACGCCGTACAGCAAACCTGCCCTTCGCAGCGATGCATTTGTCAGAGCGTTAACCGATGCGAAAGCGTGCCTGAAAAATCCGGAAGATCTGCAAGTGCTCTTCAACGAAGCGGCGAAAAAGGCGGCGGCCGTTCCCAGAGAGCCGTTTAAGGAATGCTGGCCTTATCTCCAAACGATGCTGCGATTAATTCGCGCGCATCATCTCGGGGAATACGATCAGGTTCCGAATGACGCGCTCTTGTGGATCGTTGCTGCTCTCAATTACCTGATTGATCCGTTCGATTTGATTCCTGATAAGACTCCATTTCTCGGTTTCGTGGATGACGCGACGGTTATCGAATTTGTAACCGATAAAAACCGGCAAGCGCTGGACGACTTCATGATATGGGAAACAGCGAGCGCCGGCGGTGCTCTCTAATATTCCCTTTTTTCAGACCAAGAGCAGCGCCGGATTTTCCAAAAGTTGGCGCAGTTCTTTCAAATACTCGGCGCCGAGCGCGCCGTCGACGACGCGGTGATCGCAGCTCATGGTAAGCGACATACGGTGGCCGACGACAACCTGACCGCAATCGTCAATCACCGGAACCTTCGTCATTTTGCCAACGGCAAGAATGAATCCTTGCGGCGGATTTATGACGGCCGAGAAACTGTCGATCCCCATGCCGCCGAGATTTGAAACGGTGAACGTGCCGCCTTGAAATTCCTCAGGCTTCATTCGCTTATTGCGCGCGCGATGGGCTAAGTCCTTGGCCAGTTCGCTGATTTCGCGGAGCGATTTGTTTTGCGCCGCGCGAATGACCGGCGTCAGCAACCCGTCTTCGATCGCCACCGCGATTCCAAGATCGACATCCGCGTACTGCACGATCGCGTCAGCATTAAACGAGGCGTTCACCCGCGGCACTTTCACCGCAGCTTGCACCGCGGCTTTTAAGACGAAGTCGTTCACAGTGATCTTCGCAGCATCCGCGCCTTCGCCGGCGGATTTTAATTCCTCACGTGCTTCCATGAGCGGGCCGGCGTCAACGTCGATTGTGAGATAAAAATGTGGGACCGGGCCGAGGCTTTCCACCAGTCGCTGCGCAATAATCTTGCGCATCCCGGAAAGTTGGATGCGGGCGGCTTCGCTAGCCTGTCGTGGCAGCCGAGTCGGCTGCTTTGCCGCGGGCGACACGCCCGCCTCCACAGTTTTTGATTTAGCAGCAGCGCGCACGTCGGTTTCGGTAACACGACCTTCCGGGCCGGTGCCTTTCACGCTCCAAAGATCAACGCTGAGTTCAGCTGCGACCCGACGCGCAACAGGCGACGCTCTTACGCGGGCTTCCTCGACCTTTTCCGGCTTCGGCGCAGCTGGCGCGGCTGCCTCGACAGGCTCCTCTTTCTTTTCCTTCTGCTGTTCGGCTTTTTTCTCTATCTCAGGTTCTTTCTTCGCTTTTTCTTCTTCCTTTTCCTTTTCGGCCTTTGGCTTTTCTTCCTTTTGTGTTTCCTCTTCCTTCGGCTTCTCTTTTTCCTCTTCCTTGGCTTCCGGCTTCTTCTCCTTTTCTTCCTTGGGTGCTTCCTCGCCTTCACCACCGATAAAAGCGATTTTGTCGCCGACGTTTACCTTGCCGCCGTCTTCGACGTAAATCTCAGAAAGCGTTCCGTCCTCGGGCGATTCCCATTCCATGGTTGCTTTATCGGTCTCGATTTCGGCGAGCACTTCGCCGGCCGAAACCCGATCGCCCTTCTTTTTCTTCCACGCGACGAGAGTGCCCTCGGTCATCGTGTCGCTCAGCTTGGGCATCTGGATTTCAGGCATAAGTAGAAGTGATGAGTGACGAGTGATGAGTTTTCTCACGCATAACAAACCTGTTTCACGGCGGCGATGAGTTTGTCCGGGTTGGGCAGCACCGCTTTTTCAAGGCGCTCATTGTACGGCATTGGAACATCTTCTTGTGATACGCGCATGATCGGCGCGTCGAGCGCATCGAAAATGTTTTTTTGAATCCGGTAACAAACCTCCGCGCCGACGCCGCAAAAGGGATGGCCCTGTTCAACGATCACCGCCCGGTGCGTCTTTGTTACCGAATCGAAAATTGCTTTTTCATCCAACGGTTTGATCGAACGAAGATCGACAATTTCCGCAGAGATGTCTTCCTCTTCGAGCTGAGCCGCAACTTTGAGCGCGAGCGGAACGGTCTGCGCGTAACAAATAATCGAGACGTCGCTGCCTTCGCGTTTCACGTCGGCTTTGCCGAGCGGAATCAGCAGCTCTTCATCTGGCGGCTCGACCATTCCCTTGGAGCTGTAGAGCAGCTCCGCTTCCAGAACCAGCACCGGATTGTTGTCGCGCACTGCGGTCTTCAACAAACCTTTTGCATCGCGTGGCGTGGCCGGTGCGCACACTTTGAGCCCAGGCACACTGGCGTAAAAGTTTTCTGTCGCGTGCGAATGAGTGGCGCCGAGTTGATGTGCTGGCCCGTTCGGGCCGCGAAACGTGATGGGAATATTGAATTGCCCGCCCGACATCGTGAACATGTTGGGCGCGTTGTTCACCACCTGATCGAAGGCTACGAGCGAAAAGCTGAAGGTCATAAATTCAATGATCGGCCGCAATCCGACCATCGCCGCGCCGACTCCCAGGCCGGCGAATCCATTCTCGCTGATTGGAGTGTCGATGATCCGCCGTGGCCCGAAGCGCTGAAGCAAGCCCTGGCTGACCTTGTATGCGCCCTGATATTCGGCGACTTCCTCGCCCATCAAAAAAACATTTGGATCTCGCTCCAGTTCTTCCGCGAGCGCTTCATTGAGCGCCTGACGATAAGTGATTTCTCTCACGGCTTTGCTCCATCGGCATACGTGTAATCGTAAAGTCTTTCGAGCGGAGGCTGCGGACTTTCCCCAGCAAACTTCACCGCGGCCAGAACCGTTTCCTTCGCCTGTTTGTCGAGCTGGTCGAATTGTTCGTTAGTCAATTTTTCCTCGCGGGTGAGCTGCGCGCGCAGGCGCGTGATCGGATCGTCGAGGCGATATTTTTCCAGTTCCTCCTTGGTCCGGTAACTTGCCGGGTCCGACATCGAATGTCCGCGATAGCGATAAGTTCGTGCTTCCAGAAACGCCGGATGAGGCTCTTTGCGAATGGAATCGGCGACCTCGGCGATCTTCTCGCGCACTTCGCGAAAGTTCATTCCATCGACGACTTCTCCAGGGATGTCGTAGCCTTCGGCGCGATCGACAATTTGCTTAAGTGAAGTCGATCTTTTGACCGAAGTGCCCATGGCGAAAAGATTGTTTTCGCAAATGAAAATGATCGGCAATTTATAGAGAGCGGCCAGATTCAACGCTTCGTGGAACGCTCCCTGATTGATTGCGCCATCGCCAAAAAAGCACAGCGTCACGCGATCTTCGCCCCGGTACTTGATTGCAAAAGCCATCCCCACCGCCAGTGGAACGTGCGCGGCGACAATGGCGTGACCGCCGTACATGTGATTTTTCCGGTCGAAAAAATGCATTGAACCACCGAGCCCACGCGAGCACCCCGTTTCTTTGCCGAAAAGTTCCGCCATGCATGCGTTCGCGCTGGTGCCGCGGGCCAGCGCGTGAGCATGATCGCGATAAGCGGTGATGACATAATCGTCGTCCCGCACCGCGGCCACTGCGCCGGCCACCACTGCTTCCTGACCGATGTAAAGATGACAAAATCCGCCGACCTTCTGCGCTTGATACTGCTGGCTGGCGCGTTCCTCAAAGCGCCGGATCAACAGCATCAGCGAGAGCATCTCGACTTCGTCGCGCTGCTCTCCCCGCTGCATGGCCGTCAAGCCGTGCGCGGAACTGCGGCGCGGGCCCGCGATCCTTCCGCGCTTCGGCCAAGGTTAATGCAGACAACAAAAAGCACAGTGAACAATAGGTCGCTGACGACCGAGTTTCGGAAGAACATCCAGCTGGGAGTAGCGCTGTATTGAGGCAAGCCAACCGTCAGCGACTGAATAAGTCCGGAAAAGTTCTTCGTGTAGCCAGGATCGTAAATCCAGGAAACGGCATTGGTTACCACGTAGAAGATGAACGATGCGGCGAACGATGCAGGCAGGAGCGTCTTCCACGAAGCGCGGTTTTGCAGGAGCAATCCAAGGCAGCCGATGATCGCAAAGCCAACATAGTGCGAGAGCACAAAGGGACTAGAAAGTGAAAATCCGTAGTGAGCGTCCAACACAATGTCCGAGATCAGCAGCGCGATCATGGGAACAGTGAATTTGTACTTACGCGGAAAGTATGCAGCCGCGCAGAGTGCAATCGCAGCGATGGGCGCGAAGTTCATCCACCCGATCGAACCGGAGTGTCCGAAGAACCCTGTGACGATACGAAATACGACCGACGCGATCACGAGAAGAAGCGCAGGAATCATTCCACAGAATCTATCTGGTCGGTGCGATATGCAAAGGGAAGATGGTAGGGACATCGCGCGGCGATGTCTCCCGAAAACTTTCGGGACAGCGCGGCGTCGCTACCTACTTCGCCGCGGCGAGCGCTTTGTTGAGCCGCGCTTTGCGACGATTGGCTGCGTTTTCATGAATGATGCCGCGCTTGGCGGCTTTATCGATTGCCGAGATTAACGCGCGGATTTGATCCGCGTCGGGCGTTTGTGTGGAACGCGCCTGCTTTTGCATGGTGCGCAAACGCGTCACCACGCTGCGATTACGCAGCGATCGTTTCAACGTCTGGCGAGCTCGTTTGGTAGCTGATCTGGTGTTGGCCATTATCGATCAAAAAAAATTGTGGAGCAGTCCGCGCGCCGTGCCGAAGCCGAAGGTTACATGCGTTTGCCCAACGCGAGCTTCGCTTTTTCGCGCTCGGCAGCGAGCGTTCCACCCATTCGCATTTGCTCGACGCTCAGTGTGCTTGAAGCAGATGTTGGTTCAGGCTGCGGCTGCTGGCTGGCCGGTTTCTCGTTTTGCACGACCGACGTGCTAACAGGCGGCGCCAGTAACCGCGCCTTTGCCACTTTGGGCAAACGATCGGGAGTGATTTGCACCAGCGCTCCCAGTGGAACTTGATTATAGAGCACGGCGACATCGGCGGCCTTCATTCTGATGCAACCGTAGCTGGCTGGCCGCCCGATTGTTTTCTCTTCCGGTGTGCCGTGGATGTAGATGCCGCGGTGAAAGGCTTGCGCGTTTTGGGCTTCAAGTCCCGTCAGCCAAATAATCCGAGTAGTCACCGGATCCCGCCCGGGAGCATTTGGCTGGAGAATTTCGCCGGTCCACCGCCGATGGTGAAAGACCGCTCCGACTGGCGCGTTGTCGCCGATCTTTTTCGCAACCATCAGGTAACCGAGCGGCGTCGTCATTTTCCCGCGAAAATCACCGACGCCGTACTTCGACGTTGAGACGGGGTAAATTGCCACTCTTCCGCCGTTCTCCATAAGCATCAGCTTCTGGTCGGGGATACTGATTATCAGACGATAGGACGGATCGATCTGTGTGAGTTGCGTGGCAGAAAATGCCGGTGCGATCGAAACCAGACTAAAAATCACAGCCAATGGCCGAAACATGCGCAACCCTTTACCCGATAATTCGGGTTTTGTCACGCGGGAATTGCAGCGCTTGCGCGTGAGCTGTCTAAATTGATTTTGGACCAGCGACTCCCAAATGAAGAGAGGCAAACGTAAAGGAAACCGGCCTGGAACATCAGGAGGAACGGGACTGAGAAGAACTGGCCGTGCGCGATGGCAAACACCACGAAGTAACTGAAATAAATGGCGAAGGCCAGTTCCGCCAGCGGAAGCGTTGACTTGAGCGGGCGGTACTTGCAGCTGCGCCACCGCTGCGATTTGCGTTCAATGCCGTACTTCGGCGTACGTGTGAAATCCGATTTGTGATTGATGAGCGCTTCAAGCACTGCTCGCGCGTTATTTAGCGAGAGGCCAATTCCCAAGGCGAGCAGACATGGCAGAAAAAGAATCTCTTTCATCCATGTCCGCGGATACAGCTCCCGCTGGGCGCAAATATAGAAAACGGCGACGGAAGCCGATGCTGCAAGAAATATCGGAATATCGATGAGCACTGTGCGCAGCCAGCCACCTTCAGGCCCACCAGTGGATGGATGCAAAAGAACACACAGAAACGCAAGGAGCAGGTAAGCGAAGTTGGACATCAAATGCCCCGTCGCCTCGAGCTTGATTGGAAACGGAAGCCGGCTGCGCCAGATCGTGGGCAACAGTTTCTTGCACGTTTGGACCGAGCCCTTGGTCCAGCGATGCTGCTGAGACTTGAAACCGTTCATGTCCACGGGCAACTCTGCAGGAGTGACCACATCTGAAAGATAAATGAATTTCCAGCCTGCTAGCTGAGCGCGATAGCTCAGATCGAGGTCCTCGCACAACGTATCATATTGCCAACCTCCGCTTTGTTCGATGCAGGAACGCCGCCAGAGACCGGCGGTTCCATTGAAATTAAAAAAGCGGCCGCTGCGACTACGTGCAGTTTGCTCGAGCAAAAGATGCCCGTCCAAAAAAATCGCCTGCATGCGCGTGAGCAATGAATACCCCCGGTTCAAATGGCCCCAGCGGGTCTGGATCATTCCCACTTTAGGGTCCGTGAAGAAATGGATCGTCCGTTTCAGTAAGTCTCTTTGCGGGACAAAATCGGCGTCCAGAATACAAACGAACTCACCCCCTGCCGCCTCAAGCCCGACCGCCAGTGCGCCGGCTTTGAAGCCGGTGCGGTCAACCCGATGAATCAGTTGAACATTGAAGCCGCGCTGACGCAGTTCCTCTACGCATGAGGCAGTGATTTCGCGCGTCTCATCAGTTGAATCGTCCAGCACCTGAATTTGCAAAAGCTCCCGCGGATAATCCACCTCGCTTACCGAACGCAGCAATCGCTCGGCCACGTACACCTCGTTGAAAATTGGCAACTGCATCGTCACCTTCGGGAGTTGTTCAAAACAATGGGCTGGCGCCGGCGGCCGCTTCCGGTGTTTCAGGTAAAGGTAAATGATGAAGTAACGATGGACGCCGTAAGCGGAAAGCCCGATCAGCACGCTCAGGTAGCAAACCGTCCAAATGATATGTCCGACACTTCCTTGCATAGGAGTTCCCATGGCCACCAATCGTTGAGCCAGTAAGGGCGTCATGATGCCGTTTTCAGCGGTTGCGTCAATCCAAAATATCGCATGTTTGCCTGTAAGAACCGCGGTCATATTGTCTTGATACACAGCGGTCTCCTATCGATCTTCGTAATTGCGGGAGCGACCGGTTTTGCCAATCTCTCTGGTCGTCCACCGCTTCCCCGCTATTTGAAGAAATTGCGCTGGCCTAAAGGCCGTTCAACGTGTCCCGACATTCGCCCTTGCCTCAGACGGTCAGCAGGTTAACCGTGATAGGCCAATTTTTCTGGCAAAAGCAGGCATGCAGCTGGGAGACACAATAACGAAACGAAGGCACGACCGTTTCGAGCGTTTCAAGATCATCTTTCCTATTCTTCTGGCGGGATGGATCCCGTCGATCCTGACGCTAATTGTTTCCTACACCATCCTGCGCGACACCCTGGAATCAAGAATACTACGCGACCGGCAAACTTTGGTCCAACTGGTGGGCCATCTGGTCGGCCACGATCTCAGCCGCAGCAGTGCCATCATTAACTATTATCAGACGCTACCCGAAGTTGCGCGAATTCTGGGTGCGACAAATCCGACGCCTGTGGCTCAGCAATGGCTCAACTCGGCATTTTATTCGCACCCGAATATCGACGGAATGTTTTTTACCGCACCCGATGGTGCCTTAATTGCGTCGATCCCGACGGCACCCGAGGTGGTCGGAAAGGATTTTGGAGCCAGTTACTGGCGCGAACAAGCAGAGGCATCCAACGAAGCCGTGGTCTCGCCCGTTCATTCGCGGCTGACGGATAACCGGCTGGTCACCAATATCGTCGCAGCAGTGCGCGCGCCCGACCAAAGGATTCTCGGCTATGTTGGCGACTCGGTGCTTGTGGAGAGAATTGGCCGGCGTTTGTCCGCCATCGAATTTTCCGATCGGTTTCTGTTCGAAGTTCTCGATCAAAACGGCGTTGCGCTTTTTGCGAATGACTTTAAGCCGAATCCTAGCGGAATTTCGCCCCAAGGCGGCGCCTTGATCAAGGAAATCCGTGAAAACAACGCCGGACATTTCGAGGAGCATGGGAACCTTTATTCATTCAGTCCGATCGAGAGCACTGGTTGGGTGGCAGTAGTAGAACAGCCGAAAGCGCTGGCTTACAAACCGGTTCATGATCTTCTCGGGCGAATGACGTTGCTGGCAGCGTGGCTGGTCGCGCTCACGACGGTCTTCGCCTGGCTGGGCAGCCGGTTCTATCAACGCCAGATGGAATCCAAGGCACGGCTGGAGCGTGAAGTTGTCTTCAACGAGAAAATGCTGGCGAACATGCCCAGCGGAATCGCTTTTGTCGATCCAACTTCTCGCCGCTTTCTTCACGCAAACGATTCCTTTGCGCGCATGGCGGAACGCTTTGGAGATCTGGCGGCTGGACGCGACATTACGGAAATCACCTGCAACGATGTGAAGATTGCGCCTCCCGGAGCGATTGAGAGAGTGCTTACCTTCGGAACGCCATTTCAGCTAACCGAGCACCCGTTGCAAGATAAGACGGGAGTGACGCACTTTTTGGACATTCATCTGCTCCGGCTACAAGGCGCCCAGGAAACCATTCAGGGCGTGCTTTATCTGGTGGAGGACAAGACGCGTGACGTCACATTGCGCCAGGAATTGATCGCTGCAAACGCTGCCAAGGACCAATTCCTGGCCCTTTTGTCTCATGAGCTGCGCAGTCCCCTCGCGCCAGTAATTGCGATGGTGGGGGAGCTGGAAGCTGAGGTGCCAGATTCCCAGCCTATTAGAGAAGCACTGGAGGTGGTTCGGCGTAACGTCGAGCTCGAAGCACGGCTAATTGACGATTTGCTCGACGTTACTCGTATCTCGAAGGGCAAACTGCAACTGAGCTTTGAAACGATTTGCGTTCACCAAACCCTGCAGCGCGCTTACGAGATATGCCGGGAAGAAATTGCTGCGAAGAATCTCGAAGTAGAATTTCATCTTCGCGCCGCTCATACGCATGTGGAGGGCGATCCGGCGCGATTGCAACAGGTCTTTTGGAATTTGATCAAAAACAGCGTGAAATTTACTCCCGAAAAAGGCCGAATCACTATCGAGACGCTTAACCCGGCGCCAGATAAGATTGAGGCTCGCGTCATCGACACCGGCATTGGCATCGAAAAAGAAGCAATCGATAAAATCTTTAACGCATTCGAACAGGGACAAGCCGAGATTACCCGTCGCTTTGGAGGGCTCGGGCTTGGCTTGGCCATTTCGAAGGCGTTGATTGATGCGCATGACGGGCAAATTCGCGTGCAAAGTCCCGGGAAAGATCAGGGTGCCACGTTTTCAGTGGAACTGAACACGGTGTCGAGTCCGGTTAGTCGCGACGGCGAGAAGCAAGATCAACCAGCAGACGAGGAAACAGAAGCGACCGTTTCAAAGCACCGGCGCGTTCTGCTGGTGGATGACCATTATGATACTTGCATCGGAATGAAGAGGATGCTGGAGCGCCGTGGTTACGAAATTACTGTAGCCCATTCCGCGGAACAGGCAGTCGAGAAGGTCCGCATAGAGGATTTCGATCTGCTTATCAGCGACATCGGGTTACCGGACCGCAGCGGTTACGAGTTGATGCGTGAAGTGCGGGTCAACAAAGATTTGCCTGGAATTGCGCTCAGCGGTTTTGGTAGCGAACAAGACGTGAAGCAAGCTAGAGAGGCAGGTTTCTCGGAGCACCTCACGAAACCAATTAATTTGGAGCGCTTGGAAAAAACGATTCAGAATTTGCTCTCCTGAGCTACTCTCTGCTTGGTACCCCGGCTTCTGTTTCAGTCTGGCGCTCTGCCGCTTCCTTCAGTTGACGTGAAAGCTTCTCAACGCGCTGACGCATGACTTTGCCAGCCTTAAATTTCACGGTCGCGCGCGGTGGGATCACAAAACTGCTGCCCGGCTGATTCGGGTTGCGTCCAACTCGCGGCTTCGTCAGGCGCGGCTGAAAAACGCCAAAATTGCGCAGTTCAACCGGGATGTTGTTTGCCAGGCTGTCGGTAATTTTGTCGAGCGTGCGCTGGACGACGTCAAAGACTTGATGCTGAACCATGCCGGTTTGGTTGCTGATAGAAACGACGATGTCGCGCTTGGTTAACTTTGACATATCTATTTTAGTAATCGTTCCATGCGGCTGCGGCGGTGGCCACTGATCACAAAAACCATAAAATTTTAATAGCCTAAGCTGTTCGAGAAGAACACGAAACGCAACTCGCTTCCCCGCGCTTGCGTGGATCACGGCGCCTTGCGCCAATTCTCACGTGCAGGCGGAGCGGGATAATCGTTTGGC